>Ga0068872_10001364_pt1 | contig 19724 bp, 17 predicted proteins | sample NOAtaG_7_FD_66441 | JGI IMG/M metagenome (GOLD analysis project Ga0068872, IMG submission 66441) | Freshwater lake microbial communities from Lake Erie, under a cyanobacterial bloom - NOAA_Erie_Diel1S_2200h metaG | ecosystem: Environmental > Aquatic > Freshwater > Lake | place: USA: Ohio, Lake...
CCTGCCGGGTCGCGCTTTCCGCTCAAACTTTTTTTCTCCCTAAGCGTCGGGAGCAAAAAAGTAACCGCTGCAATCGCTCACGCAAATAGGGGCGCGGGGCACAGCCCCGCGCCCCTAAGTAAAAAATATTCCCGAAAAATCGTATATGCCCCACAGCCTCTTTACAAACAAAAACCAAAAAGCAAGGAGTATATCATTTCTATCTCACTGCTTCACACCTTATCCTCAAACTTATACAAGGGGAAATGCTGCAAACATCGCGCACATTCAACAACTATTTTACCTTTAGTTGGGCAAAATAGGGATGCTCAGGATTTACCATTAACTCGTTGCGGAGGGGATGAATCAACACATCCATTTCTTCCATGGGAATGGCTCCCAACAAAGGCTCGGCATCACCCGGCAATACCATGGCTCTTCCCGACCATTGTCTGTTTTTAAAGCGAAGCTGCACCTGATCCACCACCGGGCAATCGATGATGCGGTTGTCGGCAGTCTGTGCTTTTTTGTAATCCACCACAGGCAGTTGCAACTGCTCCTGAATGCACTCATTGATACAAAGCATGTAAGACCCCGTATCCACAAGCACATTCAAATGAATTCTTTTTACTTCTTCCTCTCCCATGAAATTTCTGCGAACCAATACCAAATCTTCGCCATTGATTAATTCAACATCTGCATATACCAATCCCATATGAAACTATTTTGTTTCACACAAAAATAGAAAATAATGAATCAAACAAATCAACTTCCGGTTGAAGATTCCCCTAGGGGTTTAACGCTTCGCACACACTCTCGAAAGCCCCTTCCGCAAAGCGGCGAAGAAGCTTGTTTGATTCGCAAGTAGAAAAAGTTCTTCACGGATCGAAACCCGCGTGTATTAAATTTTTAGCATCCCGTAAATTCTGTTCTGCACGATGCGGCATAAAGCAATTGCCCGGCTTTTTCTATACTTCATATGAAATATGAGTTGCTAAAGAATCTATTCATGAGTAAGTCAATCTTTCAATGGCAAAATTCGTGCATCTTCTCAGGCGCTTATCAACTTCACTTACATGCAAACCAAATTACTTTGCTGCTTTTGCATAAATCAAAAGAGAATTTCCAATCACCACCAGGTCGCTGAGCGACATAAACAATGCAGCATACATCGGCTCCATATGTCCAGTTAGAGCCAAAGGAATCGCTATGAGGTTGTAGGAAAATGCCCAAAAAAGATTTTGCCGGATGGTGCGCATCACCACAAAGGAAATTTTAAATACTTGCCTGCATGCTTTTAGCTTTTCCGGATGCAACAACAGGATGTCAGATGCATCGGCATGCAAAGTACCCGGCTCCCCAAAGCCTATACCTGTTCCTGCCAGTGCAAGAGCAGGAGCATCGTTGATGCCATCACCTGCCATTGCTGTCATACCACCGGAAGAAAGCACTCGCAACTTTTCCTGCTTGGCAGGAGGAGTCATTTCCCATCCAATTTCTGTAAAGCCTCTTCCTTCAGCAAAATGCATGACTCTTTTTTTTCTGTCTCCGCTAAAAAGGTAAGTATGAATACCAAGTGATTGAAACCAACGCAACAAGATATCCGCCCCTTCCCGTTCCTCATCTTCAATCTGCCAATCAGCAAGTTTTTTGTCACCAGAAAACAAAACCAGAAATTTATTCAGGCCTTCTTCCTCACCTCTTACTATATATTCTAAACCGGCGATTTTTCCACTTACTCCTTTTCCTTTTTCCTCATGCGCATCCTGCATCGGTAAAATTCCACAACGACTTTTAAGTTCACTGCTTACCGATCGGGCAAGCGGATGAATAGAAACAGACTCAAGCGTATAGAGTACATCATACAGGTATTTTTCATCGGCTTTTTCATCAAAAACACGAATGCTGCCCAATCTAAATTTTCCTGTGGTAAGGGTTCCGGTTTTGTCGAACACCAGGTGTTTTGTTTTGCTCAGATTTTCGAGGGCTTGGGCATTTCGTATAACTATCCCCCTCCGCGCTGCCATTCCAATGGCAACCATCATCGCCACAGGAGTGGCAAGGCCCATGGCACAAGGACAAGAAACAACAACAACAGCAAGACTACGCATCATGGCTTCATATGTACTTGCTCCTAAAAAATAATTCACCGGAAAGGAAAGAAGAGAAAGGAGAATCACACTGATTACAAAAAAGCCGGCAACCCTGTCACCTGTTCTTTGTATAGCAGGTTTTTTTTGCCTGGCCTCTTTCACCAGACCCAACAGGGTATTTAGGCTATTTTGAGCAAACGCATTGTTGGATCGGATAAGCAGTGTGCCATTAAGCAAAAGGGATCCCGCCACTACCCGATCGCCTGTTTGCCTCTGCAGCGGGTGAGATTCACCTGTAATGACAGATTCATCACAATATCCTTCCCCACTCACCACTTCTCCATCGGCAGGAAGTTTTTCACCGGCAAGCACCTGAAGTAAATCATGCTTTCGTATTTCATGAACAGGAATATCCTCTACCACCTGTTTGCCAAACTGAAGGGACATGCGGTGCGCTTTTTCCGGAAATTCTTTATCGAGCGAAGCAAGAAATGTATTTGCTTTTTGAATTGAATACTTTTCAATACGCTGTCCAAGCATCACAAATGCCACTACAGAGGCACCGGTCTCAAAGAACAAATATCTGTGTGCATCCTCTCCATGAAGAAACCAACCAACACAACTGTAAACAAAAGAAGAAATTACCCCTGCAAGAATGAGTACATCCATGTTGGGTTGTTTGAGCCTGATTGAACCCCATGCACTTTTTCCAAAATGCATAATCCCGTAGAGGCAAACCGGGAGTGACAAAAAGCATTGAACCAGCGGTTGATGCAGCCAGGGTAATTGCAGAAACATGTGCCCAAGCAGAAGCGGCAAAGTAAAAATCCATATCCCAAGAAGGATTAGGTTCTCGCGAAGAGGACCTTTCACTTTTCCATCGCTGCTCACATGATAACCCAAGCGGTTTATGCCTTCTATAATTTCTTCTTTTTTGCCTTCCTCAAGCGGAGAAAATCTTACTTCTCCACTCATGAAATCAACTTCAGGCTGCTGCACATCCTTGCTTCGCAAAAATGTATCAATCGTTTTTGCGCAATCCATGCAGGTCATGCCCTGCACATGCAGAACGGTTTTCTCAGCCATGTAAAGATGATCTTAATTGTGCATAATAATGCCAAAGTACCACCCCACTGCTCACTGAAACATTGAGGGAATGCTTAGCGCCGGATTGGGGAATTTCTATACACCCATGACAAATATTCAGCAGGCTTTGTTGAACCCCTTCCACTTCATTTCCGAAGATGAGACATATTTTATCTTCAGTTCCCACTTTTACTTCATCCAGCGGAATACTATTCGTGGCCTGTTCAACAGCCCAAAGGGAGTAGCCTTGTGATTTGATATTTTCAGCTGCCTCCAAGGCATCAGCAAAATACTGCCAGTGCACAGATTCCTCAGCACCCAGCGCTGTTTTGCGGATTTCCCGAGCAGGCGGGCAGGCGGTGATGCCGCACAACACCAGACCCGAGGCAGCAAATGCATCTGCATTACGAAACACAGCCCCTACATTGAGCATGCTCCGCACATTATCCAGCAACAACAAGACAGGCAATTTGCTTGCTCCCAAAGATTCTCCCGGGCTCATCCGGTTGAGTTCATCCATGCTTAACTTGCGGTTCATTTCCCAAAAGTAAGGGTTATGCAACTGCAAAGCGGCTTATCTGCACTCAAAAAACCCAAGGGAAACGAGAAAAAAACAGATTGACCCGGACTTGCTTTTCCAAAGCGATAAATTCCATAATGTGATGACTTGAAAAGGGAAAGAAGATGCAAGGATATTTTTGTCGCAGGGTATCAAATTATTCCTACTTTTGCGACGCAATTTTAAAAGCACCATGTCAAACCAAGCGGGAACCATAGCCCAAATCATCGGCCCGGTGGTCGATGTTAGATTCGACGCCGAAGGCGCTCAACTTCCAAATATCCTCGACGCCCTTGAAGTAAGCAGGGAAAACGGCCAGCGTATTGTGCTGGAATGCCAGCAACACATCGGAGAAAACACCGTGAGAACCATTTCCATGGATTCAACAGACGGACTTCGCCGCGGCATGCCCGTGATCAATACCGGAAACCCCATCCGTATGCCTATTGGGGAGCAAATCAAAGGAAGACTATTCAATGTTGTGGGTGAAGCCATCGACGGACTTGGAGAAACAAGTTCAAAAGACGGATATGTGATTCACCGTACCCCACCAAAATTTGAAGAACTCTCTCCTGCCAATGAGGTACTCTATACAGGAATCAAGGTAATTGACCTGATTGAGCCTTACGCCAAAGGCGGAAAAATTGGTTTGTTTGGTGGTGCCGGTGTGGGCAAAACCGTACTCATCATGGAACTTGTAAACAATATTGCCAAGGCCTATTCAGGACTTTCTGTGTTCGCAGGTGTGGGTGAGAGAACCCGTGAAGGAAACGACCTCCTCAGGGAATTTATTGAATCTGATGTAATTAAATATGGTGAGGCCTTTAAGCATTCACTGGAACAAGGCGGTTGGGATCTCGATAAAGTTGACTATAAAGAACTGGCTGATTCCAAAGCTACCCTTGTGTTCGGCCAGATGAACGAGCCTCCCGGAGCCCGTGCCCGTGTGGCCCTGAGTGGTCTTACCCTTGCGGAATATTACCGTGACGGAGATGGAGAAGGAAAAGGTAAAGACATTCTATTCTTTATCGACAACATCTTCCGCTTTACCCAGGCAGGATCTGAAGTATCGGCTCTTTTGGGTCGTATGCCTTCAGCAGTAGGCTACCAGCCTACCCTATCAACGGAGATGGGTGCGATGCAGGAAAGGATTACCTCCACCAAAAGAGGTTCCATTACCTCGGTTCAAGCGGTATATGTACCTGCTGATGACCTTACTGACCCGGCTCCTGCTACCACCTTTAGCCACCTCGACGCCACTACGGTACTTAGCCGTAAAATTGCCGAGCTCGGAATTTATCCCGCAGTGGATCCGCTCGACTCTACCTCTCGTATCCTCACCCCTTCCATTATTGGCGAGGCCCATTATCGTTGCGCCCAGCGCGTGAAAGAAATCTTACAGCGTTACAAAGAATTGCAAGACATTATCGCCATCCTCGGTATGGACGAATTGTCTGAAGAAGACAAGCTCGTGGTACACCGTGCCCGTCGTGTGCAGCGCTTCCTCTCTCAACCTTTCCATGTGGCCGAACAGTTCACCGGTCTTAAAGGTGTGCTTGTGCCCATCGAAGAAACCATCAAAGGCTTCAACATGATTATGGACGGAGAAGTGGATGAATATCCTGAGGCGGCATTCAATCTTGTAGGTACCATTGAAGATGCCATCGAAAAAGGTAAAAAACTGATTGCTGAATCCAAGAAATCATAATGCTGCTGGAAATATTCAGTCCCGATAAAAAAATCTTCAGTGGTGAAGTAGATGCTGTTCAGTTCCCCGGCAGTAGCGGATCTTTTGGAGTATTGCGCAACCATGCACCCATGATCTCCAGTCTCGAAAAAGGCAAAATAAAAGTGACTGCTAAAGGAGAGGTTTCATTCTATGAAGTGAAAGGAGGATTCGTGGAGATTGCCGATAACAAGATATCGGTACTTGCGGATTAGTTATCCAAAAATATTTTCTTCGTCCACTTATTTCCCTCATAAGACCTTTTAAAAGGAATTCAATTGCTGTATCCTATAGAGCCTGTTCAAGCCCAGACATGCTTTTTGTGAACCCGTATCGAATTTTCTGCTTTAATCGCTGCAAATTCTTGTTTCCATTCAAACCATTTGTCACCGGCGAGACGCAGCAAAGTTTTATCGAGAGGCATTCTGATGCCCAGGTTCATAATACCTTCAAGCCAGTGCAGCGGATTGGGTGAAAGACAACGATAAGAAATAGCAAATCCCGGTTCCAAATAGGTGTTATAATGCCAGTATTTGGGAGGCATGTACAAAGCATCGCCGGGCTCCATAATCACTGATGACGCATGCACATGTCTCAAAGCAGGAAAATTTTTTTCATCAGTTAAATCTCCCGTCAATGAATGTACATTCAGAGGAAGACGATACATCATATCAGAAAATTTCGGAGCCACCAGTATCACTTTTTTGCGACCGGAAAACTGCGTCATCAGTACTCCTGAACAGTCGATATCGTAATGAACCTTTACTTCTGTATTTCTTCCTCCAAAAAACCAGAAAGCTTTTCCGTCAAGGGGATTTGAAAAAAAATCCGGACAACGGAAATGGTTTTTCAATGCAGGTATCTGTCCAAACAAGTCAAGTAAAAAAATACGGATATGGCTTTTTTCTTCCGAACGGATGTGACTGATAAAATTTTTGAGAGAAATCTGTCCGTCCGGAACAGTTACAGCTCCCTTGTTGTGGGTTTTATTCCGGTTGTCGTAAAAAGGTACCATTGCCTCTCCAAATCGGGATTCAATCAACTCAAGTGACAAATCAGAGCCCATCGCTCCTACCATATTTTTAAACAAAACGGGCTGGTGATACTTGAAAAGCTGTCTGTCAAATACACGCTTATTTATCAGCCCGTCCACCACATGAATATTGTTTTCGATAATCATTGTTGATCTTTTACTTTGACTCAATCATAAAGCCTGCCGTTCTTGTTTTAAGAGGAAGCGATTAACAAGATTTAAAGTGTTAAGATGCTTGCATATTTTCCTAATTTAGCTTCACAATGGAAAAAAACATCGCCGAAAAAGTGGCACTGCTTCAAAAAAAATTCGAAGCAATGGGCCAGGACCTTTCCAGTTATCTCGAAGGTTTGTTACATGCCGATTACCTCACCTACTGGGACTACATCCATCTGGATACCCTGCTTACTCTGCAGCAACCAAAAACGACATTCCCTGATGAAAAAATATTTATTGTCTACCACCAGATTACCGAATTATACTTCAATTTATGTCTGCATGAACTCAAGCAGATTTGTCTAGATAATCCTGGCTTTGACATCGATTTTTTCAATGCTCGTTTAACACGCGTTATCCGTTATTTTCATGCACTTACACATTCATTCGGCATTATGGTTGACGGAATGGAAAAAGATCAATTTTTAAATTTCCGAATGAGTCTTCTTCCTGCCAGTGGTTTTCAAAGTATGCAGTATCGGCTCATTGAAATTCACGCTACTCCTTTTTCACAACTTGTTGCAGCAGACAAAAGAGAAAAACTACGGCATGAAAGTCTCGAGCATCAGTTTGAAGAAATCTACTGGAAATATGGTGCCACAGAATTGGCGAGTGGAAAAAAAACCCTCACCTTGCAACAGTTCGAAGGAAAATATAATGACCACTTGATCAAAGAAGCAAAAAGGTGTTCAGGAAATACAGTATGGGATGTTTTTGGCAAAATTAATCCTGAAAGAAATCATAGCGAAACTATTTCATTGCTCAGGGATCTGGATGTGCAGGTAAACATCAACTGGCCACTGATGCATTATAAAAGTGCTGTAAGATACCTGCATAAAAATCCGGAATCAATTGCTGCCACAGGTGGCACCAATTGGCAAAAATACCTGCCACCAAGGTTTCAGAAACGAAACTTTTATCCCAATCTCTGGACAGAACAAGAACTGGAGGAATGGGGTAAATCTTGGGTGGAAACAAGCACTGGGATAAAATTTGCTTAAAACTATTACCCCCGCTTATGAGCTAAGTTTAAAAATAAGATTTGCTCTCGCAGGAAAAGATATCCCTGAATATTGGCATGAAAAATTAATGGGAGAATGAATCTTTGTCTATGAAGAATTATGGCTTCTTTTTGATTTCTACCATATCAAAGCCTTCGATGATATCACCTTCCTGAATATCATTAAATCTATCAATGTTCAGACCGCACTCATATCCTGCGTTCACTTCTCTCACATCGTCTTTGAATCGCTTGAGTGAACCCAATTCACCGGTATAAATCACAATACCATCTCGGATAATCCTCACTTTGGTATTGCGGGTAATTTTTCCATCGGTAACCATACAACCGGCAACAGTGCCCACCTTGGAGATTCTGAACACCTGACGAATTTGAACATTACATGTAATTTTCTCTTCATATTCCGGTGCAAGCATACCTGCCATGGCAGACTTCACCTCATTGATGGCATCGTAAATGATGCTATACATACGAATCTCTATTTGCTCCTGCTCAGCCAGTTTGCGAGCGTTGGCAGAAGGGCGAACTTGGAAGCCTACAATAATCGCATTGGAAGCAGATGCAAGCAATACATCCGATTCGGTTACCTGTCCAACAGATTTATGAATCACATTGACCTGGATTTTTTCGGTAGAAAGTTTTAGCAATGAATCCGTAAGGGCTTCTATCGATCCATCCACATCGCCTTTTACAATGATGTTGAGTTCTTTGAAATCTCCAATGGCTAACCTTCTTCCGATTTCATCGAGAGTAATATGTTTTTGTGTTCGGTATCCTTGCTCGCGAAGCAACTGCATGCGGCGGTTGGCAATGTCTCTTGCTTCCCGCTCGTCCTCCATAACCTTGAATTTATCGCCGGCTGTAGGAGCTCCGCTTAATCCCAAAAGCAAAGCTGGGGTTGATGGACCCGCTTCTTTAATGGGCAAATTTCTTTCGTTGGTAAGGGCTTTTACACGGCCACTAAAAGAGCCGGCCAAAACAACATCTCCTACCTTAAGTGTACCAGCCTGAACCAGAACGGTGGAAATGTATCCTCTTCCTTTATCTAATGAAGATTCTATAATCGTACCAACAGCATTTTTATGGGCATTTGCTTTCAAATCGAGCAATTCTGCTTCAAGCAGAATCTTCTCCATAAGCAAGTCCATGTTTGTCCCTTTTTTGGCGGAAATTTCTTGACATTGGTATTTACCTCCCCACTCCTCCACAAGGATGTTCATCCCCGAAAGTTCTTCACGGATTTTATCAGGATTGGCACCGGGTTTATCTATTTTATTGATCGCAATAATAATAGGCACACCCGCAGCCTGAGCGTGGTTGATAGCTTCACGGGTTTGGGGCATAACAGAATCGTCGGCTGCAACTACCACAATTACTATATCAGTTACCTGGGCGCCTCGTGCACGCATGGCGGTAAAGGCTTCGTGACCAGGGGTATCAAGAAAGGCAATACGCTTGCCATTTCCAACACTTACACTATATGCACCAATGTGCTGTGTAATACCACCAGCTTCACCAGCAATCACATTTGTTTTGCGGATATAATCAAGAAGCGATGTTTTTCCATGGTCCACATGGCCCATAACAGTTACGATAGGAGCACGAGGAAAAAGGTCTTTATCATCATCTTTTTCTTCTTCCACAACCACAGTGTCTTCTGCACTGACAAACTCAACTTTGTATCCAAATTCCTCAGCAACAATCACAATCGTTTCAGCACTCAGGCGCTGGTTAATGGAAACAAACATCCCTAAACTCATACAGGTGGAAATAACCTCATTCACCTGCACATTCATCATCTTGGCAAGCTCACTGGCGGAAACAAACTCGGTAACCTTCAGGATAGATTTTTCTGCTTCTCTCTGAACCAACTCCTCCTGTTTCTTTTCTGAAATTTGGGCGCGCTTTTCACGACGCAGTTTAGAAGATTTTGATTTCCCTGCCCCGCTGAGTCGTGCGAGTGTTTCCTTAATCTGATTCTGAATCTCCTCTGGGGTTAATTCAGCTTTAACATCTCTTGAAGGAGTCGGCCGACGGTTTCCTCCTCCCTGTTGTGGTGCAGATTTACCGGCGTCATTTTTATCTCTGAAAAGCTCAGTATTTACAGCCTTGCGCTTGATGCGTTTACGCTTTTTCTTGGCATCGTTGGGATCTACCGTAGAACCGGGAGTTTTCTTTTTCTCTTCCTTTCCGGGCAGTTCAATTTTCCCCAGCACTTTTATACCTTCCAGCTTCTCATATTGTGTAATGTGCACATTGTCAACAACCGGCACAACCGCAACCGGTGGAGGGATATCGGAAACAGGTGTTTCCTTATTGGCCTCAACAACAACCGGGGCTGGTGGAGGGATATCGGAAACAGGCGTTTCCTTTATTTCCTGTTCAATTTTATCAGGCTTTGCGGATACCGGCTTTTCAGATTTTTCAGGAGATGCGTCCTTACCTTTTTTGGTTCGGGGTTTGCCACCCAGACTAGAAAGATCAATTTTTCCTGTCACCTTCACCCCAATCTCTTCATCACTCTTTGCTTTGATAACTTCCTCTTTAACGGGAGTCTCTACTACCATTGGCGGTACTTCGGAGACAGTCTCTTTGGGTTTGACTTCCGGTGTCGGAGCAGGATCTTTGGGTTTTTGGGTTTCCTCTCTGGCTATTATTACTTCCTTTTTCTGCTGAAGTTTTGTGTTCAGCATTTGTGAAGATTCTTCTTTGGCTTTCTTATCAGATTGAAATTCCTTTAACAACAGTGCGTAAGCGTCATCATTGAGTTTGCCATTTGGGTTAGATTCTACCGGAAGACCTTTCCCCGAAAGAAAATTCACTATGGTTCCAACGGAAATATTCAACTCCTTGGCAACTTTACTCAAACGCTTGGCTCCTGTATCTGTCATTCTTTCATTTACGATGCCTCAAAGATAGGCTTTATTTCCTTGTTTTGTTGGGCTTCTGATGTGACTTATTCAAACTCTGCCTTCAGAATGCTTTTGATTTCATTAATGGTTTCTTCTTCCAAATCCGTCCTGCGAACGAGTTCTTCAGTTGGGATTTCGAGCACACTTAAAGCTGTATCACAGCCTATATTTTTCAACTCATCTATCATCCAACTTTCAATCGCATCCGCAAATTCTTCAAGGTCAACATCCTCCTGATCTACATCAGAGTCCCTGTAAACTTCAATTTCATATTCGGTAAGACGGCTTGCCAGTTTGATGTTGTTTCCATTCTTGCCAATCGCCAGAGATACCTGGTCGGGCTTCAGGTATACTTCTGCCCTTTTGTTGTCTTCATCAATCTTGATGGAAGTAATCTTTGCAGGACTCAGAGCGCGTGTAATATACAAGGTAAGGTTGTTGGTGTAATTGATTACATCAATGTTCTCATTACGCAACTCTCTCACAATGCCATGGATGCGGGAACCCTTCATCCCTACACAGGCACCTACAGGATCTATGCGGTCGTCGTAGGATTCTACGGCCACCTTGGAACGCTCACCCGGCTCGCGAACTATCTTTTTAATAGTAATCAATCCATCGAAAACTTCCGGAACTTCCTGCTCAAAAAGTCTTTCTAAAAACCTAGGTGAAGTACGAGATACAACAATCATGGGTGTGGCATTTTTCATGTCCACCCTCAAAACAACCCCCCTGGCAGCATCTCCCTTCTTAAAGAAATCACTCGGTATCTGCTCTGTTTTTGGCAGAATCAGTTCATTCCCCTCATCATCTCTCAACAGAATTTCTTTTTTCCAAATTTGGTAAACCTCGCCTGTAACTATTTCTCCCTCACGGTTTTTATATTTTTTAAAAATCCCTTCTTTTTCAAGCTCGGTAATTTTCGACTGTAAATTTTGTCGGATGGACAATACTGCGCGTCGCCCAAAGGCATCAAAATTTACCGGCTCAGTTATTTCTTCGCCCAACTCAAAATCAGGCTCAATCTTGTGCGCATCACTCAGAGAGATATGGCGGTTCGGGTCAAAATCAAAACTGTCTTCTGCAAATTCGTCGTCCACAATCACACGGTTTCTCCAAATCTCCAAATCTCCTTTATCAGGGTTGATGATGATGTCAAAGTTTTCATCTGTTCCAAACTTTTTAATCAGCAGGTTACGGATTACTTCTTCCATGATGCTCATCAGCGTGGGTCTGTCGATGCTTTTGGTTTCCTTAAACTCAGAGAAGGACTCAATGAGATTGATTTTGTTATTTGTTGCCATGGTCGTTTTCATTCTATGGTGATAATTGCCTCTTTTATAGTTGTGTAAGGTATTTCTTTAGTTTCTACTTTCTTTTTAACTCTAAGGGTTACTGTAACCTTGTGGTCGTCGACACCCGAAATTTTTCCCCGAATTATTTCCCCTTCCAAAGTGGTGACTCTGAGATTTCTACCCGTGTTGTTATGGTATTGTCGTAGGTATTTCAATGGGGTATCAATTCCTCCACTCCCAACTTCAAGCTCAAAATCTTCCTTTTCTCTATCAAGTGACCCCTCAATTGCTCTTGACAAAGCCACGCAATCGGCAACATTAACTCCCTTATCACCATCAATTTTTACCTGAATATGGTTACCGGGGAGGATTTTAACATCCACCCAAAATAAATCGGTCCTGCTTAACAGGAATTCATCTATTATGTTAATAATGAAATTTTTATCTATCATCTTATGACATCAAAGGGCAATAAAAAAAGGGCTTTCGGCCCCTCGTTTCAGTTACTTATTGCGGGGGCAAATATATATAAATTAGCTTTAAGCCTATCACTTGCCTCAAATTAACATCTTATTAACAAAAAAAACATTTTTGTTTGCAGGCAATATAAATTTGTTACATTTGAAATCAATTAAAGTCTAAATACATAGTAAGCCATGAGCAAAATGTTAGACATTCAACCTTCTAATACCTACCGTTTATCAATCGGAAAACGGATTCGTTTTTATTTATTCGGTATCATTTCCGGATTGATTTTATCTATCCCTGTTATCGCACAAGAAGCAAACCAAGACACCTCTGCTAAAGGATTAAACAAATCACAAAAATCCGTTTTTGTTGAACTCAAAAAAGCAGCGAGCGATGATAAAAACACCATTCAATCTTTCGTTATGATAGGATTGGTTTTATTGGTTGTAGGAATCGCTATGTATTTGGCTTTCAGAGGTAGTTCTGAAGATGCAAAACCCGGAAACTACGCCAGAACCCCGAAAAAACAAATCTGATTATCCTCATAACCAATGATTCTTTATTGCCTCCAGGCTGTGGTATGATATGATAATGTCTGCACCGGCTCTGGCAAATGCAGTGAAATTTTCCATTACAATCCTCTCCTCATCTATCCAACCCTTCATTGCACCGGCTTTTACCATCGAATATTCAGCTGATACATTGTAGCAAGCCAGAGGCAGATTTGTCACTTTTCTAAGTTGTGAAAGAACATCTAGGTATGCCAAAGCAGGCTTAACCATCAGAATATCTGCACCTTCCTTTTCATCCAACAAAGCTTCGCGTAATGCCTCCCTTCCATTTCTGGGATCCATTTGGTATGTGCGCCTATCTCCAAAACCGGGAGCAGAATCAGCGGCATCCCTGAAAGGTCCATAATATGCAGAGGCATATTTTACCGAGTAACTCATGATGGGCAAATCAGAAAACCCTTCTCCGTCCAGTGCTTCCCTTATTTTTCCGATTCGTCCGTCCATCATGTCAGAGGGAGCAACCATATCTGCGCCTGCTTTTGCATGGGACAAGGCCATATTGGCAAGTAATTCTACACTAGTATCATTTACGATCATCTCACCATCTACCATTCCGCAATGACCATGGCTGGTATATGCGCAAAGACAGACATCTGTAATGATAAATACTTTTGTACCATAAATGTTTTTTATTCTTTGCACGGCGATATTCACAATGCTGTCCGCCGAGCAAGCACGATGCGCGTTGAGGGTTTTCTCTTCACCTGCACCAAAAAGCAGAAACCGGGTAATCCCAAGATCAATCCATGACTGCATCTCTGGAATTAATACATCAGGAGAAAATTGAAAAATGCCGGGCATGGAAGGAATTTCTCTTCTGATGCCTGATCCTTTTACAACAAAAACTGGGAAAACAAGCATTTCTCTTTTAACAATCGTTTCTGCAATTGATTCCCGAAGCAGGGAATTCATCCGCAATCGGCGTGGTCTCTCAGTGAGTTTCATGGGCACAAATTTGATAGATACTTTCAAGTAATGACACTTGATGACAGTTCTCGGACATAAAAACACAATCTGAAGAAACATATGAAAGAACCGCCCGGCGGGATTTTTCGCCATTTACCAGATATTTTGTTTTTCCATCATCCCGATATTGAGAAAAATAGGAATGCGCCTGAGAAGGGCTTGTAAGCACAAGTATATCGGGCTTGTTCTTCAGCAAAACAGGTCTCGAAACAGTTTCATAAATAACTTCTGAAGTCACGATCGTGTGCTGTGAAAAAATCTTTTTCGCTGTTCCCAAACTGATATTTGAAACTGGCAGGAAAACATCTTCCGGTGTATGCTGTACAAGGAAATCCCTTGCCGCATACTCAGGATCCAAGTCTCCTCCCTGGTAATCATATGCATAACCCAATCGGTTAAGTGCAATAGCTGTTCCCTCTCCTGCGCAAGCAAGCTTTTTATCTATCAGGTAGGCAGCATATTCGCGAACCATCATCTCAACGGCAGCAGGACTGTTAAAATAAATCCACTCCGCTTGATTTAATACTTTTTTCGGCAAGGGTAGGCACTCGATAAATGAATGTTGTTCAATGGAAAAACCGTTGTCAATTAAAGAAGAAACCAACTGAGAATATCTTTCGGGTGCTGAACTAATCAGCACACGGCACGGCTTACAAGAAAACAATATTGCATGTGCCATCGAACTAAGCTCAAGAGGATTGCTACCACGCACCTTCACCCTCATAGGAGCCTTACTCCCATCTGTTGAATAACTTATCTTCAAATTAAAATCACTGCCTGCTTGTTCACACAAACAACCCAATGGCAACTGACATCCGCCCTGGAAATAGGAAAGCATGGCCCTTTCAGCTGCAACCTTATCTGCCATAGTTGATTGATGAAGTTTGGTGGTGGCTATTTTTATTTTTTCATCATTGATCCTGATTTGCAATGCCAATGCACCTTGCGCAGGAGCGGGAACCATCTGCAATGAATTCAATTCAAGAAAAATAAAATCATCGTTTAAAAGACCAAGACGATGGATACCTGCTGCAGCCAAAAGAATGGCATCAAATTGCTTGTCTCTAAGCTTTTGCAATCGAGTAGGAACATTGCCCCGCACATCCAGTATGTTTACATCTGGCCTTAACCAGCGTAGTTGATTTTTTCTCCTGATGCTGGAGGTACCAACCACCGCCTTGTTTTTAAGTTGATAAGGCATGGCCGGATCGAGCGCTTCAGGGTGTATCACAAGCAAATCGGCAGGAGATTCTCGTGAAAAAATTGCTCCTATTCCCAGACCATCAGGTTGTTCTGTAGACAAATCCTTGCAAGAATGCACAGCCAGGTCAATCTCATTTGCCAACAAGGCGTCTTCAAGTTCCTTGGTAAAAAAACCCTTGCCTTCCATTTTATCGAAACCAAGATGCTGAATTTGGTCTCCCCTGGTTTTGATGATTTTTATTTCAACAAGATATCCATGCCCGAGAAGTGCCTCGGCAACATGATTGGCTTGCCATAGGGCAAGATCACTTCCACGCGATCCAATGATGATTTTAGTTTGCATCCTGTGCAGCCTGCTCCAACAAAAGCTCCTTGGCTTTTTTAATGGGCAAGGCAATGTACTTCTTTTCCATGTAATCAAGGATGCGTTCCATCAACATCCTGTTTTGTTCATTCATCTCGCTAATTTCTCGAGCAAACACAGTATTTAAAGCCAATTCGCGGATTTCTCTAACCATCTCCGGAACATCTCTGAGTGCCACTTCCAGCAATCGCTCTCTTACCAATCTGCCAAATGCCTCCACGGCTGACTCAATATGAGGCAAACAATGTTGAATTTGAGATTTCCGCAACTCTATGTTCCATTCAGATAACTGTTTTAAGTGAACCAGTGAAATGTAATTATTACCACAGGTTTCAATCAATAAATCTTCTGCGTCAGCAGGCATCGCCAAATCAACAAGCAAGGGTGTTTCCCGACTAAGCCTGGTCCAGTTTGCGAACAATTCGTTTGTAATAACGGGAAGCTCAGACCCAGTGCATGAGATGACCAAATTAAAGTCCTTTGGCATTTCATGCCTGTTTTTCCATGGCATAAAACTACAACCTGCATGTTCTGCCAGCGCCACGGCTTTGGTATCAGTTCGGTTCGTAACAACGATGTTGGAAAACCCATTGCGGACAAGCAGTCTCACCATATTCGTGTTTGTATTTCCGGCGCCCACTATAAGAATGCGTGCGTCTGAAGGGGTAAACCGTTTTTTGATTTCCGTAAATGCAAGAGAAACCACCGAAACAGGCTTTTTAGCAATGTTTGTGTGCGTGTATATATGCTTTGCAGTTTCAATGCTGCGTTTAACAAGTAATCGGATAAAGTCCCCGGAAAGGCCCATGGCTCTGGCTTCTTCATGGGCTTTACGCACTTGTGTAATGATTTCCCTCTCGCCGATAACCATGGAATTGAGGGAGGATGTTGTCGAAAAAAAATGTCTCACCGCATCACTTCCTGAGTATACTGCTGCACCTCTCGCAAGCACAGCCACTTCGTCAGCCGTTAGGGCATGGTTAAGCGACAAGGCGGTTTTGTAAGGACAAGGTTTATCGGTAGATACAAACAAGCACTCAATCCGGTTACAGGTGGCCAGATACATCAATTCTGTTGCGTTGTTTTTTTCAAGCAACAAGGGAAGATTGTTTTTTTTCTGCTCAGGGGACTGGAACAATTTGCCTAAAATAGGCAGAGGCAGCCGTTCAAAGTGAAAAGAAACCAGGTGAAAACGATTCATTTGAGCGCGCAAATTTCTTATGTATACCTGTCTGATTTGTCACATGAATGTCAGACCCTCAAATTTATTAAGGTTTGACACGATACGATTGGAAAATCCCTGCTGCCTCTGCAGCAACTTTTTCTGCCAGTGAAAGTGGTGAGAGCACCCTGCAGTTTTGACCCCAGCCAAGGATAAAATTAACCAGTTCGCGGTTTGGAATTAACAGATAGGAAAAAATCACGCCTGAGGCATCCTCCATCTCAATTTTCTGGCTGGAATGCAAGGGCTTTGTAATGAGGTAATGGGCGGCTTTGTGATCAAAAAGCAGATGGATTTCAGAAGGTGGTTCCTCACCCACTGATACCCCATAAACATGATTGAAATAGGATGAAAAGTCAAACTCACTTCCAGGGGCAACCACTCCGGTTTCATTGATTTCAATAATCCTGTCGAAAGCAAAAACCCGTGGAGTAGTGGTACCTAGGAGAAGGGCTACCAGATACCATCTATTGTCAAACTCTTTGACCAATCCCGGTTGAATATGATACCACGAAGGTTCCTGACCAAATTTACGATACAACATTTTTGCGCTTTTCTCTTCCCTGATGAGCCTTATAACAGGGATAATCCAGTTATTACCCTCCTGCGCCGGCCATTCTTCCTGTTGAATTATAACCCGATCCACTGATTGGTCTATCATTTGTCTGTTGATGTTAAGCCCATTGCGTATTTTATCGATGGCCTGCTGAAGAGGAGCAAACCCACGGATGTTCCGGTATGCATCAAGCATTTGCATGGCCAGATCGAGCGCCTCATGGTCCTGCTCCTGAAGCCTCACGAACTTCCCGATAGTATACCCTTTTTCGGTGTAATAATATCCGTTGTGACTCCTGCTGAATTCAATAGGTGCATAAAAACCTAAAACCTCTGAATTGCGCATCTCCTGAAGATCATAATCCAATTGGCGTTCAGAAATTTCTTGTCCGGAAGCACTTTGTATATGCTCAAGTATATCCTGCCTCGACGGATAGGGTTTGTATGGATTTCCAATGCATCTGTCGATGAGCAAATACCTGTAAAATGTGAACTTATAACTCGCCATCGCCTTGCAATGTTAATCAAATGCTCTTACTCAGAGGCCTAAATCTACCAACACTAGAATTTTATTATGATGTATATCAATGTTTTAACTATTTGTTTTTTCAACGCAGCCCCATTGCGTTGAGTAGGAGAAATTTTGTTCCCGATAAGTAAACAAAGCCTTATGAAATTGCAAACAAGCCTCAAACAAGCCATCGGAAGCAGAGAAATCAAAGCATGTCCTGAATGGAAGTATTACATCAGCAAAGGAGTGAAACCCTCTAAAACAGGGGTTAAGCTGACCGAAGCCCAGGTGAACCGATGGTTGAGAAAAATAACCGGGAATTCCGAATGCCTCTCTGTAAGGGAACCTCAGTTTGTAACAAGAGATTTGATGATTGATTGTAAACCCGCAGGTTTTGGCTGGATGGAGATTGTATTGTTTCATCCGGAAGGGCATATTGAAGGGTTTTTTCTGAAGCAACTTGAACTGCTTAACAGAGCAGGAAAGGCAGCGGCATGATGGGTATCTTAAAAAGGTGCTGGCTCCAAATATATCTTTTTCCCGGAAGATGGCTTCCTGTTGCTCCATTCATCCTCCCTGGAAGTTAATATGATTTTCTTGAAAAGACTGATACCTAAAACAAGTATACTCGGTAAGGAAGTAAAGTCAACTTGTAATTAGCGCTAGGATGGTTCCTTGCCTGATATAGCCCACATCGTAACAATAGTATATATGTTTACCGTTTCTGTGCGTCACACAATGGGTATAAAAACGAGGATCAAATCCTTTGATGTGAAGTTCTTCAAGGTTTACTTGAATCAGCTGCTCCCGCAGCTGCTTCTGAAGGATATTGCGGTTTCTCCTCAGGATGGTGTTAATCTGCTTTACCCTGTCGAGCCTGAGAATACTGGTGCGATTATTAAATAAGCTCTTGCAATGATCGTTGCAGAATTTCTTATCTGCTCTTCCCCAGAGTGGTTTTCCGCATTCAGGGCATTTTTTGTGTTCACAACTCTCCATAAACATATGTTGGCTAGGTATAAAATATTTTACCTCGAAAGTAATTCATCTCTTTCCTTACACATTCCTCCAAGGGTTGAAATTTGGTTGTTGTGAAAAAAATTTCCTTATCAGACCAAGAGCGTTACTTTTGTAACATCATTCCTTCATTTCATGATCATAGAACAAAAAGTTCCAAGCCCGGGTGAATCTATCTCGGAAGTAGTGATTGCACGCTGGCTTAAAAAGCCAGGTGATTTGGTGAACAAAGACGATGAATTATGTGAAATTGATTCCGACAAAGCCACACTCACAGTGAATGCCGAGGATAGCGGAAAATTTGAACCCAAGGCTTCAGAAGGCGATACAGTTAAGGTAGGTTCTGTTATATGCACCATCGACACATCCGTGAAGGTGGAGGCAAAACCTGCTGCTGCTCCGGCTCCTGATATCAAAAAGACGGCTCCTGCTGAAATGCCTGCTCCTCAAACAAGCAACTATGCTGCGGGCACACCTTCCCCGGCCGCAAAAAAAATCATGGATGAGAACAAAATCTCCCAACAAGCAGTAAAGGCGGGTGGCAAAGGTGGACGGATCACAAAAGGAGATGTGTTGTCAGCCATGGCATCCGGTTTTATGCATGATGCTCCGCAAGGGCCCGATCCGATGGAAAGATTGGCAGAGAGAAGCAAACTGAGTCCCCTGAGAAAAAAATTGTCCCAGCGACTTGTTTCTGTAAAAAATGAAACGGCCATGCTCACTACTTTCAATGAGATTGACATGTCGGCCGTGATGGAATTAAGAAAAAAATTCAAGGAAAAATTTTCAGAAAAACATTCAGTAGGCTTAGGTTTCATGGGCTTTTTCACAAAAGCTGTAACCGAAGCGCTAATGGCTTTCCCCGCAGTAAATGCGATGATTGACGGTGACGAAATTGTATATCACAAATATGCTGATATTGGTAT
>Ga0068872_10001365_pt1 | contig 19715 bp, 16 predicted proteins | sample NOAtaG_7_FD_66441 | JGI IMG/M metagenome (GOLD analysis project Ga0068872, IMG submission 66441) | Freshwater lake microbial communities from Lake Erie, under a cyanobacterial bloom - NOAA_Erie_Diel1S_2200h metaG | ecosystem: Environmental > Aquatic > Freshwater > Lake | place: USA: Ohio, Lake...
ACGCAGCCGATGCCGCGATTCACGTGCGCGCTGTGATCGAAGAAGGCGAAGTCAGGCAGCTTGTGAATGCGAGTCCACTCGACCGGCAGGCCGGTGGCGTAGCTCTCCTTCACCTTCGCGAGCTTCGGGCTCTCCGGCCTGATCTGCGCGTGGCAGTTCATGCATGTCTGGGTCGGAGGAACCGACGCGTGCGCCGCCTTCTCGACCGACGTGTGGCAGTAGCGGCAGTCCATGCCCAGTTCGCCGGCGTGCAGCGCATGGCTGAACGGCACAGGCTGATCGGGCTGGTATCCAACCTCGAGCGTCTTCGGGCTGAACCCGTAGGCGACGAAGAAGATCGCGTAGACCGGAAGAGTGGCGCCGACCAGGATGATGGTCGGCAACAGGAGGTTCGACCAACGGGGGAAGAGGAACCTGCTCATCTGATGGAGAGCTCCAGAGGAAGCGGGCGAGAGAGCGAAACGGATCGTGGAAAACTGAACCAAACGACTTCGTGCCAAAATTCACGAAGTCGAACCTGCCATGGTAGACCGATATGGCAGAACCGTCAATCGAACGGCCTTGCGAGGGGCTGCTCGGAAGCAGGGTTATCGGTGGCCTTACTGTGTTCGCGTGAATCGGAGACGGGCGGTCCAGCGCCGACCGCTTCTCGAATGACGGCGATGGGGCCCGGTGCAGCGCTCGGGCTAGGTCCCGTCCGCCGAAGGTCCCCCGACGCTTTCGAGCCCGAAGAACGCAACGGCGTTCCGATAAAGTTGTTCTCGGACCTTACTCTGGGGCTGTCCCCACAGTTCGGCCAGCGCGTCGGCCACGTGCACCACGTACTTCGGCTCGTTCGGGCGCACCGTCCGGTGCGGCTCGGGGGTGAGGAACGGCGCATCGGTCTCGACCATCACCCGATCGCTCGGCGCGAGCCGTGCGGCCTCGCGGGTGTCGCGCGCGTTCCGGAAGGTGACGACGCCGGTGAAGCTCACGAACGCCCCGAAATCAAGGAGAAGCCGCATCTCGCGCGGCCCCGCGGTGAAGCAATGAAAGACGATGCGCTCAGGCGGCAGCCCGGATGCCCGCAGCCGGGGGATCAGTTCGTCGAATGCCTCGCGGCAGTGCAGGATGACGGGCTTGTCGAGGCGCGGATCCTCGCGTCGCCACGCCGCGAGGTTGGCGAGCTGCGTCTCGAGCAGTGGCACCTGGACCTCCTGCGGCGGATCGGCGTAGTGCCGGTCGAGGCCAAGTTCGCCCCACGCCACGCACTTCGGATCGAGCCCCGCGCGGCGCATCTCGGCCCAGTCGGCGGGCTCGTCCGAGTAGAGCGGATGCACGCCGGCGCTGGCCCAGAGTCCCGCGTGCTCGCGCGCGAGCGCGACCGTGCGGGTGGCGTCCTGGGTGGTGGTCGCGATGGTGATGGCGCCCATCACCCCCGCTTCCCGCGCCGCGGAAAGGACGTCGGCAACCCGCCCGGCGTACTCGGGAAAGGTCAGGTGGCAATGCGTGTCGATCACGGCGGGAAGCGTACAGCCGCGACCGCTGCCGTACACTCGTTCCTTCATGTCGCCAAGCGACCAGCCAGACTCGAGCTCGGGATCCCCCCTCGGAATCATGAGTTTCGGCGAGCACCTCGACGAACTGCGCACCCGCCTCTGGCGGGCGCTCATCGTTCCCCTGCCGCTTGCGATCCTGTTCTTCTTCCTCGCCCCGAGCATCCGCGAGCTGCTGATCGCCCCGCTGTTCGCCGCACTTCGCGCGAACGGGCAGACGGTGCAGGTGCAGGCCCTGTCGCCCGCCGAGACGATCACGACCGACATGAAGCTCGCCATCATCGCGGCGCTTTCGCTCTCCGCGCCGTGGCTCCTCTACCAGCTCTGGAAGTTCATCTCGCCGGGGCTCTACGAGCACGAGCGCCGCTACGTGCACTTCCTCACACCGCTCTCGACCGTCATGACGGCCTGCGGAGTCGCGCTCTTCTACTGGGTGCTGCTTCCGTTCACCCTGCTCTTCCTCGTGTCCTTCGGAGCCGCGCGCGCACGCACCGTGCCGATGCCGCCCGCGGCGATCGCGGCCGACGGCACGCCGATCGACGCCACACCCCAGCCGCTTCCCTTCACCTTCCCGGTGCTGGACGAAGATCCGGCTGAACCGCAGCCAGGCCAGGCGTGGCTCTCGCCGAAGGACCAGGTGCTGCGCATCGCGGTGCCGCTGCAGACGGCTGCCCCGAATGCGGTGATCGAGCTCGCGGAAGGCGCATCGAAACTGATCGCGGGCGATGCCGGCCCCACGACGCCGCAGTTGTCCATCCTGGAAGTCCCGCTGACGGTGCTCGGTGGCATTTCGCAGCTGTACCGCCTGAGCGAGTACATCTCGTTCACGCTGCTTCTGCTCGCGGGCTCGGTGATCGCCTTCCAGATGCCGATCGCGGTGCTGCTGCTCGGATGGGTCGGCATCGTGAACCCCAGGTTCCTGCGCGAGAAGCGGCGCTGGGCCGTGTTCATCATGGCGATCATCGCAGCCATCGTGACGCCGCCCGACGTGACGTCGATGCTTCTGCTGCTCATCCCGCTGTGGCTCCTGTACGAGTTCGGGATCATCCTGCTGGTGTTCGTGCCGGCGGATCGCGTGGCGCGCGGCCGCGTGTTCTCGCTGCGCCGGACGCCGCGCGAGCCTGACGAGTCGGACGGCGGCTGGGGCGGGAGCTCGCGTTGATGCGCGGCGGCCACGGTGCGACGCGCGCGCTTGCGCGCATCCGGCGCAGGCGACGGCGGCTGCGCGGCGGCACGGGCGCCGGCGGCGGACGCGTGACGGCGACCGATGTGCGCATGATGGAGCGCGCGATCGAGCTCGCGCGCACGGCGGGCGCGGCGGGCGAGGTGCCGATCGCGGCGGTCGTCTACAAGGGAGATGAGATCCTCGGCGAGGCGGCGAACAACCGCGAGCGCTCGGCCGATCCGACCGGACACGCCGAGATCGTGGCCATGCGCGCGGCGGGCGAGCGGCTCGGGCAGTGGCGGCTCGTCGACTGCTCGCTGGCGGTCACGCTCGAGCCGTGCGCGATGTGCGCGGGGGCGATCGTGAACGCGCGCGTGGCGCGGCTTGTCTACGGCGCGCGCGATCCGAAGGCGGGCGCATGCGAGACGCTCTACGCGATTCCGACCGACCGCCGGCTCAACCACCGCGTCGAGATGCATGGCGGGGTGCTGGCGAAGCGCTGCGCGGACCTGCTGACCGAGTTCTTCCGCGCGCGGCGGAAGCGGCGTGCCTGAGCGGTCGCGGCTGCGGCGGCTCCCTTTGGATCTCACAGTGCCGTCCTGGCGCGATCGAGGTGCATAGACGAGCGCGGAGCGCGAGCGACGCTCAGCCCACGATCTCGCGGCACAGCACCGTCGCGAACGCGCCCTTCGGAAGATCGAACGCGAGACGGATGTACCCGCCGTGCTCGTCGACGCCCGCGTCGACGGCCCAGTCGCGCATGGTGATGCGCAGCGGCCGCCGCGCGCCGTCGCCCTCGAGGGCCGGCGGGACGAACAACGACTCGTCGGCGCCGAACGCGGCAAGCGCGGCGCGCTCGTACTCGAGCGGCTTCCCCGACGCCGCGACCATCTTCGGTCCGTGGATCGGACCGGCCGGCGAGAGATCGAGCGCCGCGCAGCGCGCGCGCAGTTCCGCAAGCTCCGCGTCGCCGATGTCGAGCGCCACCGGGAACATCGACGCCTTGCCCGCGAGCACCGCGACGTCGCCCGGCAGGACGGCGTCGAAGCTGGCGTCGGCCACGCGCGCGCCAAGCGTCGCATTGAAGACCGCGCCCTGCAGCGCGCTGAGCCAGAAGTTCTTCACATGCTGCGGAATCGCGCGGATCGCACCCTGGTGGTCGCGCCCGCGCGCGAGCGCCCGAAGCGCGATCCGTTCGGCCAGGTCGTTGCGCCCCCACATGTCGGCCGCGATCTCGTGGTCGCCCGCCTCGTAGCTCTCGCGCGCCGCGCGCTGGTGCGGCGGGAACGGCGTTCCGTGCGCGCCGAGCAGTTCGTCGAGCACCGGCTTCCACTCGCCGCGCGCGAAATGCAGCCCGAGCACGTGGTTGTTCACGCGATATCCGAAGCGCTGCTCGCCGAAGTAGTCGGGAATGCCGCGCTGCGCGAGATCCTCGAGGCGCCGCTTCACCGTGCGCACCAGCATCGGCTCGATGCCGCGGATGCGGATCACGAAGCGATTGCCGCGAAGATGGCCGCGGCGGAGCTTGTTCGTGTGCCGCTTCGCCCACATGACGACCAAGCGCTCGTGCTTGAGCTCGCCGATGGGTTTCTGCTGCGGAACATGCACCGACACCGTCTGGTGCGTGACCGCCACCCTGTCCTTCATTCCCGCGAAGCCCACCGCGCTCTCGTCGACGCCGAAGTGACGGCAGATGACGCCGAGCATCTCGGTGTGCGGCATGTTCGTCTTCTGGATGCCGAGATAGATGTGCTCGCCCTCGCCGCACGGGTCGTAGGCGGGGATCTCCTCGACGATGAAGTCCTCGGCGCGCTCCTTGAGGACGCCGCCGATCCCGGGCTCGTGCGAGGCACGCGGCCCAGGGCGCGGATCGGGCCGCATGCGCGCGGGTCCAAGCGTGATCCAGTCGGCCGGCAGCATGAGCCCGCACGCGGGATGCATGGCAAGCGGCGCGGGCGTCTTGTCGGGCTGCGCGTGGGAAACCTCGAGTTCCTCACGCATCGTCGTCTTCCTCGCCCGATTCGATCGGCGGAAGGATGTCGGGGCGTTCGTCGCTCGCCTCGCGCACGACCTCCTCGTCGACCTCGATCGGAGTCCGCCGCGAGACCGACAGCGCGAGCGCATCGCTCGGCCGCGCGTCCACCTCGACCGTCGCGCCGTTCTGGCGGATGACGAGGCGCGCGAAGAACGTGCCGTGCTCGAGCGAGTGGATCACAACCTTCTCGAGCTCGCCGCCGAGCGCACCGATGGTCGCCTCGAGGAGCTCATGCGTCTGCGGGCGCGGCGGCGCATCGCCTCGGAGACGGCGCTCGATCGCGATCGCCTCGGCGGTGCCGATCTTGATCGCGAAGCTGCGCGGACCACCCTGCTCGGTGAGCGTCACGAACTGCTCGGGGCTCGAGTCGAGGATCAGCACTCGGGAAAGTTCCATGGGGACGAACATGCTGCGCCGCGGTGAGGATAGCGCGAGCCACCTCGCGACGCGTCGGGAAAGACGCGGGAAGGCTTCTCGCGGCCGCCTGGAACTCACCAGTTGGAGAGCAGGATGCCGAGATCCGCGGAGTCGACCTGGCAGTTGCCGTCGACGTCGCCGGGGCAGGAATCGCAGTTGCCGCACGGCCCCCACGCGCTCAGCAGGATGCCGAGATCGGCGGAGTCGACCTGGCCATCGCCGTTGATGTCGCCGGGGTTCTGCGGCGGCAGCAGCGAGAACGACGCCTCAGCGTCGATGCGGCCCACGCCGTAGAAGTCGTCGCGGCCCGGCGTGCCGAGATCCTGCGCGCCCTGCTCGATGAGCGCGCGCACCTCGGCGGCGGTCAGCGTGGGCCGCGCGCTCCAGAGAAGCGCGGCGAGTCCTGCGACGTGTGGCGCCGCCATGCTGGTGCCGGACTTGTACGAGTAGAGGCCGCCTGGCGCGAGCGAGTAGACGTTGACGCCAGGCGCGCTCACGTCGGTCTCGGCGCCGAAGTTCGAGGTCGGGGAACGCACGTCGCGGTTGTCGGCCGACGCGACCGCGATCGTCTGGCTCCAGCGCGCGGGCGCCGCGATGTTGGTGTTCCCGTTGTTTCCGGTGGCGGCGAACATGAGCGCGCCCTGTGCGTGCGCGTACGCCACGGCGTCGCGCAGCGGCGTGCCGAAGCCGTAGAACTGCAGGCTCATGTTCACGATCTTCGCGCCTTGGTCGACGGCCCAGACGAGGCCCGACGCGACGTTCGACTCGAATCCGCTGCAGCCGTTCACGACGACCACCGGCAGGAGCTTCGTGTTCCACGTCATGCCGGCGACGCCGATGCCGTCGTTGCCCGCGGCGGCCAGGATGCCCGAGACGTGCGTGCCGTGGCCGTTGCACTCGTCGGCGGTGATGGTGCTGTTGTCCGGCACGTTGATGCCCGGCAGGATCCGGCCCGCGAGCTGCGGATGCGGATCGATGCCCGAGTCGAGAACCGCGATCACGAGGTTCGGGTCGCCGTGCGTCACGTTCCACGCGGCCGTCACGCCGACGTCGGCACCGGGCGTGCCCGCGAGTCCGAACACCGACTGGCCGGTGTTCAGCATGTTCCACTGCAGCCCGAACGACGCGTCGTTCGGAACCTCGGCGACGCCGCCGGCGCCGTCGAACTCGACGCGCGAGACAAGGCCCGTCAACCGCGCGAGCGCGGCGCGCGCCTGCACCACGTCGGTGTTCGGCGCAAGTCCGACGCGGTGCCAGCGGTCGAGCCCGAGCGAGCGTGCGAGCGCCGCGTCCTTCGCGACGCCGATGACGACAGGTTCGAGCTTCGCGACGCCCGCCGCGGCGAACGCTGCGCGCGAGTCGCGCTCCGCCCGCGTGCGACCGGGCTTCCGGAGGGCGGGCTCGCCCTTCGCGCCGACGACCGGCGACACCCCGGGCGCAAGCTGCACCATCAGATGACCGGAGGCGTAGTCGACTCCACGGATGCGGATGGGCGCGGGCTCGCCACCGTCGCCGGCGAGCAATGGAGGCGGAGCCGGCGCCGGGATCAAGGCTGTGGCCGGGGCCGCAGTCGGGGCCAATGCCGAAGCCGCCTCGGCCGACCCGAGCGCGCCGACCCCTGCAAACGCGACCGCCGCGGCCGCGATCCGCAGCACGCAGGCCCAGCGCGAGGCGTGGCCCGCGAGGCGGAGATCGGTCTGGAGGCGTGGCATCCGAGGCAACACTACCTCGCGATTCGCCCCATGCCGCCGAAAAGTTCCATGAATCACCGGCTCTCGGACGGGAAATGCCGGTTGTGCGATCTGCGCACGCGAAAGCGCGTTCGGGGCGGGTATATTCCGTCGCTTCGCCCGGTCCTCCGCGACCGGACGCCCGCCGGGTAGCGACCCGGCGTCACGACACTCCAACCCTCCCAGCGCCCCGCCATGAGCAACCACCGCCATCTCTTCACCTCCGAAAGCGTCTCGATGGGTCACCCCGACAAGGTTTCCGACGCGATCTCGGACGCCGTCCTCGACTTGATCCTCGACCACGACGCGTGGGGCCGCTGCGCGTGCGAGACGCTGGTGACGACCGCGCAGGCCGTCGTCGCGGGCGAGATCAAGTTCAACCACAACCCGAAGAAGAAGTTCGACGTCCAGCAGACCGTGCGCGACACGATCCTGAGGATCGGCTACGACGACGCGGCGATGGGCTTCGACGGCAACGGCTGCGGCGTGCTGAACCTGCTGCACGAGCAGTCGGCCGACATCGCGCGCGGCGTCGTGCGCAAGGCGAAGAAGGCCCAGGGCGCCGGCGACCAGGGCATGATGTTCGGCTTCGCGTGCGACGAGACCGACCGTCTCATGCCGCTTCCGATCAATCTCTCGCACCGCCTCGTCGAGCGTCAGGCCGAGGTGCGCCGCAAGGGCATCGTCTCGGGCATCCGCCCCGACGCGAAGAGCCAGGTCACGATCGAGTACGAAGGCCTCGAGCCGAAGAAGGTCGACGCGGTCGTCCTCTCGACGCAGCACGCGCCCGAGTGGAACGGCGACAAGAAGCAGGCCGAGCTCAAGAAGGCCGTGACCGAGGCGATCATCAAGCCGGTGCTCGGCAAGTGGTGGCATGACGGCGTCAAGGTGTTCGTGAACCCGACCGGCCAGTTCGAGATCGGCGGCCCGCACGGCGACTGCGGCCTCACCGGCCGCAAGATCATCGTCGACACCTACGGCGGCCGCGGCCGTCACGGCGGCGGCGCATTCAGCGGCAAGGACCCGTCGAAGGTCGACCGCAGCGCCGCGTACATGGCGCGCTACATCGCGAAGAACATCGTCGCCGCGAAGCTCGCGCGCGTGTGCGAGGTGCAGGTTGCCTACGCGATCGGCGTGGCCGAGCCCGTCTCGGTGCTGGTCGATTCGCAGGGCACCGGCACGGTGGGCGACGACATCCTCTCGAAGCTCGTGCGCGAGCACTTCGACCTGACGCCGTATGGCCTCATCGAGATGCTCAAGCTCCGCGCGCCGATCTACTCGGCGACCTCGAGCCACGGTCACTTCGGCCGCGAGCCGGGCGAAGCGGGCAAGGGCACGTTCACCTGGGAGAAGACCGACATCGCAGCCGCGCTCAAGAAGGGCGCAGGCAAGGCCGTGAGCGCGCCGAAGAAGGGCGTTGCGTCTGCAGGCGGCAAGAAGCGCTTGCCGGAGCTTGCGAACGCTTGAGCCGCGAGGCACCCGTCGGATACTCGGCCCGCGAGGTTGCGCTCGAGCGCATCCTCGCGCAGGCGATGCGATTCCCCGATCTTGATTTCTCCTCCCCCCATGCGGGGCCCCCGATCGGCACCGATTCCATCCGCCCGGGCGACCCGCGCGATGCGGCGCTGTCGCGCGCGATCGAGTACGCCGTGGTGCGACGCTATCTCACGCTGATCGCCTGCGTGCGGCCGCACCTCTCGAAGAACTGGCCGCTGCTCGAGAAGCCGATTCAGGCGGCGCTGCTCGGTGGCGCCGCGCAGATCCTCTTCCTCGACCGCGTTCCAGCGGCGGCTGCGGTCGATGCGAGCGTCGAGTGGACGAAGCGCAGGCTGCGCCCAGGCGCCGGCGGATTGGTGAACGCCGTGCTGCGCAAGGTCGCGGGAAGCATCGTTGAGCGCATGCCGCGCGGAGAGGCCGCGGCATTCGATCACACGCGGCGCGACCTCGTGCCGTTGGCCGACGGCTCGGCGCTGCGGCTCTCGGTCGAGGCGTTCAGCGAGGATGCGGCCCAGTCGCTCGCGGAGAAGTCGAGCCACGCCCGCGATCTCGTCCTGCACTGGATCGGCGCGTTCGGCTTCAAGGAGGCCACGCGCCTGGCGATGCACGGCCTCGTCGAGCCGCCGCTGATCGTGACGCCATTCGACGCGCGCGATCCGCGCTTCGAGGGCAAGGCGACGCCGCACGCACAGCCGGGCTTCGGCGTCTGGACCGGCACGCACATGGAGCTCACCGCGCTGCTTGCCCACGACGCCGATCTGCGCGTCCAGGACCCAACCGCGGCCGCGACCGTCGCGTTCGCGGGCGCGACGCTTCCGAAGCCGCCGTCGCTCATCGTCGATCTGTGCGCCGGCCGCGGCACGAAGACGCGCCAGCTCGCCGCGCTCTTTCCAAACGCAACCGTGCTTGCGACCGATCCCGAGCGCGCGCGCTTCGCGTCGCTGCAGGCGCTCGCGTCCACGAATCCGCGCGTGCGCGCGCTCGCGCCGCAGGATCTCTTCCGCGAGGCCGCCGGCCGCGCCGACCTCGTGCTGCTCGACGTCCCCTGCTCGAACTCGGGCGTCCTGGCACGGCGCCCGGAGGCGCGCTACCGGTTCAACAAGGCGCGCACGAAGAGCGTGATCGAGCTGCAGCAGAAGATCGCGGACCCGGCCATCGGGCTGGCCGCACCGAAGGGCGCCGTGCTGTACGCGACCTGCTCGATCGAGCGGGGCGAGAACGAATCCCAGGTCCGAAGGCTCGCGTCGAACTTCCAGCTGTCGCTCGCGGCCGACCGGACGATCCTTCCGGCGGGCCTTCCCGGCGACCCGCCGTCGGCCTACTGCGACGGCGGCTACCACGCCCTCCTTCTTCTGTGACGCCCGGCCAGCGGCCCGCCGCACGGCGCCCCCGATCCAGACGCGCAGCCGCGCCGACTTCAGGCCTCTTTCGCGCCCCGCGTCGCGGGCCTTCGTTGGTACCATCCCGCGTTCCGCCTTGAAGGGCAGGTGTCGCAGCGACCCCTGTCATGGAACGAGCGCCATGCGCATCCTCGACATTCTTTCCCCGAGCTCGATCCGCGCGCCGCTCCACTCGACCGAGAAGCACGCCGTCCTCGACGAATTGGTCGACCTCCTCGCGCAGAACGGGCTCTGCCCAGATCCAGCCGCGGTGAAGAAGGCCGTGTGGGAGCGCGAGTCGCAGCGCTCGACCGGCATCGGCGAAGGCCTTGCGATCCCGCACGGCAAGTGCGCCGCGATGCCGGGCCTCGTCCTGGCGATCGGCAAGCCCGCCGCGCCGCTCGAGTTCGGCTCGATCGACAAGAAGCCGGTGCAGCTTGTGATCCTCCTGGTGTCGCCGCCCGAGAAGAAGGACGAGCACATCCAGGCGCTCGGCAAGATCTCGAAGATCATGACGAGCCCTGAGTTCCGCCAGCGCGCCTACGCGGCGCAGAACGCGACCGAACTCTACGGACTGTTCCGCGAAGCGGAATCGTGACGGGAAGCGGGCGAGCGCGCGCGGGATTTGCTCCCGGGGATTTCGCTCTCGGGGATTTCCCCTCGGGGAGTTTCCTCCCGCAGGATTCCCCTCGGCGCGCGCGCAGGACGAAGCCTACCGATTCATCTCGGCCGCGCGCATCTCGGTCGCGCGCTTGATGAGCGGCATCGCCTCGCGCGTCTGATCGTGGCTCATCAGGAACTGGCCGAGCGACTGGATGATGCGCCAGTCGTCAGGCGCGATCTCGTACGCGCGCCGCAGGTCGCGCTCGGCTTCCGCCACCATGCCGAGCGCCGCGTACCCATCGGCGCGCATGCGGTAGGCGAAGGGATTGTCGGGCGCGATCTCGAGCGTCTTGGTGACGAGCGCGATGCCTTCCTCGATCTGCTCGCGCACGCCGGATTCGATGAGAAGAATCGAGAGGCGCCGCTTCGCGTTCAAGTCGTCCGGGCGCTTCGCCACGGCCTCGCGCGCCACCGCCAGCGCCTCCTCGACGCGCGCGTCGGCCACGAGCCAGTCGATCACCTGCTCGCGCAGGCCCTCCCACTCGACGTGGGCGTTCCACTGCGCGCGCGCGAAGTCGATGGCGCCCGCGAGATCGCCGCCGCCGCGGATCGAGCGCGCGATGCCGGCGGCGTAGGCCTCGTTCATGCCGCGATCCTCGGCAAGCTCGCGGATGCGTGCCTCGCTTGCCGCGAAGTCGCCCCGCACCGCATCGAGCCACGCGATGCGCCCGGCGAGCACCGGAGTCCACGGGCCTTCGAAGCCGAAGCCTTCGGGCGCGGGCATCGCGCGCAGGTAGCGCGTCCGCGCGCGCTCGGCCGCGTCGATGATCTCGGCGTCCGCCCGCATCCCGGTGCCGCTGTAGACGACGCCCGGCGGCACGTCGACGCGCGACATCGCGCCGTCGCCGAGCGCGATCGTCGCATTGAGAATGCCGACGTAGCCGAGCCCCGCAAACACCGCGGCCGACAGCGCGGCCGTCACGAAGCCCGGGGCGCGCACGCGGCCGTCGCGCTTCAGCGCGAAGCGGTGGAGCCGCACGTCGCGCCTGCGCACGATCTCGGCCATGAGCCACGCGAGGTACGTCACGCACGCCGCGACGCCCGACGCGAAGAGGAGCGGCACGCCGATCGCGCCGCGCAACGCGAAGAACGACGCCACGGCGACAAGCGCGAGCGCGATCTCCTCGTTCCACGTCATGTCGTACTTCTTTGGCGCGGGCTTCACGCCCTCGCGCGGTCTGGCGAGGAACGCAGGCGTCCCGAAGCCGACATGCAGCGCCTTCTCGGGGCACGCGCTCACGCAGTCGAGGCACTTCATGCAGCCCTGGTCGACCACCATCCGGTAGTCGCGCACTTCCTCGTGGACGCGCACGTTCGACGTGCACACCGCGGTGCAGTGGCCGCACTGCGTGCATGCGTCGGTGACGCGGATCCGCACGGGCGAGAGTTCATCGAGCGGCGCGAAGAAGCCGCCGTACGGGCAGCCGTAGGTGCAGTACCCCTTCGCGCCGAGCAGGTAGACCGTGAGGAAGCCGCAGACGAGGAGGAACGGAATCGCCATCAGGACGCCGGGGAACGTGGCCCAGAAGTCGGTGGTGGTGAACTCGGTGGAGAAGCCCGGCCAGACGAGCTCCGGCCGCGTGAACGGCGCGATCGCCACGCGGTAGGCGATCGGCCACAGGAACATGTACACCGCCAGCGAGATCGGCAGCCACAGGAGCAGCCGCGAGCGGAAGAGCTTCGGGCGGATGCCGACCTTCTTCATGAGGTAGCCGCAGAAGTCCTGCAGCATCACGATGTGGCAGCCCCAGCCGCAGAACCAGCGGCCGAGCAGCGCCGTCGACGTGAGCGCCAGCAGGAAGACCACCGTGCCGGCGTTGATGACGCCGTACTTCGCGGTTTCCATCGCCTCGCTCGGCTCGATCGGCGAGATCGTCTCGCCCGTCCAGAGCCACTGGATGACGTGCACGATCATCAGCACCTGGATCGTGGCCAGCACCGCCGCGCGGCGCCACCCCATCCGCGAGTGGGGGGCCTTCGGCCCCTTGGGCGCGTGGCCGTCGGGCAGCGCCGGAAGGACGGGCAGCGACAGCGCGCCGCGTGGACGTGGGACGTTGGGTTCGCAGCTCATACGGCGTGTTCACCGACCGAATCGAGGCGCATGGTACGCGTTCCCGGGCCTCCGGTTTCCTATACTCGTGGCTCGTCCATGGCTTCGCGCGACCTCTACGACATTCTCGGGATCAGCCGTACCGCAGGCGCGGACGACGTTCGGCGTGCGCACCGGAAGCTCGCGCTCCAGTATCACCCCGACCGCAACAAGGCGAAGGACGCGCCCGCGAAGTTCGCCGAGATCCAGGAAGCCTACGAAGTGCTTTCGGACGCGGAGAAGCGGCGCCAGTACGACGACTTCATCCGTCTCGGCGGATCGCCCTCTGCGTTCGGCGCAAGCGGCCCCACCGGCGGCGGACCGCGTCCCGGCGGACCGGACGAGGGCCCCTTCCGCGGCGGCTGGCCTGGCGGCGATGAGCAATGGACCAACGCCGACAGCGCGACGTTCGAGTCGATCTTCGGCGACATGTTCGGCGGACGCGGTACGCGCGGCCGGGGCCGCGCGGGTGCATCGGGCTCGCAGCGCGCGCGGGCGCGCGAACGGATGGAGGCCGAGGCGTCCGTTCCGCTCGAGACCGTCATCAAGGGCGGCAAGATCGGACTCGTGCTCGAGGACGGCAGCGTCGAAGTCCCGATTCCCGTCGGCGTCGACGACGAGGAACTCGTCTCGGTGCCGGGGCGGCTCGACCTCGTGGTGCGCGTGCGCATCGCGCCGCACGCATGGCTCACGCGCGAGGGACGCGATCTCTCCTACGACCTCCCGCTCTCGATCGTCGAGGCCACGCTCGGCGCACAGGTCGACGCGCCGCTTCCCACGGGAGGCAGCGTCGCGCTGAAGGTTCCGCCGGGCACGGCCAGCGGAAAGAAGATCCGCGTCGCGGGCAAGGGCATTCCCGCCGGCACCGGCCGCGCGGCGGGCGACCTCTACGTCGTCATCCAGATCGTGCCGCCGAAGGACGTGAACGACCTCACCGGATCGTTGCTCAGGGAAATCGCGGCCTCGATCGAGAACCCGCGCGCGAAGCTCTCGCACTTTCACCTGCGCGCGTAGCGCTCGATCGCGTCGAGCACGGTGCGATGCACCGCGAACGGCGCGCGCACGGTGACCCAGAACGCATCGAAGGTCCCGCGGCCCGCCGTCGCGAAGCCGATCGTGCCGAGCGCGAACAGCCGCTCGCGGAGGCTCTGCACCACGATCGTGTTCTGGATGCGCGAGAGCGGCGCCTCGTAGAGCGCCGTGCGGAAGACGCCGTAGCGCGCGAGGATGCGGCGGTCGGTGAGCGCGTAGAGGTGGAACCACCAGTCGATGACCGCCCAGCCAAGGCGCAGCGTGGCGATGGTGGAGCCGATGAAGATCGCGTCCTTCTCGCTCCAGCCCACCCACGAGAAGTGCGACAGATACGCAAGCGAGAGCCCGATGATGAGCGCCGCGGCCAGCGTGCCGAGCGACGAGAGCGGGATGTAGAGGAGGCTCGGCCTGAGCAGGAGGATCACGGCCTCGTCCGGCCCGAGCGACGCGTGCAGCGCGTGCGGCAGTTCGTGCGCCGGATGCAGCGTCGCGGGCGCGGCGGCGTGCTGCGCGCGGGTGTGCGCAGGAGCGGCGGCGTTGGCGCGCGGCGCCACGCGCGATGCCGGCTGTGCCGCGCCGCCGGTCACGCGCGCGCCTCGGGCTTCAGCGTGCCCACGAAGGGCAGGTTGCGGTAGAGATCGTCGAAGTCGAGGCCGTAGCCCACGACGAACTCGTCGTCGATGTCGAATCCGACGTACTCGCACGGCGTCGACAGCGCGCTTGGGATCTTCTTCCGGAGGAGGACGCACGCGCGCACGCTGGCCGCGCCGCGCGACTCGAACTCGGCGCGCAGAAGCCGCAGCGTGCCGCCCGAATCGAGGATGTCGTCGAGGATGAGCACGTGGTGTCCCTCGAGGTGCTTCGGCAGCGCGCCGGCGAGCGCGCTTCCGCGCGACGCCGTGTTCTTGCCGCCGTAGCTCGAGACGGTCGTCAGCTGGAGCCGCAGGCGCCGCTGCGGCAAGGCGCGCACGAAGTCGGCCGCGAAGAGCAGGCTTCCCGTCATCACGGGCACGACGGTCAGGCGGCCGTCGGCGTGCGCGTAGTCGCTCCCGACCTGCTGGGCGAGCTCGACGACGCGCGAGGCGATCCGCGCGCTCGAGACCAGCACGCGGTCGATGTCGTCGTGCGCGTCGCCGGAGTTGTCGCTTGTGGTTGCGTGGCCCATGGTCGCTCGACCCTCCGCACGTCGTTCCGCACATCCTGCCAATCCGCGTCCGTCGCCGGCGCTACACGCCGAGGCGCGACTTGATCGCATCGTTCACGGTCTTCGCATCGGCCTTGCCGCCGGCAAGCTTCATCGCCGCGCCGACGATCCGTCCGATCGCGGCCGCCTTTCCGGCGCGCACGTCGTTCGCCGCGGCCTCGTTCGCGGCGATCGCGGCATCGACCCACGCGAGGAGCTGGCCTTCGTCGCGCACCACGATGAAGCCGAGACGCTCGGCGGCGGACTTCGCGTCCTCGTCGGCGCCGCACAGCGCGCCGAAGAGCGCATCGACCGACTGCGGCCCGATCGCGCCCTGCTCGCGCAGCGCCAGGATTCCCGCCACCTGCGCGTCGGTGATGCCGATGGCGTGGACGGCGGCGCCCATCTCGTTCGCGTGCTTCGCGCCGATGTTGAGGAGCAGCTTCCCCGCCGCGTAGCCCGCGTCCTTCTCGCCCTTGAAGGCGCCGGTCGCCACCGCGGCCCGCACGCATGCCTCGAAGAAGAGGCAGGTGTCGCGCTCGGAGACGATGTTGAGCGCGTCGATCGCGCTGAGTCCGTACGCGGCCACGTAGCGCGCCCGGCGCGCAAGCGGAAGCTCGGGCACGCGCACGCGCACGTCGTCGAGCCACGCATCGCTCACCTCGACCGGCACGAGATCGGGCTCGGGGAAATAGCGGTAGTCGTGCGCGTCTTCCTTCTCGCGCTGGAGCAGCGTGCGCAGGTTCACGTCGTCCCAGCCGCGCGTCGACTTCATGCCGCGTCCCATCGTGCGGCCGGTCTCGCGCCATTCGTCGATCTGGCGCTTCGACTCGAACTCGATCGCGCCCTTCAGCGAACGGAAGCTGTTGAGGTTCTTGACCTCGACCACCGGCGTCTTCACGACCTCGCCCGACTCGAGCTCGAGAATCATGTTGATGTTCGGCTCGAAGCGCATGTGCCCCTTCTGCATGATGCCCTCGGTGACCCCGAGGAACCGGCAGATGTTGCGAAGCTCCTCGGCAAAGGTGACGACGTCGTCGGCGCAGTCGAAGTCGGGCGCGGTGACGACCTCGAGGAGCGGCGTGCCCGCGCGATTGAGGTCGACGAGCGAACCGGCGTAGTGATGGCCGCCCGGCAGCTCGTGCCCGAGCTTGCCCGTGTCCTCCTCGAGATGCGCGCGGATGATTCCGATCGCGCGCGTGCCTCCGGCCACCGCCGGAATCTCGACGCGGCCGTCATGGCAGAGCGGCAGGTCGTACTGCGAGATCTGGTAGCCCTTGGGCAGGTCGGGGTAGTAGTAGTTCTTCCGGTCCCACTTCGAGAACTTCGCGATCTGGCAGCCGAGCGCGAGCCCCACCATCATCGACATCTCGACGGCCGCCTTGTTCATGACGGGAAGCGCGCCAGGCAGCGCGCAGACCACCGGGTCGATCAGGGTGTTCGGCGCCTCGTCGAAATGGTCCGGGTGCGCCGCGTTCGGGACCCGCGTGAACATCTTCGTGCGGGTCGCGAGCTCGATATGGATCTCGAGGCCCACCTTCAGGGAGGCCTTCGCGATCTTCGCGGTCTTCGGATCGACTGTCAGAGACATGTGCGGATGGTAGTGCGAATTGCGGGCATAATGCACGGGCTTTCCCCCGGAGTCCCATGCCAGCGCTTCCCACAGCCTTCGCCGTCCTTCCGTCGACCATGCTCGCGACGACCTTCCTTGCCTCCACCGCGCTCGCCGCCGCGGAACTCGCCCCGAAGACCCAGTTCGCGAAGCCCGGCGGCGCGCTCGTCGCCACGCTCTCGGGCGTCGAGGGTCCGTGCGAGATCGTGCTCCTCGACCGCGACGCGAACGAACTCGCGCGCGCCGCCGCACGCGCGGGCGACGTCGACCTTGCCGCGATGTTCCCTGCGATCCGCGACGCCGACCGCGCGCTGCGCGTGCAGACGCTCGTCGCGGGCGCGCCCGAGGGCGCCCCGCTGCTCGTCGTGCCCCTGATGCCGCGGCCGATGGTTCGAACCACCACCGACGTCCGACCCGACGGCACCACGAGGTTCACCCGCGTGATCGGCTGGGGCGAGACGCTTCTCGACCCGACGAACGAGGCCCACAGGAAGCTCGCGGCCGAGTGGCCCAAGTCCGATCCGACGCCCCGTTCCGGCTTCCGCCTCGAGCGCGACCGCGACGTCGTCTTCGAGACGACGGCGGGCACCATCCGCTTCGCCATGCGCCCCGACGAGGCGCCGAACAGCGCGCGCAACTTCGTCGAGCTCGCGGCAAGCGGCTTCTACGACGGCACGATCGTGCATCGCATCGTGCCCGCCGACCGCAATGGACAGCCATTCGTCATCCAAGGCGGCGACCCGACCGGCACCGGCGACGGCGGCCCTGGCTACGACCTTCCGCTCGAGCCTTCGAAGCTTCCCCATGAGTTCGGCGTCGTGTCGATGGCGCGAAGCGACTGGCCCGACAGCGCGGGCAGCCAGTGGTTCGTCTGCCTCTCGCGCGAGGCGACCGCGCGGCTCGACGGCCAATACTGCGCGTTTGGCCACGCGGTCGAAGGTGCCGATGCGATCCTGAAGATCGCCGACGGCGTGCTTGCCGACCCGGCGACGGGCCGACCGAAGTCGCCCGAGACGGTCACGCGCGCCTACACGGTGCCCGCCCCCGCATGGGCGCCGGGCAAGGGACGGCCCGATGCGCGCGTCGAACGACCCGTTGCGCCGACGCCGCCGAAGCCCGGAGACGACCGATGAACGGACCCGCCGCCGCGGACAGCACCGGTGCGCCGCGCGGCATGTGGAACCGCGGTTTTCTCTCGCTGCTCGCCACGCAGTTCTTCGAGGCGGCAAGCGACAACATCGTGAAGGGCGTGATCGCGTTCGCGGTCGCGGTCGGCGGGCCATGGGAGGCGGTGTTCGGCAAGGGCGGCAACGGCGTCGTCGCCATCGCGTTCGCGCTGCCGTTCATCCTCTTCTCGGCCTTCGGCGGCCGGATTGCCGACCGCTGCTCGAAGTCGCGCATCACCGTCATCCTGAAGACGGTCTCGCTGGGCGTCTGCGTGTTCTGCGCCGTCGAGTTCGCGCGCGGCAGCGCATGGGGCGCGCTGACGGCGCTTGTCTCCTTCGCCGTCGTCAGCGCGTTCTTCGGGCCGGTGAAATACGGCATGATCGCGGAACTCGTGCCGTCGCGCGACCTCGCGCGCGCCAACGGCATCATCAACATGGGAACGAACGTCGCGGTGATCGTGGGCACGGTCGTCGCCGGCATCGTCGCGCAGCGATGGAAGGACGGCTTCGTCGACACCACGCCGGCGGGCGCGTCGGCGTGGCTGCCGGGCGTCGCGATGGCGGTGTTCGTCACGCTCGGGTTCCTCACCTGTCTCACGCTGCCGCGACTCAAGGCGCAGAACCCGTCGCTACCCGTCAATCTCAATCCGTTCGCGACGTACATCTCGACCACGCGCGAAATGGCGAAGTCGCCGCTCCTCGCCGTGTGCGCGGCGTGGACCTTCTTCTACTTCGTTGCGGCGATGGTGCTTCTCATCCTTCCCGACTACTCGAGCCACCTGCAGGTGCGCGACGACGAGACGAGCCTGCTCATGGCGGCGCTTGGCGTCGCGATCGGCGTCGGCTGCGTGATGGCGGCGTATCTCGACACGCCCTCGCGGCGGCCGCTCTTCGTCCCGATCGGCGCAGGCGGCCTTGCGATCGGCTTCGCGCTGCTCGGGTTCGCGCCCGCGTCGTTCGGCGTGACCATGACGCTGCTCGCGCTCACCGGCCTCGTCGCGGGGTTCTACATCATTCCGCTGCAGTCGATGCTGCAGGCGCTTGCGCCAGACGACCTGCGCGGGCGCGTGCTCGGCACCGCAAACGGATTCAGCTTCCTCATGGGCGCGATCGGCAGCGGCCTCTTCTTCGCGCTGCGGCAGCTCGACATGCCGTCGAACCGCGTGTTCCTCGTGATCGCCGTTCTCTGCGCCGCCGTCGCCCTCATCATGGTGCTCTGGCTTCGTCGCGGGCGAACGGCCGCGTGAAGGCCGCGCCAGGGCGCGCTTGACAGGCCGGCGGAGCGATCGGCTCAGGCTTTCCCAGAAGTCCTCCCGCCGGAACAACCCGCCCCGCCTGCCAGGAATTGGGGGGAAACTCATGCATTTCGTCCGGGCCAGGGTCGAGGAACGCCGATTCCCGCGTACGTTGTCTTGGAGGGGCCCTATGCCGCGATCTGCACCCAACACCATGTCACTTCGCTTCGGGCTGGCCGCAGCGGTGCTCGCGGCGGCCTGTGCGCAGCCGCTGCTCGCGCAACTCGCGCCCCCGGTACCGAAGGGTTCGCCAGCATCTCGGCCGACCGCGCCCAAGGCGCCGCCGAGCGATGCGCCGAGAAAGCCCAAGGCGCCTCCGAGCGATGCGCCACGAACGCCTGACGCGCCCGCGAAGCCGAGCAACGAACCCGCAAAGCCCGACCCGACCCCTACTCCCGGCCGCAGCAAGCCCGGCGAGCCCGCCGGTGACCCCGAGCGGCCGACGCCGGAATCGGTGCCGGGCAAGAACGATCCGCGCGACCCGATCGCGCCCGTTCGGCCTGAAGGCCCGACCCGGGCACCGGGGCGCAACGAGCCGAGCGACCCCATCAGCCCGGCGAGACCAGAAGGTCCGACCGTGGCTCCCGGTCGCAACACTCCAGGGGATCCCGTCGTCAGCCCCGGTCGCGACCTGCGCCCCGGCTCCACCCCGGGAAGGCGAAACCCCGAAGGTCGACCCGTCGAGCGCCCTCGGCCACCCGGCTTCGGACCCGGACCGGGTCGAAACGACCCTCGAAGCCCGATCGCGCCACCTCAAGGACCGATGCCAAGAGGCACTCCGGGTCGAAATGACCCCGGCGAGCCGATCGCGCCGCCTCAAGGACCGATGCCGAGAGGTAACCCGGGTCGAACTGACCCCGGAAATCCCATCGCACCACCCCGCGGCCCGATGCCTGGCGGCAGCCCAGGGCGCACCG
>Ga0068872_10001367_pt1 | contig 19700 bp, 18 predicted proteins | sample NOAtaG_7_FD_66441 | JGI IMG/M metagenome (GOLD analysis project Ga0068872, IMG submission 66441) | Freshwater lake microbial communities from Lake Erie, under a cyanobacterial bloom - NOAA_Erie_Diel1S_2200h metaG | ecosystem: Environmental > Aquatic > Freshwater > Lake | place: USA: Ohio, Lake...
GTGACTTTTACCCTTCAGGCTGAAGGAAATGCCGCCATCAAACCGGAACATTTGGCCTTTTTTTACAACAAGGATTACAATGACACGGTTGTCCGATCCCCGCAGGTGGACCTGGTGGTAAAAAACGGCGTCCTTCACGGGACATTGCCCCATAGCTTGTTCGAAGAGGACAAAGGGGTACATTTTACGCTCAAGTTTCCGGATGATGTCAGTCGATCCTCTTTTTTCCTTGATTTGAGGGCCTTTTGGCTAAACCAAACCACCTTGTGCCTCTGCATCCTCCTTAGCTTGGCTTTGGGGTTGGTCTGGTACTTTTTTGGCAAAGACAAACCTGTCGTGACCGTGGTCCAATTTTATCCTCCCAAATCCACGACTTCAGCCGAGGCAGGTGCCCTGTATGATGGCGACCTCAACGACCGGGATATCCTATCTCTCATCTACAGTTGGGCGGCATTGGGGATCATCCAAATCGAAACCCATGGCGAAGACGAAAACGACGAGTCCAAAACGGATTTCACACTCCACAAACTCAAGGAACTGCCGAAAACCGCCAAGAACTACGAGAAAACTTTGTTCAACGGACTATTCGAAAAACGGGAGAGCATCAAGGTTTCGAAACTGGCCCAAACCTTCTACTACACAATGTATAAGGTTAGAACCGAAATCAATGATGAATTCGAAAAAAAGAGCTACTTCGTTCCGGGAACACGAGGAAGCGGATTTCTGTTGCGATTGTTCGGAGCACTCCTTCTCATTTTGACAGGAATCATATTCTTGGGGAGCATCATCGAGCTTTTTGATCCGATTCAGGAGACGGCCGACTACACATTGGGCTTTGGCATTTTGGGGTTGACCTCATTTTTGATAGGAAAAATCATCCCCAAACGGACCTCCTTAGGACATCGGGAGTATGAAGAATTGATGGGCTTCAGGGAATTCCTCAAAACCGCAGAAGCCGACAAATTGAGGCTGTTGGTGGACCAAGACCCTGGATATTTCGGGTTGTCGTTGAGTTATGCCATCGGATTGGGATTGGCCACGCAATGGGTGGAAAAATTCAAGCCCTTGCTCACCGAACCACCTTCCTTTGTGAAAACTTCCAACAAAGATTACCGCTACGATACCTTCGACCGACTCCTCACGCGCAACCTGAATGCCATGGTGAAGCATTTCAATTCGGCCCCTCCGGCCAGCTATTCATCCAGCGGCAGTTATTCTTCTTATTCATCTTCCTCGCGTTCCAGCTACTCTTCCAGCAGTTCTTCGTTCGGAAGCAGCGGCGGCTCAGGATTCTCGGGGGGCGGAGGTTACAGCGGAGGTGGCTATGGTGGCGGAGGTGGCGGAAGCTGGTGAGATAGTTCGGTCCGGAGCGTGTGTCATTTGGCTTTTGTGCCGGGTTACCATGTGCTTGTTCGGAGCTGCTTCGGTGAAAACTCCTAAATTTGTGCCATGAAACGACGCATGTTAATCACGGGAGGAGCCGGATTCATTGGCAGCCATTTGGTTAGGCTGATGGTCAACCGGTATCCTGATTACCACATCTACAATTTGGATGCCCTGACTTACGCGGGCAATTTGGAGAACTTACGGGATGTGGAAGCTGCCTCCAACTATACCTTTCTCAAGGCCAACATCGTGGATGCAGCAGAAACCGACCGGTTGTTTGACCAATACAGGTTTGATTCCGTGATTCATTTGGCAGCGGAAAGCCACGTGGACCGAAGCATTGAAAATCCGTTGGAGTTTGTGATGACCAACGTGATCGGCACTGTGAACCTGCTCAATGCTTGTAAGAAAACATGGAAGGAAAACGGCGCCATGCAGTCAGATGTCAGGTTTTACCATGTTTCGACCGATGAGGTCTACGGCTCCTTGCACGACGATTCTTTTTTCGTTGAAACCACCCCCTACGATCCCCAAAGCCCCTACTCTGCCAGCAAAGCAAGTTCGGACCACTTCGTGAGGGCGTACGGCAATACCTACGGCCTTCCGGTTGTGATTTCCAATTGCTCCAACAATTATGGGAGCCATCAATTTCCTGAGAAGCTCATCCCCCTTTGCATCTCCAATATCCTCCAAGGGAAGCCTTTACCCATCTACGGCAAGGGTGAGAATGTTCGAGATTGGCTTTGGGTCGTGGACCATTGCCGTGCCATCGACACCATTTTCCATAATGGGAAGGACGGCGAGACCTATAACATCGGCGGAAAAAATGAATACCAAAACATCGAATTGGTGAAGCTGCTTTGCCGTTTGATGGATGAAAAACAAGGTAATCCTGTCGGCACCTCCGAGAAGCTCATCACCTTTGTCAAAGATCGACCGGGGCACGATGCCCGCTACGCCATCGATGCCACGAAGCTGGAAAGCGAGTTGGGATGGCACCCCTCAGTGACCTTTGAGGAGGGCCTTTCCAAAACCATTGATTGGTACCTCTCCAATCAGGAATGGATCGCCCATGTCCGTGACAAATCCTATCAGGAATACTACAATCATCTCTACGGTTCCCGCTAGGGCATAGACAAGATGAGTCGGGACAGTTACTTGACTTTGAGCACGGTCTCCAATAGCTACCTCAGGGAAAAAGCATCCAAATTCCATGGCTTCGCATACCCGGTGAAAAGTTTGGAGGAAATCGAACAAAGGTTGAAAGAACTGTCCAAGGAGTTTCACGATGCCCGGCATGTTTGCTATGCCTACCGACTGGGGCCAATGGGAGAAATTTGGCGGGCCAACGATGCCGGAGAGCCAGCCCACAGTGCAGGTGATCCCATCCTGAATGAGCTGAAAAGCAAAGGTGTTTCGGACGCCTTGTGCGTGGTGATTCGCTATTTCGGTGGCACCAAATTGGGTGTCGGTGGCTTGGTGAAGGCCTATGGGGGAACTGCCAAGGCTGCTTTGGAGGACAATCCGGTTAGAGAGGTACTGGTCACGCGTGGATTGCGGCTGAGGTTTCCTTATGGCAAAACCTCAGAAGTGAACCGTTTGCTTCAAAAGAATGGCTGGGAGTCCTCAGAATCCTGCTTCGCCGAAGACTGCAGAATGGCCCTGATGATTCCTCAAAGCCAATTCGAACGGGCTAAGGCTCTTTTTCATGATTTGGGCGTGTTGGAGGGGGAGGCTACCGCATGAAGGGAAAATTGGTGTTCGGAATGGTCCTTTACTTGTTGTTCGGGCATGAATCCCATGCTCAAAATACCTTGCACCTGAATCTCAACTACCAAAAGCCTGCTTGGACAATCACGACAACGGATGCCGCTGTGTTGGCCGCCAAAATGAACTGGGATTTGAAGGGCTCACTGCCTGATGATCATGCATTCTCCTGCTTGGCCATTCGCAACAGTCCCGGTGGACGCCACTTCCAATTCCAACAAACCTTGGACGGACTGCCCGTTCATGGGTCGGGTGTCTTGGTAACCTTCGACCATTCTGGGAAATGCATGCACATTGCCGGGCCCATTTACCCCATCCCCCACTCCGACCGCTTGCACACTCCAACCGATTTGGATTTCGGGGCAATGTTCGAACGGCAGATAGACCCAGCCGATTCTTTGGTCTATTGGGAAAAATGTTGGTTTTTTCAGAACGAAGTCACAGTACCCGCCTACAAGTTGCAGATATTGAAGCCGGAATCGTTTTGGGAGTTGGTTTTGTCAGACCCTGGTCAAGATACCCTTCTTCTCACCCGCTTGGATGTTTTCCACCACCATCTTGGCCCCGACACCACCGGCAATGCATGGATTTTTGATCCCGACCCCCTCACCACCGCCGGAACGACCTATGGTGGAAATTTCACAGACAACTTTGACTCCGACCATCCCGACCTGAATGCACAAAGACATCCCGTGACACTTCAGGGACTTGGTTGGAATGGGACCCATTTCCTGCTCTCCGGACCCCACATTCAGATGGCTGATTTTGAGTCCCCCAATGTGGCCCCGCCTCTGAGCACCGACGGGAATTTTCAGTTTACCCGTTCCCAACAAGGGTTTGAGGACGTCATGGTCTACCATCACATCGACTCCTTCCAACGGTATGTCCAAGGATTGGGATTCAACAACCTCCTGAATGCCCCCGTACCCGCCGATGCACATGGACTGAACGGCCAAGACAATTCCCATTTTGTCCCTGTGGGTGCCAATGGCCGGTTGGCCTTCGGCGAAGGAGGTGTCGACGACGCAGAAGATGCAGATGTGATTTTGCATGAATACAGCCATGCCCTTTCTTATGCTGCGCTTCGGGGTGCAAATACGGGCACGGAGAGAAATGGCTTGGACGAAGGACTGGGCGACTACTTTGCTGCATCCTATTCCAAAAGCAAGAGTTACAACCTTTGGAAGAACACCTACACTTGGGACGGACATAATGAGTTTTGGGGTGGCAGGAATGCCTCAACGCCACAAACCTACCCCCCCCCTACTCCCAACATCTACACCTATGGCGAAATTTGGGCCTCCACCCTCATGGAAGTTTACGAAACCGTAGGAAGGCAGGTATGCGATCGGGTGTTGTTACAGGCCATGTATACCTTCGCACCCAACATCGGATTGGAAGAGGCCGCGCAATTGGTCTTGGATGCGGACACCTTGCTTTACGGTGGAAGTCACTCTGACGCCTTTCGATTGGCATTCTGTCGCAGGGGTATTTTCACCGGTGCACAACAGGGCCAAGATTGTTTTGTCTCATCGGAAGAGGAATCAGCTTCAGTCACCTACGTTGAATTTTTCCCCAACCCGACGACTGGGGAAATTCGTTACCGCGCCGACCTTCGAGGTAGCATCCAGAGATGCGTTGTCACGAACCTCCAAGGTGTTGAATTGATGGTTTTGGAAGATTTACCTGCCTCCGGCTCAATCGATCTGAAAGTGCTTCCCTCGGGGACATATTTGGTCAGGATGGAAGCCGACCGAAAGATGCCTTGGGTAGCCAAGATTCACCGCTTGGATTGACTTGAGGTTAAAAAACTGGAACAATGAAGAGGTTGGGATCAGGCGAATCCTGCCGGACCTCCAAAAGTAGGAGGAACATTTCCAGGATTGGCCTCGTGGATTTCAATTTTGCCGAAGGATGCCTCGTATTTAGCTACGTTTTCCTCCATGGCCAACATCAACCGCTTGGCATGGATGGGCGACATGATTACCCTTGAGCGTACCAACCCTTTTTGCAGTCCTGGCAGAATCTGAACGAAATCCAACACAAACTCAGCGGGAGAATGGCCCACGATGACAAGATTGGAATAAACACCTGTTGCCACGGTTTCGGGGACCTCGATGTTCAGCTGTTGATTGTTATTGTTGTTTTTATTGTCCATGTCCTGCATGATTTCTGCGACCTCAAAGATAATGTGAATTCACAAGAAAACCCTGACAGGCCAACGTTTCGTTTGCCGGTTTTGGACCCACTTTCATCTTTGCTTCAACAGCGTTACGATTTCCTTCAGGTATTCGATTTCCTTTTTGGCGGCTTCCAATTCCAGTTCAAGGACTTTTTGCCTCATGTCTTGGCCATGTTCCTGTTTTCCGGATTCTGGATTTTCCCTTGGCGCAATCTTCAGGGCTTCAGCCAAAACCTGAAAGAAATTCTCACCCAATACCGTAGAAATACGGAAAAGAAGTTCTGTGTCCATACTTTGGCGAGAAAAGACTTGCCTCACGTTCTGCCTTGCCTGTCCAATCGCCAAAGCGAATTCACTGGACGTCATGCCCGACCTGTTCCAAGCCTTCTCCACCAATTTGCCTAAATGGATCCCGGATTGATGCATGTTGCAAAGAAACGATTTTCAACTTGCACGACAGCTCACCAATTCACCGTTGGTGGATAAGTACGCTTCTCTCATATTTGCCCCATGGATTTTGACCGGCACACCACCAACCTCGCGGTGAAACGAATTCTGGACGCTTTGATTCAGGAGTTGCCTGGCTACCGTTGGGAACGAATATGCTCTTTCTCGGACGGACAAGGCCATACTGTGGTGGAAGTGAGTTTGTACCGCAAAGGTGGCTCACTTTTGGCTGCTCGGCTTTCATACCACGTGGAGAGCGGGCGCCTGCTTGATTACCATTACCCTGCACATGAAGGGGTTCCTCCTGAAAATGTCGTCGACCTTTTGTTGGACATCCACAACACCGAAAAAGCCAAAAATTCGGGCAATTTTTGATTGACTCATTGTCGCTTATGATTTTATCCATATTTTTGCACCGCTTTTTAAATCATCCTTACTTTCAACCACTTAACATTAGTTTAGTTTCATGAAAAACTTCCTCACACTTCTTGTGTTCTTGAGTGCCTTCGCTTTGGGTGTTCAAGCTCAATCCACCAATGACAACAGCCGCGAAGCTCGTGCAATCGGAGCCGTTCGCCAGGCCCGCAATTACAATGGTCCGCTGAACGCAGAAACCGAGTCAGCCAACGTCTGCTTTGCATCAGGATACGTTTCCACGGTGCTCATCACAGTCCAACTCAATTGCCAACAAGTCAACTGTGATGCAGTCCGTATCGCTCCTTTGGCACGTGTGGAGTTCGGTTGCGACGGAGAAGTCACCAACGTGGTGTTCCTTCGCTGATTTTTTTCAGCATCTTCAAAACATAAGGTCACCCTGGGGTGGCCTTTTTTGTTTGGTGCCCCTAGCATTTCTACCCGAATTGACAACCTGGGTCCATATCCCGAACCAAAACCCTTATTTTTGCACCAACGAAAACAAAAGCACATGCAGCGCAGTCCCATCACGTTGGCCATCCATGGAGGAGCCGGCACCATCCTTCGCTCACTTATGACTCCCGAGAAAGAGCAGCGATACCTAGAGGCACTGAGAAAGGCCCGTGACCTTGGATTCGATGTTTTGGAGAAAGGTGGAAGTGCATTGGACGCCGTGGAAGCAGCCGTGGTGGAATTGGAAGAGTGCCCATTGTTCAACGCTGGGAGGGGAGCCGTGTTCACTGCAGCCGGAACCCACGAAATGGATGCGTCCATCATGGAGGGGGCTGGCAGGAATGCTGGAGCAGTTTCTTTGGTGAAAGGAGTTCGAAACCCTATCCGTTTGGCAAGACAGGTGATGGAACACAGCGGCCATGTGATGTTGGCTTCAGAAGGAGCGATTGAATTTGCCCGACTGCGAGGTATGGAATTCATGCCTGAAGAATGGTTCCACGATGACTTTAGGTACCAGCAATGGCAGGAAATCCGCGGTACGGACTCCTTTCAGTTGGACCATCGTGATGACAAGGAACGAAAGTTTGGAACAGTAGGGGCAGTGGCTTTGGATGTTTTCGGCAACTTGGCAGCCGCTACTTCCACTGGAGGCATGACCAACAAGCGTTTCGGCCGCATTGGCGACAGCCCGATTGTGGGGGCAGGAACTTGGTCCGACAACCGCACTTGTGCGATTTCGTGCACCGGTTCAGGTGAGTTTTTCATTCGCGGTGTGGTGGCCCACGATGTGGCATGCCTCATTGAACACAAGGGAATGGGCCTTCAGGAAGCATGTGATGAGGTCATCCACAATAGGTTGTTGGAAATAGGAGGCGACGGGGGATTGATTGCAGCCAATGCCTCAGGTGATATTGCATTGGTTTTCAACACGGAAGGCATGTATCGGGCTGCAAAGTCTGACAGAGGTCTCGACCTTGTGAGCATATACAAAGACTGATGGGATTCAGGTCAAATGAAGTCGGCTTCCAAGGGCAAGACCTCGGTTTGACGTCCATTCAGGAAATAGCGGTCGCTGTTGGCCAAAATGTGCGTGACCAAATTGGTGATGGTCATGGGAGTGCCTTTGGGAAGCAGCCGTTCGTTGTTGTGGGTCAAATGTGACCCATCAAACACGATGACCATGCCAGAGCCGATGACTTTGCATTCGTTGCCTTGCTTGATGACCATCCCTGTATCTTCCGCCAAGCCAACACCCTGAAGGTGAGGAAATCTCGCCACGGCCTCAGCCAAACGGCCGAATCGTCCACGTTGGATGAAATGGGAGTCGATGATGAGTTCAGGTATGAAATCCATGCCGTCCCTCATTTTAACGGCCCCCTTGACTAGGGATTCGGTGCTGCTTCCACCGGCAATCATTTCGCGGGACATGCACATGGCTCCGGCACTCGTCCCTGCTATCACGAAAGACTCCTGTCGATACCTCTCAAGCATGACCCGATGCATTTTTGTACCGCCGATGTGGTCAACGATTTTGCTTTGGTCTCCCCCGCTGAACATGACGCAATCGCATTGCTCGATGTAGCTCAGAAACTCCTTTCGATCACTGTCTTCCCTTTTGCGGATGTCCAACACCTGCACATTCGAACATCCGAGGCTGCTGAAGGCGTGCACGTAATTGTTGCCCACCTCTACTGGGATTTCAGAAGCTGTGGGGATAACTGCGATTTTGGCCGACTTTCCGCCTGCTTCACGGACCACATGGGACAATATTCCCTCCTCGATGAAGTCGAGGGTATAGTCCTCGCTTTTACCAAGGTTTTTGTCTTCGTTGCCTCCAATCGGAATCAAGGTGCCTGCGATGGGCGACAGGTCGTTGTTCATCCAAATGTGAATGTTGGGTTTCGGTAAAGATAATCGGAATAGACCATAAAAATACCATCCGGGGCACATTCAGACTCCTGGCATTTGTAAGTGACTCACTCACAAGGGGTGCATGAAACACCTTCATAATAATCTTGTCGTCCCCTGATACAACTCTTGGCAATTTTTATTAGTTTGATGCCATTCACAAACCCATATCCATTTCAGGGCATGAAAATTATTGAACTCAGGGCAACGAATGGCCCGAATTATTGGTCGGTAAACCGCCACAAATTGATTGTGATGACCTTGGACCTGGAGGAGCTCGAGGAGAAGCCCACGCACCAGATTCCGGGATTTTATGAGCGTTTGAGTGCCCTTTTGCCTTCGCTATATTCCCACCGCTGCTCGGAAGCCATGCCGGGCGGATTTTTCCATCGGGTGCAAGAAGGCACATGGATGGGGCACGTCATCGAACACATTGCCTTGGAAATACAAACCTTGGCAGGCATGGATGTTGGCTTTGGCCGCACAAGAAGTTATGGTGAACATGGCGTTTACCATGTGGTGTTCGCCTACACGGAAGAATCCGTGGGGAAATATGCAGCAAAAGCCTCGGTGGACATTGCGGCCGCATTGGTGGAAGGAAAGGATTACGACTTGGCCAAAGATATCCAAACCATGCGGGAGCTGAGGGAGTCAAGCCGTTTAGGTCCTAGCACGGCTTCCATCATCGAGGAGGCGGAAGCACGCGGCATTCCCTGGATTCGTTTGAACAAGTATTCGCTTTGCCAACTCGGATATGGTGCCAACCAACGTCGCGTTCAAGCTACCGTTACCAGCATGACTTCCAGCATCGGGGTGGAACTGGCTTGTGACAAGGAAGACACCAAATACCTGTTGGACCAAGCACAGGTGCCCGTACCCAAAGGCGAAATCATCCGCACTACGGCCGGGCTGGAAGATGCCATTTCCAACCTCGGGTTTCCGCTCGTCATCAAGCCCATCAACGGCAACCATGGACGCGGAATCACCACCGACATCCAGAACAAAGAAGAGGCAGTCGTGGCTTTTGAGGCCGCCAAAAAGGTATCCAATTCGGTCATCGTGGAGAAATTCATCACCGGACGGGATTATCGCTTGCTTGTGATCAATTACAAATTGGTGGCCGCAGCGCTCAGGAAACCGGCCCATGTGATCGGCGACGGTGTGTCGACCATCCAACAGCTCATCGACGCAACCAACGCAGACCCCAGACGTGGTTATGGACACGAAAAAGTGCTAACGATGATCGACGTCAACGACCTGACAAGGGAAATCTTGAAGGCCGACGGCTTGACCTTGGATTCGGTATTGCCAGCCGGGAAGGAACAAAACCTCAAAGACACTGCCAATCTGAGCACAGGGGGAACCTCCACGGATGTAACTGACATCGTGCACCCCTACAATGTCTTCATGGCTGAACGGATTGCAAGGATCATCGGTTTGGACATTTGCGGAATCGACCTCATGACTACCGACATTTCCGTCCCAGTGACAGAGACCGGTGGTGCCGTATTAGAGGTGAATGCCGCACCCGGGTTCAGGATGCACCTTGCCCCTGCCGAAGGTTTGCCCCGCAACGTGGCAGCCCCTGTCATCGACATGTTGTACCCACCCGGAACATCGGCGCGTGTTCCGATTGTGGCCGTTACCGGCACCAACGGAAAAACCACCACGACCCGATTGATTGCGCACATGGCCAAAATGAAGGGATTCAAGGTGGGCTACACCACAACCGACGGGGTGTACATCCAAAACAGGCTGTTGATGGAAGGTGATTGCACAGGACCCGTCAGCGCGGAGTTTGTACTCAAAGACCCAACGGTGGACTTTGCAGTCTTGGAATGCGCAAGGGGCGGAATTTTGAGAGCAGGATTGGGTTTTCACCGCTGCGACATCGGCATCGTGACCAACGTGGCGGCAGACCATTTGGGCCTCAAGGGCATTCATACCATCGAGCAGTTGGCGAAGGTGAAAGGGGTGATTCCCGAAACCGTGCTACCGGAAGGCTATGCCATCTTGAACGCCGATGATGACTTGGTGTACGATATGAGGGAAAACCTGAAATGCAAAGTTGCTTTGTTTTCCATGGACGAAAACAACCCCCGCATCATCGAACACATGAAAAACGGCGGATTGTCTGCCATTTATGAAAACGGCTTCATCACCATTTGTAAAGGCGAATGGAAGATGCGCATCGTGAAGACGGTGAGTGTCCCCCTGACCTTCGGTGGCAAGGCTTTGTTCATGATTCAGAACGTATTGCCAGCGGCCATTACCGGATATGTTCGGGGGTTTTCGTTGGAAGATATCAAGGTAGGATTGGAGACCTTCATCCCCTCACCCTCCCAAACACCTGGCCGTTTGAACTTGTTCAGTTTCCAAAATTTTGAAATCATGCTCGATTACGCCCACAATCCGGCGGGTCTGCGTGCCCTTCAAAAGTTGGTCGAGAAAATGGACGGGAAACCCAAAATCGGCATCGTGGCAGGAATTGGGGACCGCAGGGACGAAGACAACAACGAAATCGGACGCATTGCTGCCGAAATGTTCGACGAAGTCATCATACGCCAAGACCGGAATCTTAGGGGAAAAACCGACGAGGAAATCATCGGCATGCTGACCAAAGGCGTTCAGTCGCATGATCCGAACAAAAAGGTCACGGTCATCAAATCCGAGAAGGAAGCCATTCTCCATGCCATCCAACATGCTCCGAAGGGGGCGTTGATCGTTTGTTGTAGTGACGTGGTACCGGATGCATTGGCCCTTGTGACCAAACTCAAGGAGGAGGAATCAAACCGATTGTATGCCTTTTCCCAGCATGACATTCCCAACGTCGCACATTGATGCAGATTCAAAGTGAAAGAAGCCCGGACCTCCGGGCTTTTTTTTGTTGTCGCCTCAAGGAGCCCCCTGCTAAGCCGCAATTTCCCTAGATTTGCTCCTCCCAAACAGGGTATCATAATTTCAAATGGCTGCTCCCGGATTCTTGGGTAGGCGTTCGGGAGAACGTGCGCCTCGCGAGAAAATAACCAAACATGGCTTGCAGACTGCCTTGGGCATGCTGAAATACCTGCGCCCCTACCGCGGCTGGTATGTCTTGGGCATGATTTTCCTTGGATTGTCTACTGCCACATCCTTGTTGTTCCCCTACATTTTGGGCCAAATGGTCAATTCTGCCACCGGCTCTCAGGATTGGTGGCTACCCCATTTGGATTCGATTGCTTTGTTGTTGGCCTTGGTGGTTGTGGCCCAAATGGTATTCAGTTTTTTCAGGGTCTATACCTTCAGCCTGGTCAGCCAAAATGCGATGGCAGACATCCGAAGAAGCGTTTACCACCAATTGTTGAGCCTTCCCATGGTGTTTTTTGACCGGAGAAGGGTGGGTGAACTTACCTCTAGGATCACTGCAGATGTGCAACAACTCCAGGATGTCCTGATGACCACCGTTGCAGAGTTTTTCAGGCAAATCATTACCCTGGTGGGTGGAATCACGTTCGTTTTGGTTCAAACACCCAAACTGGCCCTCTTCATGTTGGCGGTGTTCCCTCCTTTGATCATCGTGGCAGTCGTATTCGGTCGCTTCATCCGCAAGCAAAGCAAAAAAACACAGGATGACCTGGCCGAAGCCAACGTGGTGTTGGAGGAAAGTCTGCACAACATCAGCATCGTGAAATCATTCGTCAATGAGCTTTTCGAGCTGGGCCGCTACCGTGAATCCATGCGAAGGGTGGTTAAAAATGCCATCAAAACCGACACTTACCGCGGGATTTTCATCAGTTTCATGATGTTGGCCATTTTCGGAAGCTTCGTCGCCGTGATTTGGTTTGGAGGCAAGATGGTCGAAAGCAAGGAAATGCAAATCGGGGACCTGTTTACCTTCATCCTGTTCATGGCCTTCATCGGAGGTTCTTTGGGGGGCTTGCCCGAGGTCTATAGCCAAATCCTGAAAGCCGTCGGCGCCACGGAAAGGCTCAGGGAAATTTTGGGTGAAACAGCTGAAATCAACTTGGACAAACAGCAAGGGGTTCAAACAGCCATAGATGGTGTGGTTTCTTTTGAATCGGTAAGATTCACATACGCCACCCGACCCGAGGTGGAAGTGTTGAAGGGTATTGATTTGAAAGTACAGGCGGGCGAAAAAATCGCATTGGCGGGAGCTTCCGGAGCAGGGAAAAGCACCATCGCTCAGTTGTTGATGCGTTTTTATGAACCATCATCTGGCGTGATCATGGTAGATGGCATTGATTCAATGAAATTCGACCTGAGCCACCTCCGCAACCACATCGGCATCGTTCCGCAGGAAGTGATTTTGTTCGGCGGCACCATCAAGGAAAACATCGCCTATGGTAAGCTGAATGCAACCGAGGATGAAATCAAGAAAGCTGCCCAAAAAGCCAATGCATTGGAGTTCATCGAGGGTTTTCCGGAAGGTCTGGAAACCGTGGTTGGGGAGCGGGGTGTGAAATTGAGCGGTGGACAACGTCAGCGGATTGCCATTGCACGCGCCATCCTCAAGGACCCTGCCATTTTGATTTTGGACGAAGCTACCTCCAGTTTGGATGCCGAAAGTGAAAAGTCCGTACAGGACGCTTTGGATGTACTGATGCAAAACCGGACCACACTCATCATCGCCCACCGCCTCGCTACCATTCGCAACGTAGACCGAATCTATGTATTGGATGAAGGCAAAATTGTGGAATCAGGCAGCCATGATGATTTGATCCGGAATCCCGATGGCTATTACACCAAGCTGGTGAATCTGCAAATGCAGGGAAATCAAACGGACTTGTGATAGTCTTTGACCAACCAACCTGTTTTAAGCTCAAGGATTGGCTTCATTTCCCTCAATGATAAACGGAGTCAATTCTTCAACTGAACAAGCATTTTCTACCAAACCATCCACCACAATCTGTGATCGTTGGGGGAGGTTGCCTGGGTGACTCATGCTGTATGGCTCATGAATGGTAAGGTCGGCCAATTGCTCCCGAAGTTCTGCCAATCTTCGACGCTGTGCACGTGTTAAATTTGGCTCTGACGATTGTGAGGTTAGGGACGCGATTTCTTGATTCAAGTTGGCCCTGTTGTTCACATTGGTTTCATGCCTTGCATTCAATCCACGCGTTGTAGCATTTTCTTGAATGGTAGCCTCCAACAAGTCAGAATTTTCATTCAACTGCTTCAAACGTTGGTAGAGCATGACCATCTGCTCCAATATAGTTCCTTGATTTGCTGTTTGATAAACCGCAATTTGTTGCGGGGAAAGTCGATTGGAAATATGGGCGATCCGCTCCGTATTCTGAACGCGAAGCCAATCTAAAAACCTAGTGAAGTCAAAATGGTTTCCTGCGCGCCCCAAGCGACGAAAATAGTCTCGGTTTGCATTCGTCATGACCATTCGCTGTTGATTGTTCAAACGAGGAATTAGGTCCTCGGGCTGAAGCGTTGTATTGTTATCAGAACTGCGGCGCACTCGGGTAATGGCAGAAACATGTTTTTCGCGGTCGTAGCGATTACCCAAATTTGAGATATGCTGAACTCCACCGCGATCCACGGAGGGTTGGCTGTAACACAGTGCTGTACGGTAATAAAGAGGCTGGGGATTTTCGCTTGTATTAGGTTCATTTGGTTGGGTCCCACTCATCCAACGAACGAAAATAAGACTATGGTTGCCGGTATTAGATGCGTTGGCATTATACACCCAAAGCCAGTCCCCCGGTTGAATCTCATCAAATCGCTCCGCTCGGAGAGTCTCATTCCTTCCAAATCGGCTTCTTCCATTTCCACCTGTAGCTTGTTCTGCATCAAATGCCCTCCCTTGATCGGTATCATCTGGAATCTGCGCATCGGGGAAGCCCTCTGAAGCATTGTGCAACCTTCCGGCAAAGATTTCATTGAGCCTCCCGGAATTGGTCATGATATTTCCATTGTGATCAAAAGAAGCCATAAATCCGCCCCTCTGACCAAGTTGGGGTCCGATTCCAGCATATTGATTCACCAATCCAACCCAGTGACCGCAATTATGGCCGTGGACCCTTTGATCGAAAGCTCCACGTCGATGACGACCTGTTGCCAAAATCAAGGATGATATTAAAACGCGCTGTGAAACGCTGAGCCGCCCGACGTCACCTCCGCTGAACAGACGATCAGGAATTATTCCAGTCCTACAAAAATTCATCAGCTCCGTTCTATGGAAGTCTGAGAACAGATCCTGCATTTGTCTTCCCGACAGTCGAGGACCCGAGTAACCAGATATATTCGAATCTGACTGTGACAAATCCGAGGTTCCAGCCAATGCCTCATCAGCCGTAGGACGGCGTGGACTTGGACGTGGGGCCCTGGAGGGCATACCTAGTCTTTGCCTGCGTCTCTCTATCTCCGGATTTAGATCTTGGTTTCGAATATTGGGGTCAAAATTGCTAAGGATGGGATTAAAACGCTCGCTGAAAGCCACTGCAAAGGCCTCCCATTCAGGGGGGACAAGCTGATTGGAATCTGGGTTGACTAGTTCGGTTGCGACCCTTCCGCTGTCAGCCGACTCAATTTCCGCTGAATGCGAATCAACAGGATTTGAACCTTGATTTTCCCCTGACGGTCTATTTTGTCTCTGGACGACAGGTGCAGCCTGTAGTTGGAAAGCAGGGGGCATGTGGCTCAACGTACCTTGCTCTGAGGTTGTTTCGGATAAATGATTGACGTTTAGTGTATTAACCTTTTCCATTAACAATCAACGTTGGCTTTAGACACTCAAATATTAATAATTACCTTTAATTAACAGACGGATAGGATGTTAAATTTTTATGGTTTTTGGAAAAGGGGAGAATCGTGCTCAATCATTAATCTGACCACCCAATCATCCTTGTATCGAAAACTTCACCTTCAAGTGGTCTGTAATGGTTGTTAGAATACTTACAAAGGACCAAGAATTATAATCCGTTGATTTCAGTTGACAACCATTAAACAAAGTTCCAGAAAAAAGCTCTCAACGGCCCAAAAAGGCAATCGTCTTCGCGAAGAATACTTCCGGATTGTCGGCATGAAGCCAATGTCCAGAACCCGGGATTGTGTCGAATTCCGCCTCCGGGAAAATTTGCCTGATTTCATCGAAATAGGAGTCCAAAACATATTCACTGTTTCCTCCTCTCAAAAAAAGGATCGGCTTATGGATGGGGAAAGTTGCCTCCACACCGGCTAAAATGTGGGAGTAGTCCCGATCCAAAACGGAAAAATTGAATTTCCATTCAAACCCTCCCTTGGGGCTTCGCTCCAAGTTCTTGAGAATGAATTGCCGGGTGCCCCAATCTGTGATACGAGGAGTTAGCCAATCTTCAGCTGCCTGACGTGTTGTGATTTCGGAAAAAGGGAAGGAACGCAAGGCCTCCAAAACCTGTTCATGGTGGGGCTTATAGGCCCGGGTGGCCATGTCTGCTATCACCATGCGTTCCACCCTGCCCTCGTGGTCGGCCGCGAATTGCATCACCACCTTTCCACCCATGCTGTGACCGATGAAATTGGCTGAATAGATGCCTTGTTGGTCCATGAATTCCAACAAGTCTTCCGACAAAGAGGCATAGGTAAAGGGGGCATCTGTGTGAGGACTTTTGCCATGGTTTCGTTGATCCAAAATGAACACCGAAAAATGGTTTGCGTACTGCTTCGCCAAGGTCTGCCAGTTGTCTAAGGAACCAAATAGACCGTGGAGGATGATGAGGGCAGGTCCGTGCCCAAATGACTTGTAATTGAGCTGCATGGCGCAAAAGTAGTGCAGGAGCGTTTGAGTTATCCGCAAATTATTCTCATTTTTCCGCTCCGTTTCAGACAAAGCTAAAACGGACACCATCATGGACCTGAAAGCCAAATTCGAAGACGCGGCAGCGCGTGTGCAAAACCTCACCTCCCGTCCGAGCAACGAAGACCTGCTCAACCTTTACGCCCTTTTCAAGCAGGCCACAGAGGGTGACGTGCAGGGTGAAAAGCCGGGTATGTTTGACTTCAAAGCCGCTGCCAAATACAGTTATTGGGAAAAGCTCCAAGGAATGGATTCCGAAACAGCCATGAACCAATACATTGCTTTGGCTGAAGAATTGGTATCCAAGCATAGTTAAGGCAAATGTCCAACCCTAACCTCTTGTACCCACCCACGGGTACCCGTTTTTCTTTATCATCACGCCAGCCGATGCTCCGATTCGTTTTGAAATTTTTACTGGTATCCATGTTGGTTTTGTCGGCGCAGGCTGTAGGGGCCCAAGACCTGCCCAAGGCATCCCAAACTCCTCAAGAAAAACCAGAAAAGCCCCCCAAAGAGAAAAAACAAAAACCTCCCAAAGTCAAAAAGGAAAAGTCTCCCAAACCTGACACCCCCAAAAATCGTCAACGAAACAAATCCGGTGATGATATACCGGAAAATGGAGTTTCCCAAGATAGTCTGCCATCCCAAATTGAAAAAGAAGCACCCAAAGACCTCATCGGAGGGGTGGATGATACCAGCAGAGTAAGCGTTCCGTGTTGGCGCTATCGGACCGGGTACATGGAATTTGTCGACAAGAACTTCCAAGGCATCAAAATCCGGCGGACTAAGAAGAAGGAATTCCACACCAACACCATCGACGGAAATAAAATGGTGTTCAAAATTCAATGGGAAAGCGACCACGTATACAAGTTGGTTTTTGTGAAGGCCAAACTTCCCTCGCGATTCAAAAAAGGTTATTCCATGACCTGCAACATGGTGGATTGTTGGGACGAATATTACGATTGCGACTGCAGCCTGAACGGGATTGTGCAATATGCCTCCGTTTTGAAAACATTGAGCCCCAAAGAGCTGAGGGCCAAAGCCAAGGAGGAACAGCGAAAACTCAAAGAGGCTGAGAATCCTCAAAAGGAAACCAAGGCAAAACAAGACAAACCGAAGAAAAAACGATCCAAAGAAAAAGGAGAATGAGCCCCGAAGGACTCACTAAGTACAAAATGACCCTGAAGACGACAATTCACTCCTTGGTGGTCAAATCAAGTCTTTCTGTCTGCCAGTAGGTATGAATTGAGTTTGCGCTTCCGTAAATTTGCGCTGTTTTTGAAAGTTTCATCACCTTTTAATACCGAAAAACCCATGCGTACAATCAAATTGATTACTCTGTTTTCCTTGCTTGTTGTGGCTTTCACGGGCTGCAAATACGAGGAAGGACCGTTTATTTCCGTCATTCCAAAGGTTGAGCGTGTCGCCAACACCTGGATTGTCTCTTCCGGCACCATCAATGGCTCAACCGGGGACTTCAGCGACATTGAAAACGTCACCTTTTACAAAGAGGGCGGATTCAACATGGTCTTCAATTTCCTGGGAGGCCAGGTACCTTACAACGGTTCTTGGACATTCAACTCTGACAAAAGCACGCTAATCATCACGAGCACCGACGAACTAACAGGCTTGGCGAGCTACGATCGTGAATGGACCATCCTGAAATTGAAGGAAGACCACCTGCACGTAACCTGGACCGAACCTGGCAACAATGGCGATCTTTACGATGTGAATTTCGCACCCAAACAACCCTGATTGAGACAGCGCACCATCATACAGCCTCACCTATCGGTGGGGCTTTTTTTATTCCCAAACTCCCAATTTGGAGTCATACTGCACTGAGTCAAGTTTTCCCCACCGAACTACCAGACAAAAGCGAGTAGAGTCTACAGGATCCACCCTGTAACCAACTTCTGGCCCGCGATCCTCCAGGGGCACATGACATTCCTGAAGGGTGGGCGATGCCCGGTGAAAGGTATTGGAATACCAAACAAGGCGCCTCAAGATTTCGTCACCTTGGTTGATGGCCACATTCCTTCTCAATTCCTGCAAAAAGGGCACATAAGCCAACCCAATCAACGGGAAAGCCACTGCGGCCAACAACAGGGCGAGTATGTTTTGCCTTTTCATTCCCATGCAAATTGGCAAGGATTGACCTAATTTGGAAATACCAAAACCCTTGCACTCCCTCTGCCGGACAATTGCTTAACTTTGACCATGGATGTGAAGGAAACACTGCCAAGGAAGTCGTGGCTGACCGCATGCGGGTGGTGCATCCTGTTCGTTTTGGTTTCAGTGCAGGCGTGTAGGTCCCCTCAGGATTCCAAACCGTCTTCCACCACCCACCAGGCCGACCTTTTGGCTTTAGAACCTGATTCCCTTTCGGGCGAATTTACCGATTGGGGATTGAGTGAACGAGAAAATTGGCAGAAACCACAGGTAGTGATTTCCGCGCTCGGCGACCTGCATGACAAAGTGGTTGCGGACATCGGTGCGGGCACCGGTTATTTCACATTACCCTTGGCAAGGGTGGCGAAAAAAGTCATCGCCGTGGACATCGAGCAGCTTTTTTTGGAACATATTCGTAAAAGATTGGCTAGAATTCCCGAACGTGAGGCCTTGGAGGTCGACATCCGCCATACGATACCGGACAATCCTGCCTTGAAACCATCAGAAGCCGATGTAGTGTTGTTGGTGAATACCTATTCTTTCATCGATCGCCGTGTGCAATATTTCGACTTGGTGAAGAGGGGGCTTTCTCGGTCGGGCCGAATGGTGGTGGTAGATTTCAAACATGCTGAATTGCCGGTCGGACCACCCTTGGAGGAAAAAATCACACCCCTGCAAATCATCCAAGAATTGGATTCCGCTGGTTTCCGCCATGTTTCCACAGACAGCAACAGTTTGGAGTACCAATTCATCGTCGTGGTGGAAAAGAAACCTTAACAAGGGAAACGGCGTTCAATCCCGTGTGCACGGAATTGGCCTTATCGATAATTTTAAACCAAATTTGGAACATGATTCATCTGCGTCGTAAACCTTGGATGGGATTGGCCTTGCTCGCTGCAGGGCTGACTGCAATTGGAATCGGATTGTTTTTGTCCGTTTATGTGGTGGTTGCTTTGTCTTTGATTTTGTTGGTGGCAGGTGGAATGTCCATGTTCAACCCTGCCGTCACCATCCAAAAGAACACAGTCGTACTCAAAAACCTTTTCGGCATGGAAGTAGTGAGCTACGAGCATGATGGGCCTCAATCCCTCTCTGTGGTTCAGGATACCCTACGAATCCAACATCAGGGCCGACAAGCCTTGATTCCCCAGGTCACCAAGTCGAAATGCCACGGTGCAGATTGGCAGGCCA
>Ga0068872_10001375_pt1 | contig 19646 bp, 17 predicted proteins | sample NOAtaG_7_FD_66441 | JGI IMG/M metagenome (GOLD analysis project Ga0068872, IMG submission 66441) | Freshwater lake microbial communities from Lake Erie, under a cyanobacterial bloom - NOAA_Erie_Diel1S_2200h metaG | ecosystem: Environmental > Aquatic > Freshwater > Lake | place: USA: Ohio, Lake...
AAAATTGTTTTAGCGAAGTCTAGAATGTTACAAGAAAGAGAAACAATTCTATGTATTACTCGTTATGGAAATGTTATGGCATCTCGAGGTTCTGTAATACCATTATTTGTTAATCAAATAAAAGAAGGAAAGCCATTGACAATTACAGACCCTAACATGACTCGTTTTTTGATGTCTCTTAAGGATTCTGTTGATTTGGTTATTTTTGCTTTCGAGCATGGATCTCAGGGTGATATTTTTGTTCAAAAGGCACCGGCTGCAACTATTCTAGATTTGACACAAGCGCTCAAAGAGATTTTTAATTTCGATCCAGAAATCAGAACTATAGGTACGAGACATGGTGAGAAATTATATGAATCATTGATTTCAAGGGAAGAGATGGTTAGGGCAAAAAATTTAGGAAATTATTATTGCATACCCTCAGATAACCGCGATTTAAACTATGCACAATACTTTATTGAGGGTGAATTAGCTATTGCAAATTGTGAAGATTATACTTCTCATAATACACATCGTTTAAATATTAAAGAGATTAAAAATCTTCTTCTTTCATTAAAATTTATCCAAGAAGAAATTAAATATATTAATTAAAAAAATTATGAATTATTCTCAAGATGAGCTTAAATATATTGCTATGCAATGTTCAGATAAATTACTTAATGTTAAAGAAAATATTAATTTCTTTAAGCAACCCTATAAACATATATATGTTGATAATTTTTTCCCAAAAGATTTTATTGAAGAATGCTATAAATCATTCCCGGAGATAAATGAAGATGATTGGGATGCTATAAATGATAGTGATATTGAAATTAAATATAGAACTAAATGGACGTCTGAATTTGATATTCCCGATGGAGTTGTTAATGCAATTAGAATTCTGAATAGCGCTATTTTCTTAAAAGCAATCTCTAAAATTATAGGTATAGATAAATTACTACCTGATCCTTATTTTACGGGTGGAGGATTGAATGTTACCAACCGAGGAGGCCTTCTCGATGTTCATGTTGATGGAAATTATCATGATGCTTCTGGACTAAATCGTAGGTTAAATGTGTTACTTTATTTAAATCCTGGATGGAAAGAGTCATGGGGTGGGGAATTTGGTATTTATGATGCAACTGGAGATAAATGTTTAAAGAAAATCCCCCCCGTATTTAACCGATTGGTTATTTTCGAAACGCATGATAAAAGTTTTCATGGCTTACCAGATCCAATTAACTTTCCAGAAGGAAAACCAAGAAGATCTATTGTGCTTTATTACTATACAAAAGAACCTAGGCCTGATGGCCATATAGTTGTAGAAGAGCCTCATAGCGCCTTATGGAAAAAGAGAAATTTCAACGATAAACGCGGAAGTAAGCGCAGAAATTTCTATTAAATATAATTTAATATATGCTTAAAATAATGACTATTGTCGGGACAAGGCCGGAACTTATAAAAATGAGTCGAGTTATTGCTGAATTTGATAGCCATACGAATCATTTATTAGTTCATACTGGTCAAAATTATGACTTTGAGCTAAATGAAATTTTTTTTGATGATCTCGAAATTCGCCAACCAGACTATTTTTTAGGCGCTGCTGGAGAAAACACTGCTAAAACTATAGCGCAGGTCATAGAGAAATCTGATGAGATCTTCGAAAAAGAAATGCCTGATGCGGTTTTGTTCTATGGAGATACAAACTCTAGTTTAGCTGTAATTGCAGCAAAGCGCCGTAAAATTCCTGTATTTCATATGGAGGCAGGAAATCGTTGTTTTGATCAACGCGTGCCAGAAGAGCTAAACCGGAAGGTTATAGATCATTTGAGTGATATAAATTTTGTTCTGACTGAGCATGCTAGGTCATATCTAATTTCAGAGGGCATCAGACCAGAGAGAGTAATCAAAACTGGCTCTCATATGCGTGAGGTCTTAGATTTCTATAATGATAAAATTAATGCTTCCGATGTCATAGATAGGCTTAGACTTCAAGAAAATAACTATTTTATAATTAGTGCACATCGTGAAGAGAATGTTGACTGCAGAGAAAATCTTAAAGATTTATTAGATACGCTTAATTCACTTGCTGAAATTTACAATATCCCGGTAATTGTTTCTACTCATCCAAGAACAAAAAAACGCTTAGAAGATTTTGATTTGGGAGAATTAAATTCAAAAATTTCATTTTTAAAACCTTTCGGCTTTTGTGATTTTATTAAACTTCAGTTAAAAGCATTTTGTGTAATTTCTGATAGTGGAACATTGACAGAGGAGGCTGCGATGCTTAATTTGCCCGCAATTATGATCCGTAATACTCACGAGCGGCCAGAAGGTATGGATTCTGGGACTTTGATCATGTCGGGCCTTAAAAAAAACCGAGTTTTAGATGCAATTACAGTCATCACCTCTCAACGCAAAAGCTTTAAATTCCCAAATAAACCTCCCTTAGATTACAATTCAAATATAGTTTCCAAGCAGATTTTAAGAGTAGTCTTAAGTTACGTTGACTTTATTAATGACAACATCTGGTATAAAAAATAAATCTCTTAATTCATGAAAATATTTATTTGAGTCTGCGATACAAAAAAAAAAGTTTTTTTAAAAGCAGCGTCTATAATTTATTAGGCCTCGGTTTTCCTATGGCTGCAGCTTTTTTTTGTATACCAAGCTTAATAATTCAGCTGGGTGACGCCAGATTTGGTTTGTTAAGTTTACTTTGGGTTTTAGTTAGTTATTTTAATATGTTTGATCTAGGCATAGGTCGATCACTTACACATGCTATATCCGTAAATTTAAGTAAAAAAAATGGTAAGGAATTAGGAAATATTCTCAAGACTGGAATAGTTGCAATATTGGTATTAGGAGTAGTTGGAAGTTTAACCCTAGCAATTCTAGTCTTTTTTGGTGTGCCATTAATCAAGTTTGTAGCAGATCCTCTCGAAGCAAAGCGAGCTTCTCTTTTAATGGCGACTGCAATACCTGCAATTATTCTTACTTCAGGATTTAGAGGAATTTTAGAGGCTTTTCATGAGTTTAAAATAATTAATTTAATTCGAATTCCAGCGGGGTTATGGACTTTTTTAAGTCCTTTATTGGCTATTAATTACTGGAAAAATGATTTAATTATCGTTTCGGCTGTTCTTGTAGCAGGAAGATATTTAGTTTGTTTTGTACACGGCTATTATGTTAATCGTCTAGTGAGTAAGTACAAAATAGAAGTAGAAACTTCATCAATAAGTATTAAATCCGCAAAAATTTTATTTAAAACTGGTGGTTGGATAACTATTAGTAATTTAATTGCTGCATTTATGGGTTATGTGGATAGATTTATGATAGGTGGGATTTTATCTGCATCAGCTGTTGCATATTACGTTTCGCCTCAAGAGCTTGTAACAAAATTATGGATTATTCCAGGATCGATTACTATGGTTTTGTTTCCCACATTATCAGCTAAAATATTTACAAGATCCAAGAAAAAAGAAGTTGAAATTTTTTTTGATAAATCAATCAATATTATAATTCTATCAATTTTTCCAATCGCATTTACTATCGGAATATTTTCTAAAGAAATACTGTATTTTTGGATCAATCAAAATTTTGCTGAGCAGGGTGCTTTGATAATGCAAATATTTGTCTTGGGTGTAGTGATTAATTCAATTGCTCAAGTGCCCTTTACATTGATTCAAAGCGCTGGCCACTCAAAATTAATTACTATTATTTATTTAATTCAATTTCCATTTTTTATTATTACTTTGTATACCCTCACAAAACTTTATGGTATCGAAGGAGCTTCTTTGGCTTGGCTTTTTAGAATAATAGTAGATGCAATTATGATGTTTTATACTATTCGATTTTTACCAATAAATTTTAAAAAAAACAAACAATTTAAAATGCTTATACTTAAAATTGCACTCATTATTTTAACTTTTTATTCACTTTGTAATGCGAGTTTGATTTTTAAGCTTTTAGCTGTCTTTGTTTTAGCGTTAACCAGTATTTTTTTAATTTTTATGATTAAGGCTTACAAGTTGCCAAAAATACATTCTTAACCTATGACAATAACTCCCTTAGTTAGCATAATTACACCTACTTATAATAGACTTTCTTTTATCATTGAAACAATTGATAGTGTATTGAATCAAACTTATACAAATATTGAATATATCGTAATTGATGACGCTTCAACTGATAAAACATATCAACTTATAAAAAAGAAATATGGAAAAAGAATAAAATTATTAAGAAATAAAAAAAATTTAGGGCAAGTCGTGAGTCTTAATAAAGGATGGTCTCTTTCCAAAGGAAAATTTATTGGATACCTAAGTTCTGATGACTATTTGTATCCTGAAGCAATATCAGAGCTGGTTTGTGATTTAATGTCTTCAAAAAGCGCTGTGTGTGTTTTCCCTAACTGTGATTTAGTTGATAAAAATTCAATAATAGTAAAGAAAAACGTATGTAAGCCTTTTGATTTAGAGGATACAATCGTCACACAAGGCTGCCATATTGGCCCTGGTGCTCTATTCAAAAGATCAGCCTACGATATACTTGGAAGCTGGAACCCATCCCTAAGATTAGGCGCTGACAGGGAATTTTGGATTCGGATGAGTAATCTTGGTGATATTAAAATGCTACCTAAGACTCTTGCAGCATATCGAACGCATCTAGATTCTGGCGTTAATAAAGTGCCTGGAGGATTTATGTGCAGAGAGTACTTTGAGGTCTTGGATAGATATTACTCAGTGAAAAATGACATTCCCTTGTCTATATTGCAACGAAAAAATGAAGCTTATGCTTCAGTTTATTTTCTTATGGCAAGATACGATTTAGCTAGGGGTAATTTGTATAGTGGTATTGTAAACTATAATAAAGCAGTTGAGAGTAGTCAAAAATTTCGAGGTATTGGCCCAATTCTTAAACTTATTAGAAATATTTTAGGACCGCGTTTAAGGATCTTTCTAGGTAATATTAAAGTATTATTTAAAATATGAGGTCTGAAAAGTTTATACCGCTTTGGTTTTTTCAATGTTACTTATCAGCTACACTATTACTATATAAATTCGGCCCATGGAATTGGGTGAATTCTCAAACGAACAATGTTATCTATTATCTCCTAGCAAGTCAGTTAGCTATTTTTTTTGGTTACATTATCGGAATTTCATTAAATAAAAAATTAAGCATACGTTATAAAAAATTTGATGCATCAAGAGGCATTGCTTTTATTAGACTAGCTTTGCTTGTAAATTTTTTCACATTTATACCACTTTCGTTGTCGAGAACAGGATCAATTATTCCAGATATTTTTTTTGGTATCTTTAATCCTGGCGATGCTTATCACAATAATTACTTGAGGCTTCAAAGAGGAAACCCTTATATTTTCGCTGAATATATTAAGGCTTTTTTATCGCCATGGATAATAGGATTATTTCCAATGTTATGTATTTATTGGGATAAGATAAATTTATTATACAAAATTGTCGGAGTTGTTTGTGTTATTGCAGGCTTATCTCTTTATATTGCAACAGGAACGAATAAGGGGTTAGCAGATATTGTTATAACATTTCCTTTTTTCCTTTTTTTATATCAAAAAATAAGAAATCCTATGTTCCGTATAAAACTAAAACATGTGTTTTGTTTTATTGGATTGATACTAATTTTCCTAACATTCTTTGGATTTTCTATGAAAGGCCGAGGAGTTGTTGTAGCAGATTCGTTTTTTGCAGATAGATTAATTCTAGCTGATTATAATTTTGTTTCTAAATCTATATTTCCAGACTCGGTAAATATGATTTACATATCAATTATTCGATATTTATGTCAGGGATATTATGCTTTATCTTTATCCTTTAATATTGAGCATTCTTCAACATTTGGCCTTGGAAATTCTATGGTTTTAGCAAGGAATGCCGATCATTTTTTTAATACTAATTACTTTGAAGCGAATTCAATACCGGGCCTACTAGAATCATCTTTAGGTTATAGTAAGCAAGGTTTATGGCATTCTATATATCCTTGGTTAGCATCTGATTTTGGTTTCATGGGGACTCTTATAGTTATGAGTTTTTTTGGATTTCTCCTGGCTTTAATATGGCTTCGTGTAATTTCAATTAGAGATCCTTATGATATTGTATTGCTATACTTAATGATAATCTTTTTTTATTATATTCCAGCAAACAACCAAGTATTTCAATGTCTAGAAACATTAATTTGCTTTTTTATTTGTCTGATATATTTATCAAAAGGGGCAATTAAAGATTTATTTAGTAGAAATTTAAGGCCTAGAAAGAAATAATAATTTTTAAGGAGAAAAAGATTGTCATTTCAATTTAAATCTAACATTCAGCATATCCAATATGTATTGCTTTCTGGGATTATATTAACTTTACCAAGCCTTGAAGCACCAAAAAACATTTTTTTGATAGCTTTTCTTTTTTTTGCTTTCACTAATGAAATTTTAAAATTAAAAACATTTAGCTGGGGCAAATGGGATTGGGTTTTATTATTACTTATTGGATCTGCTTTTTTAACTACTTTTTTTCCTGGAATTCATTATGTCGAATGGAAGGGATTGAGAGTTTTTTTAAGTTCGACATTAACTGGCTGGATGATATTAAGATCTCAATTTTCTTCTAAACAAATTTTATCTCTTTTAAATTTTGTCGTTTTGGGAGCAATACCACCATTAATTGTTGGCCTTATGAGATATTTATATTTTCATGACAAACCAGATTTACAATTACACTCAGTAGGTCATGTTAATCATTCAGCTATCTATTTAACAATAGTTCTAGGCGTATCGATAGGCCTACTAAACTCACTATGGAATAAAAGTAAATCTTATCAAAAGATATTGCTTGTTTTGTTAAACACTCTTTTTTTTATAAGTCTGATTATTAGCCAAAGCAGAGCAGCTGTTGGGATAGGTATTTTTTTATCAACGTTATTATTTTTAATAATATTTCAGAATAAAAGAATTAAAATTGGCGGTATTTTATCTGTTGTAGTGATTATAATATTTTCTATATTGCTTAATACTGGCATAATTCAAAAAGAAATTCGCAATGAACAAGCAAATGATGTTTTAGGCGCTCGTGATAAAGTCTGGAATATATCTATTGAAGCTGCCCGATGGGCTCCAGTTTTTGGCATTGGTATTGATAACTGGGGAAAAATTAAAGCTGCGGATATAAAAAGTTCAGTTGAAGCCAGAGGAGAAGTTTACAATTTAAACAACTATTTATTTCAAGGCCATTCTCACAGCATTTATTTAACGGCTCTTGTTGAGCGTGGGATAGTTGGATTTTTAGTTTTACTATTTTTCATGGTTAGTTGGCTTTATTACTTAATCAGAAAATTTAAAGAAATAGTAATAAATAATCAGGATTGTTATCTTTGGGCTAGCTCGTTTAGTGCATGGTTAGTTACTTTTGGTATTGGATTTGTTAATACAACCTTTCATCATGAGCACGGAATTTTAGCTTGTATATTATTCGGTCTTTTTATAAGTTATATGACTTATAATAAAAAAACCGCCACTTACAAATAGCTTAGACAGCTTTATTTATAGTGATAAAAAGAGCCTTTGATTTATTTTTTTCTTTAGCAATGATTCTTATCTTGTTATTACCTATCTTGACAACTGCGATCTTGATTAAAATTACATCTATTGGCCCTATTTTTTTCTGGTCTAATCGAGTTGGAAAAAATAATATTCTTTTTAGGATGCCAAAATTTAGAACAATGGATTTAAATACCCCAGTCGTTGCAACTCACTTATTAAATAATCCCTTACAATACCTGACCCCAATAGGTTCTTTTTTACGAAAAACAAGTTTGGATGAAATTCCTCAGTTATGGAATATTTTATTGGGTGATATGAGTTTTGTGGGGCCGAGACCAGCTCTTTTTAATGAGTATGATTTAATTAAACTAAGAACTTCTAAAGGCATTCATCATTTAGTGCCAGGGTTGACCGGCTGGGCACAAGTGAATGGTCGCGATCATTTATCCATCTCTGAAAAAGTAAATTTTGATGCAGAGTATTTGAAAAAAAAATCTTTTATTTTTGATTTGAAAATTTTGTATTTAACCTTCATCAAAATTATTCGAAGAGAGGATATCCTGCATTAATATAATTATATTAATGAAATAAAAAACAATGAAAAACGTAAAAATATTTTTGGCTTTTCTACACGACTTTTTTGCCATTATTTTTTCTTGGGTTTTCGCCTATGTTTTAAGGTTTAATTTTCAGATTCCAGATGATCATTTGCAAATTTTATTAAAGACTCTCCCACCCGTTCTTTTAACTTCAACATTAAGCTTTTATTTCTTTGGCTTATATCGAGGTATTTGGCGTTTTGCAAGCATTACCGATCTTAAAAGAATTGTAGGTTCTATTTTAATAGCCAGCTTTATCTCAATTGCATTTTTCTTTATGTATAAAGAAATTGGCATGATGCCAAGATCTGTTTTAGTGATTCATCCACTTCTTTTAATTTTAATCATGGGTGGAAGTCGTTTTATTTTTAGGACCATCAAGGAACATCAACTCTATGGCCTTAAGGCTAGTTTAGGTGAGCCCGTCATGATTATTGGCTCGGGCCAAAATGCTATTTTACTAGCCAAGGAGCTTAATTTCACTCATGATTGGAGAGTGGTTGGTATTCTTAATGATGATGAAACTATGCATGGACGAGAGCTTGCTGGCACTCGAATACTGGGCTCAATCAATCAATTATCTAAATTTAAAGAAAGATTTAATATTCGTAAAGTAATTATTACTACAGCTGAATTGACCCATCATCAGCGAAGAGAAATTATTGACATGGTATCAGATTTAAATGTTGAGATTTTAACAATACCCCTTATGAGTGATCTTATTAGTGGTCGATTAAATATCTCTCAAATGCGCCCTGTTGAAGTTGAGGATCTGTTAGGTCGAGAAAAAGTAGATTTAGATAATTCAGGCTTAAAAAAATTAATAAAAAATAAAACAGTTCTGATTTCAGGAGCGGGAGGCTCTATTGGATCGGAACTTTGTCGTCAAATTGTAAAATTTGATCCCAAGATACTTGTTTGTTTAGATATTTCTGAAATTGCCTTATACAACATAGAACAAGAATTTATTAATTTAAAATTTCAAAATAATATATACGTAGTTGCCGATGTTAAAAACAAAGAGCGGCTAAAAGAAGTATTTAATCAATTCAAACCCGAAATTGTTTTTCATGCAGCAGCTTATAAACATGTGCCTCTTATGGAGACTTATAACGTTTCTGAGGCATTAATTAATAATGTCATAGGCACCTATCATTTAGCCCAAATTGCAAAAGATTTTAAAGTGAAAAAATTTATTTTGGTTTCCACAGACAAGGCTGTGAACCCTACCAATGTGATGGGGGCAAGTAAACATATTGCTGAGCTAATTTGTCGGGGCCTTCAATTAAGATCAAAAACAGATTTTGTGATTACGCGTTTTGGGAATGTTTTAGGGAGTAGTGGAAGTGTCATTCCTAAATTTCGTGAACAAATCGCAGCTGGTGGGCCTGTGACTGTGACACACCAAGACATGACGCGTTATTTTATGTCTATTCCTGAGGCTGCTCAATTAGTTATGCAAGCCTCATTGATGGGTAAAACCGGTCAAATTTATGTTTTAGATATGGGTGAATCGGTAAAGATTGTTGATTTGGCACGCGATATGATTAAGTTATCAGGGTTTGATGAGAATGATATCAAAATTAAATTTACAGGCTTAAGACCTGGAGAAAAGCTTTATGAAGAGCTTTTAAGTGACTATGAAGCTATTATGCCAACGACGCACCCTAAGCTTAAAATCGCTTCCTCAGAAAATATTTCCGAAAAAAAAGTTAAAGATTTAATTAAATGGATTTTAAGTACCACAAGTAAAACCGAAGCTCAAATTAAAAAAGAATTAAAGCGTTGGGTTAAGGGGTACTCAGTTAAAAATCATAAAAGAGCAAGTTCCATAAAAGCGTAATTCATTGTATTAAACAGATTTAGCTTTTTCTAGACGTTTCTTTTTTTGTTTTGTCATGAAATGAGGTTTGGTGCCGATATGTTCAATACCTCGCTCTTTAGCCAAAATCACTTGTTTTTGTCTTTCAGTCAGCGCTTTTAATTTTTCATGGGTATGTTTGTTATAGCAATACGGGCAAGAAATCCCAGGCGTATATTTTTCGCTCTTCATGTCGTCTTTAGATAGCGGATAACGACACGCATAGCATTGATCGTAATCACCCACCTCTAATCCATGCTTAATTGCGACGCGTTGGTCAAACACAAAGCATTCGCCCTGCCATAAACTATTTTCTGGTTTTACTTCTTCTAGGTATTTTAATATGCCACCTTCTAGGTGATAGACCTCATCAAAACCCTCACTCATCATGTAAGAAGAGGCTTTTTCACAACGAATACCACCGGTACAGAACATCGCGACCTTCTTATGCTTCTTGGGATCAAAATGGGTTTTCACATATTTAGGAAATTCACGGAAGGTATTCGTTTTAGGATTAATTGCATTTTTGAATGTACCAATCGCATATTCATAATCATTGCGTGTATCAATCAATACGACTTCAGGATCTGAAATAATTTGATTCCAATCTTGAGGCTTCACGTATTTGCCTACCATTTTAGTCGGCGACACACCTGGGACTCCTAGCGTCACAATCTCTTTTTTGAGTTTTACTTTCATACGGTAGAAGGGGTGTTTATCTGACCAAGATTCTTTATGGCTTAAGTTTTTAAAGTTGCCTTCAAAGAGCGGATCATTTTTTAAGAAATCGAGAAATGCATGAATACCTATTTTAGAGCCCGCGACGGTACCGTTAATCCCTTCGTCAGCTAAAAGAAGTGTGCCCTTGATGTTTTGAGATACGCAGAAATTGAGAAGCGGCTCACGTAAATCTTTAAAGTGAGGCAGACTCACAAAATGGTACATCGCAGTGGTGAGATAAGTGTGTTGCATTGCTAATTGTTATTTATTAATGCTCTCAAAAATGTTATTTTATCAGTCTTTTCAACGTTTTTTAAATCTTACCGGAGTCTATACAATGGCAATTGAACAAACCTTATCGATTATCAAACCTGATGCAGTTAAGAAGAATGTGATTGGTCAAATCTATTCACGTTTTGAGAATGCAGGCTTAAAAATTATCAAAGCTAAAATGACGCATCTTTCCCAAGCTGAGGCTGAAGGTTTTTATGCGGTGCATAAAGATCGCCCTTTCTTTAAAGACTTAGTGAGTTTTATGATTTCAGGTCCTGTCATGATCCAAGCTTTAGAAGGTGAGAATGCGGTCTTAAAACACCGTGATTTGATGGGGGCGACTAATCCTAAAGAAGCTGCACCCGGAACCATTCGTGCTGACTTTGCGGAGAGTATTGATGCGAATGCAGTGCACGGATCGGATTCATTAGATAACGCAAAAATCGAAATCAAATACTTTTTCGGTTAATTTTTAAATGACTAACTTGCTCGATTTGGACTACGAGCACCTCGTTTCTTTTGTAGGAAACTTCGGTGAAAAGCCTTATCGAGCCAAGCAGTTGATGCACTGGATTTATCATGAAAATCTTATTGATTTCAATGAGATGACAGATATTTCTAAAGTATTTCGTGATGTATTAAAAGAGAAAGCTAACATCGAATTACCCTCTATCATGAGTGATGCGATTTCGGATGATGGCACACGTAAATGGCTATTTGATGTGGGTCAAAATAACGGGATTGAAACCGTTTTTATTCCGGAAGATGATCGAGGCACTTTATGTATTTCGTCCCAAGTCGGATGCGCACTTGAATGTACATTTTGCTCCACGGGTCGCCAAGGCTTTAATCGTAATTTAACGACGGCCGAAATTATTGGGCAGCTATGGCTTGCTAATTTTTATGTTCGCCAACAAGAGGGTTATAACGCTTTATCTAATTCAGAGCGTATTATCAGTAATGTCGTCATGATGGGGATGGGTGAACCTTTGGCTAACTATGATAATGTCGTGGCTGCTATGAAGTTGATGTTAGATGATAGGGCTTATGGTTTAAGTCGCCGCCGTGTCACGCTTTCTACCAGTGGTTTAGTCAACGCCATGGATCGCTTAAAAGAAGATTGTCCGGTAGCTTTGGCCGTGTCGCTTCACGCCTCGAATGATAAATTAAGAGACGAGATTGTGCCGATCAATAAAAAATTTCCGATCAAAGAATTGATGGCAGGATGTCAGCGTTATTTAGAAAAAGCACCGAGAGATTTTGTGACGTTTGAATATGTGATGTTAGACGGCATTAATGATTCGATCGAGGATGCAAAAGCACTTTTAAATATTGTTAAAGACGTACCATGTAAATTTAATTTGATCCCTTTTAATCCATTTCCTAATAGCGGATATCAGTGTTCATCAAGTGACCAAATTCGTAAATTTAAAGAAGTCCTCATGAACCAAGATTATATTGTGACGGTCAGAAAAACCCGGGGGGACGATATTGATGCGGCTTGTGGTCAGCTCGCAGGGCAGGTGAAAGATAAGACCACAAGATCTCTAAAAAGAATTAACTTAATCCAATAAGTTATTGATTTAATGATAATATTTAAAATAAAAAATGAATCAAATGTTAATTAAAAAACCGACTTATCAAGTGATGGTAGGGTCCGTTCCCGTCGGCGGTGGGTCTCCGATTGTGGTTCAATCCATGACCAATACCGATACCGCGGACGTTGAAAAAACCGTAGCGCAGGTTTTTGAGTTATGGAAAGCCGGTTCTGAAATTGTCAGGGTCACCGTGAATAACGAAGCCTCTGCAGATGCCATTCCAAAGATTGTCGAAGAGCTAAAACAAAGAAATTGTCATGTTCCGATTGTGGGGGATTTTCATTTTAATGGGCATAAGTTATTACAGGCATATCCAGAGTGTGCAAAGCTCCTCGCCAAATATCGTATCAATCCTGGCAATGTAGGAAAAGGTAGCCGTCGTGATGAACAATTTGAAGCGATGATTCAAATTGCTAAAACTTACGATAAGCCGGTACGCATTGGGGTCAACTGGGGAAGTTTAGATCAAGCTAAATTGGCGATGATGATGGATGAGAATGCGAAATTAAAAAATCCATTGTCATCCGATGCCTTAATGCGTGAAGCTCTAATTCAATCGGCATTAGAAAGTGCAGAACAAGCAGTCTCTTGGGGGCTACCAAAAAATAAAATTGTGATCTCGTGTAAGGTGAGTGTCGTTCAAGATTTAATCCTTATTTATCAAGAACTTGCGAAAAGAACTTCATACCCACTCCACCTTGGTTTAACCGAGGCTGGCATGGGTTCCAAAGGCATTGTCGCCTCTACTGCTGCTTTAGCTATTCTTTTACAACAAGGGATTGGCGACACCATTCGTGTATCTTTAACGCCAACGCCTGATGAATCTCGCACCAATGAAGTCGTGGTCGCTCAAGAGATTTTACAAACCATGGGCATTCGATCTTTTACACCTTTAGTCACCGCGTGTCCTGGTTGTGGTCGAACGACTTCGACTTATTTTCAGGAACTGGCATTGGAAATTCAAACTTTTTTACGTGAATCGATGCCGCAATGGAAAGATCAATTTCCAGGGGTTGAAGATATGTCAGTGGCTGTCATGGGCTGTGTCGTCAATGGGCCTGGCGAATCAAAACTCGCCAATATTGGGATTAGTCTTCCCGGTACGGGGGAGATTCCAGTCGCCCCTGTATTTGTCGATGGTGAGAAGACAGTCACTTTAAAGGGCGACAATATTGCGCATGAATTTAAAGCGATTGTGATGAACTATGTGGAATCGCACTATTCAAAGTTAAAATAGTCACTATGTCAAAAAAATTACAAAGCATTAAAGGTTTCTATGATGTCTTACCGGATAAGACACCGCTTTGGCATTTTGTCGAAGACAAAATTCGTGAAGTCTTAAATCTCTACGCTTACGAAAAAATCAATTTACCGATCGTTGAACCGACCTCACTTTTTGTCGATAGTGTGGGCACGCATACGGATATTGTTGAAAAAGAAATGTATTCCTGGATCGACCCTTTAAATGAGGATCAATTGACCCTTCGCCCTGAAGGGACTGCGGGATGTGTAAGAGCGGTCATTGAACATAACATGACCTACAATGGCCCCATCCGTTTGTGGTATCAAGGACCTATGTTTAGACATGAGAATGTCCAAAAGGGTAGGCAACGCCAATTTAATCAAGTGGGTGTTGAAGCCTTTGGATTTAGTGATGCCAATATTGATGCCGAACAAATTTTATTATTAAGCCGTCTTTGGAAAGCGCTCGATATCAAAGACGTCGAACTTCATATCAATTCCATAGGTGACCCTGAAGATCGATTGACCTATAGAGCTGAACTCATTCGTTATTTTGAAAGTCATCAAGACGTGTTAGATGAAGATGCGAAACGTCGACTTCATCAAAACCCATTGCGGATTTTGGATAGTAAAAATCCTGCCATGCAACAGATGATCGAAGGGGCACCGAAACTATCCGAGTACTTAAATAGTGAAGCCAAAGCGCACTTTGATTTAGTTTTGAGCTATCTCAAAGAAGCAGGGATTTCTTTTAAATTAAACCATCGCTTAGTGAGAGGTCTTGATTACTACAATCGCACTGTCTATGAGTGGGTGACGAACCGCTTGGGCAGCCAAGGTACCATTGCGGGCGGTGGCAGATACGATTATCTCATCGAGCGATTAGGTGGGGATAAAACACCTGCTTCAGGTTTTGGGATTGGCATGGAACGCATCATCTTACTTCTAGAAGAGATGGGTGTTGTTCTCCAAAACGAACCCAATATTTATGTGGTGAATTTAGGGGATGCTGCTGAAAAGTATGCATTAAACTTATCTGAAACGCTTCGAAGTCACGGATTAAAAGTGGTATTAAATTCAGGCGGCAGTAGCTTCAAATCACAAATGAAACGTGCTGATAAAAGCGGTGCTGCATTTGCTGTCATTTTAGGTGATGATGAAATGAAAGAGGGGGTCGCCCAAGTCAAATCCTTAAGAGTGGAAAACGTGCAATCTAAAATTAAATTAGACGAACTAGCCACATTCTTTTTGAAACAAGCATCATGAAAAAAATACTCGAGGTGAAACATTTAAAAGTGTCTCCCATCAATGAGCCACGTAAGGTTTTGGTGAATGATGTTTCATTTGATTTATATCCGGGTCGGACCACATGTATTGTGGGCGAATCAGGCAGCGGTAAAAGTTTAACGGCACTCTCCATCATGAAACTTTTATCCACGCAACTTAAACAAACAGGCGATATTTCTTTTGACGGTCAAAATATTTCCAAGCTATCTAATGTTGAGATGCAATCTTTTCGTGGCAAATCAATGGCGATGATTTTTCAAGAGCCGATGACCTCTTTAAATCCAGTCATCTCGATTGGTGACCAAATTAAAGAAGCGTTGAGTGTGCACCTTGATGTAGATAAAAAAAGTTTAAATAAAAAAGTGGCGTCCCTCTTAAAAGAAGTCGGTATCCCTGAAGATCGCGCTTCAAGTTATCCCGATGAGCTTTCAGGCGGCCAAAGACAACGCATCATGATTGCGATGAGTATTGCATGTGAACCTTCTATTTTGATCGCGGATGAACCCACGACTGCATTAGATGTGACAGTGCAGGCACAAATTTTAAAGCTTCTATCTAATTTAAAAGAAAAAAGACAGATGGCCATGCTTTTTATTACCCATGATTTTGGTGTCGTGGAAGAAATCGCAGATGATGTCATTGTGATGTATCAAGGCCAAATCGTTGAAAAGGGAAGTGTGAAAGAAGTATTAAAGAAACCAAAGCATGCTTACACCAAAGCGCTACTTCAATGTGTACCTGATGCAAAAGGTATTAAGAAATTAAAACCTATTCAGCATCGCGCATTTATTTAAGAGTTTTTTAAATGACTTCAAAAAATATGAAAAATGAAATGCTGCTAGAAGCGAAAGGTCTTTATAAAACCTATACGCAAACGTCTGGTTTTTTTGTGAGACGTCAAAGAACCATTAAAGCACTTAATAATGTCAATTTATCGATTAAGAAAGGCGAGACCTTAGCGATTGTCGGTGAGTCAGGGAGTGGTAAGTCAACACTTGCGCGTTGTCTGTTACAATTGCTGTCGCTTGATGAAGGAGAGCTTTTCTTTAAAGGTAAAAATCTTAAAACTTTAAAGATTGAAGATAAAAAAGATCTTAAACGTCAAATACAAATGGTGTTTCAAGATCCCTATGCGTCACTCAATCCTCGTATGAAGATTGGTGAAATCTTAGAAGAGGGTTTATTGATTCACGGTTTGGGTAACAAAACTTCGCGTGATAAAAAAATACGCGACATGATTAAAAAAGTAGGGCTTGAAGTGGCTGATTTAACGAAATACCCGCATCAGTTTTCAGGCGGGCAAAGACAAAGAATTGGGATTGCAAGAGCTTTAATTGTCGAACCTGAACTTGTGATTTGTGATGAACCCGTTTCAGCACTCGATGTATCGATTCAAGCACAAATTTTATTGCTTTTAAAAGAGTTACAAAAAGAATTAGGTTTAAGTTATTTATTTATTAGCCATGACTTAAGAGTGGTGCGTCATATGGCCGATCACATTGTAGTCATGTATCAAGGTAAAATTGTGGAACAAGGCTCAGTAAAAAGTATCTATGAAAAACCAAAAGCCAATTACACACGCGAACTTTTAAACGCAATACCAGGAAAACATTTTAATTTTAAAGTTAGTTAATTTTTTTATAGGGAAATAAAAAACTATGGCACTCGATTTAGAAGAACAAGAACAGGTAGACGAACTTAAAGCACTTTGGAAAAAATACGGCACCTACATCACGAAAGCTGCCATTGCATTTTTTGTGTTTTACGGCCTCTTTCAAGGCTGGGGTTATTATCAAAATAAACAATCATTGAACGCTTCTGAAGCTTATCAAAGTATCGTGGTATTAGACGAAAAAAATACCAAAGAGATTATGCAAAAAGCTCAAAGCTTGATTGATGCCTATGGCGGCACACCTTATGCAGGTCGCGCTGCCATTTTATTTGCGAAAGCCAGCTACGCTGAAGGGTTAAAAGATAAGACAAAAGAAAAATTAGAGTGGGCATCAAGCCATGCAAAAGAATCTGCAACAGAATCGATTGCACTCATTCAATTAGGTCAAGTATTGTTAGAAGAAAAAAAATATGAAGAGGCTTTGAAAAAAGCGAACGATGTTGATAATGAAGGCTATCTTGGTTTAGCGAATGATCTAAAGGGAGATGCTTTAAGTGCGATGGGTAAAAAAGAAGATGCCAAAAAAGCTTACCTTGAAGCTTTAAAACGATTTGGACCTAAAGATCCTTATGCAAAATTCACACAAGAAAAATTAGAAACACTCGGAGTGTAGCCGTTTGAAATTTTTTCAATTTCTTTTACTTTTTTTATCTCTGATCTTAGGTGCTTGCGGACCTGTTAAAGACTTTAAAGATCAAATTACAGAAAGAATTGTAGGGCAAGATCCGGTCGATCCACCTGCAGATCTTAAGGAAATAAAGGCTAAACTTAACCCAAAAATTTTATGGTCCATTAAACTCGAAGGCACTGAAAGTTATGAGTTTTCGCCAGGCTTGATGGAAGATAATGCCTATGCGGCTTCCTCTGATGGGTCGCTCATAAAAGTCGACCTAAAAACAGGCAAAACCATTTGGAAAATAAATACAGGTGAAACATTATCGGGTGGTGTCGGTGTGGGTTTGAATGAAATCACAGTGGGTACACCTACCGGTTTATTAATCGCTTATGATTTAAATGCTAAATTACTTTGGAAGACAAGATTATCAAGTCAAATTTTAAGCGCGCCCACGATTCATGAAGGTCTAGTCATTGTAAGAACATCAGATAACCTCATTCATGCGATCAATGTCAAAGACGGATTAAAGAAATGGACTTTTTCAAGAGTAGGACCGCCATTGACTTTAAGGTCAAGTGTGGGGATTGTGACAAGTGATGGTGTGATTTATGCAGGTTTTCCTGGCGGTAAACTTGCCGCGATTCGAGAAGATAATGGCACGTTGATTTGGGAAATTACGGTCGCTCAGCCTAAGGGTGTCACTGAGATTGAACGCGCATCCGATGTGACAAGTTCTCCCGTCATTGATGGATTAACGATCTATACAGTCGCATATCAAGGAAAAATTTCAGCAGTCGATCGCGTGAATGCACGAACACTATGGAGTCGAGATATTTCAAGTTATACAGGTTTGAGTGTCGAGGGGGCTAAAATTTATGTAGCGCATACCGGCGGTGCGCTTTACTCACTGGCGATTGAATCCGGTAAAACCTACTGGCGGCAAGGCGATCTCTTAAATCGTAAACTCACAACCCCTTTAGGTATGGGTGATTATGTAGCAGTAGGCGACTTAGAAGGGTATATCCACATTTTAGAAAAAGAAACGGGTCAATTTTTAGGTCGTATTCGTTTGGATGATGAGCCTGTGATGCGTAAACTCGTTGAGTTTGAAACGGGTAAATTTTTAGCACAGACACGTAACGGCGGACTCTACGCCATTGCTATTCCATAATCATGTTACCCACCATAGCGCTTGTTGGCCGACCCAATGTCGGTAAATCCACTTTATTTAATCGTTTAACGAAGTCTCGCGATGCGTTGGTTGCCGACCTTCCTGGCTTAACCCGTGATCGCCATTATGGGCGAGGTCTGGGTGGTGATATGCCTTATATTGTGATTGATACAGGTGGCTTTGAGCCTTTAATCGAAAGAGGCATTCAAAAAGAAATGGCAAAACAAACGCTCCTTGCCATTGATGAAGCCGATATTATTTTTTTTATTACGGATGGCAGACAAGGTGTCACACCACACGATCGCGTCATTGCAGATTTACTTCGCAAAATGAATCGTAACATTTATTTACTCGTCAATAAAACCGAAGGTATGCAAAGAGGGGTGGCGACCGCTGAATTTTTTGAATTAGGTTTAGGTGATCCTTTAGGTATTTCATCAGCACATGGCGAAGGTGTGCGAGATATGATTCAAATGGCATTAGAGCCCTTTAAAAAAGAAGAAATTGATGCCGATGAATCAATACAAAAAATTCCAAAGATTGCCATCGTAGGTCGCCCTAATGTGGGTAAGTCAACACTCGTCAATGCATTCTTGGGTGAAGATCGTGTCATTGCATTTGATGAACCAGGTACGACCCGTGACTCGATTCACATTGATATTGAGCGTCATGATAAAAAATACACACTTATCGATACAGCGGGTATTCGTAAAAAAGGTAAAGTGTTTGAAGCGGTTGAAAAATTTTCTGTCATTAAAACTTTGCAAGCGATTGAAGAAGCGAATGTAGCGATTTTAGTTGTCGATGCTGAAGAAGGTATTACGGAGCAAGATGCGCATGTGGGAGCTTATATTTTAGATGCAGGACGAGCGTTAGTCGTGGCTATAAATAAATGGGATCGCTTAAAAGAAGAACAAAGAGACATGGTGAAACAAGACATTCAACGTAAATTACAATTTTTAAAATTTGCTGAATTTCAATATGTCTCGGCTTTAAAGAAAAAAGGTCTCACCGAAATTTTAAAATCAGTGGATGAAGCTTATCGTGGAGCCTTTATTAAATTA
>Ga0068872_10001379_pt1 | contig 19641 bp, 16 predicted proteins | sample NOAtaG_7_FD_66441 | JGI IMG/M metagenome (GOLD analysis project Ga0068872, IMG submission 66441) | Freshwater lake microbial communities from Lake Erie, under a cyanobacterial bloom - NOAA_Erie_Diel1S_2200h metaG | ecosystem: Environmental > Aquatic > Freshwater > Lake | place: USA: Ohio, Lake...
AAAATGAACAAAATCAGCGTTTTAAAAATTTTACGGGGGTGTGTAAAAAGTATTCCGCCGCCTATAGCCGCCGAATGACGGCCTCCGGCCTTTTTACACAACCCCATACTTATTAGAAAGCCTTTCACTCCAAAAGGCTATCGAATACCGGGTAGGCCGGAAGGTGCCAGGGAATTCCCTTCGACAGGCCTGGCCTTTTTTTGGAGTGGGGCCAGCTCGTCGAGGGTATTGCCATCATAAAGGCGTCCGTTTTTCATCACATAACGGATGGTATTGGTAAAACGGATATTCTCCAGTGGGTTTTTATCCAGTATGACCAGGTCGGCGAGTTTGCCAGGTTCCAGGGAGCCCAGATCTTTACCCAATCCAATCGCCCTGGCGCCGAGGATCGTCGCAACTTTGAGGGCATCGTGGGCTTTGATCCCACCGGAAGCCACTGCCCATAGCTCCCAGTGATATCCCAATCCCTGCAACTGCCCGTGGGAGCCAACACCAGCAAGCCCCCCTGCTTCTACTACTGCCTTCACCCCTTCCGCATGTCTGGAGAAAATGTGTTCTTCTTCCATGAACCATCCTGGCCGGCGCCGCGATTTTTCATCTAGCTCTTCTTTAGGGGTAAAATAGTTGAGTTTTTTATCCCCCTGGACATTTTCTGTGGCATAAAAATAATTTTCAGCCCATGGCCCGCCATAGGCAACCAGTAGTGTTGGGGTATAACACATTTTTGCTGCTGCGACCAAAGTCGTTACATCTTTATATAGCGGATAAATTGGCAGTGCGTGTTCGTGCCCGGGGTATCCGTCCAGCAACTGGGTCATGTTGAGCTTGAAGTCGAGGCCGCCTTCGGTGGTTGGCATCAACCCCTGTTCTTTAGCTGCCTGAATGATCCACTGGCGGTGCTGGCGGTTGCCGGTGAGGTACATTTTTATAGTCTTGGTATTATAATACTCTGAATATTGCTTTAATACCTGCCGGGCATGTTCAAGGCTTTCTATCCGGTATGCCCAGAAACCTACCCCTGGTCCTGTGGAATACACCCTTGGACCTGGCATCTGGCCAGACTCTACCATATCGGCATAAGTCAACACATCAGTTGTGGCGGTCTGGGGGTCGCGGGTAGTCGTGACGCCATACGCGAGGTTAGCCTCGTAAATCCAGATATTATTTTTGTGCAGTCCCCAGTTTGGCCACATGTGGGCATGGGTATCCACAAAGCCCGGCACGATGGTTTTGCCCGTCACGTCAATCATTTTCGTCCCGGCAGGGGCCTTTATCGAACCCGGTTTGCCGATTGCCTTAATCCGGTTGTTTTCGATCAGGATATCCCCTTTTTCGTATATTTCATTTCCGTTCATGGTAATGATGCGGGCGCCGCGGAGCAGTATCAGACCCCGGGGGATATCCCTGGATACGACCACGCTGATCCGCTGTTCGGCTGGCTTATAGGCGCTTTCTTCATCCTTCCCGTTTTCACTTTTACTTTCAGCCTGTCCTTCGACTTTTGACCTGGCAGCAGCCTTTTTCATCGCTTTCAATGCCGATTCGCGCGCTTTAGCGGTATCCAGGTTATACGTAAAATATGCATTCCCCAGGGACCAGTGCACTTTTTTTCCATCTGCCGACCAATGCGGGAACTCTCCCCCGATAAAAGTCAGCTTACGTGCCGGGAAAACAGCATTTTCAGCTTTTGCCACGGAAACAGAAGGTGTCGCGCCGCCCACCACAGGTACTGTGACTACATAGATTTCGTTGTTTACCTGTACCAGGGCCTGATCCCCTTCCGGTGCCATGACTACCAGCGATGCTTCCGAGGGACGCTGGGCGGGTTCCTGGGTACTTTCCACCATCATACAGTGTTGCTCGTCCACCAATGCGGGATAAGTCGTAATCCCGGTAACTTTCAGGTGTTCTTTCTGGTCCGTACCATCCCAACGGATAGAAACCAATCCTTTTTCCTCGTGAAAAAGGAAGATCCGGTCTTCGCTTTTCACAAAATGGGGATGGCTACGGCCTTTTGCTGCATCAATCCGGTTGATGTCGCCCCCGGAAGCCTGTACCCAACCCAGGTTGGCAGTCGCACCAAAAGCCATGGGACCAATCGCGTCTTTATAGGCTTGCGCAGGGCCGTAAAGGAATGCGATCCGGTTGCCCGTGTTGTCCCAGGCCGGATCGGCGTAATAACCGGGCACTGTGATGAGCCGCTGAGGGGCTTGGCCCTGAAGGCCTGCTTTATATAAGTACCCACCTTCACCTTCCCAGGTAACATAAGCCAGATAATTGCCATCCGGCGACCATGCGGGCATCGCCTCGGTATGCCCGGAATTGGTCACCCGACGCGGACTACCGCCCGGAAAATCCATCACATAGAGCCTGTTCAATACCGTGAAAGCAAGTTTATTCCCGTCCGGGGATAACTTAGGATCCCGGATTTGCGTAGCAACCATCGTTGTTTCATCTGAAATCGGATAGTTGAATTCTACCATAGGCCCGAAATCAAGCATTACATCTACTTCAAAAGGGATATTTATGGCATCCCCGCCTTCGATAGGGAGCTTCCAGAATTTTCCCCCGTAAGTACAGACCAGGGATTTACTATCCGGCGTAAATGACATGGCCGGATAAACGCCCATGGGCGCAATAGATTCCTGCTCATCGCGCTGGACCGGATACGCCAGCCAGTGCTCCTCGCCGGTTTTCAGGTTGCGCCTGACCAGGCCTGTCTGGTCGTTGTAACGGGATCCATACACCAGCCACTTGCCGTCAGGGGAAAGAGCCGGGGAAAAAGCCGAGCCATAACGACTGGTTTTACGTTCGATCTCGCCAGTCTCCCGATCATATACCGCCAACTGATACTGCGGCAGTTGCGCATTGTAGTTCCATGCCCCGGTACGCCAGGAGAACCAAATATACCGGCCGTCCGGCCCAAATGCGGGCTCGACAGTCTTCATAGTCTCCGGGGTTTTGATGAGTTGAGTACCCCCTCCCCCATCCTTGTGGAAGAGAAATAGCTTGAGGTTCCTCCCACCTTTTGCGACCACCAGGTAATTCCCGTCAGGCGTCCATTCTGCAGACTGAATGTGCTGATCGTTATCCTTCGTAACCTGCACGGTATCCTGAAGCTCCAGATCAATATACCACACTGCCTCTGCCCCGGAACGGTCGGAAGTAAAAGCGATCCGCTTCCCATCCGGACTGAACTTGGGGTGGGAGTCAAAAGCCATCCCGGTCGTGATTGGCGTAGCTGTTCCACCGCTGACAGGCATCAGATAGAGATCCCCCATCAGGTCAAAAGCGATTTGCTTTCCATCCGGACTGACGTCCAGCGACATCCAGGTGCCTTCATCTGTTTTTAAAGGGATTTTCCGTCCGGGTTCGAGGGGTAGTGGTTTTTTGGCATCGGCTTTTGTCGCAGCCTTTGCAGTATCCTGCCTGACCGGCTGGTCCTGCGCCAGGGTTATGCCCTGCATACCGAAAAGGAGGAACAATCCGAACAGAAAAGTCAGGCAGAAAGGTTTCATGGTCAATTGAAGTTTTTTTTTCGTAAATTGAAGGATATTTAAAAATCCCCTGAATTTTTTTCGGTAACGAAAATAAAAAAACTGTATGTAATTTTCAATATAACGATCCCGATAAAACCTTTCCGGTAGCCAATCGTTTTTTATATGAACAAAAATAAATTCGCACAATGAGGTCTTTAACTATTTCTGTAGTCCTTATCCTCTTAGGATTAATCCTCCTTGTCGGAGGCTGCACCACTTATAATGATTTTGTCAATCTCGACGAAGAGGTAGAAAATGAATGGAGCAAAGTCCAAACTGCTTACCAGCGCAGGGCCGACCTGATCCCGAACCTTGTCAACACAGTAAAAGGGGTTGCTAATTTCGAACAACAGACCCTGACATCCATCGTCGAAGCGCGTTCAAAGGCAACCAGTATTACCATTGACCCCAAAAATATCACCCCCGAGCAACTACAATCTTTCGAACAGGCCCAGGCGGGAATCTCACAATCGCTCGGACGCCTGCTGTTTGTCGCGGAGCAATACCCCGAGCTTAAAGCAAGTGCTGCTTTCGTGGAGCTCCAAACCCAGTTGGAAGGTACCGAAAACCGGATTAAAGTGGCCCGCGACCGCTTCAACGATACCGTGACCATCTACAACAAAAAAGTCCGCCGTTTTCCGGGCAGTATCTTCGCGGGTATGTTCGGTTTCTCACAAAAAGCCCAGTTCCAGGCAAGCGAAGCAGCACAAAACGTCCCCGAAGTTAACTTCAATTAACGCGATGATGCAACTGCCGCTGAGCAAGAAAGAAGAACAATTGGTCATTGCCGCCATACAGTCGGCGGAACGGGGCACCTCGGGTGAAATCCGCGTGCATTTTCAACGACGGGTCAACGGAAACCTGCTCGAAACTGCACAAAGAACCTTCCTGAAGCTCGGTATGCAAAATACCCGCCTCCGCAATGCTGCGTTGATCGTCGTATTCCTGGAATCAAAGAAGTTCGCCATTCTGGGGGATAAAGGAATCAACGATGTAGTACCGGACAACTTCTGGGATGAAACCTGTAGCCTGATGGGGTCTTTTTTTCGACAGGGGAAAATGGCAGACGGCCTTTGTGCAGGTGTCGCACAAATCGGGGAAAAGCTCAAAGCATTTTTCCCCGCTGGGGAAGAAAACCCCAACGAACTCGACGATACGCTGACAATGGACGTTTCATGAACGCAAAAGGCTTTCTCATGTAATCTTCGCCAGGCTTAGGGAAAATAATTTGCCGCTATACGTGTAAATCCCCGCTCATCGGGGAGGGGATCATTGCCCGTATAGCGGCAAAAAATACGCCACTTCCTGTAGTCGCGGCGACCCAAAGTCCCCCACATTCTCTGTTGTGGTTTTCGCCATAATTTTATTTACCACAATTCTTTTTCCCAAAATCGCAGGTCTGAACATTTCAACTTTTATGACAAAAAACACTCCCTGGCTCTTGTGCGCTGCTATATTCCTGATCTGGACAAGCAGCCTGAAGGCAAAACAAATCCCTGCGAAGTCATCAACCCTTGTCAATGACTATGCCGGGGTATTAGCTGCACCAGAGGCCGAAATGCTGGAACGGAAGCTCGTCGCTTATGCCGATTCAACATCTACTCAAATTGCTATAGTACTCGAACCGAGCCTTGAAGGCGAGGATGTCTTCGACTATTCTCTTCGGATTGCCGAGCAATGGGGTATTGGCAACAAAGAAAAAGATAACGGTATCCTGATTTTTGTGGCGATCGAAGACCGCAAAATATTTATCCATACCGGGATGGGCGTACAGGATTACCTGACCGATAATCTCACAAAGAGGATTATTGATAATATTATCCGACCTGCTTTCAGACAAGGTGATTATTATGGAGGACTCGACCGGGCAACTGCGGCCATGATTGACCTCGGCTCGGGAAAATTCTCCAATGACCTGGAAGGTTCCGGGAATCAGGAAGGTGGCTCGGGCGGATCCTGGTTCATTATTCTTGTAATAATCATCGGTATGTTCATGCTTTTTTCCTTCCTGAGCCGGTTTGGTGGAGATGACGGGAATGGGGGCGGATATCATCGCGGAGGACACTATGGACACCGAAGGGGCGGCGGATGGATTTTCTTCCCCGGCCCTGGAGGGAACTGGGGCGGAGGCAGCTCGGGAAGCGACTGGGACAGTGGCGGCTTCGGCGGCTTCGGCGGCGGGGGCTTCGACGGTGGCGGTGCCGGGGGTGATTGGTAAGCAGTGCCGGGGCACTTGGGGATCAAGCCTTTTTTTTCAGGCTCCGCTGATATGTCCTCAAATCGGCTAGAGCACGAAGCATTTTCCCCGGCGGCAGATAAGCCACTCCCCTTGAATGGTTGATTGAAGAAATCCGTGCAACTGAAGTCCAATGGCGCATTATCGTCCATAATGCGCCCGGATAAGTCATGCGGGACTGGTCATAGATATGCGTGGGTTCCGCGCCGATGCCATTCAGCTCGATAATTTTAAAATCTTTCCCTTCTTTAAGTGAATCGAGGTTTTGGCATTTGATGTCAAAACGGCCGTAAAAAAATCCTTTCATCTCCCGTACGACCTCATCGAATACCCCTGCCAGTCGTTCATCGGCTTCGGAGGTACCATTGATGAAGCGGGTACCTTTCGAATGGTTGCCAACGATACCCAGGGGCACCTCTTCGCCATTACCCGGTACATACCCCATCAAGCCGGGATAGGTTTCTTCCAGCCTTTCCATCTGGAGCAAGGCACGGGCATTTTGTAATGCCAATTCCTTCACCGTAAGCTGGCCATCCCCGGTCACCCCTAAAAACGTTTTCAAAGTAAGCGAGACAATCTTTCCCCTTTCTTCTCCCGGCTCCCGAATATAGAATACCCCCACCTCTTCAGGGTAATCAAGATATTCCTGCAGGATGAAATCTATTGGATACGCCCCCAGCAGGTTGTCCAGTTCCTGTGGTGTATGGACTTTGGCCACCAAAAGCCCGCGGAACCCTATATCGGGCTTAACGATCAGGGGGAAGCTAAGCCCGACTTCCGCCATTTCCCTCAAAACTGCTGCCAGTCCCGTCCCATGCCCCACTTTGACCGAGCATGGGCGCAAATGTGCGGGGAACATTTGTAAAGTTTCAAACTTCGACTCCAGTCCCAGGCCGCTGATATATAATGCAGGGTTGGCCGCAGAAAAAAAGCAGGGATGGCGGTAGCGCAAAGCGAGCAGGGGGCCATAAATCACCATAGGCCAATAGAAAGCCATAGAAGGCCAGTACTCCCAATTGCGCATTTTTATCCAAAAAGCACGCGTACCGATTACTTTATTTCCTTGTTCCACAATATATCGTTTACAATGGCATGTGCTGCCAATACCTTTCGCACAGATTGTCCAATCACCCCCCTGCGCCTACCGTTTAGTGACGACGGGCGCCTCCTCTGTTAGCCGGGGCACGCCGGCATCTAAGTCAAAATGATAAAGACAGCACTGCCCTTGCTCTGCCACAACCTGAGTGATGCTGATGGTACGGACGATACCGCCGCGGTCTATCACCAGGCCATTGTGATCATCCCCTTTCCCCGCACTACAATGGAAATCCAATATTGCTTCTCTGGAGTACTCCCGATCTGCATCGAACCAGTCTGTAAACCAGGTTTCCCTGCGCTTACGCGCCTCGTTGCAATATAGCGTTGACGAAGACCAGATATGCTTCGACCTCGGGTCGTATTGCCGCAAATACCGTTGGCGGCCGTCCCAGCGAAACTCCTGTAAAATATTTATGCCGGCAATTATCATGGTGAACGGCTCGATACCTTCCAGATTGTAATCCTGAAAACACTCCGGGATTTCCACGGCGTCCATCAGTTCCAACAACAGGACACCCCTGCTTTTGCGGTAAGGGGGCGTCCTGTCATGCCGCTCGAATGCCCCGTTGAGCAGGCATAGCACAAAGCCGCGGGCATCCGCAGCGATCCAGGTCCCGCCCGCCCAGGCATCTTGTGGAAAAACGACCAGCCCGTTTTTAGCTTCGCGACGAACGATGCCCGCTATATTCCGCCCCGGAAATTCATCCCTGCTCGAACTCAGGATGAACCCACTACCCGCCTTAGGCATAAAAGTGACCGTACACATATTACAACACGATTAGGTTTTTTGGCCTTGTACGGATTATGGCGTAGATACCGATACGGGCAGGATTTTCCCATTGAAGTACCGATGGCCTTTTAATGCGAAATCCGAGACAAAAGCCGCCATTTCCGCGCTGGTCAGCGGTGCGCGGTATCCGGGGAAAGCTTCCTCCAGCATTTCCGTCTGTACCGCCCCTATCGCGAGGCAATTTACGGCAATCCCTTCAGTTTTCCACTCCTCTGCAAGGCATTCCGTTAAGCAGGCCAAAGCTGCTTTGGAAGCACTATAGGCGCTGAGGCCGGGAAATTTTGCGCTCCCCTGAAACCCGCCCATAGACCCAATATGGACGATATGCGCGTCAGGGCTTTGCCTAAGCCAGGGCAACATCGCCTGCGTCAATTCCGCTACACCGATAATATTGACATTGAAGAGCCTGGACCAATCACTGCGGCTCAGCTCAGGAAAAGGTTTATTGATCAACAAACCCGCATTGTGGATAAGGATGTCCACCCCGCCGAGTATTCCGGCCGCCCAGGCAGGAAATTCTATCGGTATGGCTACTTCCAGGTCAAGGTGGGCAATCTCCACCATGCTGTCAGGATAACGCTCCAGTGCTGTGCGCTTCAGCTGCCCCAGGTGCCCCATATTCCTGGAAAGTGCCAGTATCTGGCATCCTGGGTGCGCGGCGAGGGCAAGCACCGTATCATATCCGATCCCGCGCCCCGCCCCGGTAACAATAACTTTCATCATATTCTTCCTGTGTATGTTAGCATTGCTGCAACAGGGTCATCGCGGATGCTGAAAGGCCCTTTTTGCCCATAGAAACACGCAATATGTGCTGGAAAGCCTTCGTATTCGAGAAAACAGCTCATTTTGCCCACTACGCCCCCACCCCGAATACGACTGTTGAGTATAACCCTGCCCCGCTTCGTTGGAGAGGTCAAAATACGTTTTTTCTTAGATTTCGCCATAAATTTTGCAAATCCCCCCGGTAATACCGTCCACCCCAAAAATTTTGGCTAATTTCACGCCTTGAATTTAAGCTGTCCATGATTTCAAAATTGCTCTTTCACTTCGGCCGTTATGTGATGATGCTCGGGAATACCGTTTCCCGTCCCGAAAAACCCATCATGTACTATCGGGAAACCATGCGGCAAATGAACGATATCGGTATAGGGTCGCTCATTATCGTAATTATCATTTCCTTGTTTATAGGGGCAGTGACCGCCGTACAGTTTGCATACCAACTGGACGGCACCCTGGTGCCTGTCTATTATATCGGGTATATTGTACGCGACAGTACGATCATAGAACTGGCGCCCACGATTACCTGCCTGGTACTGGCAGGCAAAGTCGGCTCCAATATGGCTGCCGAAATCGGCGGGATGCGGCAAAAGGAACATATTGATGCCATGGAAATTATGGGCGTCAATACCACGGCATTCCTCATCCTGCCAAAAATTGTCGCCGCAATGATGGTCATCCCTTTGCTGGTGGCGATTGCGGCGTTCATTAGCGTTATCGGCGGTTATTTGGCGGCAGTACCGACCAGCCTGATGTCCGAAGAAGAATACGTGCAAGGGGTCCGTTCGTTCTTCGACTCCTATAATGTGTTTCTCATGTTTGTGAAAGCAATCGTTTTTTCTTTTCTCCTCACCTCCATTTCCTGTTACCAGGGTTATCATGTAAAGGGTGGGAGTATTGAACTGGGCAGAGCAAGTACCAATGCAGTCGTTATCAGCGATATTATGATTCTGCTCGCAGATTATACCATCGCCGTTCTGCTGACCTGACAATGGATGCTGCTGCCTGTCAAAAATCATTTTGATTATTGCCAACCTACTATATATGATCCGTACAGAAGGTTTATTCAAAAGTTTTCAGGATAACCACGTGCTAAAAGGGATAACCACAGAATTTTATCCCGGAAAGACCAATCTTATTATTGGAAGGAGCGGCAGCGGAAAAACCGTTCTCCTGAAGCTACTTGTCGGGCTCCTACGGCCCGAAACCGGTGCAATTTATTATGACGATGTCAATTTTTGCCAGCTCGACAAAAAATCGGTGCGCAACCTGCGCATGAAAGTAGGCATGCTTTTCCAGGCATCTGCCCTTTTCGATTCTATGACCATCGAGGAAAATATCCGGTTCCCCCTGGATATGTTCACAAATATGACCAAAAAAGAAAAACTCGACCGGGTAAACTATTGCCTCGAACGGGTGAACCTGGAAGGCGTCAACCAAAAATTTTCTTCTGAAATCAGTGGTGGGATGCAAAAACGGGTCGGCATCGCCCGGGCAATTGTACTAAACCCCCGCTACCTGTTCTGCGATGAGCCCAATTCCGGCCTCGATCCCAAAACCGCCCTTGTCATTGATGAGCTTATCCGCAGTATCACCATTGATAATCATATCGTCACCGTAATCAATACCCACGATATGAATTCTGTCATGGAAATCGGCGATAATGTTATTCTCCTACATGCCGGAAAAATTGCATGGAGAGGAGAAAGAGGACACGTCATCGAAAGTGACAACGAAATCCTTCAGGACTTTATCTTCGCCTCCCCTTTCCTGCAGCGCCTGCGAAAAGCCGCACTGGAAAAAGTAAAATTCCCGGGTTAATCTGTATGCACCGGATGCTTAGAACCGATGCCGCAAGTCTGTCGAACTGATGAATTTTTATAAATCAGGTGGCAACTATTGCATGTCACCGTTTTTTGCCTTATTTTTGCATCTCCATTTTAAAGCTCTGCAAAAGCGCAGGAAAATACAAAGCTTCTTATCCAGCCCAGATGGTGAAATTGGTAGACACGCTACTTTGAGGGGGTAGTGCTCGCAAGGGTGTGCAGGTTCGAATCCTGTTCTGGGCACCATTTTTCAATTTCCTGCGCTTCCACTTATCAGCTCCCCACACCTCTGCCCTATTCGGCAAATATTTTCCCTCCTCCCTTCAAAGACTCACAGTAACCATACAGATCGTCACATAACGTCAGGTGTGCCGAATTCAGAGCGTGCTGCCAAATTGGGAAAATGCATTCACTTCAGAAATCACCCCCCCGGATGCGGAATAAATCAACCCATCACTTCTCCACAAATCCACGCCTGCCTGCCTGTAAATCCTCCCCGGAACGAGGCGGCCTGTGTTGGTATTCTGCCCCGTCTTTCATATATTTGTAAAAAAGGCCACGACATGGGAGCAATCAAAAAAGGCTCAAAAATCAGAAGCATATTTGGCTTTAAATGCCCTAAATGCCAGGAAGGGGATCTATTCCCTACCCCGACTTTTTCTTTCAGGCAGCCTTTCAATATGCCGGAACGCTGCCCACGCTGCGGCCAGTCCTATATGCCCGAACCCGGTTTCTATTATGGCGCGATGTTTATCTCCTATATTATTTCCGGCTGGTTCAGTATTATTTTCGTGCTCTTCCTGCACTGGGTACTCGATTGGAGCATACTCGCTTCCTTTAGCCTCCTCATCGCAATCAGCGCCTTCTTTTTTGTGTATGTTTTTCGCCTCTCCCGCTCAATCTGGATCAATCTGATGGTCAAATACGACCCTAAACTTACAGAATAAACGTATGGAAAAATCCGCCGTCGTCATTGCAGCAGAAACTTTCGTGGTCAGCTTGCTCAAAGATTATCTGAAAGATGACCATCAATTCCATAACCTCGGCCATACCCTGCGGGTACGCCAGGCGGCTATGGGTATCGGTATAAAGGAAGGTCTCTCTGTTGAAGCCCTCGAAATACTCGAACTCGCCGCGCTGTTCCACGATACCGGATTCTCGGTTACCTATCAGGAGCATGAAGCGGCAAGCCAGGAAATCGCTGCTAAGTTCTTACAAGCACAGCAATACCCGGAAAACGGAATCCGGGAAGTCAGCCTCGCAATCCAGGCAACCCAACTCTCCGCAGCACCGCGTAACCTGATCGAGCAAATCCTGCGCGATGCCGATATGTATCACCTCGGCTCCGATTCCTACCCGGACTATCTGAAAGCCCTGCGCCATGAGTGGGGCGTATTCCTCCACCAGCACTACGCCGATGCGGAATGGCTACGCCTTAACCTGGAGTTCTTGAAAAAACAGGTGTATTTCACCCCAACAGCCTGGCTCGAATATGGCCTTGGCCGCGAAGACAATCTGCGGGCTATCAAAAAGAAAATGCGGAAACTCCAAAAACAAGGAGAAACTAAACCCGTACCGCTTATCCGCGAAAACCGCAGCGCCGAAATGATGTTCAAAACTGCCCTGCGCAACCATATTGACCTGAGCGCCCTTGCAGATAACAAAGCCAATATGATGCTATCTGTCAACGCCCTGATCATTACGATCGTCGTCCCCCTCGCAGCAGATCGCCTGCGCGAAATACCCCCTCTATTGCCTATGCTCGCCGTCCTGCTTTCTGCATGCCTCGGCGCCATGATCTTCGCCACCCTGGCTACCCGACCCATAAAAATGCCCGGCTTTACCTCCATGGCAATGGTCCGGGAAAAAAAATCCAACCTCTTCTTCTTTGGTAACTTCTTCAAAATGGAATACCAGGATTACCAGGACGGCGTCGCGCTCTTGCTCAAAGAGCCCGAAATCCTGGAAGATTCTATCCAACGCGACTTGTTTTTTTTGGGGAAGTCCCTCGGCAGGAAATATGACTACCTGCGGATGTGCTATACAATATTTTTAGGTGGTATCATCTCAGCCGTCGCCGCTTTTGCAGTCGCTTATGCATTGACCTGAAAGCCCGGTCCCTTACTCAAAAAGCACCCATCGTACCGTTATGCAACGGGCGGGCAGGTACCCTACCCGCCTCATCTTTGTAGTTATTCGCCCTAAAATGATCCCTGCCCTGAAAAACTTCCTGTTTTAATACCCATTTTGCCAAATCACAATATTATTCGGCAAATCGCTCCGTATCCTCCTCCAGGGAATAGAAAACCCAATCCAGACATATAATAATTTGGCGTTTTAGGTGTTTTTTTGCCGTCGTTTTGCCGATTTTTATTTTACCGTGTTAAAATAGCATCACTATTGGTTAAAATTGTGGTAGAAACCTGACCCTTCCTGCCCGTATCTTTGTTGGTGTAATTTTTACACTAAGCATTTAGCCGTTTCTTTTGCGCAATAAGAAGGCATTTTTTAACCCAAACAATCCACATTATTATGAAGAACTTAATTGTTCACCTGCAGAAAAGCGCGCTACTGATACTAGCCGCCAGTGCCCTGAACGCCCAGGCATTTGCCAGTCACCCAGACCCCTCTGGAGTATCCATCAAAGTTGGAAAAGAGCGGAAACTCATCCTGAACATCCCGCGGATAGCAGATTATGCTGAGATCCGGCTCACGGGGCCTGATGGTGCGGTCGTTTACCAGGAGAAGGTAAACCAGGGGCGTTATTCGCGGGCCTTCAACCTGGAAGAAATGGCACCAGGTGCCTACACTGCTTCCATCGCGCTCAATGGAAAAGAAGTCGCCCAGCCTTTTATCCTTCTGGAAAACACCATTGACCTGGATCCCGGGCAGTGCAGCATCTTGCAGCTTCCCCAGATAAAAATGGAAGCAGACGCCGTTGAGCTTCGGGTAGCCAACCAGCAGGTAGCCAGTGTAAGAGTGGCCATCGTCAGCCAGGAAGGAGAGCTTGTTTTTGAGGATGTTGTGCCTGCCACCATCGCCCTGCAGCGGCGCTATAATCTTTCCCGCCTGCCCCAGGGCACCTATACGTTCGCCGTCCATACGCCCGAACGTACCCTCTATCAGCAGTTCAACCGATAATTGTTGTCTCATCCACTTCATTTTCCATGCCCGGGGCCGACAAAGGCAACCAGTTAAAGCGACTGGTAACTTTTGTCGGGCCCCCGGGCCTTTTTCCTGCCCAACACAAGCAAACAGCCTTTTAGCAAAATCTATAAAAAGTTGTATTTTCGCCCGAAATAAAGAAACTATGAAAAAATACTTTTTTGCCTGCTGTTTATTGCTTGGCTTCCTTTCCTTTTCATGTAAGTCCGATAAAAAAGCAAATAAGAGCGAAACTTCGGAGTCCTCCACCTCGACACCGGCACCTGCCAAAGAAGAAAAAATCTATAGAGAGGCTTCCCTGGAAGAACTTTCAGGGGCTTTCGCTGATGCCAATTATCCCGACAAGGGCTTCTGGAAAAAATTCACGGTCAAGTGGATTGCCGGAGAAAAAGTCGAGGTCACTTTTACCAGCAGCCCGCTCGCAGGCTCCCCGGCATGTACTTTCCGTGGCATCGGAGATTACCGCAACGGATATATTCAGACGCCTGTAAATCCCGGTGCAGCCGATCCCACTTTCCTCACGATCCGCATGATGCCGAATAACGAAATCTTCGTAGGCGCCGAAGGAGGTGGCCAGGAAAACCCAGCGGACGCACTCTCCCTCTTCTGCCTTACCCCTACCACTACCTCGATCGGCGGGGTTTATAAAAAAGTGGCAAAATAAACTGCCTGCGACGGGACCACCATTGGCTCAAACAGCGATGCCCTGCTGTTCCAGCAGCCGTCGGCGCCTGCTGGGGTACACGACTTACATCGGTGGCCCCGTCGCCCTCCAAACGCACAAATGATATCCTCCTTTCAAAATGTCTGACTTGTAGCGGGAATACTGTTCGGCTATCCCTGCCTGCCACACCGCAGACCGTGCGGGGCCCATCCCAATCGGGCACACCCCAAAAACGACCGCTTTTCAAAAAAATATGTATTTGAAAAACAGCCGTTTAAGTAGTATCCTGCCGTCAATCCCCCCTATTTAACGGGTGCAACACCGCTACGCCAACTGGCCTTTCCCGGGAATAGGAAGCCACTTACCTTTGTAAGGTATATGGGTTAGCATTTTTAACGGGTGCTTTGTGGAAGCAGGGGGGCAGACCTTGTCGGCCTGTCTCCCTGCCCTTTGAAAAGCACCCACTGCTCCACCGGCCTGGAAGGCAGGCCCAGCTACCCATAGCATAATCCCACCCAATATCCATTTGCACAAAAATTGTAAATAACAAGCAAGAAGCAACGGCCAGTTTATAAAATACCCGAGGGCCGATTTACCTTTGAAAACAGGGCCCGCCACTGCCCTTTGGACCCGTCGGCCTGAATAGTTAAAACTAAGCAAAACACCCAAAAAATGGAAAACATAAAAGAATTGATCCAGTTACTCGAACGCAATAAAGCCAGGCATATTGATGTCATCGGATATGGGCGCGGGCTGATACCCTCTATGCTCAATGATTTTTATACCCAAATGCTTTCCGGAAATATTCGCAGCGATAGCGATGCCGCACAGTACTTTTTCCAATCCGATCCGTCAGAACAAGCTTACCGGAAGCTAAAAACCAGGTTCAAAAACCGGCTGCTGAATACCCTGTTTTTCCTGAATGTCAAACAGTCGAACTATACGGAGGCTAACAGGGCCTACCTTATCTGCCTCAAGCAAATGTATGCGGTAAGGATTCTGTTCAACCGGGGCGCGGTCAATATGGCGATGGAACTTGCCCACCGGGTATTAAAGCAAAGCACCCTCTTTGAATTTACCGAATTATCCCTGGATGCCTGTAAAATGCTGCGTTCGCTGTATGCGACCCGGATGCCGGATGCCAGAAAATTTTCCCATTACCATTCCCTCACCAAAACACTGACCAGGCAATGCGACCTGGAGTCCCAGGCACAGGGATGCTACCTGCTCCTGGCCGCAAATTTCGCACACTCCAAAGCTTCCAGCGCGACAACCCTGGAACAGGCCAAAGAATTTATCCAGGCACTTCAGGAAGAATCCCGGGATAAACCCTCCTTTCACTTTCAACGCTATTACCTGCAGATCGTTACCCTTGTGGCTATGTGCCAGAACGACTACCGCAAAGCACGCCAGGTTTCACAGGAAGCGCTCGATTGGATACATACCAAACCGTTCAATGCCCCGAGCGTAAAAACCTTTTTCCACTTCCAGATGATTGCATGCTGTACTTATCTCCGGGATTATACAGAAGGCTTGAAAATCGCAGAAATCAACCTCCTCCAGGAAAAGAACGGGAGCCTCAATTGGTTCAAGAACAGGGAGCTGTCGTTTATCCTCGCAATGCATACCGGCAATTACCAGCAAGCCTACCATATCTACCTCCAGGTGGTACACCATCTGGAATTCAAGCGCATGGATATGTCCATTGTCGAACAATGGAAAATCTTTGAAGCGTATGTGATGTACCTGAAAACGATTGGAAAAGTAGAAACGACCCCGGAGGAAATCGGCAACAACTTCCGCCTGGGTAAATTCCTCAACGAAGTGCCGATCTTTTCCCGCGATAAACAAGGGATGAATATTCCCATCCTCATCTTGCAGATCATGTTTACCATTGCCCAACGGCGCTATGAAATGGCTTTGGACCGTATCGAAGCAATCAAAAAATACTGCACCCGCTATTTGCAAAAAGACGATACTTATCGGAGCAACCTTTTCATAAGAATGCTCCTCGAAATCCCCCAGGTCGGATTCCATCGCACAGCCGTAGCCCGGCAGGTCCAGCCCTGGAAAGAAAAACTCGAGGGTCTGCCCCTGGAAATGGCCCAGAAAGGACGGCACTTTGAAGTCATCCCCTATGAAGACCTATGGACCATGGCCCTCGATTCCCTGCACAGCAAAGTTTATGCGCAAAACTTTAACCAGCTGTACAAGGGCAGGGTACAGTTGCCTGTCAACGACCCATCCCCCTTTGATAATAAAGCAATCAAGAAAATGCCTAAATCAAAAAACAACCGGACCCGACTCTGATACCTCACCGTGTAAAGCGCCGGGGGTTGTGTAAAAAGCCCCCGGCTGGTTGAAACTATCCGAAAAGATTCTGCCGCCTTCGGTAGCAAAGGACTTGTGGGACATCCGCCAAAGGACTTGTGAGACAACCCTGTTTAAAATAATACTGGCAGCACCCGTTCATCTTTTTATACAGCTCCGGTACGCATGGGACAGCCGCCTGTAATCAAGTGGTAAGTTTTATTGCCAGGATAAAAAAAGGCCTTGTAAAACATTGGTTTACAAGGCCTTTAAAATTTTAGTCGCTGTGAGGGAAGGATTCGAACCTTCAAAGGGAAGTTAGCATAGGAACAGTTTCGCGGTGGTCAACCCCAGTCTTGGAGCCGGCCTCGCCAAGCCAGGCAAGGCGAGGTCGCTGAGACTTATCCCAAGTTTATCCAGTCCCGGCCGAAGCCGGATCCCTACCCCCGAGACAAGAGGGCATGGCTGCCTGTTTCATCACCTCACATTATTAATTATAGCGATCAGCTTTCGATCGCTCTGATATCACAAATTTAAAACACCGTGCTTTTTTTTACAAATATTTTATGATTTTTTTTATTTAATTATATTATTTGAAAAAATATTAGACATTTATTGAAAATAATAAAATTATCCCCGGTTCAAAGCACGGGCTTTTAAAAAATTCTGAAATTAGTAAACAGGGGGCCGTATAAAAAGTCCTGCCGCTGCGCCGGCAATAAAGATTATACCAAAATTGTGCAAGAAATTCTTTATTCGCTTCTTTTTCAAAATAAAATTTTAAATTAATTGATTTTATGTTAATTTTATTTTAAAAATAAACAACATAGCGTTATTAAAACAACATCATTTGGCAACGCGGGCTACTTTGGGTTTTGGGTGGCAAAAACACCTTTTCATAAAAGCTCAGCAATACTTTTGCGACAGCCTCACTCAAATCAAATTCAGCGGCTTGCACGACCAAAGGACCTTCCGGGCAGTCTCGGAATAATATTTTGCACCAGGGGCAGCAAAAGGAATTTTACATAACCCAGGGATTATCGCAGGTGAAAAACAGCGCTTTTTTTCCACTACAAAGACCTGTAGTAACAAGTCTAACTTTAAATGTATTTGCAGTAAAGCAGATTAGTTATATCTTAAGCCGCCAAAGGACAATTGGCTTACTTTAACACGGTCAGACCTGTCGGAACGAGCCAGCGTGAAGGAGGAAAAGCATAATTTTCGTCCATACGAAGGCATTCTGAAGCAGTACAGCCCTGTTTATGAGCCGGACCCCGGAAATAAGAAGATCAATGATTTGTTCACTATTTAATTAACCTGATTTATGTCAAGTCACAACGAATCATGGGGCTCGCGCGTAGGTTTAGTACTGGCGATGGCCGGCAATGCAGTGGGGTTGGGTAACTTCCTGCGTTTTCCGGTACAAGCCATACAAAATGGCGGTGGCTCCTTCATTATCCCCTATTTGGTATGTTTCTTTCTGATGGGGATACCACTCTTGTTCATCGAATGGTCAATGGGCCGCTTCGGGGGCCGGCATGGGCACCACAGCACACCGTTTATCCTGGACTCGATGTCAAAATTTGCTTTTTGGAAATACATCGGGGTATTCGGTATTTTCACCAACCTGGCAGTAGCCGCATACTACTGTTACCTCGAAAGCTGGGCACTGGGCTATGTCTGGCATTCGCTTACGGGCGTTTTCGGTGGCCAGACGAGCGATCAGGTATCCCAATTTTTTGGGGATTATACGAGCCTAAGTAGTGTACAACCAATTATCTTCTGGGCAATATGCCTGATCCTGAACACCTGGATCCTGTCCCGCGGGCTTAGCGGCGGGGTGGAAAAAGTAGCAAAAGTCGGTATGCCCCTCCTGATCCTATTTGGAATTATCCTTGCCATCCGCGGGATTTCGCTGAAAGCAGGCAACGACGGGGCAATCTTTGATGGTACGGAAGGGCTGAATTTCCTCTGGACACCGAATTTCGACACGATATGGTCGGGCAAGGTATGGCTTGCCGCCGCAGGACAAATCTTTTTCACCCTCTCGGTCGGAATGGGCAGTATCCAGTGTTACGCTTCTTACATGCGCTCCCGCGACGACATCGCGCTCAATGCCATGTCGGCAGGCTGGATGAATGAGTTTGTAGAGGTCGTACTGGGCGGTGCGATCGTTATCCCAATTACGGTGGGTTATTTCGGCATTGACGGCATGACCGAGCTGGTCAACAAGGCGGGCGGACTGGGACTGGGCTTCCGCACCCTCCCCTACCTCTTCCAGCAATGGGGACCCATTATTGCGGTCTTTGCCGGAGTCATGTGGTTTGGCCTGCTCTTCTTTGCAGGGATTACCTCCTCACTGGCCATGGGCACCCCGATCATGGGCTTCATGCGGGATGAATTTGGCTGGCGGCGCGAACAAGCCGCCTGGCTCTTCGGCGCATTGGTTTTCCTCCTGGGCCTGCCGACGGTCGTTTTCTTCAACTATGGTGTTTTCGATGAATATGATTACTGGGCAGGTACCGTCTCCCTCGTCGTGTTCGCCCTTTTCGAAACTATCCTCTTTGCATGGGTTTTCGGCGTCAACCGGGGATGGAAGGAAATTACCCTGGGCGCAGATATCAAGGTGCCGATCGCATTCAAATTTATTATCAAATTTATCACGCCACTTATCCTTATCGCTATTTTTGTCTTTAGCCTCCCTTCTATTATAGATACCATCAATAATACTGCGATACATAAACAACTGATGGACTCTACAATCAGTGAAGCAACCATCGCGGAGCTTAACAAGACTATTTTATTGAGAAATATCGCCCGTTTTGCACTGCTCGGCATGTGGATTGGCATCGCAGTACTCGTGGCCGTCGCATACCGCAAGCGCCAAAGGGAAGGTAGGTTTACAACAACTGCCTGATTTTATTCAAGACCACAAACTCTCAAAATATGAATACGACTGCATTAATTATGTTCCTGGGATCCGTCATTACGGTTACCGCCTTCACGGTATATTTTTTCTATAAAGTGCTTACAACGCCGCCTTCTGCAAAAGAAGAGGACGATCAGCCCATCCCGCCGGTAAAGTCTTTCGATGTGTCCTGATGAAAGTGTTGTTCTGCGTTTTTAAAAAATATTCGAGGCTGTCTCACAAGTAAAGATATGAGGCAGCCTTTTTTGTTTTTATATCTGAAGTTAGTTTTAACTTTGAGTATGGCAACGACAAAGGATAAAAAGCG
>Ga0068872_10001382_pt1 | contig 19598 bp, 33 predicted proteins | sample NOAtaG_7_FD_66441 | JGI IMG/M metagenome (GOLD analysis project Ga0068872, IMG submission 66441) | Freshwater lake microbial communities from Lake Erie, under a cyanobacterial bloom - NOAA_Erie_Diel1S_2200h metaG | ecosystem: Environmental > Aquatic > Freshwater > Lake | place: USA: Ohio, Lake...
AAGAAACGCAACTGATGGACATGTATCTCAAATGCGCGATCGGCTTCGTGGTAGGCTGTATGCTGGCTTACGCCTGGGAGCGCATCAATAACCGCAACACTCCCCCCAATCACCCAATATGAAACTCACACGCGAAGAAATGGATGCAATCCTTCAGGCACAGCAAGAGCTCCTTGAACAAAGGCTCTACACTGCCGCGCTCCAGGGCGTTTGCGCCAATCCACAAGCTGCACATGACAGCGCAGATCAGGCCGCATTGTATGCCTTTGAAGCAGCCAATGCCATGCTGAAGCTGATCAGCGAAAAGAAACGAATCAACAACCCGCCCAGGACGGATCTCAATTAACCATGCAACTGCAACTTGACTTCAACGCAGCACCCGCATACCACAACACAACCGGTTTGAAGGGTAGCCAGCTCCAGGAAGAAACGCGCAACGCGATCAGCCAAGAGCTGCAAGTGGTGAACTTCTTCCAGGCAGCCGTCAAAAGCAAACCATGGCAGCAACACTTCACGCCTGAAGAGGTTTGGGAAGGCACTGACATCACACACCTGCACAGTGTGCGCCGAGCGATCAGCGTACTGAAAAAACGCGGCATCCTGGTGAAAACCATTTTCCGGAAAGTCGGAAACTTCGGCAAGCCGGTGCATGCCTACACCTGGAACCAGGATCCGGAAACCAACCCGTTGATAGCATCATGATCATCAATTCATACCCCAGAGAGATCCCGCAAAAGGACAAAAAAGTGCTCGGTGCCTGGATCGACAAAAAAGACGGCCAATGCCTGACTTTTAAGCGCACGATCGTAACGCGCTGCCAGACGCCGATCCACCATTTTACAGACACCAAAGGCCTGAACAGGCAATTTTCCAACGACTTCTGGCATGATCTGATCCGGAAGGGAGTAATGACCAAAGCTCCAAAGGAAATGCAGCCTCAAGCTCAGGAAGAAAAACAGACCAACGAGGCGGCATGATGGTGGTAAGAGTGCCCGTTGGGTTGGCCGGTTGGATGTGCCTGAAGCGTGAACAGCGTTTCAGGTACTCCACCAACCGCGCCTTCAAGGCTTACGGACTTTGGCTTTTGTTGAAGACTGTAACCACCAGCGGGCGTATCCAGGATTATCAGGATCAACTGGATACCTTACAGCACCTCACCCGTTTATCCAGGGCCACTTTCTACCGCCATTTGAACTGGTGTGTGGAGCTGGGCCTGGTGCGCAAAGGCAAACGAGATCTGAACCTTTGCGCATACGAAAAAGTAATCGCCGGCATGGATCTGCCCGGCGGTGTACACGATCTTGAATACCGGGCCGAGGATGGCCCGAGTATCGACAAACTGCTGAAGGCATTGGAATATGCTGAAGCGCGGGAAAAGATGGCCTTTGGCCTCAGAGCAACCTTGCGGCGAACTCCGGCCGTGGTGCGAGCCTTTCACCTATTTGCAGCAAAACAGGGGAAACCCGACCTGGCATTCACCAGGGAGAATCTGTTTGCCATGCAGGTGCATGCGTTCTGCCACGGTGGGGCTGAAGACGTATATGAGCTGCTATTCGGGGCCAATCCGGACTTTAACCGCAAGCTGGCCACCATTGCCTTCTGGCGGAATATGAAATCCCCTTCGAGCGCTTATTACGAGCGCCGGATCCTGGAGCATGCCGGGCTGCTCAAAGCTTCCGCCCGGCCGCCGATCGAATGCAAGTACCGGCAGGTTCCCGACACCGACCTGGTGAAAGGCCGCCTGCGCGATCGCCGGCGAACCTGGTGCACCAAAGAAAAAGCCGCGGTCTGGTTCCTTCCAGTCAACCTGGAGCCAACCCTGCCGTTCTGCCAACCAACCCCATTTTAGACCAAAACCGCAAAATGAAGCAAAACCCAAACCCCGCGCCCATGGCCGATCCGCTCAAAATTGGCAACTACCATGTGGCACTGAATACACTAACGAAGTATTCAGGTATTCAGTTATTCTGTTGTTCTGAATATTCAGAATATTCTGAAAACAGGCGCGAGTTGAAAAACTGTTGAAAAACGAGCCATGAACACGCAAAATCAGGCAACAAAATTGCGGCTGGCAGTCCACTTCAAAACCGAGTTTCAGAAACCCGGACGCGATGGGCTGCCGATCAGCCGGTGGATGTACAACGGCAACTGGCTGATGGCCCACTGGCTTCAGCAATACAACCTGCCGGTTGACAACGAGCTGGTTGCGATCAAGAAAAAACTGCAGCAGCTCAAGGGCAAGCTCGACAAGGTTGTGATCTACGACCGGCGGGAGCATGCCGCAGCTCCGATCATATTCGAGTGGAACAAGGGCCAACTGGTTTGCGACGGCCTCAAAGGACAGATCTCAACCAAAATCTTCGAATGAAACCGCCCTTCATCCGCTTCCAAAACCCGATCGAGCTGCAGATCCTGGATAACTGGTGCCAGCCGATCGCCTACCAGGACTTCGCAGAATGCCTGACCGATGCTGTGCTGCAGCAGATCCGGCTCAAGGTGCAAGGAAGGATTCTCCGACTTCCGATGAGCGCAAAATTCTCAGGCAAGATCCGGCTGAGCCAGGCAGAAGCGTATGCACTTTGGCACCGCGTTGCGCATATTTACAAACCTGATCGCGGCTACGAGCTCAGCCTGTTCAACCAGCAGATCACTCCGCTCCACCAGTACATGCTTACGAACGAAATCAACCAGCGATATGGATCCTGAAAACATGAAACCCATCACCTGGAAGGAGCTGAGCCAGCTTTTTGGCCAGGATCAACGAACCATCCGCCGTTGGATCCAGGAGAACGTTCCGGAAATAAGGGTGAGGAAAAACAAACGAACGTTTACGCCCTCAGAACGAAAAATGATTCTGGGCCGATGGGCAGACGTAAGAGATTGAAAGAGTGAACGAAGTGTAGCAAGTGAAGGTTCTCAAAAACCTTTTTTTAGAACACTGCAGTTAATCCGGCGAAGCTTATTCGAACAGCTCTTCCGCCGCTTCCGCCACTTCCGCCTACCGGGTTAATCCGGCGAGGCCCATTCGATCAGCTCTTCTGCCGTCTTAACAGCAATTCTGATTGTTTCCGCATGCAGGTGTCCATCGTACCCCATGGCAAGGTGGCAAAGCTCATACCCGGCATTCAGTACCTTGAGCTTTGATTTGTTGACTTTACCCACCTCCTGGCGGTATTTGATAATATCCGGCCGGCCTTTCACCGGAAACTTTGCAGCCAGTGCCACGAGCACACCATTCCAAAGGGTATTTCCTGCCATTTTAACATACTTCGTATCCGAGTAGTAAGTCCCGCTTTTACCTGCTTTCTTCAAACACTCCTTTGCGTTTTCAACGTAACGCATGGCCTCTGAATAAGTGCCGTGGCCGTCCAAACTGCGTTTTTTCTTCACAACTGCCATTACAGTAACGTCAATCCGGCGAAGCCCACTCGATCAGCTCCAAGGCAAGTTTGAATGCCACTTGACTTGTTTCAACTTTCAATTCTCCATCGTATCCCATGAGTAAATGACAGTAGTTGTATGCACTGTTCAAGGCTTTGAGCTTAGCGTTGTTTACTTTACCCACTTCCTGGCGGTATTTGATTATATCGGGCCGTCCTTTGACCGGGAACTTCGCTGATAAGGCCAACAACACACCATTCCAAAGCGTGTTTCCTGCCATTTTTACATACTTCGGATCCGAGTAATAAGACCCGCTTTTGCCGGCTTTCTTCAAACACTCCTTTGCGTTTTCAACGTAACGCATGGCCTCTGAATAGGTGCCCGGGCCTTCTAAACTTCGCTTTTTCTTTACAACTGCCATAATTCGAATTTAACTCCCGTAACCTCAAAATCTGTTCCCTTCACGACATTAAACAGCATTTCGCGACATTTCAACGCATTACGTTACATCTTAACGCATCTAAACGCAAAGCACCTTTTGCGGTTGTGAAACCTTTGTTCCCACTTTATGAAAGCGGGCAAGGTCATCTTGGGTGCCGGAATCCTTTTCGGCCTTTGGAAACTGGCGGGAGCTGCCACCAAGGCATCAGCCCTTCAATCGAACATCTATGTAAATCCGGCATTCAAATCTGCCCGCATGCAGGGCATCACGCCCCTGGTAACGTTTGCCGTTACCATCCAGAACATCAGCGGCATTAACCTTCGGGTGCGCAACCTGTTCAGCAAGATCTTCATCATCACCCCGGAAGGCCGAACTGAAATTGGTTTTTCCAACGTAACCGACCAGGTGGCCATGCCATCCGGAGAAACCACCACCTTCGACACCACCTTCACGATCAGCGGCCTTACAACCCTGAGCCGCTTATTCAAAGCGCAGCAGATCGAGATCGTAACCTTTTACGAAGTGGCCGGCCAGCGCCTGAGCTATTCCAGCCAGATCGCAGTGGCCGAAGTGGTGAACGGTGTGAAGGCGAAGCTGGGCCTGAAAGGCGCGGATGAATACCTGGAATACAATCCCCTCACCGGCGCTTATCAATCCATGATCTGACCTTGTATCCGGAGCAATACATATCGGGCCTGGGCCTTACCGCCTCTCACCGCCGGACGATCCGACCGGGCCGGGAGTACGACCGGTATTTCTCCGCTCCGCGTGGAACCGATCCACTGATCAGCCAGGGAGCCAGCGTGTACGACACCCTGGATTTCATGGCCGACATCATCGAAAAAACCAAGGGCCAAACCAGGCAAATTGCCAAGGTTATCCAGGGAAACAGTTTTGCGGATACCTGCCGCAAGCTCTGGAACTTCTGTTATACGCATATCCAGTACAAACAGGATGCGCAAGGCGAAGAACAGCTCCGATCCCCAAACCGCACCTGGGCCGACCGCAAATCTGGTGTTGACTGCGACTGCTTTGCGATCTTCTGCAGCTCTGTGCTTTCCAACCTCGGTGTTGCGCATGCGTTGCGTATATGCGAGTTGCGCAACAAAGGCTACTTCCAGCATGTGTATGTGGTAGTGCCGACCGATCAGCGCGACGGCAACCTGCGGGGCGGATACATCACCATTGATCCAGTGCTGGATCGCTTCAACCTGGAAGCGCCCGGCATCACCAAAACCCACGATAAAATGATTCCTGTACGATTCCTGAACGGCGTGGAAAGCGCCGGAACCGGTGCCCTGTTTGGCAGCGAGTTCAACGAGTTCAGCGGCCTTGGTTGCGCCTGTGAAACGGCCGGCCAGGTGGCAGACAAGTTTGTTCAAAGCTGCGCCGCGCACCTGCGCAATACCCGCGACGTGATCACCGCTCAGCCGGGCCGCGTTTGTGGCATCTATAACGTCAACGGCTTGGTAGGCGCGATCGACTACGCGCTCCAGTACGAAAGCGATCCGGAAGCCTTCGGTGAAGCTCTGGCCCAAGTGGCTCAGCGCGAAGCCGGATTTTTCCTGATGCACCTGGGCGGCACTGAAGATTACCTGCTCGGCATCGACGGCCTGGGTAAAGGCATTTTTTCCAAAATGGCGGCCGGCGTGAAAAACGTTGTGCAGAAAGCCAAAGACACTGCTCAAAACGTCGGCGACAAGGCCAAAGAAACCGCACAAAAGGCGGTTGAGGTGGCAAAGAAAGCCGGCCAGGCAGTTGTTCAGTACAATCCTCTGTCCATCGCAGCCAGGGCCGGGTTCCTGGTAGCCATGGAGATCAATATGTTCGGCATCGCCGATCAGCTCCGCTGGGGCTATGCAACCGCCGATCAGCTTCGCCGTTACAGCGTATCGGATGCGGATGCTTCCAAGGCGCGGGCCGCGCTTGCGAAGGTGGAAGACATGTTCGTGAACGTGCTCAAAGGGCAAAAAGACAACCTGCGGAAAGCCATTCTTTCCGGCAAACAGGCAATAAACGGTTTTGGTGGCGGCTTCGCTGGGTTGGGGGAGCCGGCGACCGCCGCTGCCACTACTTCAGCGGCTATGGCCTTCATCCTGAAAGCGAAAGACTGGATCGGAAACCTCAAGATCGTTCCCAAAGTAAAGGAGCTGATCAATAAGAATCCTGACGCGGCCAGTGCCGTAAAGGACAAACTGATGAACAAGGTGTTCGCGCCCAGGAAAGCAACTGTTCCTACTCCGGATGGCCAGCGGATCGTTGAAGCCCCGACTAATGAATACCAGGAAGCTCCGACCTTAGAAACCAAGCAAACCTCTTACGAAGCGCCACCGGCACCACCAACAGCCGCCGAAATGGTGCAGATTCCAAACTTACCAATCGGCCCGCTTCCATCCTCAGATATGCCGGATGTGGATCCTGTAAACGTTGTACCTCAGAACCCTGTGGCACCGCAAGGCCCCCCACCACAACCTGAAAAGAAAAGCAACACCGGCTTGATCGTTCTCGGCATTCTGGGTGTTGGGGCACTTGCTATGGCCGCCGGATCCCGTGGCAACAAATCGAAATCGCTTTCTGGCCCTGGTACTGCTAAACGCAAAGGCAAACGCAACGCTAAACGCAAAACCGGCGCAAAGCGCACCACCAAACGCACTACCAAAGCCAGCGGCAAGGGTAAATCCAAAGCCAAAAGCAACTACTCCATCACCATCAAGTAACCAAAAAAACCAATCACTATACCATGAAAATGCCTGGAATGAAGGAAGTGGTAGGCTCGGCTAAAGGCCTGGGCCTCACCCTCGGAGGCTTTATCGGCGCCAATGCCGTGGCTAAAGCCGTAAACAAAGACAACCTGAAGGTAAACGGGCTTATGACCGTCCTTTCACTGCTGCTCTTGGGAGCATCGAAGAAGGACTGGCAAAAGAGCCTGGTTGCCGGTGCAGGTGTGTATTTCGGAACCAAAACACTGAACAACCTCACTGGCGAGCTGAACGGCTTGTCTGGTGTGCCGGATTCAGTGAAGGAAATCATCAACAAGTACATCCCGCGCCTGGGCGAAGTTGGCGAAGGTGAAGCTGTGGCCAGCCTCAGCGAATCTGAACGCCAGGTATTGCTCGGATACATGGGCAACACTGCCGGCGTGGATGAACTTCTGGGCCGTGCTCCTGAAATGGTACAAGCCGTTGCACAACGTCGCGCCCTGCCTCCTCCGGCCGGAGCTGCCCGCAACGCCTTCATGTGTACTGCTGTAAACGGCCTTGCCTTCTGATCGCTCACCAATCGCTAACAATCAATAAACCATAGCAATGAACCTGCAAGAAATCATCAATCTGCGCATGGCCGGCTTCATCAGCCGCGCCGCCGCGTACCTCATGACCAAGCTCGGAACCCTGAATCCGAACACTGCTTCCAAACTGGCCAGCGGTGCCCTGGAAGTAGTGGACGCTGAGATCATCCACACTTTCGGCATCGCAACCGGTGGAACCGGTGGCGTATTCGCGGTACTGGATAACAGCCAGACCACCATCAACCGCGAGATCGGTATTTCCGACTTCGATAAAGGTCGCCTGGACGAAGACAGCTACCTGGCTGTGAATCGTGTAACCCTCGACTACGGTGGAATTGCCGCTGCCTACAACGCCAAAAACAAGGTGTTCTCACCTGCCAAGTATGACGTTGCCGGTGCTGCCCGCTTCCCTGCCGAAGTCCTGAATGCCCGTCTGCGCGTATATGCAAACAACAAGCCGTTGTTTGAACTCCCGGTAGATAGCATCGTGCTAAACGGCCGCGAGTTCCACGGCAAAGAAGATCTGCGCGAAATGGACATCCCGAAGATCATCCCCGGTGGCACCGATATCCGCATTGAGCTGATCACGCCCGGCGGAACTGCAATCAGTGGAACTGCTTCACAAACGCACCACTTCAAGCTCCGCTTCCAGGGTGCTGTAACCAAAGCCGCACCCGGCAACTAATCAACCGAAATGAGCTGCCGGCCGTGGCGCTGGCAGCTCATTTCTTTTCTTTTCAAACCCATGGCACAACCTAAGCATATCCTGCGGTACGACTTCCGCAATAAGCGCTACTTCAGGTTCGATGTGGTGCTCGACTACGCGCTGGAAATCAGCAAGGAAGAGTATCACAAGCTGAAAGAGGAAAACGAAGCTGCCGAAAAAGCTTCAGGCAATAACCCATCCGATCCCGATCCCAATGCGACCAACAACCCTTAATCTCGACATCACCCTCACCGGTGCTATTTCTGCCGGAACGGCCAATACCAATACTGCTTCCATTCCTGCCAACAAGCGGGTAACTGCCGTGGAGTATTCTGAAATTGCCAACGCCGCCGGCCGCAACTACGATATCCGGATGGATGATAAAACCGGCATCGTGCAGGATTACAGCCATCGCCTGGCGGTTTGTGGCGTGGTAAATGGCAACACATTTCTGAACGTTCCGTTCCGCGATCGCCGCCATCCCTACAGCTTGGACGGCAACCAAAACATTGCGATCCAGACCCGATTGATCGACGCCCTGGGCGGTGGTGAAACCATCCGCCTGCGCGTAACCTTCCACCTGGTTGATTGTGCGTAATGAAACCCGGTTGTATCGACGTTCGCTTTGAGATGTTGAACGCGGATGCAAACCTTCTGCAGACGGAAGGTTGCGTTCGCTTCGAGATCGAAGTCATGGGCAACACTCCCATCCTGTTCGACAATACGGCCCCAATCTGGCCGTCGGATGGGAAAGTGTGCTTTCCTGCCATCGGTGAACGGCCCTACTGCCGGAATTTCCCAATATCCTACAACACCGACGGTATCAGCTCCCCGGATCGTCGTGTTCGCGTAACCAAGTATTACATCACACCCTGCTGAGCTATGTGGAAACAAGTGCTTGGAGCCTTCTGGCATTCAGTTGAGAAAATTGGCCTGGCTGCCAGCGTCTTACTCGTTTCAGTGATCGTGGAAGGCTTACTGATCTTCCACCTGTTCATGAAGATCGAGCGCCTGGAAACCCAGGTGAAAGACTGCCAGCAAGACCAGGTGCAACTGCTGAAGGAAGTGGTGATCAACAATACTGAAGCGCTGATTGAGTACCGGGAGCAAATCAAGTACATGCAGTATTCCCGAAACCCATGAAAAAGCAGTGCATCTTCTGTAACGCCAGCTTCACCGCCAAACGCGCCGACGCGCGCTTTTGCTCAAGCGTTTGCCGTGCCCATCACCACAACGAAACCAAAGGCCGTGCAGCAAAGAATCAAACGCAACCCGAAACGCAACAAACGCAACTCCCCGTGCATCAACCGCCTATGGCCCAGCCGATCCACCCTCAGCATTTCGGCCTCTATGGCTTCGAAAATCCAGTCGTTCAGCGACTGCAAGACAAGATCGAGGTGCTGCAGGAGGATAAGCGAAGACTGGAAATCGAGGTGCTGCAGCTCAAAGCCAATGCACAGCTTCAGGAGAATATGGCCAAGTTCCGTGAAGAAATGGAACCGCCCGCGCCTGAAGGGCTCCAGGGTTTAATCGAAGGTGTAACCGGCAACGACCGGTTGATGGGCCTGGTGGAGAAGTTTATCGAAGCCAAATTCATCAGCTCCGAAGGCGGTGGCGAAGGCAACGTGTTTTCCGGCGTGGAAGGCGACAAGCGCGACAAGCTGCATGCACTCCTGGAGATCAGCAAAACCCTGGACGACAAAATAGTGGATGTGCTGCTGGGGATTGCCGGCAAAGCTTCACAAGATCAGACTGGATTTATCCAGGGCTTTTCAGAAGCCGCCGGCCAACCGCAAGAACCCCAATCTCAAACCCCTGAAACCTATTTTCTCCCATGATCATCAATATCGAAATCAACACCTCCAATGCAGCCGAACAGGCGATCACCCGCATCGCGCTGCAGAAACTGGCCGCCAACATCACGCCCATGAACCTTCAGTTCCTGGCAGAGCTTTCGACCAAACCCAAAATCAACGATAAGCTCCACGCCAATAAGGGCAAGATCCGAACCTTTTTATGAAGAAGAAAACAAGCCTCAAAACAGTTGCCATCATAGGCGGAGTATCCGTTGCCGTCGGCACCGTCGGTTATTTCCTGGTGCGCCGGATGGTGCAGAAAGCTCGGAAAAACAAAGTTTCCAGGGATCTGGACGATGTAAACTCGAAGGATCCTCGCGATGCGTTTGCCGTCAATTTTGCCCAACAGTTGCGCGCTGCGTTCTATCCAACAGACCTGGATAACACCTGGTTTAGCTGGCTTCCTGATGGAACTGATGAAGAGGCTTGTTATGCCGTGGCAAAAGCCATGAAAAGCCGCAACGTGGAATTTTCCCGCGTTGCCAAAGCATACCGGAATTTATACGGTGACGATCTGGTTATTGATCTGAGCAGCGAATTAGATTCCACTGAACTGAGAACATTTTACGGCCACCTGGGCATGCAAGTCCAGGGGCTACAAGGCAACCCAATCCAGGCATTTGCACTGATATGAAAACCGGACAAAAAATATTACTCGGGCTCCTGATCGGCGGAGCTGCTGCAGGTGGATACTACCTGTACAAAAAGAACAAGGATGAAAAAGATACACTGGATCCTGTGCTCCCAGACGATCAACCTAACCCCGGCGTAGTCTTCCCCGGGGGCAATACGCAACCAAAGGTTGCTACCCAAGATGACTACACTGAGAAGGTGAAGCGTCTTCAGAGAGCTATCCGGGTTACCGCCGACGGCAAGGTAGGCCCGCAAACCTTGGCACAACTGCGCAAGTTCATCAAAGCTGATCAGGGCGTGAATGCTGCCAACATCGACAGCATCCTGAAAACAGTGGAACCCGTGGCCGGTGCCGTCTGGAGCCTGATCTATCGGAAAGATGGTTCAGATCGCCAATATTGGTGGGATACGAACCGTGCAATCGTCAACTCAAAAGGCATTGATTTTTCTGCATTTGTTCCACCTGCTTACATGAACGTAACCGGACGCAGTGCCTATACCGACTATAAGATAACTGCGAAAGCAAACAACACCCGGAACACCTATCATAAAACAGGTTTGCCTACTTCAATGAAAGGGCTGGGAAATCCGCAACCATTAACCAATCTGATATGAGAAAACTGATTCAACGTTTGACCCAGGATCCAGCCACCACCGTTACCGGTTGCGGCGCGGGCGTGTTGCAAATCCGCCAGGGGATCGAAGCCGGCAACTACTGGCTGGTAGCCAGTGGAGCCCTGACCATTTTGATGGGAATCTTCGCCAAAGACGGAAGCAAGTAACCCATGGCTGACTATCGGAGCAGGGTTGCGGGCCTTCTGTTCGACGAAGGTGGATTGAGTAATTCACCGCTGGACATCACGGCGGCGCGCAACCCTGTGCCCGATGGTACCGGTAACCACACCAACAAGGGAGTAACCTGGGCCGCTTTTTCGATGCTTGCACCAAAGCTTGGATACAAGGCCACCCCTGAGCTGTTTTACCGGATGCCGAAAGAGGTCTGGTTGAAGATCTACAAGGTCGGATTCTGGGACGCGATAAAAGGCGACCAGATTAAAAGCCAGGCCGTTGCGGATATGCTGGTTGACATGGCTTTCCATGCCGGCCCAGGTCGCGCTGGGCAACTTGCACAACGAGCATTGAATCGCCTTGGATACAAACCGGTATTTCCGGAAAATGTATCCTTCCCGGATTCGTTGGTTAAGGCACTAAACGATCGCAGTAAAACCAAGAGCCAGCAAGTAACCCTTTTGAATAAGATCGTAGAAATGCGCATGGCCCACCTTAAAAGTCTTTCTGTATGGGAAACCTTTAAAAACGGATGGACTGCGCGTATTGACCGGCTTTACAAATCCGGACTTGAAGCAATAAAAAAAGATGCTGGAAAGGGCGCTGGACTTTTAGTGTTCGCAGTAGCCTTTTCTGGATGGATGCTATATCAGAAAACACAATCATGAGCAGTGTACTTGCAAACATTTTGAAGATCAACGGTCAGGTAGTTACCCGGGCCCGTTTACGCGCTTTGGCCGATCGAGCTGCCAGGGCAAAGGATAAGAAATTCACCGGCAAGCTGAAGCGCGCGATCGCGGCGATGGACAAGGCCGGTGTACGATCCGCCCGGATCAACTTCGACAATTCTTTGATCGATCAAACCTTCATGCCGGATTCAGTGAAGATATCCGAGCTGGAAGGACTGTACGGTATCGAAGTGCATGGCGCTGATCTGGGAGAGGCCAAAGGTGGCAACACGTTTTTTTCTGAAGTAAGCCGCCGCATCCTGGAGAAGATTAAAGAAGGAACCCTGCCTTGGCGTATGCCCTGGTCATCAACCTTTGCGCAATCCGACGCATCCGGTGGATTTCACAATTACGTTACCGGAAAGGCTTACCGCGGAGCAAACTTCAACATGTGCCTTATGTTCGGTGGAGGTGAAACATCCTTCATTACTGAGATCCAGGCAGAGGAGCGTGGTGGCAAAATTGTCGATCGCAACGACTGGATTCCGATCTGCTATTTTGTGAGATCCAGAGTTTCAAAGGAAACGACAGTCAAGGATCCTTCCGGAAATGAGGAAAGGGTAACGGTGGAAGAAGTGCTCCAGGGAATGCGTTGGTATAAAGTGTATCCTTTGCGGGCAACTGCAGACGTAAAACCTGTAACCCGTGATGCACAAAAGAAACCCAAAGGTTTAGAGTTCACTCCGGTAAAAGCTGCAGAACGGATTGTGAGCTCTTATCCTGGAAAACCGCCGATCAGCCATGGCGGAAACCGTGCGTTTTACATGCCAGGAACAGATAGTATCCGCATGCCGCCCAAGGAATCCTTCCAGGATGTGCCTGCATATTACTCCGTATTATTTCACGAGCTGATCCACTCAACCGGACATCCCAAACGCTTGGATCGTCTGAAGCCTGGTGGAAAGGAATCGAAAAACTACGCAGCAGAAGAACTGGTCGCTGAGCTTGGATCCTCATTCCTATGTGCCATCTGCAAGATTGATTATTTCACACTTGACAGAACCGCGTCATACCTGGAGTATTGGGCGAGCAAGCTTTCAAGTGAAATCCGGAAAGACAAATCATTCTTCATGCGGCAACAGTTCGCATCCATGCGGGCCGTTCGCTTTATGATGGGCCCGCTTTGGAAGACTTGGAATAACTCCCTGGACAACCAGAAACCGGGCAAAGCTTCAACCCCCAAAGCGACACCTGCAACAAAAAAGCCGGCCACTACCAAGGCCAGCAAACCCAAGACTGCCAGCAAGCCAGCCACTCCGAAACCGGCACCCAAACCAGCCGAACCTGAGAAGATCAAAGGTTTACCGGTTGGCTTCAAAGGTGCATTTTATGGATGGGGCTTCACGATCCAGGTGCAACTGGAGATCGACAACCAAGTAGCACTGGAGATCTGGGAAAACGGTGGAAACGTCGTTGCCAGGATCCACGGCCGCAAACCGGTTGAACGCGAAACCGCGCAACACAATATCTGGCAGCGGATTCCGAAAGAAACGAGAGATTCATTTTTTGACCAAACCAAAAGAGAAGCTCAGAAACGCATCAAAATGTTCGTTGAAGCGCTTTACAAAGACGCTCAGCAGGAAAACCGCCGTCGGGCAAAGCTCGGATCCGCCAAAGCTGCACCTGTTAAAACCAACAAAGCAGCCTGGGCGAAGTATGCTGCTATCATCGGCAAAAGCCAGCCAGCCGGGCGGGTAAAAAAAAAAGGGTCGTTAAGCGGCGCTGATCAGGAGAAGGTTGTACTCAAGGTCAAAGCGCTTTCAACCAAGCAGGCGAAAAAACTCGGCTTGGGCAATGGCAACGTGGTGCTAAAGGCTGGTAACACAAATTTCGGTCTGAAGCACATTCTTAAACGACACCAGGATGAATTTCAAACTCCAGAAAGCGCTATGAGCTTTACTCAAGAAGTTTTACAGGAGTTCAGTGAAATCAGAATTGGGAAAAAAGATAGACCGGTTTTTGTTCGCCACACTAAGAGGGCAATAGCCATATTGGAGTTAGAAGCCGAATCCAATCATTTACGGGTAATCACTGCTTACACTATGAGCCCAACTCAAATAAACAGTATGCCTCTACTTTGGATCCGGCCCGCCATGCTCGGATCACAATTAACCCCTCGTAAATCGTCCGGCTTCCTGCATACGCACACCGAAAAAAGGGGAGATGTGGCAGCCTTCGGTACCGGCAAAGTGGATGGCAATGGAATATCAAAACAACAAAATCCAGGCCAAAAAAGCAACGGCCTGCGAATTGTAAAAGCTGAAGAGCTCGCCGGCATCCAGATCGAAACCCTGAAGCTTCAGGGCGTGTGGGGCAAATGGCTCGGCCAGCCGGCAACCAACTTCGACCTACTCCTTTCCGGATCACCCGGCGGCGGGAAAAGTACCCTGCTGCTGCAGTTCGCTCATTACCTTGCCAACGACCTGAAGAAACGGGTGCTGTTCGTTTCGAAAGAAGAGTTCGGATCTGCCACCCTGGCTGAAAAGGTGCAACGCCTGAAGATCAAGAATGTACACTTCACAAACACCATTACTCCGGATGCACTGTTGCAAGGCGATTACGATGTTGTGTTCATTGATTCGATCACAGATCTGCGCTTCAGTGTGCATGATTACAAGCGGCTGCGCGAGCTCAACCCTGAAGTTGCCTTTCTGCTGATCGCGCAACAAACCAAAGGCGGGAAGTTTAAGGGCAACAACGAATGGCCCCACGAAACCGAAATCGTTGCCGAGGTCGCCGATGGGGAAGCATGGTGTACCAAAAACCGTTACTCACTGAACAAACAACCAATCCTGATTCCTGGATATGTGCAATAATCCGCTGAACTCTCGCGCGCTGAACTGGCGCTCGCCGGCCAATATCGCCGGCACTATAACCCTGGACGGTCAATTCCGGCCGGTAAGCAATTTCTTCCTGGATAACCCGGGCACAGTTGCCCTGGTATTTAGTAACCTGCTGCCGGGTGCATTGTACCGTTTCGGCGTAAACGCAACCGCCACAACTGCGCAACTGAATCTGCCGGTAAACGCATACTTCGCCGGCGGAGCTGCGATCAATCTCACCTTCACCGGCAACCAGTGGTACTTGTTCGATTTTGTGCTGCACAACGGTACTGTGATCGTTACTCCAGCGGGCGGTGGAACGATATCCGGAAGCTTTGCGCAACTGAATGCCGACAACCAGTTTCTGGAAGTTGCACTGTATGGATTCAAAAGCCGCGTGCGCGATGAGGGCGGAGCCAACTACAACTTCGTAAACGCCGACACTGGCCAGGTGATCCGCTTCACCAACGCCGGTGGATGTGCCGCCCTGCTGCACAAAGCTGCACCGGTCGGATGGATGATAACCGGCTACCAGGGCGGAAGCAACCAGGTAGTTTTCACCGTCGAATCCGGAGCCACCATTCAGAACCGGCAAAGCCATACCAAAACGGCCGGCCAGTTCGCCATGGTTTCCATTGTTTGTGTTCAAAACACCGGCGGAAGTGCTGCAGTATTCGCGCTGTCCGGAGATACAGCATTATGATGATCGTACCTGGTATCCTTGGTTCCATCCCCCCGGTTGCCCCGGCTACATTTTACCTGCCGGTAACGTCTGGACTTCACCGCGCCTGGAGCTTTCGTCGCCTTCGGGCCGCTTATGCCGGGCCATGCCTTCGCGCCCGGCGTACTTCAGACAACACGCTCCTGGATATTGGATTCTCCCTGGGAGTGATGGACGCAGCATCCCTCAGCTCATTTCTGGCTGGTGCGGATGGCCGCTTGCACACCCTGTACGATCAAGCCGGCGCGATCAACCTGGCGCAAACTGCACTGCTGCAGCAACCGCGGATTGCCACCGCCGGCGTACCAGTTACCGGCTTGAATAACCGGCATGGCTACACGCAAGTAGCGGCCAACACCGAACACATCCTCAGTGGATCCGACACTTCACTTGCGAGCTTTACAGCATTCGCCGTTGGTTGCGATATGTCTGGCGGAAACGGTGGTCTGTATGCCGGCATCACGAACAGCGGGTTCCGGACCAGTTACCTGGACGGATTTCTGCGCTACCAGCTCCGGATCCACAACGCGGCCGGCGCGGATATTCTGGCATTGAACATCGACACGCTGGCAACCTCACCGCTGACAAAATATGTCTGCTATCTGAGCTGGGATAACACCACAAAAGATTGGGCCGCCGGTGGATTCCGGCCAACCATTCCTTCCTGGGATCACCAAACCGGGAACGTACCGGCCGGCAACCGCGTAACTGGATCCATCGTTTACGGTGCCTGGATCAACACCCTGAGCCAGTTCCTGAACGGGAAATTCCATGAAGCGATCGTGTACAACCGCAAGCTGAGCACAACCGAGATCAACGATACCATTGCCAACCTCACTTCCTTTTACGCGATATGATCTTCAGCTTCACAAACCCGGAAACAGCCCACGCCCTTTCGATGATCTTCTACCAGTTCTTTGCTCCTGAATCGAACCAGAGCCAGGAGCCGGGCCTGCTATTCGCCCCGCTGATCAACGACGAAAACGGAGCTTGTATCGGCGTGGTTCCAGAAGACACTGAACTGGCCGTTCACTGGAAGCCGGAAAAGGAACAATTCATCCAGCAGATCCAGGCCGCGATCAGTGAAGTGCCCGCCGATCAGTGGGAAGCGTTCCAGGCGGAGCTGGAAGCCAACACGCATGTTATCCTGGCAGAAGTTTGCCCGCCGGCGTTGCGGGCCATCACCATCACCCGGGAAGCTGCTTTGGAGCTCGGATTTGTGTTTTGAGTAGAGATCTCATGAAAAAAGACTGGCTTAAATATTTGGGATATGCCACTGCAGGCATAATTACTGTAAAACTGATTATGAACGAAGTATCAGATAAGGCATCAGCCGAACGAATCAAGCTATTACATCCTCGAATGCGCCCGTTAGCAGTTCGGTTACTTCAAGAAGCGAAAAGGCAGGGCATCAACCTGCGAATTACTGCCGGGCTCCGAACTGCTGCCGAACAGGAAGCGTTGTATCAACAGGGCCGAACCAAGCCAGGCGCCAAGGTGACAAACGCTCGACCCTGGCAGAGCTACCACAACTACGGTTTGGCTATAGACGTAGTTCCACTCAATCAGTTCAATCAACCTGACTGGAACTCGACCAAGTGGAAGCAAATAGGAGCTATCGGAAAGTCTGTTGGGCTACGTTGGGGCGGTGATTTCAAAAGCATTGTAGATCAACCTCATTTCGAAATCGGGCCACCCATCCGTGACCTAATCGCAATGCAGCTTGCCAAAAAAGTAGATGCGAAGGGCTATGTGCGAATTGCTTAATTCGTTCGTTGTGCTTTTACGCTAATATCCGGCTAGTGGCATTAGATTTGAGCTTCACGCAACCATGAAGACCGTGATCCATATAACCGACCCCAAGGCTTGCGCGAAACTGGAAGCCATGCTTCACCAAAGGGAATGCATCAAACGCGATCTGATCAACAAGTTGCCACCTGATCAGATTGAGAAGAAATACGGGATTAAGATCGTGCGGGGGCTTCCTTACTAAGATGGCCTCTTAGTCTTTTGGCTACCTTCTCTTCTTTGCACAAAGACGCGAAAGAATAACGCAATAACAGAAGGCACACTGAACAAACTACCTGACCAGGGCTTTCCGTTATACAATAGGAATGCACCGATTGCCATTGAGGCAAGAATAAGAAGCGTTCCTAAAGTCAATCCATACATATTGCTTCGATAGATACGTTTTGATTCATCGGATCTCAATTTCGCATCCATAGCCCGAATCTCCGCATCGGATTGGTGAATTGTCATCAACTGCTGATTCAGCTTATGCCGTTCCAGTTGCTCAGCTTTAGCCCCAGTAAGGATAAAATCCAAAACACCAGGAATTTGCTGGTATTTTTCCAGGTCTGCAGGTACAGGAAGCATATTGTCATCAATATGCTCTTCAAAATTAACCCCGTGGTTACTTGCTTGCAGGCTTTTGCTGCGCTTAGCCATGGTCTCTTAAAGGGAATATTCTTCAGTGGCTTTTTCTATACCCTTTCGAAGATCCCCACCAATCTTTTGAAAGTCTGATTTGATCGCCTCTTTATCTGCCCCGAATCCAACTACGATTTTGAAATTTGTAGGTAGAAAATCAGAATTTGTTGGCGTTGTAACCTGCGGTTGGTACACGCCATCGAACATCTCGTTCACGTTGAATGCAGTGTCTTTGAGTATCTTGATGATGCGTGTCATGGCTGTTTCGAGTGCAAAGTTTAGGAAAACTTGCCTCTTATCAACGAAAATTTCGTCAAATAGTTGCTTCCAGTGCATGAAAAACACGACAATCTTACCGATACTCCAACTTCACCCGATCTTCCAGCACCTGCGCATAGTGCCGTTGTGTGGTGGTAATGTACCGGTGGCCCAGCATCCTGGATACAGCTTCGATCGAGATCCCTTTATTCAGCATCACCATGCCGAACGTTTTGCGGCCGACGTGGGAAGTAAGCCGCAGATCCAGGCCGCCAATCCTGGCCAGCTCCTTCAGGTAGGCGTTGTATTTCTGGTTGCTGATCCTGGGCAACTGGCCGCCGTTGCGCTTGAGTATTTCCGCAGCTTCCGGCAACCAAGGTGCGAATGCCTTTTCTCCATTCTTACACCGGTGCTTCACTAGCCAAACCCGCCCATCCGGATCGCGGCGCAAGTGCTCGCCAGGATGGAAGGTTTGGGTGCATCCATAATCCAGTCCGGTGTAACACTGAAACAGAAATAGGTCGGCAATCCGCCGGATCCTGGCTGAATCGGCCGCGAGCTTGCAAAGGTGTTGGAGCTGCTCCTGGCTCAGCGCTACAATATCCTTGCGCGGTGGATGCCGGCCTTTCCATTGGAAAAGAGGATTGTTTTGGATATAACCATACTGAATACCGAATTGCAGCACAGCCCGGATAACCAGCAGTTTCCTGCTGGCGTGGTGGTTGCTGCAACCCCGTTCGACAAACCGCTCAGTAATTTCCCTGGCCATGGACATGGTGAATTTCTCCCCTGATAAGGCGGGCGTTCCTTTAGAAATAAGAAAAGCCTCCAACTCTCGTTTCACCTGGCAGTATCGCTTCAGTGTTCTGGCTTTCCTTTCGGCCTGGTGTTCCAGGTATCTATCAAACAGCTTCAGCAGGTTTTCCTCATCTGAAACCTTACCGGTGATTGCATCGACGATGTTTTGAGCATGCACATCGCGGCCATTCATTATGGCATCCAGGTAAAATGCTTCCGCCGATCGCTTCAGTTCCAAGAGTGTATTGTTTACAAAACGGTCGTTGGATAATTGACGGAGGTGGTTCCAATCTTTCGGCTTGGTGAAGACACCCGTGCTGAAATCAGTAGATCGAACTCCATTCAGCGTAATGCGGCACATAACCGGACACTGGCCTCGTTTGTTAAGCCTTCCTTTGCGAATCCAGAATAGTATGTGCATTCTCTGTAAAGTTTGCAACATGAAGGCGTAACGAAACCTTCATGCCTTTGTTATTTCATGGCCACCTTTTTGGCCACCGATTTGACAGAAAACCCAGATTGGTGGGGCGTTTGGGTCGATTTTGAGGGATTGTACTTCGATTGTTAAAATTTGCTTAGCCCCTTGATAAATGGGCCTTTTGGGCTTGTTTTGCCAGTGTGTCTGCGTTTAGGTTCGAGTCCCGCCCCGGGCACCAGGTTGTTTTAAAGCACAGGCTTAACCGCTTTTTCCTCTGAGTACGCGGTTGCCTGCCAGCTAATGGTAGCATGCAAACTGCATCACACACCA
>Ga0068872_10001383_pt1 | contig 19578 bp, 20 predicted proteins | sample NOAtaG_7_FD_66441 | JGI IMG/M metagenome (GOLD analysis project Ga0068872, IMG submission 66441) | Freshwater lake microbial communities from Lake Erie, under a cyanobacterial bloom - NOAA_Erie_Diel1S_2200h metaG | ecosystem: Environmental > Aquatic > Freshwater > Lake | place: USA: Ohio, Lake...
ATTGGCGAGAGCTACGGCACAACCCGGGTATCCGGTCTGGCACTCGAACTTCAAAACGCGCAATGGATGTACCTTAACGGCGTAGTACTCGTTTCGCCAACCGAACTCGGCATCAACCGCGGTGATCAGGTCGAAGCTGCAAACCGACTCCCCTATTTTACAGCAGCTGCATGGTACCACAAAGCCTTACCTGTTGATCTGCAAAAACGCGACCTCACCGATGTCCTGGCCGAAGCCGAGAAATACACCATCAATGAAGTTATTCCGGCCATTGCACAGGGCGGATTCATCGATCCCGCCCGAAGAAATCAGGTAGCGGAAAAGATGGCCTACTTTTCCGGTATATCTTCTAAAGTCATCCTGCAACATAACCTGGACGTTCCAACTCAGTTCTTCTGGAAGGAATTGCTTCGCGATCGTGGAGGTTTCACAGTAGGCAGACTGGATTCACGCTACCTCGGTATCGACCGGAAAGAGGCCGGTGACCGCCCGGATTACAATTCAGAATTGACTTCATGGCTGCACAGCTTTACACCAGCCATCAACTATTACTTACGTGAAGTACTTAAATACAAGACAGATGTTAAGTACAACATGTTTGGTCCTGTCAATCCATGGAATCGCGACAACGACAATACCGGTGTAAATCTTCGTCAGGCTATGGCGCAAAATCCCTACCTGAATGTCATGTTCCAGTGTGGGTATTTTGATGGAGCAACTACTTACTTCGAAGCGAAGTACACCATGTGGCAATTGGATCCCAGCGGAAAGTTTAAGGATCGTTTTCGTTTTGAAGGTTACCGCAGCGGGCACATGATGTATCTGCGTGAAGAGGATCTGGCAACAGCTAATGATCACTTGCGCGATTTCGTAATCAAAACCATGCCTAAAAAGGGAGTACCGGCTAAGTATTAATGACTTACCCCGCCCGACTTATTCACATAACCAATTCAAATTACCTCTATGAATACCCGTTCGTTTATTACCGGCGGATTTGTTGCTGGAATCTTTTACTTTTTCCTGGGCTGGTTGGTCTTTGGAATTCTTTTGGCCGATACCATGCGAGAAAGAATGAATGAAGGTCTCTTCAGAAAAGACGAAGACATTATTCTTTGGGCTCTGGTAGTAGGTAATGTAGCTTATGGATTTTTATTGTCTTACATCTTTCACAACATGGGGGTGGAAAATGCAAGAAGGGGATCTGCAGTTGGTGCAGTGATTGGCCTGGTGACATCCTTAACATTCGACTTAAATTTTTTCGGCACGTCAACGATGTATAATGACCTGGTAGTGATCACATTTGACATTACAGCATTTGTTGTTGTCAGCGCAATCACCGGTTCAGTCCTTGGTCTTTGGATGAGCCGACAAGCGGTTAAATCTTAAAAGGTAATTCTGTGGTCTCTTTTGCCATGTGTGCAACATAGAGATCACAGAATTGTCTTTTTTGAGAGATCTACTTCTGACGAATCTACTGATTGAGGTAGATTACAAAAGAATTTAAAAATAATTTAGTAGAATTCACTGTGAAACTCTGTGTGTTCTCCTTTGTGATCTTTGTGTTTTTCTTTTTAACACAGAGATCACAAAGTTATCTTATGGAAAGTTCTTTTTTAGTTAAAAACCCCTCTTCGAATTTAATTCCCAGAGAATTAGTAAAAAAATTCAAAATTTCTCTGTGTAACCCTGTGTGTATTCCTCCGTGGCCTCTGGGTTAAATTTCCGCTAAAGACAAAATAAAAAAATCCAGGCACTGAGATCCCCGTGTTTAATCAATCCAACTAAATCTTTTTTAATTAATCAATCAATCGCCATCGGTATTCCACATGAACCTTTTTTAAAATCAGGAAAAAAGGCACCCACCAAATGAGATCATTGGTGATCAACGTCCATACAAAAGCAGCAGGAACAATACCCTGTGCGTAATTCCACACGAATCCAATCGGACCAAAGATCTTTCCCAAAAATCCAACCGCTACAATTGGCCAGTGACGCATCGGATCAGCGCTGGCCCACCAATAGCCCAAGCCATAAACTCCGATCACCATGCCCATGCCCTGCCAGATCATCAGTTGCTCCGGAACAACCATGCCGGTCCATTCAAAAAACTTGGATGGAAAAAGAACTACCCAGGCACCCCAGAGCACATTGTAAACTGCAGCAAGTTTTAGAGTGAGCTTCATTTGATTAAAAGAAATCATTGGCATTGGTCAATAATTAATTTCTGAATTTGATGAAATCAAGAAGGAAAATAACCGTCCAGCAAGCTGTTCGAAAACTATGAATGCGGATTAATCTAGTCACAAGACCATCAGAAGTTCCTTCCCGGGTTATTCTAACATGCAAGGGCACAGCAAATCCAAAGGTCAAAAGTACCGTGATTACCACTCCAAACCATTGTACCGCATGAATCCATCCTGGTTCGTTAAAAAAATTAACGCTGTGCCCATAACCCTGAACCAACATGGCCGGCAAGGTACATACCACGATAAAGGCCTTATACCACCAATAGCTAAAGAAACGCTCGTTTTCGGGCTTGGATAATTTCGGATAAATCCAAAGCTGGACAACCCAAGTCACCACAAACAGTACAGCATTGGAGAGGTGTAACATCATCGGCATCAACAAACGGTCGTTTTGCAAAAATTGTTGCAATCAACAAATTAGAAATGAAAATAAAACACAACTCAAGGATATATTTGGAATCAAATTATGTTCTATGCCTGACTTTATTCTAAAACCATGGCCCTGGTACGTAGCCGGACCGCTATTAGGTATTTCGGTTCCCTTATTGTTATTACTGGGAAATAAAAGCCTGGGTATTTCCTCCTCCCTGCGCCATTTGTGTGCAGCATGTTTTCCGGGAAAGGTACCGTACTTTAATTACGATTGGCGACGAGAGCAATGGAATCTCTTATTTGTTTTCGGCGTACTTCTTGGCGGAATCCTAGCGACAACTGTATTCAAAAATCCAGAACCTATCGTAGTACAGCCAGAAACCATTCAGGCCTTAGAACAACTAGGCGTAGAATCCCAAGGCGCACTTTTACCGGAATCCATTTTTAGTTTAGAAAATATCTTCTCGGTTCGTAGCCTAGTATTTCTAATCATCGGAGGATTTTTAGTTGGTTTCGGCACACGTTACGCCGGCGGTTGCACCAGTGGACATACTATTATGGGTCTATCAACACTGCAGTGGCCTTCGCTTGTGGCTACAATCGCGTTTATGGCTGGTGGATTTTTTTGCACCCATTTGATCCTTCCATGGCTGCTCACACTCTAACCGACACTCTTACTCCCAACTTATAAATTTTCCAAAATGCAATCCTCCGAAGAATTCTCCCTACCTCCTGCTACACCAATCGAGTGCGAGGCTCCAAATAATCAAAGCACGCCAAACAAAAGCCTACTGGGTAATGTAAAGTATGTGCTTCCTGGAATATTATTTGGCCTGGTACTAGTTAAAGCCGAAATCATTTCCTGGTACCGCATTCAGGAAATGTTTCGGTTTCAATCATTTCACATGTATGGTGTAATTGGATCCGCCGTTATTACTGGATTAATCTCTATACAGTTGGTTAAAATACTTGGATTAAAAACAATACAGGGAGAACCAGTTGTTTTCCTGAAGAGGGAGTTTCATTGGGGAAATGTCATCGGAGGCTTACTCTTTGGCTTGGGCTGGGCGCTTACCGGAGCTTGCCCCGGACCCTTGTACGCTCAGATCGGAAGTGGCTTTTTTACAGTGATCATTACGCTAATCAGTGCGATCGGCGGCACGTGGGTTTATGGATACCTGCAGCGCCGACTTCCACACTGATAAATAAATCAATCAGAGTTCTTTCATCTCATTGACCACCTTCGTAATGGTTTGCTTGGCGTCGCCAAACAACATTAAACAATTCGGGTAGCCGAATAGCTCGTTTTCAATTCCGGCATAACCCTTGCCCATACTGCGCTTGCTGACGATGACCGTCTTGGCCTTATCGGCATTCAAAATAGGCATACCAAAAATCGGGCTTTGCGGGTTCGTACGCGCCGCAGGATTTACTACGTCGTTAGCACCAACCACAAAAACCAAATCCGTATTGGCAAACTCATCGTTGATCTGTTCCATTTCAATCAACTTATCATAAGAAATATTGGCCTCAGCCAACAACACGTTCATATGACCAGGCATACGACCAGCTACGGGGTGAATGGCAAACTTGAAACTGATGTTTCGCTTTTCGCATTGCTCCATTAACTCGCGAATCACATGCTGCGCCTGAGCAACAGCCATACCGTATCCAGGAACTACAATCACAGAGGAGGCAGAGTCAAAAAGCATAGCCGCCTCTTCTACACCAACCTCTTTGATCACAATTTGAGGACCATCCTGAGGACCCGCAGCAGCGGTCTGTCCGAATCCGCCCAGTAACACGTTCGTAAGAGAGCGGTTCATTGCTTTACACATGATCTGCGTCAGAATGATACCAGAAGCACCCACTAGGGAACCAGCGACAATCAGCACGTTATTGTTCAGAATAAAACCGGTAGCACAAGCGGCCATACCGGAATATGAATTCAGCAAAGAAATTACCACCGGCATATCGGCACCGCCAATGGGTATTACCGTAAGAATACCAAGCAGCAAACCGATGGCTGTAACACCGATGATAAACACATAATTACCAGGATCTGTAAATACCAAAACAGAGAACACAATAAAAGCAATCAACAGAATCAAATTGAGTGGATGTTGTCCTTTAAACGTTATTGGTGACCCATTGACCTTACCACTGAGTTTGCCATAAGCCACCATCGAACCGGTGAACGTTACCCCACCAATAAGTAAGCTGGCAAGAATACTGACTGCGATAATGGTATCAAGGGGCTCCAGCTTACCTACCCGGAGAAAGTAATCAGACAAGGCTACAGCCACAGAGGCAAGACCACCAAAGCCATTAAATAAGGCTACCATTTCAGGTATTCCGGTCATTTCAACCTTCTTGGCATAGTACCATCCTATCGCGCTACCGATTACGACGCAGGCCAGAATTTCTGGCAAGGTCAGGAGATCGATTTGGAGAATTGTGGCCACAATGGCTATGAGCATGCCTACGGCGGAAAGAAAATTACCATTGCGCGCTTCCTTGGTTTTGTTCATCATCTTGATACCGATGATGAAGAGTACAGAAGCAACCAAATAGGAAATTTGTATCAGTGCATTCATTTCTTCTTGAACATTTTAAGCATACGATCCGTTACAGCATAACCACCTACTACGTTGATGGTGGCCAAAATAAGCGCAACCATTCCCAGCCATTTACTGGCGGAGGTAAATCCCATCTCATTGCAAGCCAGAATGGCACCAACAATGGTAATTCCAGATATGGCGTTGGAACCAGACATCAGCGGAGTATGGAGCGTAGGCGGAACCTTTGCAATCAATTCAAAGCCTAGGTAGCTGGCCAGCACCAGGACGTAGATCAGAATGATCAATGCTTCAGTATTCATTGGTCAAAGTTTAAGCTTTAGTTAAAATGTTTTTAGTGAATTCATGCACGAGCTGTCCGCTATGTGTAATGAGACAGCCTTTGGTAATCTCTTCCTCTTGATTCAGTTGCAATCCGTCTTTAGTGAATAAATGGAGAAGGAGCGTACTGATGTTGGCGGCATACAACTGACTGGCATTGGTAGCCAGCAGAGAAGGGAGATTTGATTCTCCAACGATTGTAACACCATTCTTTATTACAGTCTTATTAATTTCAGAAACCTCGCAGTTCCCTCCAGACTCAACTGCCATATCAATGATAACCGCACCCTGTCTCATGGTCTTCACCATTTCCTCTGTAACGAGCACAGGGGCCTTCTTGCCAATTACAAGTGCAGTGGTGATCACCAAATCAGCTTCACGGATGCGCTCACTGATCAGTTGTTTTTGTTTTTTAAGAAAGTCATCAGAAACCTCACTCGCATAGCCTCCAGTCACTTTCACACCTTCTGCTCCCTCGACCGTGAGGAATCGACCACCAAGCGATTCAACCTGTTCTTTGGTTTCAGGGCGCACATCCGTAACCTCAACAATTGCACCGAGGCGCTTTGCGGTTGCAATGGCCTGAAGTCCGGCTACTCCGGCACCAAAGATCAAGACCTTAGCCGGGGTGATGGTTCCTGCCGCAGTCATCATCAAGGGAAAAATCTTACTGAGGTGGTTGGCACCTAGTAGAACAGCTTTATAACCGGCCAGGTTCGCCTGGGAACTCAATGCATCCATTTTCTGAGCCCTTGAAATCCGTGGCAAAGAATCCATCGAAAAAGAGGTAATGGAGCGCGCATTTAACGCATCCACCATCCCCTTATTGGTATAGGCATACATGTAGGAAATGCAACAGGCACCGGTCGTCATACCTGAAATTTCTTCAGGCGTAAACGGATTGACTTTCAAAACCAGGTTGGCCGCAAGAGCCTCAGTGCGCGAACCAACTACTGCGCCGGCGGCACTATAATCGGTGTCAGCATAGAACGATCCCTGACCAGCGTTTTGCTCAACCAGGATCTCGAAGCCTTTTTTGACAAGTTGTTTAACCGCATCGGGGGACAAAGCCACCCTCTTTTCGTACTCTTTGGTCTCTCGGATAACACCAATTTTCATGGACGTGGGGAGAAATAGTGACTAAAATTTTACCCGCAAAAGTACCAATTTCAGATTTAATCGAAGGGCAATTTTGATAATTGAGCAGTCTGTGATAGCCATTTGTTGAATAGTCTCCGCTACAGCAGGAATTTTTTAAGTAGAATCGACCCTAACTTCTCGAAAAATGAAAAAGTCCATAGTCTTTGTATTGGTAATCGCGGCCGTTCTAACTACCGCACAATCGTTATGCGCTCAGCGTGGAGACGCTGTATTTGAGGATTTGTTAAAAGCCTACGCTGAATCAATCAATAAAGCAGACACAACTCTAGCGGCAACATTTTGGTCTAAAAGCCCCGAGGTTTCATTCATCAATCCACGGTCAACTGAATACGAATGGAAGGGCGTAAAAAATATCTATCAGATGTTCGGAGATACTTTTAACAAAAGAGATCTGCGCTTTAACAAATTAAAGGTGCAAAATTATAAGGACGTGGCATGGTTAACCTTCCAGTGGGTGTTTGATGCAACTTTTAAAAAGGACGATAGCCCTATGCAGACTAAAGGTCGTGAAACGCAAATTTGGAGGAAAGAAGGAAAAAGCTGGAAGCTTGTGCACATCCACTACTCAGGGTTACCCATAAATAGCGAACGGGAAGGATTTTAATTTCCAATAAGATTCTTTAACTATCCTTTTTCAGAATCGCGTAATGCTTGTTCAAATACTGAAAGTTCCTGCGCGCCGCTCACCGCAAACTTCCGATTGAAGACAAAAAACGGAACTCCTCTAACCTTTAGTGAAGCGGCCTCAGAAAGATCAGCCATAATATCTGCATTAAAGCGCAACTCATCGAGTGCCTTTAGGAAATCAACTCCATCAAGTCCGTGATGCTCAGCAATATTTTTTAGCACTTCCAGATCGTCAACATTTTTTCCATGACTGAAATAAGCTCTGAACAATGACGCAGTCACCTCAGTGCCAACACCTGCACTATTCGCATATTTAATCAGCGCTTGAGCTCTCCAGGTATTGGCCACAACTACTTTTTCGAAATTAAACTCGAGCCCTGCTTCACGACCGGAGTCTGATAAACGTATATTAATTTGACGAACCTGGTCCAGAGGATAACCCTTGGCGTGATTTAAGTAATCATACAGGGAGACTGATGGGTCAGTCTTTAATTCCGGATTGAGTTGGAAACTGCGCATCACTACTTCAGCCCTTACGCCAGTAGAGGCAATAGCCTGATCCAATCGGGTTTTACCCAACCAGCAAAATGGACAACTTACATCCGACCACACTTCAATTTTGATCATACAGCAAATATCACTGAGGATTTCCAATTATCCCGCTGCACAGCAAAGACCTAAAGATCTTTTTTGGACCTTTGTTGAAATCTCTGAATGATGCTAAAGCCCGCGACACTTAAATTCCTCAAAGACATCAAGCGAAATAATAACAAGGAATGGTTCCACAGCCATAAAGACCAATATCAACCTGCCAGAGAAAATTTCCTGGAATTCATCACGAAAGTTCTGGACCGATTAAAGGAGTACGATCCTACGATAGCCTCTGTTGAACCGGCAAGGTGTCTGTTTCGCATCAATCGGGATATCCGATTCTCGAAAAATAAAAGTCCCTACAAAACAAATTTTGGAGCCAATCCCAGCAAAGGCGGTAGAAAAATTTACCGCGCCGGTTACTATTTTCACTTAGAGCCCGGAATGAGCTTCCTGGCCGGTGGCATCTGGATGCCAGAAGCAGAAGACCTGGGCAAAATCCGACAGGAAATCGACTATTGCTTTAATGAATTCAAGGCGATCCTTCAGGATCGAAAATTTCGGAAACAATTCGGCACTTTGGACCGAGAAGCTGAACTGACCCGCCCACCTAAAGGCTATGACGCTACTAACCCAGCAATTGATTTTCTAAAACTCAAAAGCTTCACCGTAACGGCTGAAGTTCCAGATAGTCTACTCTCCTCCCCTAAATTGGTGTCCACCACGCTGGATCATTTTAAGACTATGATTCCGCTCATCCATTTCCTGAACAGGGCCTTAGATGGCGACGGCGCTTTGTGAAGTGTTAGTAAAACCTCATCAATCCGAGTTGGAAATTTATCTATCTTGCACCTGATGTCATCAACAAACCTAAAAACACAGAGGAAAACCTGGGTGGAAAAAAGAAACATTCAAAAGGACCCCATTGTTAAAAAAATCAATGATGATTTTGCAGATATCAAAGCGGGTGAAACGATGCTGATCGCCAATCCCTCGATCGTTGACGATTACATTCGGCACATACCAAAAGGTAAAACATCAACGATAGCCCAGATGCGAAAAGATCTTGCAGCTGACTACCGTGCAGATAAAATGTGCCCAGTTACGGCAGGTATATTTTTACGTATCGTTGCGGAAGCAGCCATGGAAGAACACCAAAACGGCTTAGCCGTTTCCAAAATGACTCCATTCTGGAGAATCATTCCCGCTGAATCATCAACGGCAAAAAAATTAACTTTCGGTGCGAAGTTCCTGAAAGAACAACAAACAAAGGAAGGACTTCAATTCCAGTTGGTGGGAAAAAGAAAAGATTTATAGACAGAATGCTTCAATCATTCTAATCAGTTGAGTAAATACCTCTTGTCTTCCGAAATACGGACGGATTGACACCGGTAATTTTTTTAAACACGCGGTTGAAATACGCCAGGTTCTCAAACCCAGAAGCAAAACAGGCTTCCGATACATTGGAATCCCTTAACAACAAACGCTTAGCCTGGTTGATGCGATGCTGATTAACGAAATCAGTGTAGGTAAGCTTCACCTGCTTTTTAAAATAGCGACAAAAGGCAGGAACGGAGAGATCAGCTACAGCTGCAGCGGCCGTTACATCAACAGGCTGCATAAAATGCTCTTCAACATGACGGTAAATTTTATTTAACCGCTCGCGCTCTTTTTCAGCGGCCTTGCCTTCGATGGGACGAGCATTCAGATTAATCACTTCCGATGAACGAGCCAAAAGGTCAAAAACAGCTAACAAATGCAGCAACTGACCAAAGCCTTCTTTTTCAGGTAGTGCCTTAAGCATTTGCCCCGCCTCCTCTTTAGTCTTCCCATAAAAAGCCAACCCTGTCCTTGACCGAAGGAATAAATCTTTGATACGCGACGCTTCCGGGGTTTCCAAAAAAGTATCCCCTAAAAAATTCTCCATCATCTGAACCACAACGGTGTCCACCGTTGTCTTCACCCCGTAATCAAAATTCAAATGCGGAATGTTGGATCCAATTAAAGCCAAATCACTACCCTTCCAGGATGAGACATGATCACCGATATGACGAATGCCATGAACAGCCTCCGCAAATACCAACTCTACCTCCGGATGAAAATGCCAGTAAAAAATTTCATTCAGTCTGGGCGTCAACAGAATCCGGAACGAATGGTTCCGCTCAGAAGGTATCGACTCCTGTTTTGGACGAATCATGAAACTAAATTAGCATTGAATTAAATTTTCTATACTATTTTTATCAATACAGTGTAAATATTGGGTATTTCAGTGAAAAACGCAGTCTTTAGGGAGCAGCACCTTTACATCACTAAAACCAAACGACTATGCAAAACCAGACAATGGCCACAACCATGATTCCAAATAATGCACATAAGGACATTCCGGGTAATCCCTCGACTGCCAAAAGCAGTGCATTAAAATTAAATGACCGATCAAACGGCAAGCCATTGCGCGCCTTAAGTGAGGAGGATTGGGCTTTCTGGCAACACAACGGATATGTAGTTATTAAGAACGCCGTATCGAAAGAGCAAGCCGCAGCCACCGCAAATTTTTTGTGGGAATTTGAAGAAAAAGATCCCAACGATCCCTCAACCTGGTATACGGCACCTCGCGCTGAAATGAAAATGAAAGAGCTAGCCAATACCGGAATGGTTGAAGTGTATAACAACCAATATTTATGGAACAACCGGATGACACAGCGAGTGTACGATGCCTTCGTAGATATCTGGGGAACAGAAAAACTTTGGGTTACCATAGACCGAGCCAATTTGAATTTTCCGATCAAACCAGGATTCGAGTATAAGGGCTTTATCCATTGGGATTACGATCCGGAAACAAGGCCTGTCAATGTTCAGGGCGTGTTGGCCTTAGCCGATCAAACAGATGAATCCATGGGAGGATTTCAATGTATACCGGAATTATTTCGGACCTACGACACCTGGAAACTAACGCAGCCTGAAGACAGAAACCGTTTTATGCCCGATACTACCGGATTCACACCGGTGAAAGTAAAAATGGAAGCCGGTGATCTACTCATCTTCAACAGTACACAACCACATGGCATTCGTCCGAATCTCAGCGGAAACAAAGTCCGCATGGCGCAATACATTTCCATGATGCCGGCAGAGGAAGACAACGAAGCACTTAAAGAATGGCGTATCCGTTCCTGGCGAGATCGTATCGCACCTGAAGGATATGCCTTTCCGGGTGATCCAAGAAACTGGGAACAAACCCGATACCAACGTGCCGAACTGAATGAGTTGGGCAGAAAACTGCTTGGAATAGACAAGTGGTGATTTTTAGAACAACCCAAATAAAAACCCGGATGTTAACACCCGGGTTTTTTTGTTTCTTTATAAAACGGGAATCGGATGAACTAACCCCTTCATCACTATGAAAAAAAATACACTACTCGTTGCGCTGATCATCCTAACCACAAGCGGTATTGGCCTTAGTCAAAACAAACCAAAGATTTCATTTTTCAATGAGATGAAGTCAGGTCCATTGATGGAATTGTTTAGCGATTCCACTGTGGTTCAGGATCTCAAAAAATTAAATGCAGAAATCCGCATGGGTATCATGGATATTTCAACCGAACGGGCTGAAATCATCCGCATGCTAACCAACGAAGGCATACCAGTCGTAGCATGGCTGCTGCTACCAGAAGAGGAAGGTTACTGGTTTCATGCCGGCAATGGAGATCAGGCCATTGCACGTTATCAGGAAGTAAAGCGTTGGGCCGACTCCCATTTTATCCAGTTGGCTGGTATCGGTATGGACCTTGAGCTGGACTATAATGATGTTATCGCTGCAAAGGAAAATCCGTGGAGTTTATTAACAAGCTTACCGCCGCGACTGTATGACCGCTCCGAGGTAGAAGAAGGAAGAAAAAAATATGCGAAACTTATTTCCATGATTAAGGCAGACGGATACATGGTGGAGAGTTACTATGCTTCTTTTGTAAAAGATGAAACAGCTGTTGGCAACACGTCCATTCAACAACTCACCAAATTTCTGGACATTAAAACCGATCGCGAAATTCCTATGCTGTACAGTTCATTCATGGGCAATGCCGATGGCTTGTTGGAGGTGTATGGCCGTGAGCCGGGTATTAAAACCATTGCCTTGGGTAGCACAGGAGGTGGAATCGATCCCAGTTTACCCACACTTACCTGGGAAGATTTAACCCACGTGCTGAATTTGTCCTCCCGATTTGCAGACGAAGTACACATCTTTAGTCTGGAAGGAGCGGTGGAAAAAGGCTATTTGAAGAAACTAACCACCTTCGAATTCAATCCCGATATAACTCCGGACCCTAAACAGATTGAATCTGTGAGAGACCTTCAGCGATTTTTTAAAGGACTCTCCCAGGTATTGAGCTATCCAACCTTATTTTTTACTGGTCTCATTTTAATCGTGGCGCTGGGATTATTCCTCACAGCCAAAATCATTGCCATACTGATTACAGCCATCCTGGTGGTAGTTAAGCGAAAAGATCAGCTGTAGGCTCAATAGGCCATGGTAAATTTGATCTTAAAGGAATCCTCAGTGGCAAATCCTAAAATGGAGGGGGGTTCTATATTGAAATCAGAAAGCTTAACATCAAATCCACCGCTGATCAGTATAACCTTGCCTTCATCCTTGCGAACCGCTTCAAAACTGAGATCCCGGGTAATGCCATGAAAGGTTAATTTTCCTTTTACCAACAACTTTCCGTCCTTTTGCTGGATATCACTTCCGGCAAACGTCACGTTAGGAAATTTAATGCCTTCCGCCACTTCAAGCATATGCGAATCGCGATTGGCATTTTTACTGTCGAAACTGGCCAGCTTAGCCGTTACCGCTACTTGTGTGATGACCGAGCGTGAAGCATCAGTCAAAATCACTGAAGAAACCTCCTTACTTACACCATCCCATTTGTGCAATGGATGAACCATGCTGTAGGTGATGGTTGACTTGTCTTTAATACTTGGAACCTTAACCGCCTGACCAATCCCTGGTTTGATAACACCAAAAAATAAAATCAGGATTAGAAGAAAATGTCTCATATCAGGTCAAAATTTAATCACAAGAATAGACGCCGCATACGCACCAAATGCCGTGAAAGCGGCAGCACGGTGTAAGGGACGGATATCCGGATCCTCAGCCTCATCCGCTAAAACATTGGTGAGGATCATTCCCGTCATGTGGAGTACCGCCAGTATTTTATGCGCCTTAATGCTGCTGAACCCCTTTCGCTCATCTACTGCTTTTGGAGGAGCCAGTAGAGACAAACCCGCTGTAGTAAAGTATCCGGTATTGACGCCGACAGCCAAGCCCTCATGTAAATCTTTGACACTGTAGTCTCCGTTATACAGTTTAGATCCAACAATCCCTTGTCCGATCATGCCTCCAAGTGTAGCAAACCCAACAACCTGATGGGCAATGAACATGGCTCTGCGAACCTTTAATTCATTCTGACGGTTTTCCGGAGTAAGCTCAAACTTTTTAAAACTGCGCATCAATCCATGGTTTCCCCACAGCATTCGCTGAGTAATCAGCATACTGTTAGGCAATAACGGAGCTTGCTCCTCTTGTGCATTCAATTCCCCAAGCAGATCTACAGCCGTAGAATCATTTTGAGCAAAGAGCGGTTGGGAGAAGAGTAAAAGCGTAAAAAGGGCGGATAAAAGGTTACGTCTCATAAACTCAAAACTAATAAGGGCAATGATAACCCCTGATGACTTCTATCAGATAAAAACCATCAATAAAAATTCATTGCTTTTTAAGGCCTATTGATTGAATTTCACCCCATGAGGGAGATTGAAGCCATCCTAAAAGACCACTTTTCGACGGATAACAGGGATATGAAGCGAGCCCTGGCCACCGTGGTGCATGTCCAGGGGTCCTCATACAGAAGGCCTGGTGCCCGTATGTTGGTATGGGAAGACGGCCGAATTACTGGGGCCATCAGCGGCGGATGCCTGGAAAGTGATGCCCTCAGGAAGGCCCAATTGGCAATGGCTACCAATGCACCACGACTAGTTGTCTACGACACCAGTAATGAAGAGGATGCTTCGATTGGAATTCAACTGGGTTGCAATGGGGTGATTACGGTTCTTTTTGAACCCATCACTTCTAATCATTCAGGACCCTTGAACTTACTAGATAAAATTGTGGAAAAAAGACAACCGACGGTTGTCGTTACAATGGTTGCCGAAGGAAAAACGGATCTACATCCCGGAACATGTCTGGTAATAACCCAAGAAAAAAAAATCTTCTCGACTCTTTCCAGTGATCTTCATGAAAAAGTTTTAGAGGAGGCCATTGAGGTTTTGAATCACGGGCACTCAAAGCATTTGATTCTAAGCGGACCAGAAGAAAAAAATCTGAATGTCTTCCTCGAATACATTGCACCACCCATTCATTTGGTGATTGCAGGAGCGGGTAATGACGCCGTGCCCCTTGTAGAGATGGCGGAAATCCTGGGGTGGAGTGCGCATGTAGTCGATGGACGAAATACGCATACCTCCGGAAATCGGTTCCCACCCTCTTGCGCTGTACGGCTGGCCAAACCAGAAGAGGCACTTACCGGAATTAACCCAGATCCTTTCACCGCCTTTATTTTAATCACACATAATTTTCAGTACGATAAGGCTCTACTAAAAATCTTATTGCCATTGGAAGTACCTTATATTGGAATTCTTGGTCCAAAGAAGAAGCTGGATCGAATGATACTCGAACTCCGGCAAGAAGGAATATTTATTACGGAGGCCATGCTCAAAAAAGTTTTTGGTCCCGTAGGACTTGAAATCGGCGCAGAACATCCAGCGGAAATTGCGTTATCGATTTTAGCTGAAATTCAAGCCGTGATTACGGGCAAACCAGGAGGCTTTCTCCGTGATAAAACCACCGTCATCCATTCCTGAATTGGAAGTAAAATCAATTCTTAAACCAGTAACTACATATCATGGTCGATATCATTCAAAAATCACCAACGCACCGAACAGCTATAACGGAAGCCAGGGTACGTACCTCTTCTCCGGATACCATCAAGGCCGTTAAAGAGAATACCGTTCCAAAAGGAAATGTGTTTGAATTCAGTCGCGCCGCCGGACTACTGGCCATAAAAAATACCTATGCAGTAGTCCCGGATTGTCATCCACTACCCATAGAAGGGGCGCAATTCAACTATTCAATTGAAGGATTGGACATCATCATTCGCACAGAAGTCCAGACATTCTACAAAACCGGTGTTGAAGTAGAGGCCATGCATGGAGCTATGATCGCAGCTTTAACCATCTACGATATGCTAAAGCCCCTTGACAAAAATATCAGCATTGAAGAAGTCAAGCTCCTGGAAAAAAGAGGCGGTAAAAGCGATCAAATAAAGCACTAATGGCATCCGCTGATCTTCCCATATTTCTGGACTATAATGCTACCACCCCATGCGCGCCGGAAGTGTTGGAGGAAATGATTCCTTTTTTCACCAACCACTTCGGTAACCCGGCAAGTAAAAGCCATGCCTACGGCTGGCTCGCAGAGGAAGCAGTCGATGAAGCACGTGAAAAGGTTGCCAAACTGATCGGTGCATCGTCTCAACAAATTATTTTCACTTCAGGTGCAACCGAGGCCATAAACCTCGCCATTCGTGGAATGGCTGAACAACAGCCAAAAAAATCAGTTCACCTGATTTCGTTTCAATCAGAACATAAAGCTGTATTGGATTGCCTGGCCTTTCTGGAACAATCAGGCCACTCCGTAACGCTATTGCCTGTAGATTCCAATGGTCGTCCAAACTTATCCGATTTAAGAAATGCCATTCGACCGGAGACCAGGTTGGTCGCCATGATGCTGGCGAACAATGAAACCGGCACCATCATGCCTGTTGATGAAGTCGGACAAATTTGTAGAGAAGCCGGTCTTACATTCTTCTGTGATGCCACACAGGCCGCAGGTAAAATTCCAATTGATGTTAAAAAAAGTCAGATCAGTCTTTTGGCCTTAAGCGGACACAAATTTTATGGACCCAAAGGAGTAGGTGCGTTGTACCTAACCAACGGAGTTACACGTCCAACGCCACTTCAGTTTGGCGGCGGACATGAAAAAGGATTGAGAAGCGGAACATTGAATGTTCCCGGAATTGTTGGACTGGGTAAAGCCTCGGAACTGGCTTTGAACCAAATCCCTTCCAGCCAAAAAAAGTTTCAAACGCTTAAGGGATCATTCCTTGGTGGTCTAAATAAATTCACGAATACATCGATCAATGGCGGCTTGATTAACGTGTTACCCAATACCATCAATGTTTGTTTTGATTTCAACGGTGGCGAGCGTTTGATGGACCTGATTTCATCCAAAGTTGCCGTTTCTCGCGGATCAGCCTGCTCTTCTGCCATTTCCAAACCATCCCACGTTTTGAAATCTATAGGTCTCTCCGATGGGCAAGCCTACCGTTCAATCCGTTTCAGCTTTGGACGAACCACCACCGAAACAGAAATAGCCCATACCCTGGAAATCATTGAATCAGCTCTCAAAAGCCTGAAAATCTAATTTACGTTCGTTCGCCGATTGATTAAATTCGCCACACGGACCAAATCCTTATGGCCAATTCAACCAGTAACGACGAAAGCACACCAAAATCCGGACATTTCCCCATGCTGGCACCGTATCAACCTAAGCATAAAATCAGGGTTGTAACGGCGGCTAGTTTGTTTGATGGACACGACGCAGCCATCAACATCATGCGGCGCATTATTCAATCTACAGGGGCTGAAGTCATTCACCTGGGCCATGACCGGAGTGCACTAGAGGTAGTTAACACCGCTATCCAGGAAGATGCGCAAGCCATTGCCTTAACCAGCTACCAGGGAGGACATAACGAGTACTTCCGCTATATGGTCGACCTGCTGAAAGAACGTAAGGCTGAACATATCCGGATTTTTGGAGGTGGTGGTGGTGTCATCCTTCCCCAAGAAATTAAAGACCTGATGGATTACGGCGTGTGCCGGTTGTATGCACCCGATGACGGCCGGGCATTAGGTTTGCAGGGGATGATCAACGACCTACTGCAAAAATCTGATTATCCGACCGGACTGGAAATTTCAGAAGGTCCATTATCAACAGCTACACATCGAAAAATAGCTCAGTTGATTTCTGCGGCCGAAAATTACCCTGAAAAACACCGCAAAGAGCTAGACGAATTAAGGAAAGAAGCGAAAACGAAAAATATTCCGATACTCGGAATAACCGGAACGGGTGGAGCAGGCAAGTCCAGCATGATCGACGAATTGGTTCGTCGTTTTCTTTTTGACTTCCCTGAAAAAACAGTAGCCATCATTTCAGTAGATCCTTCCAAAAGAAAAAGTGGAGGCGCTCTATTAGGCGACCGAATTCGGATGAATTCGGTCAACAATCCAAGAGTTTTCATGCGCTCGCTGGCCACCCGCCAACGAAACCTGGCACTATCGGCGAGTGTAGCGGATGCCGTATCCATTGTCCAATGCGCAGGCTTTGATTTAGTGATTTTGGAAACAAGCGGAATTGGTCAGAGTGACACAGAGATTCTCGACCACAGCGATGTCTCCTTATACATCATGACACCAGAATATGGTGCGGCCACGCAATTGGAAAAAATTGACATGCTCGATTTTGCGGATGTTATAGCACTCAACAAATTTGATAAGCGCGGCGGTAGCGATGCGCTCCGAGATGTAGCTAAACAATATCAGCGAAATCATCAGCTCTGGGATGAACCCCTGGAGCGCATGCCGGTATACGGCACAATCGCCTCACAATTCAACGATCCGGGAACCAATCGATTGTACCGTGCTCTGATTGAAAAAATTTCAGAAAAGGAAGATCTCAACTGGAAATCGAATCTTGAAGCCAATAAAGAAACTTCTGAAAAGATCATCATCATCCCTGGAGAGCGTAACCGCTATCTGAGCGAAATCGCTGAACAATGCAGACAGGAATCCGAAAAAATCATTCAACAAGGGGAGCTAGCCGGACAATTAGAATACGTTACGAAAAGCAGCACATTGATTGAAGGACCCGGGCACACAGCGCTTCAGGATAAGGCCGCAGAAATCCGGATGAAAATGGATCCCCAATGGTTGGCTACGTTGGAAAAATGGTCAGATACGTGTAGGAAATACCAAGAAGAGGTGTATGCCTTTCAGGTTCGAGATAAACAGCTAAATATTGATACAACCACAACATCCCTTTCTGGTTTAAAAATTCCTAAGGTGGCTGTTCCGGGTTATACCAGCTGGTCAGACAGGCTCAAGTGGCTGATGCGCGAAAATTTTCCTGGGCACTTCCCCTTTACAGCCGGTATCTACCCCTTTAAGCGGGAAGGCGAAGATCCTACCAGAATGTTCGCCGGCGAAGGTGGTCCGGAGCGGACCAATAAGCGATTTCATTATGTGAGCTTCAACATGCCTGCCCGACGTCTGTCAACAGCTTTTGACTCACCAACACTGTACGGAAGCGATCCCGATTACCGCCCTGATATCTATGGTAAAATTGGAAATGCAGGAGTTAGCATTTGTTGTCTGGATGACGCTAAAAAACTATACAGTGGATTTGATCTAGCCGATCCATCGACATCTGTCTCCATGACCATCAATGGACCAGCACCGGTAATTCTTGGATTTTTTCTAAATGCAGCCATCGACCAACAATGTGAAAAATACCTTTCAGAAAAAGGGTTAACGGAAGAAGCGGAAAAGAAAATTAGTGAAATTTATGAAGGCAAAGAGCATCTGCGCCCTCGTTACAATGGCGCGTTGCCGGATGGAAATAATGGCTTAGGCCTTCGGCTGCTTGGCGTAACCGGTGATCAAATTCTTCCGGAAGAAGTCTACAAGGAAATTGCTGAGAAAACCCTCAACAGAGTCAGGGGCACCGTTCAAGCAGATATTCTGAAAGAAGATCAGGCGCAAAATACGTGCATCTTCTCAACAGAGTTTGCCCTGCGGTTGATGGGTGATGTCCAGCAATATTTTATTGATCACCAGGTAAGAAATTTTTATTCCGTTTCCATTTCCGGTTATCACATGGCGGAAGCCGGTGCCAACCCGATTACACAGTTGGCCTTTACTTTAGCCAATGGCTTTACGTATGTAGAGTATTATCTGAGCAGAGGAATGGCTATTGATTCTTTCGCTCCAAATCTTTCCTTCTTCTTCAGTAATGGAATTGATCCGGAATATGCCGTCATTGGAAGGGTTGCTAGAAGAATATGGGCCAGAGCCATGAAGTATAAATACAAAGCATCGGCACGAAGTCAAATGCTCAAATACCACATCCAGACTTCCGGCCGCTCGCTACATGCTCAGGAAATTGATTTCAACGATATCCGGACTACACTACAAGCTCTGTATGCCATTTACGATAACTGCAATTCGTTGCATACCAATGCCTATGACGAAGCCATAACCACGCCAACCGAAGAAAGTGTGCGAAGGGCTATCGCCATTCAGCTGATTATTAACCGAGAGCTTGGACTTACTAAAAATGAAAATCCATTGCAGGGATCATTCATCATCGAAGAACTGACTGATCTAGTAGAGGAAGCTGTTTTGATGGAATTCGACCGAATAACAGAACGTGGCGGTGTACTTGGAGCCATGGAAACTATGTATCAGCGTGGACGGATTCAGGAGGAAAGCCTTTACTATGAAACCTTGAAGCATAC
>Ga0068872_10001386_pt1 | contig 19573 bp, 14 predicted proteins | sample NOAtaG_7_FD_66441 | JGI IMG/M metagenome (GOLD analysis project Ga0068872, IMG submission 66441) | Freshwater lake microbial communities from Lake Erie, under a cyanobacterial bloom - NOAA_Erie_Diel1S_2200h metaG | ecosystem: Environmental > Aquatic > Freshwater > Lake | place: USA: Ohio, Lake...
GAAGAGGGTTTGGAGACGAAGGTTGTCTTGGCAGACGGAGTGAAGATGTCTGCAACCGTGGAAGTCACGGCCAAAGGCAACGGTTGGCTGCGAATCGGAAATTTGAAGATTAAGGTTTTCGATTCGCACGACGACGGCAGCTACTACGAGGGCGAGATGCTGAAGGTGGAGTTCGCTGACCTGGATGGTGATGGTCGTCGTGAAATGGTGATCTCAGGACTTGTCTGCTTCACCGACGAGAAAGGCGGCCACGTGTTGCGCCGAGAGGCTGTCGCTTTCATCTACACACTCCAACCCGATCGAACCTTCAAGCAGGTCTACCGGAATACGGACGTTCGAATCGATCCGTGAGAGGGGATCGGCCACAGAAGAGGAGGCTGAGACCCGTCGAGCAGCGGCCGGCGAACGAGTGGCGTGTCGGTCGGCACCCGACCGGATCGTATCACTCCCAGGGGTTCAGGATCGGGACGCCGGAGGCCGCGAAGTCGTCGACGTTGCGGGTGGCGATCTTCAGGCCGTGCACCAGCGCGGTGGCGGCCAAGAGGGAGTCGATGGCGGGCATGGGATCGCGGAGTTTGCCGGTGAGCCGTCCCCAGCATTCGGCGACCTCGAGGTCGATCGGAAGAATGCGGCCGGTGAACCAGTCCGGAACCTCGCGGCGGATCCAACGCTGCAAGCGCGCTCGGCGCGCCGGTTCCTCCACCCTGGCCAGGCCCTTCTCCAGCTCTCCCAAAGTGAGCACGCTGATCCAGAGCCGGTCTTCATGACGAGCCAACCACTCGGTGACTTGGGTGTCCGGGGTTCGGCGGCTGAGCTCCGAGAGCACGTTGGTGTCGACGAGCCAGCTCACAGGCCCGGATCCCTCGGCAAGCTGCGGTCCCGTTCGATCTCGAGTTCCACACCCCGCAGCGGTTCAAAGAGTTCCAGCAGGGACTTCCGACGGGATCGGGATTTCTTTCGGTAGTCCGCGACCGAGACGACGACCACGGTCGGTTTGCCATGGCGGGTCACCGTCTGTGGCCCCTCGGACACAGCCTTTTCCACCACCAGGCTGAACTGGTTCTTCGCCTCCTGCAGTTGCCATGCCTTGCTCATCGAAGAAATCCTAGGGTTCCGAATGAATCTGTCCAGTCTGGCCAGAAACATCGGGCTAGAACCGATCCGGGACGCCTTCTTCCATCATGCGCACGTGGCGCTCGAGGCGGTGTTGGCGGCTGAGCGATTCCATCCAGCGGGCGGGCTCGTCGAGCGCCTCGAAGGAGAGCTTGAAGGATCCGTGGTGCATGGGCACCAGCCACTTCGACTGGAGATCGTGGAAGGCCTGGACCGCCTGGTCCGGGCCCATGTGGACCTTGCGGAAGGATTCCGGGTGGTAGGCCCCGATGGGCAGCAGGGCCAGCTCGGGTTTGAGGCGTTGGCCGATCTCGCGGAACCCCTCGAAATAGGCCGAGTCGCCGGCGTGATAGACCGTGCGCCCCCGGTACTCCAACACGAACCCGCCCCAGCCCCGGTGCTTGTCGGCCAGGGTGCGCGCGCCCCAGTGCTCGGCCGGCACGAGCGTCACCTTCCAGTCGTCGTGACCGAAGCTTTCCCACCACTTCAGCTCCACGATGCGGCCAAAGCCCAGACGCTGCGCGAGGGGGGCGCATCCCCAGGGCATGACGGCGATCTTCGGCGAGGGGATCCGTCTCAGGGTGGGCCGGTGGAAGTGGTCGAAGTGCGCGTGGGTCAGCAACACCAGGTCGATCGGCGGCAGGTCCTTCACCCGGAGGCCGGGGCGCTTGAGACGCTTCAGCAGGAAGAGCCAATTGGCGAAATTGGGATCGATGATGGCGTTGAGGCCCTCGAACTGCACCAGGAACGACGCGTGCCCGATCCATGTCAGAGCCAACTGGTCGCTCCTCAGGTGCGGGAAATTGGGGATCTTCACCGAGCCCGTGGCCGGGGTCTTGAGGGCGTGCCATACCATCTCACGGAAGAAGGTCCGCGGGTTGAAGTGGTCGGCCGGTGTGAGGTCCCGGAAGGAGCGGGGTACCTTGGGCCGGCCGTGACCGACGGGCTTGGGCATCGGCGGATGGGCCGGCAGGGGCTTGTGGGGTGGCAGCGGGTCCATCGGAGGCTCCGGGTGATCAGGAACTTGGCGGGCCGCCTCCGGCCACGCAAGCGGGGCGGAGATCCGATCCGGGGCGGCGGCGGGGCCTTGCCCTGCCCGAGCAGGCCGCCCCATCAGGCACCGGGCGCCGCGCATCGTGCCGCCGCCGTCGGATGCGCCCGCCGGTTGTCAGCGCCCGAAGCCTCGCCGTAGGCTGCGGCATGCGCCCGTTCCGGACTGTCGAACTCTCACCCTCCTTGGCCGAATTCGGCGGTCTCCGCTTCGCGACCGTCCACAGCACCCTGCTGAGGGGTCGTGCCGACGTCACCGTCTGGGCGCCAACCACGGTCCGGCCGGCCGGGCTCCCGCTGGTGATCCTGCTGCACGGGGTCTACGGCAGCCATTGGGCCTGGGCCCTGAAGGGCCGGGTGCACCAGACGGCCCGGCGCCTGATCGAGGCCGGGGAAATCCCGCCGATGGCCCTGGCCATGCCGTCCGACGGGCTGCGCGGTGACGGGACGGCCTATGTGCCGCAGGCCTCGGGCGATTACGAACGGTGGATCGTGGACGAGGTGCCGCTGGTCGCCCGACAGGCGGTGCCCGAACTGGACGATGCCTCGCCATGCTTCCTCTCGGGCCTGTCGATGGGCGGGTTCGGGGCGCTGCGCCTGGGGGCTCGTCATCCGGGGCGGTTCCGGGGCATTTCGGCGCATTCGTCCGCGACGTCGCTGGCATCGCTGGCCCCGTTCCTGGCCGAGCCGTTGCCCGCGGGTGACTCGGCCGTCGAGGACGCCACGGCCCTCGAGGCGTTGGTCCGCAATCGGGCAGGCTTGCCGCCGCTGCGTTTCGACTGCGGCGTGGACGACTTCCTGATCCGCCACAACCGGGACCTCCACGCGTCGCTCGAGGCGGCGGGAATCGTGCACGAATACCAGGAGTTCCCGGGCGGACACACTTGGGAGTATTGGGAAGCCAACGTCGAGCACAGCCTGCGCTTCTTCGGCCGCATCCTCGCCTCATCCGTGGTTGCGAAGGCCTGAGGCCCGAGGGATGGGCACCGCCGGGCCATGGGGCCATCGATCTTCCCCCGACGGATCAACCGGGAAGGGCCGGGGACTCTCCCGGGGTCGAGGTGTGGTCGATGTCCGGGTCGCCCGGGACGATGGTCCGCAGGCTCAGGTCGATGCGGATGGTGGCCTCGGTGCGTCGGGAGACCCGCGGTACGCCGGCGGATTTACCCGGGCGGACCTCATCCCACCACGCGCGGCGCCGCTCGGGAGTCCACGCGCCCGCCTTGGGGCTTCGGGCCAGTCGCTCGAGGAACACCCCCATGTCGGCAGGGCGTCGGGCCGGATCCTTGGACAGACCGTCGAGGATCAGTTGCTCGAACTCTTCGCTGAGGTCCGTCGCGCCCGATTCGGAGGGGCGGGGTGCCGGGGTTTCGAGGTGGTGTCTCCAGACTTCCTCGACCGACGAGGCCGGGAACAAGGGGCGCCCCGTGACCAGCACGAACGCGACCGCCGACAGCGCGTACAGGTCGCTGGCGATGTCGCCGCGGCCCGGTTGCCGGATGGTCTCCGGGGCCATGTAGAGGGGGGTGCCCAGGAATCGGGAGGTGGCCTTGCCGCCCCGGTCGGCCTTCGCGGGAATGCCCGGGTGGGCCGTGGCTTCCTGCACCAGGCCGAAGTCGAGGACCTTGAGCGTGTCGGGCAGGCCGCCCCGCTCGCAGAGGAAGAGGTTGCCCGGCTTGATGTCCCGGTGGATGAGGCCGATCCCATGGGCCTCGCGCAGCGATTCGGCCGCCTGGCGGAGCAGGTGGATGGCCCGGGCCTCAGGCAGCGGGCCGTGGCGGTCGACCAGGTCCTGCAGCGTGAGTCCCTCCAGCAGTTCCATCGCGTAGTAGAAGATCCCATCGGCCGTGTGCCCGTAGTCGAAGACCTGGATGGTGTTCGGGTGGGTGAGCCGGCAGGTCAGTTGCACCTCGTGCTCGAACTGGCGGATGAGGTCGTCGTCGGCCCGGTCGGGCAGCAGCAGCTTCACGGCCGTCTCGCGGCGCAGCAGCGCATGGCGCGCCCGGTACACCGAGCCCATGGCCCCCTCGCCGATCTTGGCCAGCAGGGTGTACTGGCCGAGTTGGCGGGCCCTCAGCTGGGCCTCGTCGAAGCGCCGGCGCCAGGTGGCTCCGAGGTGGACCGCGACGAGGCCCGTGACGGTGGCCAGGAGGATGAGCAGCACGAGGATCTGGAAGATCCACCGGAGCACCCGCAGTGGCTGGAAGGCCTCGCTGGCGTCGATCTTGGTCACCACACCGAACTGGTGCTCGTCGATCCAGTGCCATGCCCCGACCACGGGCACGCCCCGGTAGTCACGCTCCGGCAGGACCTGGACGCCGTTGGTCTCGGTCAGGGCCCGGGCGACCAGCGACATCCAGGGTGCGTTGGTGCGGTCGGCCTCGGGCCAGCGGAACCCGCGCGTCAGGTCGCCCCCGGGGTCGCGCAGCACCAGGTTGAGCGCCGAGCTGCCGCCCGGGGCGTTGGTCAGCAGGCCGAGCCGGCGCAGTTGGTCGTCGAAGCGGCTTTGCGAGAGCAGTCGGCCCTCGTGATCGAAGGCGAACGTCTCGCCGCTGGCACCGGGTCGAGCCACCGACAGCACCCGGGTGAACTCGTCCTCGGGCCTCAGGACCACCGCCAAGACGCCGAGGGTCCGACCATCGGCGGCCTTCACGGGCGCGAGGATTTGCATGACCTGCAGGTCGCCCCGGGGCATCGCCCCTCCGGAGGGTCCCGGTCGTCGGTCGGTCCCCCGCTCGCCGGCGCGCCAGGCCGGGCGGTTGGTGCGATCCAGGATTCCGGCCGCGCCGGCGGGACGGCCGGGCTCCCGGGTACCAGGGCTTCCCGCACCCCGGGCCTGGCCACCGTTCGGACCCCCCGCGCCACCCGGACCCCGCCCCATGGGGCGCACGGGCTTGAAGGGCGTGACCAGGGCGGGCCGGCCGTTGGTCAGCACGCGGTGGTAGAGTTCGAGGTGGTCCGTTGGCACCGGGCTTCCGGGACGTACCCTCAGGCGCCCGAACGCGGCGACCACCCGGCCATCGGCGCCGACCAGCACGGCCCCGGGGTAGCCGGTCAGAAGCAACCGGTCGTCGAGGGTGTGGATCAGATCGCCCATCCCCGGGTCGGAACCCGGCGGCGGGAAGGTTCCGGGGCGTGGGCCCGACCCGAAACCGGCCGGCGGGGGATTGGTGCGGGCCCGTTCGAGCAGCGCCCCGGCCGGTTCCCGGATCGATGGATCGGCCGCGAGCAGGCTCGCCGTGCGCATCTGTCCCTGGATCCACACGCCCAGGGCCGTGACGTTGGCCTCGAGGGCTGTGCCCAGTTCGCTGCGCAGGCGGCCCTCGAGCGTGCGCTGCACGGCGTTCTGGCTCCACAGGCCGACGAGCACAATCGCCACCGTCGCCGTGAGCGCGCTCAACAACAGCGGGCGGAAACGCCGGAACGCCAGCCCGGCCCGGGTGGTGGCCCGCAGGGACGGAGTCCGGGGGGCGGTCCGCTGCGGGTCCAGGTGGCTCGATGGGGTCGGTGGGTTCACGACACCCAGGGAGACCGTGTGACCGACGGAACCGTTTCAGGCAGATTGACCGGAGGTCGGGCTGGGCCGTGTGCGCGTTGGGGTGCCGCGACCGCCGCGGAGGGTCGGCTTCGCTGATCCTCCGGTGATCACCCGAGTCGGAAGGAGATCTTCTGCACGACGGTCTTGCCCAGGGCGGTCTGGAGGCGCTCCAGGATCTCGCTCCGGCGGTACCGGACGATCTCGTGCAGCCAGACACTGCTGTCCACGTGGACGAAGAGGGTGCCCTTGGCGAACCCGGCCGGCTGGGCATGGGCCACCAGCGTGGGGTCGAGGATCTGGGCCCAGACCGTCTGGATCCTGGCCTCGTCGAGCCGTTGCTCGAGCCGCAACGTGCCCAGCACGCCGGGCAGGATCGACTCGATCGGCCGGGCTGGCGATTTCCACGCCGTTTCCGCCCCGCTGAAGCCTCGGCCACGCCACTGGTCGAGGGTCCTGGCCCGGGCCGAGACCGCCGCGCGGCGTCGCCGGGCCCGCTCAGCCGGATCGGCCGGGGGCAGGGGAGGCTTCGCTGGGGTGGCCTTGGGCGGCATGAAAGAGCCTCACCGTGTGGCGGACCTGCGGGGCGGTCAAGGCTCTGGCCAACCAGCCCGGGAACCGGCAGGGTCTGGCCAGTGATGGAACTGTTCGCCAGCGGGGATCATGCCCTGTTCCAGTGGTTCAACCGCGGGGTCGTCAATCCGGTCTTCGACGTGCTGATGCCGATCCTCAGCGGCAACCCGCTCTTCAAGCCGGGACTGGCCGTGCTGGCCCTCGGGCTCTGGTGGAAGGGCGGGCGTCGGGGCGTCTGCTGCGCCCTGATGCTCGCCGCGACCCTCGCCCTCGGGGAGACCGGCACCGGCATCCTCAAGCGAACCTTTGGTCGCCCCCGACCCTACGCCACCCATCCGGAGACCCGCATGCTCGCGGGCAAGGGCCTGAACGCCTCGATGCCCAGCGGTCACGCCGCCATCTGGGCCGGGGCGGCGATGGTGGCCGCCACCTACTTCCCCAGGAGCCGCCGGGTGATGGTGCCGTTGGCCGCCGGCGTCGGCATCTCCCGGATGTACGTCGGGGTTCACTATCCCAGCGACGTGGTGGCCGGTTGGGCCTGGGGTGCCTTCTATGGGTGGTGCGTGCCGAGGGTCTTCGAGGCCGCCTGGCAGACGGTGGGGACCCGATGGTTCCCCCTGTGGCACCGGCGCTTCCCGTCGGTCATCCGGGTCGCTCCGGTCGCCACCGAGGCGGTTCCGGAGAGCGATGCGGCGGCCCTCGACGGGCATTGGCGCCGGTTGACCTGGGTGGCCATCGGCGGCCTCCTGGCCGCCCGCCTGGGCTACCTGGCCTCGGCGGTGATCGGCCTTTCGGAGGACGAGGCCTACCAATGGCTCTGGTCCAAGCACCTGGACCTGTCGTACTACAGCAAGCCGCCGTTCATTGCCTACGCGCAATGGATCGGCACCTCGATCTGGGGCGATCGCGAGCTGGGCGTGCGTTTCCTGGCACCGGTGCTTTCGGCGGCCACGGCCTGGGGGCTGTCCGGCTTCGTGGCACGGCTGGCCGGTTGGCGTCCGGCCTTCTTCCTCGTGGCCATCCTGACCTCCATGCCGCTGCTGTCGGTCGGCTCGGTGATCCTCACGGTGGATGCGTTGACCGTGGCGTTCTGGACCCTGGCCCTGGTGGCCGGATGGCGGGCGCTGGAGGAGGATTCCACCGGCTGGTGGGCGGTGGTGGGGCTTGGCCTCGTGGGCACCTTCCTCAGCAAGTATTTCTCGCCGTTCCTCATCCTGGGGTTCGCCGCCTACTTCTGGATCCACCCGCCGGCCCGGAATCACCTGCGGCGTCCGGGCCCTTGGCTGGCGCTGGCCATGAACGCCGCGGCGACCTTGCCGGTCCTGCTCTGGAACGCCCGCCACGACTGGATCACCCTGACCCATCTCCAGCAACGGGGCAGCCTCGATCAGCGATGGACCTTCCGCCCGCAGTTCCTGCCGGAGCTGCTCGGGGCCACCCTCGGCCTGATGAATCCGGTGTTCTTCCTCGGGGTGGCGATGGCCCTGTTGGGGTTTTGGCGATGGCGACGGGTGGACGCGGCCGCTGCCACGCCGCGGAATGGCCCCGCAGTCGGTCCCCAGGCGGCGGCCGCGGTGATCGGGATCGATCCGATCCGACGGAGGGCCATCGAGTACGTCCTGTGCTTCGGCCTGCCGGTCGCGGGCTTTTATCTGCTCTACACGCTGCGTTCGCGGGTCCAGCCCAACTGGGTGGCCACGGCCTTTGCGCCCTTGGCCGTCTTCGCGGTGCTCTGGTGGGAGGCCCGCCACCGCGAGGGCGCGCGGGCACCCGCGCGCCTGCTGCGCTGGGGGATCGCCCTCGGGCTTCCGCTGGTGGTGCTGCTCCATGAGACCAACCTCATCCTGAAACTCACGGGCCAGTCCCTGCCGGTGGCCATCGAACCGCTGGTCCGGGTGCGGGGTCACCGCGAGGCGGCCGAGGTGGTCCGGGTGGAGCGGGATCGACTCCTCAAGGAGGGGAGGCCCGTCCTCGTGGTCGCCGACCACTATGGCTGGGCCGGTCAATTGAGCTTCTACCTCGATGGTCCCGGCCCTGTCGCATCGCGCACCCCGACCGTGTCCGTCCTCGAGTCCGATCGACCCAGGAACCAGATCTGGTTCTGGCCGGAGCACCGCTACTCGGGGCGATCCGGCTTGAGTGTCCTGTACGTCCATCCCGAGGCGCGGCCCGGCTTGCCGAAGGGCTGGGAATCCCGCTTCGAAAGCATCACCGACCTCGGGGTCCGGGAGGTTGCCTACCGCGGGCGGGTCTTCCATCGACTCCACCTCTACGCCTGCAGGAACCAGCGGTGAACCTGCCGACTGCCCAGTTCTGGCCGGTTTCAGACTATGACCTGGCCGCGACCCTGGAATGCGGTCAGGCCTTCCGCTGGGTACGCTCCGGCCGAGGATGGGAGTCCATCGTCGGAGGTCGGTGGGCGCGTGTGGAGTCCGCCCCCGGCGGGTTGCAGGTGTCCTGGATGGGGAGCGATCCCGAGTCGGGGTGGCTGCGGCGGCACCTCGCGGCCGATGAGGCGCTGGAGCCGATCCTGGCGTCCTTCCCGGACGATCCGCCCCTGCGGGCCGCCGTGGCGCGGTGCCGTGGGCTGCGGTTGCTGCGGCAGGAACCTTGGGAATGCCTCGCCAGCTTCATCTGTTCATCGACCAAGCAGATCGTGCAGATCCGGCAGATCGTGGCCATGATGGCCGACGGTTGGGGGGCCGAGGTGGCGGTGCCCGAGGGCGCGGTCCTTCGCCGGGCCTTCCCGACTCCCGCGGCCCTGGTGGCCGCCGGGGAACCCGCCCTGCGCACCTGCAAGCTGGGGTTCCGTGCCCCGTTCCTCATCGATGCCGCCCGGCGTCTTGAGGACGGTCGGCTCAACCTGGAGGCGCTGGCCGGGTTGGACACGCCGGCGGCCCGGGCGGCGCTCATGGAGATCCATGGGGTGGGCCGGAAGATCGCCGACTGCGTGCTGCTCTTCGCCTATGGGCGTCAGGACGCTTTCCCGATCGACGTCTGGGTGCGGCGGGCCCTCAGCCGTTTGTATTTTCCCCGGGCCCGGCGCCTGACGGCGGCCCGCCTCGAGGCCTTCAGCCAGGGGTATTTTGGTCCGTGGGCGGGCTATGCGCAGCAGTACCTCTTTCACTACGTGCGCCTCGAGGCCGGACGGGGCGTGGAGGCCTGAACGGAAGGCTCGGGATCTCCGGTGACGCCTCCGGATGGGAATGGCCTCAGGGCCTTGGAGCCTGTCCAGAGGGCGGGACCGGGGCGGTGACCGGACCCGGGATGGCGGGTCGGGCTGCCGGCGCGTTGGTGCCCGCGGGACGGCCGAAATCGGCCGGGAGATTCAGTCGGGTGCGCAGGGCGTCCTGGAACTCCGGGTTCACGTCCTCCGAGGGGGCCAGCATGTCGCGCAGGACCTCGAGCTTGTACTCGTTGATCGGCGCGACCGACAGGCGCTGGCGCATGCTCTTGTTCGGCGTGCGTGCCTCGAAGTTGGCGTGCACCTTGGTGGCCAGGCGCAACATCGCCTCGCCGCGATCCTCCTCGCCGTTGCCGAGGTTGAAGAAGGCCTGGGCCAGCAGGCCGGTGACGATGCCCTTGATGCGATCCGCCGAGGTCTCGTTGCCATCCTCGGAGACCCGGGCGATGGCGAAGGTCTCAAGGCTCATGCCGGCCTGGTCGCCCAGCTGGTCACCGTACTTCTTCTGGCAGTAGGCCCACCACTGGGCGGCCTCGCGTTCCCGGTTGGCCGTGTAGAGAAAGTAAACGGCATCCCGGAGGAAGTTCTTGTGACCCTTGGCGAAGTGGTCGGCCATCTTCTCGTCGCCCGCCATCATGTCCTCGTAGGCCTTGCTGGTGCGCGCCACGATGTTGAGGTTCGGCCCGAGCTCGATGTTGCGGGTGGCGATGTTGGTGTAGATGCGCCCGCGCTGGAATGCCGTCATCATGGACTGGAAGACCACGCGCCGGAGCGGGGCGCGGTCGGCCTCCTTCTTGGACTCGTCCAACCCCCGTTTTGCCCAGTACACGGCGTGGGTCTCGGGCAGTCGCCATTCCAGGGGGCCGTACTGGTCATCGACCTCCTTCATGATGTGGGGGATCAGCTTGTACCGGTTGACCAGGGTCGCCACCCGGTTGCTGGCGGCGGCGGTGTCGGGCTTGAGCAGGGTGGCGTAGTCGGGTCTGCCGCCGGGGAGGACATCCTCGATCTGCCGGGCCCACCTGGCCTTGTACGTCATGTGCGCATCGTCGAGGTAGGCGCCCATCTTGTGCTGGTAGATCCAGCCCAGCTCCCGGTACATCAGCGCCTCGTGCGGGTTGTAGCGCATGCCCTCGTCCCGCAGCAGTTCGATGGCCCGCTGGACCCAGAGCCACCGGTCCTCGGGGTTCGGGAACTTGACCGAGATGTTGTAGGACATGTTCCACGCCTGATGCACCCAGACGCTGGTGAAATGGGGTTGCAGCTTGGTGATCCAGTCGGCCAGCTGCACGGCCTCGAAGTATTTGCCATCCTCCTGCAGCTCGGTGGTGCGGATCCACAGCGCGTTGGCGATGAGGCCCCGGAAGCCGCCCAGCGCGACGGTGGTGAAGGCCAGGATCGGCGGCGCGTTGCTGATGATGGCCGTCCGGGTGAGCCCGAAGGCCTCGCGGTCGCGGTTCAGCGTGCGCTGCAGGAAATGGGACGCGAAGAACGCCGCGACGATGACGACGGAGAGGATGGCCTTTCGGAGAGTCATCAGAACTTGGTGGGTGCGGCGAGTTCCCGCCGGGTCAGCACGACGATGCCGACCACCGAGATGGCACCGCCGACCACGACGTTGATCACCACGAAGGCACGCAGCAGTTCCAGCCAGGTGATGCTTCGGCCGGTGCTCAGGTTCGAGATGGGCGAGTAGCCGCTGACCTGGTCGATCAACCGCTTGGCCGAGCCGTAGACCGCCACGCTGACCTGGTTGACGAGGGTGCTTTCGGTCACCGTCCCGCTTTCGCTGCTGACGCCCACGATGCCGCCCTGGTCGACGACCTGCTTGAGGGTGTTGCCCGAGAGGCCGAGCACCAGGAGGGCGATCGAGCAGAACGAGGCGACCGGGAACGACAGGAAGCTCGAGCAGGCCAGTCCAACGGCGGTGAGCAGGCCCAGCCAGAAGGCGATGATCATCAGGCCGCGGGCGTAGTTCAGTCCGAAGCCGCCCTCGTGGAAGAGCACCTCCATGCCCTCGTCGAGCGGGAAGAGCAGGGGTTGCTGGGTCCAGTTCTGGAAGTCGACCGCGAGCATGCCGTCGGCGGTGACCAGCTCGGCCGTCGCCCTTGGGTCGAGCCCAAACTCGACGAAGGACTCGGCCGGCAGCGAGTTCTCAAGCCGCATCCTGCGGCCCTCCGGCGGGCCGATCTCCCAGTAGGCCGGATACAGGGTTCCCTCCGAGTTGTACTGGGTGGTGAAGAACTTCACCCGGATGAAGAGCGGACGTCCGGCCAGTCGCTGACGGGCATCGGCGCCCAGGGGAACCTGCCAGCGCCGGAGCATCCCCGGCGGCACCACCTGCTGGCGGGCCTTGACCATCTCCTCGACCTGTTTGCGAACGAAGGCGGGGTCCATGGCCGCCGCCGCCGGGTCCTTCATGCGCTCGCCCAGGAGCGTCTGGATGTCCTTGGTCAGGTCGACGGACGGTTCCCTGGCCCCGGCCCGCGCCACGAGGACCTCGTTGCGCAGCTTGGACTGCTGCTCGGGCGACAGTTCCCCGGTGCGCAACTGGAGCAACCCGAAGGCGACCGACCCGGAAATGGCTAGCATGCCAAGGTTCACGGCCATGATGCCGACCCACTTGCCCAGCCAGATCTGCCAGCGCGGGATGGGCTTGGAGGCGATGAGGAAGAGCTGCATTTCCTCGATGTCGCGTGCCAGCGTCCCGCAGGCGATCCACAGGGTGGTGAATCCCAGCAGGGCCGTGATGGCTCCCAGCGTGTAGGTGATGAGGATCTGCGTGAATCCCTGGGCCGAGCCGTCGTGCTTGATGGCGCTGGGCAGGATGAAGACCAGGGCGACCAGCAGGCCGAGCAGTGTCACGACCAGCCGCAGTCGGAAGGCCGCCTGGACCGTCAGCAGGGCCACGGCCAGGAGAGGGCGCACCGATTTCGGCGCGAAGTCGGGCACGCCCGCCAGGTGCCGGGCCTTCCACTCCGGAAGGGGCTCGCCGCCGAGTTGGACCACCTTGGCCACCGCGTCGGCCGCGCTGCGCGCGGGCACGGTGCACAGGTAGGAGTAGCCCCGTCGTTCCGCCGACAGTTCGCGGAATCGGCGGGCCGAGAAGCCGATGGCGATGCCCTGGACGATCTGGCTCACCAGGAAGGACTTCCAGCCGGCCCGGTTGGCGTAGAGCACCGCGCCGCTGACGAGGTTGAGCACCAGGAAAAGGATGCCAAGCAGCGGCAGGCGCAGCCAGAAGGCCCAGATCCAGTCCAGCACGGCGGCCGCCCACGAGAACCCCAGCGGGATGGCCAGGTGCTGGCGGTCGTCGTTCCGGTAGATCTCGAAGCGTCGCGTCATGGGCGGATCACTTCCTGTCGGTCGGTCCGCCCTTGCCGCCCAGCAATCCGGACAGCGCGTCGTTGGCCTTGGACAGATCGACCGCCGGAGGGGCGGCCGTCGGTTCCGGGGTTGCCGCAGGGGATTCCTTCGGCACGGCGGGCTGGTGCCGCACGAGCGACTCGAGCACGTTCGCCGTCGAGGAGGGTTCCGGGGTCGAAACCTCCGGGGTGGCCTCGGCGGGCGTCGAGGCCGGACGCGACAGGCGCTCCAGCACCGATTGGCCCTGGCCAGCCGCCTCGGGTCCGCCGGCTTCGCCGGTGCCCCGCAGGTATTCGGCCACCCGGTTGCCGCTGGTCGCCCCGCTGGTCTCGGCCTGACGCCGTGCCGCCTCGACGACGCCCAGGAAGTAGGACTCGAGGTTCTGGGTGGGGTTCTCGAGGCGGACCGTGTCGCCGACCTCGGCCCGGATGAGGCTGAGCACCTTGTCGGTCGTCTCGCGCGAGAGCACCGGGGCGGTGATGCGGACCGAGTCGGGCTTGGCGAGCAACTGGTGCAGCGGTCCCTGGGCCTGGATGCGTCCGCCGTAATAGATCACGGCCCGGTCGCAGACATCCTCGACGTCGCTCAGGAGATGGCTCGACAGGATGACCGTCTTGCCGCGTCGGGCCAGCGCGAGGATCAGGTCCTTCACCTCGCGGCAACCGAGCGGGTCGAGTCCGGCGGTCGGTTCGTCCAGGATGACCAGGTCGGGGTCGTTGACCAGGGCCTGGGCGATGCCGATGCGTCGCTGCATGCCCTTGGAGAATTCACCCACCGTGCGTGTGCGGGCCTGGTTGAGTCCCACCATCTCGATGAGCTGCTCGGCGCGCCGGCGCCGCTCCGGGGCGTCGATCTGGAACAGGCTGCCGAAGAAATCCAGCGTCTCGCCGGGGTTGAGAAACCGGTAGAGGTAGCTCTCCTCGGGCAGGTAGCCGATCCGCGCCTTCGTCGCCACGTCGCGCGGCGACTGGCCGAAGACGGTGATGTGGCCCTTGGTGGGGTAGAGCAGGCCGAGCAGCAGCTTGATGGTGGTGGACTTGCCCGACCCATTCGGCCCTAGGAGCCCGAAGACCTCGCCCCGGCGGATCTCGAAGTCGACGTTGTCGACCGCGCGCGCCTTGGGCCGGCCCCAGAAGTCCTTGAACACCTTGGTCAGGCCCGTGGCCCGGACGACGACCTCGTCGTCGGGAATCGCGGCCTTCGATCGGGCTGCGGCGGAAGCGGCTGTGGTCATGGTCTTGGGCTCGGTGCGGGGGCCTTAGCAACGGGGTCGACGGAACGCCCGGGCGGTCCGGTCGGCACCCTGGACGGCCGGTTCAGGCGGGTTGCGGTGCCGTTCGGGAGGGAATGGAACCTGGCGAGGCCGGGGTTCCCGTGGCCTCGGCTTGGACGAAGGGCTCGAGTTCCTCGCCCTGCCGGACCAACCGGGCGCTGTTGAAGACCACGAAGAGCGATCCCACGTTGTGGAGGATGGCCGCCACGATGACGTTCAGGTAACCGAACGATGCGGCCGCCAGACCACCGAGGATGAACACGACACCAAACAGGAAGTTCTGGTTGATGATGGTGCGCGCCATGCGGCTGAGCCGGACGAGGAAGGGCAGGCGGCGCAGGTCGTTGTTCATCAGGGCGATGGTTGCCGAGTTGATCGCCACTTCGCTGCCCGCCGCGCCCATGGCGATGCTGATGTCGCCGGAGGCCAGCGCCGGGGCGTCGTTCACGCCGTCGCCGATGACCGCCACCCGGTGCCCCTTGGCCTTGGTCTGACGCACATACTCGACCTTGTCCTGCGGCAGGCACTCGGCCACCACCTCGGGCACGCCGATTTCCTTGGCGACGCGCTCGGCGACGGGGCGGCGGTCACCGCTGACCATGGCGATCCGGCGGATGCCGGCGGCCTGCAGTTGATCAAGCGCCTCGGAGGCCTCGGGCCGGGTCTGGTCCTGCAGGCCGATCCAGCCGATGCAATGCCCGTCCCGGGCCACGAACAGCAGGCTGTAGCCGGCCGTCTCATCCAGGTCGACCGACTCGAAGAGGTCACCCGCCACGCCCTGGTCCTTCAGGAAGGTCGCGCGGCCGATGAGGATGCGGCGGCCCTCGATGAGCGCGCTGACGCCCTTGCCGGCGGTCTCGCGGAAGTCGTCGGCCTTGGCCAGCGGCACGCCGGCCTCCTGGGCGAGGGCCGTGATGGACCGGGCCGTGGGGTGGTTGGAGAACTGCTCGGCGCTGGCCGCGCAGCGCAGCAACTCGGCCGGAGGGATGCCGTCCAGCGGGTTGAGACGGCTCACGGCCAGCTTGCCCGTGGTCAGGGTGCCGGTCTTGTCGAAGACGAAGGCCGTGATGCGGGCCGCAGCCTCGAGATCGCCGATGTTCTTGACGAGGATGCCCAGCCGCGCGGCGGCGCTGAGGGCCGCCACCATCGCGGTCGGCGTCGCCAGGATGAAGGCGCACGGACAGGCCACGATGAGGATGGCGATCACGCGGTTGAGGTCCTGGGTGAAGCCCCAGACCAACGCGGCGATGATCAGCACCAGCGGGGTGTAGTAGCCCATGTACTGGTCGATGATCCGCATGAAGGGCAGCTTGGTCTTCTCGGCGGCCAGGATCAGGTCCCGGACGCGGCCCAGGGTGGTGTCCTCGCCGGCCTTGCTCACCTTGACCTCCAGCAGGCCGTTCATGTTGATCGTGCCCGCGAAGACCGCCTCGCCGACGCCCTTGTCCACCGGGAGCGATTCACCGGTGATGTTGGCCTGGTTGATCGATCCCTGGCCCGAGACGATCTGGCCGTCGGCGGCGATGTTGTCGCCGGGGCGGATGCGGATGATGTCACCCACCTTGAGCTCGCTGACGGCCACCTCGGACTCGCTGCCACCGGAAAGCCGGCGGGCCTTGGTCGGGGTGAGCTTGATGAGCGACTGGATGGAGGCACGGGCACCGGCGGCCGTGCGGGTCTCGATGATCTCGCCCAGCAGCATGAAGAAGGCGACGATGCCTGCGGTCTGGAAGCCGCCCGCGAGGCTCGAGCCTTCGCCCTTCATGCCGTAGTTGCCCGAGACCGCGCAGGCCAGCACGCCCAGCGCGACCAGCTCGTTGATCGACAGCAGGCCCTTCCGGAGGTCCTTGAAGGCCACCACCATGATGGGCGTCCCGAGGATCACCGCCCCGATCATGGCGCTGAAGGCCGCGACGGTGGTGCCGCGCTCGAAGAGCCAGTCCACCGCGAAGGAGTTCAGCACGAAGATCAGACCGACGATCGTCGTGGAGAGCTTCGCGTTGGTGTGCGAGTGGTCGAGGCCGCCGTGGTCGTGGCCGCAGTCGGCGCAGGACGGGTCCTTCTTGGCGTCATCCTCGAGGCTGAGGAGGCTGGTGACTTGCATGGAGGGAGATGTGGTTCTTGGGGTTGCCGGATCAGCGGCCGGTCTCGGGCCGCTTCTGGGGCTGGGGTTCCCGGTTGAGCTGGATGCGCACCTCGCGACGGCCGCCATCGGCCCGCGAAGGCAGGAAGAACTTGTCGGGTGCGTTGGTCAGGATGCGTGTGATGGTGTCGACCCGCAGGCGGTCCCGGTACAACGCCGGGTTCTGCCGGTAGGTGGCCAACTGGTCCTCGAAAAACCGCGACTCGGCGGCCAGGCCCTGCACGAGTTGGTCGGCGGCGGCCTGTCCCTGGGCCACGATGCGGTCTGCCTCACCCTTGGCCTCCCGGGTCACGCGGTCGTATTCGCCCTGCGCGTCGTTGATGCTCTTGCTGCGGGCCTGTCCGGCCGTGATGACCGCATCGAAGAACCCCTTCACATAGCCGGGGGCCACGCGCTCCACGTCGAGTCCCTCGATGAGCACCCCGAGGTTGGCCACCCCAAGCTGCTCGGCCAGACGCTGCCGGACCGCGTCCCGGAAGCTGGCGATATCGCCATAGATGGCGTCGGCCTTGGTGCGGGAGGCTGCCCAGGAAATGGCGTTGTTGAGGCAATTCACCACGATGTTCGAGGCGGCCGCGAAATTGAAGGTGTAGGCCACCGGGTCGCCGATCCGGTACCGCAGCGTGGCCCGGACGTGCAGGATGTTGCCGTCGCCGGTGAGCACGTAACCGCCATCCGACGGGTTGAGCTGGGCGTTGTCGGGAGCGCCGGTGACGCCGGCCGCCTCGGCGGCGGGATCGACCGTGTACCAGGCGTTGGTGGTGCGGACGACCTTCGAGTCGCCGACACCGATGCGGACGATCTCGTCGATGGGGTAGGGCAGGGCGAAGTGCAACCCGTTGGTGCGCAGGATGTCGCGACCCTCGCCGACGGGCTTGCCGAAGCGCAACACCACGGCCACCTCGTTCGGCTTGACCGTGAACACGCAGGAGAAGACGAAGGCCGCAAGGAGGAAGGCACCCAGGATGCGGATCAGCACCAGGCTGCTGCCCAGCGCCTCGGAGAGCGCCTGGCTGGAGGCGTCGTCGGGGGAAATCCTTGGGCTGCCGGCCCGGAGGTTTCCCGAGGGAATGGTTTCGTCGGCCATGGGAGCAGGGGATTCAGCGGCCCGGGTTGGTCGAGCCGGCCGAGGTGGCCGCGGCGTCGCCCCGCAGGAGGTTCAGCGGGGCCGTCTTCTCGTCGAGGATCAGCGTGGCTCGGTCCTTGAGGCTGGCCTCGAGGCTGTTCAGGGAAATGAGGAAGCGCGCGAGGGACTCGTCCTGGTTGAGCACCTTGTAGAACTCGGTGGCCTTGGCCTCGGCCTCACCCCGGAGCACCAGCGCCTTGCGCCGGGCCTCGGCGAGGGTCGTGTCGCGCTGCAACTCGGCCTCGGAGCGGATGCGCATCGCCTCGGCGGTACCCTCGGCGATGAACTTCTTGCTGAGGCGCTCCCGCTCGGCCTTCATCCGCTCGAAGACCTTGGCGGTCTGGGATTCCGGAAGGCCGAGCTGCTTGATGCCGACGATCTCGATGGCGATGCCGTATTCCTTGAGGGCGGTGACGGCCATCGCGTCCTTCATTTCCTTCTCGATCTGCTCGAACTTCACCTGGCTGGGATCGGGAGCGATCAACTCGGAGAAATCGTGGCGGCCGATGACCGAGTTCTGGATGTTTCGAACGACGCTCTCGAGGCTGGCCTCGGCACGCAGGATGTCGCCGCTGAACCGCTTGAGAAACAGTTCGGCATCGGCGATCCGCCAGCCGACGAACACCGAGAGGATGGGCGACTTCTTGTCGCGCGTGAGGGTTTGCTCGTACTTGCGCTCGAAGTTCTGCAGGCGCCGGTCGAACTTGTAGACGTTCTGGATCGGGTACGGCAGGCGGAGGTAGAGCCCGGGCTCGGTCTTCGGCGCGCCGCTGATGCTGCCGAAGGTGGTGACGACGGCCACCTCGGTGGTGCGCACCTGGAAGGCGAACAAGAGGAAGAGGAAGATCGCCAGCAGCAATCCTCCGATGATCAGGGTGGGGGTACGGGGCTTCATCTTCGAAACAGGGGAATGGGGGAAGGTGGGAAGGGTGGGGATTCGGGTCTCGGGGGGCCTGTCACTTCTTCGGCTCGTCCTTCTTGACCGGTTCGATGGTCACGTCGAGCAGGTCCTGTCGGATCTTGTCCTCGAGGTTGAAGAGCAGGACGTCCTGGGTGTTGGTCGGCAGGATGACGATCTTGCGGGACCCGGCCGAGGCGCGGGCGAAGGTCTCGAGATGGTTCCGGGCGGTGAAGACGCCCGGGGCCGTGCGGAAGGCCTGCAACTGCGAGGCGAACTGCGTGGCCCGGCCCGAGGCCTCGGCGACCTTCTGGGCCGACACGCTGCGGGAGTCGTTGAGGGTCTTCTCGGCGGCGGCCTTGGCGGTTGGGACCGTCTCGAGGGCGTAGGCGTCGGCCTCTAGGATGCGGGCCTCCTTCTCCTGCTCGGCCCCGATGACCTTCTCGTAGGCCTCGGCGACCTTGAGTTCCTTGGTGCCGATCGGCGGGTGGATGTCCTGAAGGCCCACGTAGATGATCTCCGCCCCCAGACCGACCTTGTCGGCGGCGGCCTGGATGGTGGAGCGGAGATCCCGAGCCGCCTGTTGCCGGCCGTCGGACATGATGGTCTCGATGTCCACGCTGGCCATGTAGCGGACGACCTCCCGGTTGGCCAGCCGCTCGAGGAGGAGTCTGGGCTCCCCGTGTTGGTAGGCCCATGCCCGCAGGTCCCGGATCAGGTACTGCACCGGGATGCTGACGGTCAGCAGGTTCACCGGCACGATCTGCTCGCCTTCTGTCGCGTTGGTGGCGACGTTCTGCTCACGCGATGCCACGAGCAGGTTGAATTCCTCTTTGTAGTGGGCCCGGGTCCAGAGGACCGTCCGCTCTCCTTCGAGCTTTTCGTCCGGCACAAAGCCCACGTTGAAGCTCTGCACCTCGGAGACCGGGTGCCGGTGGATCAGGTCGATCGGCCGCGGGAACTTGAAGGCGATTCCCGGATTCAGCACGCTGCCGACCGGTCGCCCGAAGCGCTCCCGCAGACCCTGCTCGCCGGCGTCGATGAACACGACGCAGTCGCTGGCGGCCAGGATGCCGATCCAGATCAGCACGAAGCGGGTGAACTTCTCCTCAAGGAACCGGTAGAACCAGCTCTCGCTGACCCGGAAACCGAACTGGTAGTCGAGGGCCTGCGCCGCGGTGGCAAAGAGGCCGGTCGGTTGGCCGAGGAGTCCCACCAGACGGCTCTCGTAGATGAGGCGGACCTCCTTGCCTTGCACCCGTGGCCGGTACGCCTCGAAAACCAGCGCCAGGAGCGTCTCGATGGACACCAC
>Ga0068872_10001391_pt1 | contig 19542 bp, 12 predicted proteins | sample NOAtaG_7_FD_66441 | JGI IMG/M metagenome (GOLD analysis project Ga0068872, IMG submission 66441) | Freshwater lake microbial communities from Lake Erie, under a cyanobacterial bloom - NOAA_Erie_Diel1S_2200h metaG | ecosystem: Environmental > Aquatic > Freshwater > Lake | place: USA: Ohio, Lake...
CTCCCACCGCAAGCAGCGCGGTCGACTTGCTCCGCCAAGATTCAGGAAGGCGGATCGATGTCTCATCAGTCCTGTCGCTCATGTCCAGTCACTGCCCTAAACGGAAAACTGCGGAATGGTATTTATCGACTCGCTGCATCATTGAGCGAGGAATAACCGGCGGCTACTCCCCAACTTGGTCATCCACCGGTGGGCCCCGACGCGGCCGCGGACTTCTCTTGTGGAATATCTTCCAGTCGTGCATCCTGGCTTCTCTGCAGAGCCTGAATGTAGAGCACAATCGCCCATCGCTCTCTAGGATCGATCGACGCCCCATAGCCGGCCATTTTTCCCTTGCCATTGGTGATCGTGTAAAAAATCTGTCCAATCGGCTGTGCGACCACTTTCGGGTCGTGAAGGGAGGTCGGAGGAAGCCAATACCCTTGAGCCAGTTGGTCCGCCCTCCGGGCAACCAGCCCGTCTCCCGTCCCGCTGATGCCATGGCAGACGGAGCAATAGGTTTCAAATTTCTTCTTGCCCAAAGCAATCAGGTCGGGATCGACTGGCAAAGGGAACTCGGTGATCCATGCCCGCTGAATCCCCATAGGTGCCGCCGGCGCCTGAGGTGCAGCGGCCTGGCCTCCATCGGCTACCGAGGGACTTACCGCCGGTGCCGCAGCCGGTGCCGCAGCAGGTGCCGCAGCAGGTGCCGCAGCAGGTATCTGCGCCGGGGTCGCGTCGGAAGTTGGTGCTGCTGCCTCGGCAGGCTTCGAATCTGCCGGGGTCGCCGTAGAGGATGAGTCCACCTTGGGATCCTGCCCGCCATCCTGGATGGGCATAGCCACCAACTGGTTGCCTTTCAATAATGCGGCAGTAGGCTGGTTCGGATCATATCCCAAATAGAATGGATCGCTCTGATCTAGCTGCCCCCGAGCCACGGTACCGACAACCTGCGGCCGCATGGCGCGGCCATCAGCGAAAATGGTGGTCTTCTGCTGTGGCTTCTTCTTAGGCTGGAAATCCATGTCGAAGAAAACGTGCCAGCGAGGCTTCTCGCTGGTACTGTTGCGCATCAGAAAGACCACCATCGCCGGAATCATCGAAGCGAGAATGACCGAACCGAGCGTGTAATAAATCCAGGTAGGAACCGATGAGGAACTGCTGTCCTCTTCCACCTCGAAAAGCGCCTCCGGGTGCGATCCCTTCAGCAGATCATGTACGGCTTGGCTGTTGTAGTACTTGTCACGGGAATCGACATAGAGAAAAAACTTGTCGTCCGTGACGCGATCAAAGCGGGGGTTGGTGAAGACCGGGTTGCTCAGTCGCGGAAGACGATTGAGTGCAATCATCCCCAAAAATGTCGTGAAGGCACTGAACAACACCGTCAGTTCAAAAGAAACCGGGATAAACGCAGGCCAGCTCTTGTAGGGCTTCCCAGAGATGATGTAAGGGTAGTCGATCGCATTCATCCAGACCTGCATCACCAGAGCGGTTGCCAAACCACACAGGCCGGCGCACAAAACGATGAAAGGCAGAATGGTCGGTTTGATGCCCAACGCTTCATCGATCCCGTGGACGGGAAAGGGAGTGAACGCATCGGTCTGCGTGTACCCAGATGCCTTGACCTTTCTGGCCGCATCCAGCAACGCATGTTCGTCTGAAAATTCTGCCATCCATCCGAATTTCCTCGGTGGGGCAGCTGTCTTTGGCTTCTTCGCATGTGGCTCGGCCATATCGATCACTTCTTCAGGCGTTGAACTATCTTCCTATCCCATCCACAACACTGCACAGTCCGAGTCGGATCAATGGTGATCCGTGTGATGCCCGTGGTTCTGAATCGCAAGGATCCCCTTGACTTCCGACATCGCCACCACCGGCAAGAAGCGGCAAAACAGAAGGAATAGGGTGAAAAAGATCCCAAAGCTTCCAATCAGCATCGAGATATCCACCCAGGTGGGACTGTAGTAACCCCAAGAGGATGGAAGAAAGTCACGGCTGAGCGAAGTCACCGTAATCACGAACCGCTCGAACCACATCCCAATGTTGACAAAGATCGAGACGATCACCATGAGGAACGGGGTCGACCGGAACTTTTTGAACCAGAACAGCTGCGGTGAAATCACGTTGCAGGAGACCATGATCCAGTAGGCCCACCAGTACGGACCAAATGCTCGGTTCATGAAGGTGTACGATTCGTAGGGGTTCTTGCTGTACCAAGCGATGAAGAACTCGGTGGCATACGCCAGCCCCACAAGGGTCCCTGTGGCAAGAATGATCTTGCACATGTTCTCCAGGTGTCGCAGGGTGATCAGATTCTCAAGTCGATAGATCTTCCTCATCGGAACCAGCAACGTTAGCACCATCGCAAAACCGCTGAAGATCGCCCCGGCCACGAAGTACGGCGGGAAAATCGTGGTATGCCATCCGGGCAACTGCGAGACGGCGAAGTCAAAACTAACGACGGTGTGCACTGAAAGAACCAGCGGTGCAGCCAAGGCTGCTAGGAGGGTGTATGCCTTTTCGTAGCGCAGCCACTGCCGGGAGGAACCGTTCCATCCCAGCGACAGGATGCCGTAGACCATCCTGGGTAGCCAGTGTTTCGACCGATCGCGAAAGGTTGCTAGGTCGGGAATCATCCCCATATACCAGAAGACCAGCGAAACCGACGCATACGTTCCCACTGCGAAAACGTCCCAGAGAAGTGGGCTGCGGAACTGAGGCCACATCCAAAGGTTCAAGCTGGGGTAGGGTGTCAACCAAAACGCCAACCACGCGCGACCTACGTGAATCCCGGGAAAAATCCCGGCACAGATCACCGCAAAAATAGTCATCGCCTCTGCGGCGCGATTGATACTGGTTCGCCAGTTCTGTCGGAACAAAAAGAGAATCGCTGAAATCAGGGTTCCCGCGTGCCCGATCCCGACCCAGAAAACGAAATTGACAATTGGCCATGCCCAGAAAACAGGGGACATGTTCCCCCAGACCCCGACCCCTGTGTAGAAAAGATAGCCGATCAACAGGACGAACATCAGCGCCAACGAAGACGACACGGCGAAGAGAAGGTACCAGAGCTTCGGCTGTGGCTGTTCGGCAACTCGACACACCGTCTCGGTAATCGTGTGATAGGTGTGGTTGCCGGTCACCAGCGGAGCGCGCCGTCCCGGGGTCTCTTCGGTGTTGTCGATCTCGGTGGAAAGCACCTGGGAATCGGCATTGGTCGCAAACATAGGTCAGCCCATTGGTTGGCTAAAAGGGAATCGAGGGATCTTTGCGAAGCAGACTTCAGCTCTTGTTCGAAACAGGTCGGGAAATCGTGGCGTGATCATGATCGCCATGATCTGAGTGCCCTTCGTGATCGCCATGGCCACCGTGCCCGCCATGATCGGGGATTTCGGGTGGGTTGGCTTGCATTCGGTTCATCAGTCCGTCCGGAACGTTTCGCAGTCTGGCCAGATACTGGGTCCGTGGCTTGATGTTCAGCTCCTCCAGCATCGCATAGCTGCGTGGGCTGCTGAACAACTGCGCGACGCGGGTGCTTGGATCGGCCAAGTTGCCGAAGACGATCGCCTGTGTTGGACAGGCTTCTTGGCAAGCGGTCTGAATCGCACCATCCTGCACTCGTCCATCACCCTGCTGCCGCGCCTGAATCTTTCCGTTCTGAACGCGCTGAATGCAGTAGGTGCACTTCTCCATCACCCCACGGCCGCGGACAGTGACTTCGGGATTGAGCACCAGAGACTGCAGTTTGGTGTTGACCTTCTCTCGCCAATCCTGCCAGCCGTAAAAGTACCCATACTCCGTGTTGTAGTTGTAGTAGTTGAAGCGACGGACCTTGTAGGGGCAGTTGTTGGCGCAGTACCGCGTCCCAATGCAACGGTTGTAGGCCATCGCATTGATCCCTTCCTCTGTGTGGACGGTAGCGGCCACTGGACAGACCTGCTCGCAAGGTGCCGTTTCGCAATGAACACAGGCGACTGGCTGACTGACAATGGTTACGTCGGTCGGGTCGTCAAAACCCGCTCCCTGCTTGGTCTTGTCCATGTCGCACTGGAAATAGCGATCGATCCGAAGCCAGTGCATCTCTCGGCCCCTGGCCACCTGATCTTTGCCAACGACCGGCACGTTGTTTTCCGCCTGACAGGCTAACACGCACGCATTGCAACCAATGCACTTGTTCAGATCGATGGTCATCCCCCACTGAGGAAGGAATGGCATCTCGGCCTCGATCTTGTCGATCGGCTCCTTCCATAGAGACTCATTCGAATGGTGGGGCGCGTAGGTCTTGGGCGCGAAATCGGGATGCTCCAAAAACTGCTTCAAAGTCCCTTCTCGCACCAAAGTCGGTGTTCTTCTGGCAATTTCCTCCAGCCCACCCTCGTCGATCGCGAAATGATCCTGAGTTGTCGCGAGCCGATACGGAACCGCCGTAGGACTGACCGTAACGCCACTAAAAATCGGCTCCTTGCCAGGCTTCAGCCAGCCCGCCACGTCATGACCGACGCCCGTGCCCACCGAACCGGCCAAGAACCGTCCGTAACCCCTTTGGACGGCGATGGAACCCTCGGCCTGCCCTGGCACAATGAAGACCGGCAGGTCGATTGCGAATCCATCAACCTTGACTGTCGCTTTGTTCCCCTGCTTGAGCCCCAGGGTGGCAGCCGTTTTGGGGCTGACAAGTGCCGCATTATCCCAAGTCAGCTTGGTTACCGGTTGTGGCAACTCCTGCAACCACGCGTTGTTGGCCAGTCGCCCGTCGAACAACGTATCACTGGGGTAGATCACCAGCTCTAAATTCCCCTGAGTGCTATCCTGCTTGATGGATGCCGGATCGATCGAGGCAACCTCGTCCAGTTTCAGATCCTTGTTGGAAATGCTGGGCAGCAAGTTGCGGGTTAGGTAACCACTGTGTAGAAGCTCACGCCACTGGCGATCCGATAGATTGCCCCCGGCCAGTTGAGCGGCAGTCTCACGAACGTATCGTTCAGCACCATCAAACGGGATCCCGCCCAATCCAGCCAGTAACTCTAGGGCACTTCGACCACCCAGCAGAGGCTCGATCAACGGCTGCCCAACTCCATAGATTCCGTCGACATCCACACAGTCGCTCCAAGCCTCCAGCGGGTGTGCTGCCGGGAGAACATAGCGACAGACCGCAGCCGTTTCATCGGCATAGTCGGCAAGATAAATCGAAAAAGGGATCCCTTCGAGTGCGTTGTTGAGCGACAGACTTCGGGGCGCCCCGAAGGCGGGATTGTTGGCAAGCACGATGGCTGTCTTGATTTTCGAATCCCGCACCCTCTGAACAAACTCAGCTAGATCGATCGGCTTGAGCTGTCCCCAGACATTCGGTGTGTCGACCAGCCGCACCGCACCACCCAGGTTGCCAAGCTTGCTGTTCAGCCGAAGCGCCAGCCGTTGCACCGCCGCCGGTTGATGAGCTCCTACCGCAACCAACGATGCGCCTTCATTGGCGACCAGATCCAGCGCGATGCTCTGAATCGTGCGTTCCACCCGATCCTCGAAGGACAGCTCACTGAAAGGAGTGGCTGCATCGATCGGCGCGGCGCGATCACCAGCCATGCGAGCATCGACTGCCGCCTCAATGCGCGCCAGCACCGAACCGATGTCGGAACTTCGGACAGGCAGTCGGAAGTCGGCCGCGCTCCCAGTGACGCTGTAGAGGCTTTCGATGGCATAAAGCCGATTCATCGAACCGGTGGTGTCTGGCGTTCGTCCAGCAGCGAACTGATGGGCATACCGAGCCGCCATGGGATCGGTCCCCAGGAGATCTGCATCCAGAGCCACAATGACTTTGGCAGCATCCAGCCGATAAGAAAGCTTGGCAGTGGGCGCCCCGAGCGACTTAAGGGCGTCACGGACCGGAGAACCATCGAACGGCTCGTATTTCACCAACAGGGCATCTGGATACTTCTCGTGGAACTGAGCGAGCAGTCGCAACATGGAAGGGCTACTGGTGGATTCATAAATCACCGCAGTCCCCGACCCCAGCGATGAAGCGATTTCCTGCGAGGCCTTTGAAATCAGTTCCTGCACCGTATCCGGATCCATCTTCGTTCCGGAATTGCGGACGATGGCAGCCATGGCGTTGTAAGAATTGGAATCCGTTCCTTCCCCGTTGAGGAATGCCTTAGAAGCCGTATCCACATCGGCGCGGTGAGCGACCGCCTCTCCTAGGCGATCCGGGTCGTATAGCGACAAGATTGAGGCCTGGGAAATCGCATCCAGCCCGACCTGCTTGAACTGCTTCTCCTTGCCATCCTGAAACTCAGACGCCGCGCTGACGTCCAGCGATGGATGGTCCGGGTTGCCTCGCAACTGAATGGGCCTACCATCCAGACTGGTCACCAAGGCGTGAACAATCCTACCCGCCCATTCAAAATTCGTCGCAAAGTACGTCGGCACACCAGGTATGCGACCCTCGGGCGCAGCGGTGAACGCTGCAAACTCCTCTTTGTAATACCGGCACCCTGAAGCAGCACCGAAACTCAACGAGGCACCCATCAACTGCAGCCAACGACGCCTCGAAACGCCTTCCGGAAACTCCGAGGCTGCCTGAGGGAATTCACGCTGCAAGAACTCCTGGAACTCGGGCCGGTTCTCCAGGTCCGCAATGCTACGAAAATATCGCTTCATACCGTTCCCGGTCTTTGTTGGAGGGTTCATCGATGGCACACCGCGCAGTTGGTCATGGGGTGAATCTGATTCTTTTCCTTCAGCTCACGCCCCAGTTCAGCCGCATCGCGACCGATGTCGGATGCCTTCCAGTCCAGCTTCGTCACAAACTCGACGGGCCGAAGATGCTCTTCGGGGTTTCGATGGCAGTCGACACACCAAGTCATCGAAAGTTCCTTGGCCTGATAAACCTCTTCCATCTTGTCGATACGACCATGGCAGGTCACGCAACTGACCCCGCGATTGACGTGCGCCGAGTGATTGAAGTAGACGTAGTCGGGCAAACGGTGAATGCGAACCCATGGAATCGACTCCCCGGTACGCCAACTGTCGTGCACCGCCTTCAATTTGGGACTCGCAGAGTGAACGGCGGAATAAACCGGTGGCCCCGAAGGACTCATCGGACTGTGGCAGTTGATACAGGTTTGAGTGGCCGGAACACTGGCGTGGGCGGCCTTGTCGACGGACGTGTGACAATAACGGCAGTCCATCTTCAACTGGCCAGCGTGGATGACGTGGCTGAAAGGAACCGGTTGCCCGGGCTGGTATCCCGTGTTCAGCGTTACCGGATCGGTAACGCCCAAAAACATCGGTGCAGCAAAAAGCAAACCACCGCCAAGTAGCGCCAGCCCCAAAACGGCCAAAAGACGGTTGGTCCAGCGAGGAAATAGGAAGCGTTCCATGGATTGATCGTTTCCGCAAAAACCGGAATCGTATAGTGCTCGTCTGCCCCGATGACACCCTCGGCCGCCTCCGGCAACCAGCCGAGAAAGCTCCCCTCAGGTGATCATTGGACAAGCCGATTGCCCTAAGACGGACTCCCCAAAAATAAACGATTAAACGACGTTTGGGTAGGGAAACATGAACTCCTCGACAGAGCTCCGCTACGAAACCCTCCCAGTATCGTTACCGAAAGGCTGGAACTTCAATAGCAACCTTTCATTTGCGACAAATCGTCGCACTCGTATTGAAGATGCAAAGCAGGCAGGGTGAGATTTGCTCGCGCAGGAAAACGGTAGGAAAGCAACTTTCAATGAGAATTGCCCGGTGCCGGTGGTGCTGGCACCTTCAGGCGACTGAGCCCCCCATCGACTCCCAACACTTGACCAGTGATCCAGGAGGCTCGTTCCGATAACAGGAATTCGATCGCTTGTGCCACTTGGGAGGGTTCCCCGAGACACCCAAGTGGGTGGAGCGACCTGGAGGCTTCCGCAGACCGTGGATTGGACCAGATTCTCTCGGTCATGGGGGTTTGAGTCAGTCCGGGAGCGATCGCGTTGACCCGAATTCGCCGTGCCGCGTAGGTAGCCGCCGCAGATCGAACCAGTCCTTCGATTCCTCCCTTCGCTGCAGCAATCGCCTCGTGATTGCTCAAACCAATCGACGCGGCCGCGGAACTCATCAGAACGATCGACAGTCCATTTCCCAATACGCTCGCCCCCCCTCCGACCGAGTGAAGTTTCGTCGCAGCGCGGATCACTCCAAAAGCCGAGGTCAGGTTTTGTGCGATCGTTGCCTGCCAGTCAGACGCAGAGGTCAGATGCGCCGGTTTCAGTAACACACTGCCAGCCAGACAGACCACCCCATCGATCCCAGTGAGACTCGATGCCGCCAATTGGTAGGCCCGCTCCAACTCGTCCCAGTCCGCCGCGTCCGCTCTGGCTACGCCCCCGCCAAACTCGCTTCGCCATTGCTCCAAGGCATCTTCGCGACGCCCAATGGCAAACACTTGATCCCCCCTCTCCACCAACTGCCCGCTGAGCGCCCGACCAATTCCACCCGTGGCACCAACAATCACCACTCTCATTTCATCAGCCCTTTTCGATCAACCAGGAGGAATGACGCTAATCGCTGACAGCGAAAGCCATAGGTTCGCATTTCTGCACTCGCGCTCAAATGTTGCTATCTCACCGGCCCACACACGAGAAAATCGATCCACCGCCCCCGAACGATAGCAGTAAGCCAAGATCGCTACCCACTCCCCCTAAAAGAATCAAGCCAGGGAAAACAGGCCCTTTCCCGCATATCGCTCGCGATAGGAACGCGAAAAGATCAGTTTCCCTTGCCTCGCCCCTCCCGGCGAGCGATTCCCCCCCGGCAGACTTCTCGGCACGACGACGATTACTCCTCTCCCTCACTATGCCAAGTTGCCTCTGACTTCTTCCAGCAATTCCTCCTCTCCATCACGACGCAAACCAACCTGCGCCAACCCAAAAACCCACTAATTCAGGTGGAAATAACGAAAGGTGGGTGGCACCAATTGCAAAAGGTGGGTGGCACCAATTGAAAAAACCACCCTTTGGTGGTGCACGACCTGTGATTCCCCAGCAGCATTGCCCGTCCCCCAAAAAGCCACAACAGGAGGAACACGAAAACCCACCATATCAGGTGGAAAAGCCTAAAAGGTGGGTGGCACCAATTAAAAAAGGTGGGTGGCACCAATTGGAAAAACCACCTGAAGGGGCTGGTTGAAGTGGCATGGACTTCGTAGTCGCCGGTCGATAGCCTTCGCTGGTTTGGAGAGGGTCGCGTCTGCCCGGTCAAGAGGAGCGGATCGGCCGACGAAGCCTGTAGGCAGGAGTCATGCCATGAACCACGGTTTTTTTGGTTGGATCCGTGAAGGAGTCAAGCAGTCGGTACTCCTTGGGGTTCACGATGCGATGCAGGCAATGGGGTCGCCCGAAGAGCAAAAAAACCTTCCGAAAACCGTCTCTCAGTGGATGGCAACTCAGCCCCACCCCGAAGCCTCGCAAGACGCGGCGAACCATCTTCCCGGTCCCGCCCGCAAATCGGATCGAAAAAGGCTTGGTCGGTCGTTGAAAGACCTCGATCTGAAGCCACCGGCGCAACCATGATCGATCCCCCTGAAGAAGCCGACCCTGCCGATCCAACCGTCCGATCGCCCCACCATCTGGCCATCCAAATGATGGAATGGGATCGGCTGCGATGGAGTTGCGAGTTGCACGATGGCCTGATTCAGTCGATCGTCGCCGCTCAGTGGCAGCTCGAAGCATGCGCTGCCTCTTGGCGGCGTGGTGAGGCGTTGACGGAGAAGGATTGGCAGCAGCTTGCTTTTCTGTTGCAACAGGCCGCTACCGACGGTCGACGCTGGATCAACCAACTGCGTAGTGGCTGGGATTCGCCAACTGAACCTCTGGAAGTCCATCTGCAGCAACTGGTCGCGTCCTTCCAGGAGGCGTATCCCGGAATCGCCTGGCAGCTCGACTGGCGATCTCCCTCGCATGCCCCAGAGCCAGGCAGCGATTTGTCGCTGACGATGCTGCGGATCGCCGAAGAGGCTCTTCGCAATGCCGCTCAGCACAGCCGCTCCCCTCGCGTTCGCATCGAAGTCTCTTGGGATCCTTCGGCCCGCCGTTTTCTTCTGGAGATTGAGGACCATGGCCAGGGATTCGATGCAGCCCACCTTCCGCAAGGCCATTTCGGCGTCCGAGGGATGGCGACGCGCGCCCAATTGGTAGGCGGTCAAATCGACATTCTGTCCACCCCTCAGACTGGAACTTGCATTCGATTTCTCGGCCCGGCACAGCCCGCCTCCCCGCCTTTGCCAACCAACACCTGAATCTCCTTGGTGGAACCTTCTTGGCAACGGCCGATCGCCACCCTCCGGCTGGACAGTCCATTGGGTACACTGTCACTTTTCGGGCGTATGTTTTGCTCGCCGAGCAAAACGAATCGTTTCCCCTTCGATCACCCAGGAGTGCCGCTCATGCGTTCCCTTCGCTGGCCATGGTATCTGGTGGCAGGTCTATCGATACTGGTTCCCCAAGCCTACGCCCAGGAAGGGGACCGACCCTCCGCCAGCATCCCCCTCAGTGAAAGTACTTCTGTGAGCAACGATCCTTGGCAATGGTTGGAAGACGTCAGCGGCGATAAGGCGCTCGACTGGGTCCGTGCACGAAACGCCCTCTGCCAGAAACAGCTGGAATCGGATCCTGCATTTGAGCCGTTGCGGCAATCGCTCCTTGAAATCCTCGATTCCAACCAGCGCATCCCAATGGTCAGCAAGCGAGGCGATTTCTACTACAACTTCTGGCGAGACCAAAAGAATCCCAGGGGTCTGTGGCGACGCACCACGCTAGAGGAGTACCGAAAGGACCAGCCCGCTTGGGAAGTCCTGCTAGATCTCGATCAGCTAGGCGAAAAAGAAGGAGAGAGCTGGGTTTGGAAGCGAGCCTCGATCCTGCGGCCTGGCTATCGACGAGCACTAGTCACCATGTCGCGAGGAGGCTCCGATGCCGATGTGACTCGCGAATTCGATCTGGAAACCCGAAGCTTCGTCGAAGGGGGTTTTGATCGGCCGGAGTCAAAGGGAGGGATGGACTGGATCGACGAGGATCACGTCTTCATCTACAGCGACTTCGGCGCCGACTCGATGACCACCTCGGGATATCCACGGATCGTCAAACGATGGAAGCGAGGCACTCCGCTGGAATCCGCAGAGAAGGTTTTCGAGGCGTCGCTGGAGGACATGTCCGCCTCGGGTATGCATGACGATTCCCCCGGATTCGAGCGTAGTTTTCTGGTGCGGAATCTCGCCTTCTACAACGATGAACTCTATTACTTGCCACCCTCGGGTGACGCCATCAAAATCGACGTCCCCAACTCGGTCAACAAGTCGGTCTTCCACGAATGGCTTTGCTTGGAACTTCGGGAACCATGGGAAACGGGCGGCAAGACCTTCGCCGCCGGAAGCCTTCTGGTAACTCGCTTCGACGAATTCCTTGCTGGAAAACCGAACTACCAAATCCTCTTTGAACCGAACGAAACCTCCGCCTTGGCCAGCTTTTCCTTCACTCGCGACCATCTGGTGCTGAATGTGCTGGAAGATGTCAAGAATCGCCTGATCGTATGTACCCAACGCGACGGCATGTGGTCCAAAGAACCGCTGAAAGGTTCCCCAGAGTTCGGGACGCTCAGCTTCATGCCAGTCGATCCCGACGAGTCCAACGCCTATTTTCTCACCAGCACCGATTACCTCACTCCCACGACGTTGCTCTACGGGCAAATCGGGGAAGCTCCTGAGAAGCTGAAGAGTCTTCCAGAGTTCTTTCCATCGCAGGGTTTGCAGATCGAGCAGCATTTTGCGACCAGCCGCGACGGCACGCGCGTTCCCTACTTTCAAGTCTCGCGCAAGGATCTGCCGCTCGATGGCGACCAGCCAACATTGCTCTACGGCTACGGCGGTTTTGAAATCTCCCTGCAACCCTCCTACAACGCCTCGGTAGGTCGCGCCTGGGCTAGCCAGGGGGGTGTCTACGTAGTGGCCAATATTCGAGGGGGCGGGGAGTACGGTCCCCGATGGCACCAAGCCGCCCTTCGCGAGAATCGACTTAAGGCCTACGAAGATTTCGCCGCGGTTGCGGAGAATCTCATCACCCGCAAAGTCACCTCACCCAAACGACTAGGAATCCAGGGTGGAAGCAACGGCGGCCTGTTGGTCGGCAACATGGTGACACTCTATCCAGATCTCTTCCAAGCTGCCGTATGTCAGGTGCCGCTGCTGGATATGCAGCGCTACCACAAACTGCTGGCGGGAGCATCCTGGATGGCCGAGTATGGCAACCCCGACAAACCAGAGGACTGGACTTTCATCCAGAGATTCTCCCCCTACCACAATCTGCGGGAAGACCGTCGCTACCCTAGCGTTCTCTTCACTACATCGACCAAGGACGATCGAGTCCACCCAGGTCACGCTCGCAAGATGATGGCCAAGATGGAATCGATGGGCTATCCGGTCCTCTATTACGAGAATATCGAGGGAGGCCATGGTGGGGCGGCCAACAACCAGCAAAGCGCCTACATGCAGGCGCTGGCCTACACGTTCCTCCGCCAGCAATTGATGTCCGCTAGGTAGCAACCGACACTGTCCTGGGAAATCACCAACGAATCGGGGATCGGAACGACGCGATCCCCGATCTAGCGGCTCATCCCTGAACCGCTGCCCGACCGGATCCTTCTTCCGCATCGACATCCCATTGCTGCGATCGCTGCAGGGAAGTGGCAGCCTGCTGGTGATCCAGCGTATCGCATAGCACCCGGCCATCACGAAGGACGACATTGCGTCGCGCGTTGCGCGCCACCGCCAAGTCATGGGTCACAAGAATCACCGTCAAGTGATGCTCTTGATTGAGCTTCAGGAACAGATCGATCACTTCGCGGCTGGTCCGCGTATCCAGATTCCCTGTCGGCTCATCCCCCATCAGGATCGATGGCTTGGCTGCCAGGGCTCGGGCGATCGCCACGCGTTGCTGCTGCCCCCCGCTGAGTTGGCTGGGGTGATGGTCCATCCGGTCCCCCAACCCAACCATCTGCAGCAACTCCCGTGCGCGATCCCGCCGCGACCGCGCCGAAGTCACCTCCCCATACAACATCGGCAGCTCGACGTTTTCCAAAGCGCTGGTGCGCGAAAGCAGATTGAAATTCTGAAACACAAATCCAATCTGTCGATTGCGGATCCTCGACCGCTGATCTCGCGTCATCGTGACGACTTCCTGACCATCCAGCAGATAGCTTCCTGACGTGGGGCGATCCAGGCACCCCAGTGTGTTCATCAAAGTCGACTTTCCCGATCCGCTGGGACCGATCAATGCGACCGATTCCCCGCGATCGATCGACATCGTGATGCCATCCAGGGCGTTCACCTCCACATCCCCCAGCCGATAAACCTTCCGGACTTCCGTCAGTTGGATCAGTGGCACGAATCTCTCCCGTATTTAGCTGGTACACCTCGCAAAGGAAGTGCCGATCGGGGCGGCGACCTTGTTGCAACAGCTTGGAACATTCCGACCGATTTGGCAAGCATCGGCCAATCGCCGACAGCCATGGCGACACCTGAAAACCGATCTGGCCTCACCGGTCTCGGCACCAGCCTAACCCAGGCGATGGCCCCCCTCGATTGCTATGGTATTGATCGCTCTATTGTGGCAACATGCTGAAGTCCAATGGTTCAGGTCAGATCCCTTCGCGTCAAATCAGCGCAAACACTCGGTCCGCTACTACCATCGGGCCCACCCTCGACCTCCAGGAGTTGATGCTCATGTTTCGCCATTTTTCCACTTTCCTGATGGGGACTCTCTTTGGTGCCGCTCTGATGGCCGGCTTGTTTCACTATTACCTGGTGCGCGACCAGGAAGGATTTCATCTGATCCGAAAGGTGACCCCCAAGCTGAACCGGCCCTATCACGACATCCGCAACTTTGGAGCTGAGGACTGGCAAAACCACCCTGATCTGGGACTCTCACTGGCTCGAGCCAATCGAACGAGCGCGATCGGCGAATCGATCCTCAAGCCCTGGAAAGATGCGGCCACCCAGGTGCTCCCACCTGCCGGGGCGCCTCGCTAGATTCCCACCCCACCCAAAGCAGGTCGTGCGCTTCGGGCTGGCTGGGAAAGTGTTGGGAAAATGGGGTTCTTGCGATCTTTCCCCACTGAGGCGACTGGGGCGATCGGCTATAATTTGGATTCCTGAGAAGAGCCCCTGGAGCGGCTTGGTGGCACGCATTCCTCGTGCCGGCCATGACGCCCTACTGTGGGCGCACTGCTGACACCCATCCCCCGGTAAGGGGCGCCTCTTTCTGGATGGATGGATCGAGTTTCAAGGCCCAAAGCGACAACGAGACGACCATGAGCAACGGCGCTTCCGAGCAGCCTGAACAGGATCTTCCCAACGACGAATCGATGGCGCTCGATCGCTCCGATTACAGCGGAGACGATCTGAAGCACCTAAGCGACCTGGAGCATGTCCGGGAACGGCCGTCGATGTACATCGGCGACACGACGCTCAAGGGGCTTCACCACTTGGTCTATGAAGTCGTCGACAATTCGATCGATGAGGCGATGGCAGGCCACGCCAAAACCGTCTCGGTGACGATCAATGCCGATGGCTCGGTGACCGTCGAGGACGATGGCCGTGGCATCCCGACCGACCGACACGCTCAGCTTTCAGAAATGCTCCAGCGCGAGGTAAGCACTCTGGAAGGAGTGATGACGGTTCTGAAGTTCGGCGGCAAATTCGAAAAGAAGGCCTATCAAACCTCCGGTGGTCTCCACGGGGTCGGCGTGACGGTTGTGAACTTCCTCTCGCAGTGGTGCGAAGTCGAGGTCAGCCGCAACGGCCAGGTTTGGATGCAGACCTACGAACGGGGCGTACCGACGTCTCCTGCCAAACAGGTCCGGACGACCTCTCGCCGTGGCACTAAAACCACCTTCAAACCCGATAGTCAGATCTTTCCCAACACCAAGTTCAATTACGACACCCTTCACAAAAGACTCCAGGAACTCGCCTTCCTCAACAGCGGCGTCCGCATTCGGCTAAGGGACGAACGGCAGGGGCAGGGGGATGAGTTCTACTATGAGCGAGGGATTGTGGAGTTTGTCGAGCATCTGAATCGTGCCAGCGACGTCCTGCATGAGGATGTCATCCTGATCGAAGGCAAACGCGATGATGTTGGCTACTCGATCGCGTTTCAGTACTCAGGCGAATACACCGAGAACCTTCAGTCCTACGTCAACAATATCCACACGATCGAAGGGGGAACCCACGTCTCCGGATTCCGGTCTGCCCTCACCCGAACGCTGAACGCCTACGGAAAAAAGGAAAACCTTTTCAAGGATCTCACCCCTACCGGCGACGATTTTCGCGAAGGGCTGACCGCTGTGATCAGCATGCGCGTCGGCCATCCGCAATTCGAAGGCCAGACCAAAACCAAACTGGGCAACGGAGAGATCGAGGGAATCGTCAACACGATTGTCGGCGAAGAACTGGCCAAGTACCTGGAAGAGAACCCCAAGGCAGCTAAGACCATCGTCAAGAAGGGACTGCTAGCTGCCGAAGCGCGCGAAGCGGCCAAAAAAGCCAAAGATCTGCTCCGCAAACGCAAAGACGCTCTGGGTGGCGGTGGTCTGCCCGGAAAATTGCGCGACTGCATCAGCAACAAGATGGAAGAGTGCGAACTCTACCTCGTGGAAGGTGACTCGGCAGGCGGATCGGCCGAAGGCGGACGATTCCGCGACACCCAGGCGATCCTGCCACTGCGAGGCAAGATCATCAATGCCTACAAAAGCCGCGAAGACAAGGTGCTCAACAACGAAGAAGTGCAGAGCATGATTCAGGCGATCGGGTGCGGTATTGGAACCGATCAAGATGTCGGGAAACGACGGTACAACCGAATCATCATCATGACCGACGCCGATGTCGATGGATCGCACATCCGGACCCTGCTGCTCTGCTTCTTTTACCGCCAGATGTATCAACTGGTCGCCGGCGGCCACGTCTACGTCGCGCAGCCTCCTCTGTTCCGCGTCGTGCGCGGCAAGAAGGAGAAGTACTACGTTCATTCCGACGAAGTCATGAAGCAGCAACTGCTCGAGAAAGGACTTTCCGACAGCCGCTTCGTCGATGACCAAGGGAAGGTGATCGAAGGGGATCAAATGCGGAAACTCTGCACCACGCTCGCTTCGGTCGAAGAAGCGATTCTGGCGCTGGAGCGACGGGGCATCAGCCTTCGCACCCACTCCGAACGGCTAGACCCTCAAACCCTCCGGATGCCGGTCTACCACTTGGTCTATAAGTCCGAAGAGCATTGGTTCACCACCCGCGAGCAACTGGATGGGTACCTCAAAAGCCGCAACATCGCCACCGAAGCGACCACCATCGACTCCCTGGAAACCGAGGAAACGCTCGATCCCGACGGCGATGGCCAGCTTTACGGAGACAAACCCTACATTATCGAACTGCATGAAGTGCGGACGATCAATGGCGGCCTGAAAGAACTGGACGCCTTTGGCTATGGCATCGAACAGCTGCTCCCGAAAGATCGCACCGGCTTCACGGAACCGCGATTCCGGTTGCTTCGGGAAGAAGCCGAAATCGGGCTGGAAGACCTTCGCGCCCTGCTGCCAGCCATTCGATCGGCCGGCGAAAAAGGACTCCAGATCACCCGCTTCAAGGGACTGGGCGAAATGAACGCTGAGGAACTTCGTGAAACCACCCTCGATCCCTCCAACCGCACGATGATCAAAGTGACGCTGGTCGATGCCGCCGCCGCCGATGAAATGTTCCGGGTGCTGATGGGAGACAAAGTGGAACCCCGCCGCCAGTTCATCGAGAAGCACGCTCTGGATGTGAAGAACCTCGACGTCTGACGGTCGACAGGCACGAGAAGCCGTCGACGTGGAGTCGAAGCTTCCCGCCATATCCGTCGACTTCGCTGGGGAACAACCATCTGCCAACCGATGGCTGCTTGTGATGATTGGATGGATCAACCCGACCTCGGTAAGGAAGCATTCGATGCACGGTCGCCATGCCGGCTTTTTGGACCTTGCCTCGTCGGAATCCCCACGATGCACCCACGCAGCGCCGCATCGTTCTGGTTGGCTGTTTGCCCTCTCCTGTCTGCTCCTCTCGTGCCTCCTCGATCCGCAATCAGTATGGGCGCAGGATCCGCTACCCGTTGAGGATCCGTTGCCCGTTGAATTGCCAGAAGGGTTCACCATCCAACTGGTCGCTTCCGACGAACTGGTCCACGACGCCTTCTGCATGACGCTTGATCCGGCTGGTCGACCCGTGATCTCCGGTCCTGCCTACCTCCGAACGCTCGTCGATACCGACGGAGACGGACGATTCGATAAGGGGATTCCGTGGACCGGTGCGATTCGCCAGGGAGCACAGGGGCTCTGGGCCGAAGGCAAGTACCGGTTCTGGGTCGCCGATGGCGGACTGTGGCGCAGCGCCGACAACAACGGGGATCTGGTCGCCGATACACCGCCAGAGAAACTGCTGGCCCTGACGACAGGTGGGGAGCATCATGCGCATGCGATTCGTCGGGGACCGGATGGGTGGTGGTATCTGATGGCCGGCAACCACGCCGAAGGGATCCAGCGATTGAAAAGCGACGGGGATGCAGCCATTCCCGTCGCGCGAGCCGGAACCCTCTGGCGCATCAGCCCCGACTTTCAGCGCCGGGGCGTCGTCGCTCATGGACTGCGAAATGCCTACGACTTCGATTTTCTGCCCGATGGCCAGCCAGTCACCTACGACAGTGATGGAGAACGGGACATCACCCTTCCATGGTACCGACCCACTCGCATTCTGGTCCTTAGCCCCGGTTCCGATGCAGGATGGATCGGAGAATGCTCTCGCGATCCCGATTATCGATTCCTGATGCCACGCACCCTGGCCTCTCTGGGCCGTGGTTCGCCAACCGGCGTCGCTGTCTACCAGCACAGCCGCTTTCCCTCGAAGTACCAGGGGGCCATCCTGGCTCTCGACTGGACTTTCGGGCGTATCCTGGCGGTCTACCCCGAACGCGTTGCCGTCTCAGCCGATCATCCCGACGCCAAACGACTTCGATTGGGGGCCGAGACATTCCTCAAGTCGACCGGCAGTGCGGGCTTTGCTGCGACCGACCTGGTCGTCGAACCTTCTGGCAGCCTTTTAGTCAGCGTCGGCGGAAGAGGAACCCGCGGGGCGATCTATCGGATCGATTACCAAGGTCCTGCGGAAACGCTTTCGATCTGGAGAGATGCGACCGGCGAGGAACGCAATCTTCCCTCACCTCGATCGCTCGATCCGGCCCAAGCCGAACAGGCAACCAAGCTGCTCCAAGCCAATGCCTCGCTCGAATCACACCAAGTCGCTTCCGCGCGACAACTGGCCGGTGAACGAATCCAGGAGGTGCTCGCCGAAGCTTCGGTAGGGAACTGGAGCTACCAGGAGAAACGGTTGACCGACGCCGCCAGGCTCCAGGCAGCCCGACAACTGCTGGCGCTTCCCGGAACGATGGTCAACCCCCGGACGATCGATCGTTGGCTGGCCGATCCCGTGGCCGAACTGCGAGCGATGGGGTGGCGAGCCATCGGATGGGGCAAAACCAATGGCACCCCCAACGACCTTGCCACCTGGCAGAAGAAAGCTTCCGATTTGGTGGCTCAGTCCAGTGGCTCCCCTGGATATGCGACCGACTGGGGAGAATGGATGGCGCCAGTCGATCAACTGGCTGCCTGGGAATGCATCGGCTGGAGACGGTGGACGCCCAACAGCGATTCACTGCCCCTGGTACTCGCGGACAGCACCCTAAGCCAGGTCAGACTGTGGGCCCTGTCGCGCCGCCGCGTTCGACAGGGGAATGAGTTGCTTCAACGACTGGCCGATCTCCATTACGCCGCCGCCCCCAGCGGCCTGGAAGGGCGAGTGCTGGATGGCCTCGCCTCGGAAGTCTCCCAGAAACGATGGCCGACCGACGATTCGGCGATGCAGCAACTGCTCACCCATCTTCAAGCCGCAATCGGGGACCTTCGCCACGAAGTGCCTCCCCATTCACCGACCGCCAAAAACAGCTTTTTCGACAGCTATCGATCTCGGTTTTCCGAGCGTTTCGATCCCAAGGTGCGCGATGGTTGGACTCGATGGTTGTTGGCCACCATTCAGCAGGCAGGCAGCGACGGCAAGATCGATCTCCAAGTGGAAGCGATCCGAACCCTGGCAATGTTGCGGCCGGCATTAGCCGAAGTCCCCCAAGTCGCATTGGCTCTGATCGACGACAAAAGCCATCCCACTTCGGATCTCCATGCGCTGGCTCTGCTAGCAAGCTGCACCCACCCTGCGACCCCTGAACGTTCCGATGCCGCTGCAGGTGCCCTCCTGGCAATCGAACGCAAGGTCAAGGAGCGAGGTCTGAATACCGACAGCCAGTGGCAGAATCGGCTGAAGGATCTTTGGGACGCACTGCTGACTGGCGACCCAGATCTACCCGCTCACCTGATCAAGCACCACGACTTTGGCCAGTCCGACTCGCTTCTCTGGGCGCGATGGCTCCCCGTGCCGCTGCACCCAGAGGCTCGCAGAAAAAT
>Ga0068872_10001398_pt1 | contig 19473 bp, 20 predicted proteins | sample NOAtaG_7_FD_66441 | JGI IMG/M metagenome (GOLD analysis project Ga0068872, IMG submission 66441) | Freshwater lake microbial communities from Lake Erie, under a cyanobacterial bloom - NOAA_Erie_Diel1S_2200h metaG | ecosystem: Environmental > Aquatic > Freshwater > Lake | place: USA: Ohio, Lake...
CGGCAATACCTTTCGGCCTGACTTGGCAAATTGGCCCTGTCTGTTAACTTTGTTTGAGACAAAATCCACCAGCTTATGGAACCCTCCTACCAAATCCGTAGCCTTGAACAGTACCATCACGATTATGCACGAAGCCTGCAGGACCCCGAAGGTTTTTGGGCCGATGTGGCTAGAAGTTTCCATTGGCGTCAGCCCTGGAACCGCGTGTTGCAATGGGATTTCCAAGGCCCCAAAGTGCAATGGTTCCAAGGCGCCAAACTCAACATCACCGAAAATTGCCTGGACCGGCATTTGGCCCTCAAAGCAAACCAACCCGCCATCATCTGGGAACCCAACGACCCCTCCGAAGCAAACCGCATCCTCACCTACCAAGAATTGCACCTGAAGGTCTGCCAATTTTCCCATGTCCTTCGCAACAATGGTGTTCGCAAGGGCGACCGAGTCTGCATATACATGGGAATGGTGCCCGAATTGGCCATTGCCGTGTTGGCCTGCGCCCGCATAGGAGCCATCCATTCCGTGATTTTCGGTGGGTTCAGCGCCCAAAGCATTGCCGACCGCATCCAAGATGCCCAAGCCGGTTTTGTGGTCACCTGCGACGGCGCCTATCGGGGCAACAAAGAAATCCCATTGAAATCCGTCATCGACGACGCCCTGACCCAATGCGAATCGGTGCAAAAAGTATTCGTGCATGTCCGCACCAAAACCCCGATGAGCATGATCAAAGGCAGGGATTTGTTTTGGGAAGATGAAGTGCACCGCGTGAAAGTACTCGGGCAAGGCTCCTTCACCGCCGAAGAAATGGACAGTGAAGACCCCCTTTTTATTTTGTACACCTCAGGATCCACCGGCAAACCCAAAGGAGTGGTACACAGTTCGGGAGGCTACATGGTTTGGGCGAATTACACCTTCCTGAACGTGTTCCAATACCGCGAAAAGGAAATCCATTTCTGCACGGCCGACATCGGGTGGATCACAGGCCACAGTTACATCCTTTACGGCCCTTTGAGCGCAGGCGCCACCACCCTGATGTTTGAAGGCGTGCCGACATGGCCTGATGCCGGTCGCTTTTGGGACATCGTAGACAAATACAAGGTCAACATCCTGTACACCGCCCCCACGGCCATTCGTTCCCTCATGGGTTTTGGATTGGGCCCACTCCAAGGGAAAAGCCTGAAATCCTTGCGCGTGTTGGGAAGCGTTGGCGAACCCATCAACGAGGAAGCCTGGCAGTGGTACCACGACAACGTGGGCAAAGGGAATTGCCCCGTGGTGGACACTTGGTGGCAAACCGAAACAGGGGGCGTGATGATATCCAACCTCGCCGACGTGACGCCTGCCAAACCGAGCTTCGCCACCCTGCCTTTGCCGGGCATTCAACCCTGCCTCTTGGACGAAAAAGGCGAAGAAATCCAAGGCAACGGCGTGAGCGGCAACCTGTGCATCAAATTCCCATGGCCCGGCATCATCCGCACCACCTACGGCGATCATGAACGATGCAGGCAGAATTATTTTGCCGCCTACCCGGGATACTACTTCACCGGTGACGGATGCCTGCGGGATGAACAAGGCAACTACCGCATCACGGGGCGCGTGGACGACGTATTGAACGTATCGGGGCACCGCATCGGAACGGCCGAGGTGGAAAATGCCATCAACATGCACACCGGAGTGGTGGAAAGCGCAGTTGTGGGCTACCCGCATGACCTCAAGGGGCAAGGAATTTACGCCTTCGTGGTATGCACCAATACCCACGGAGATGAGAACCTTACGCGGCAGGACATTTCAACCACCGTGGCACGCATCATCGGGCCCATCGCCAAGCCCGATAAAGTGCAGTTTGTGAGCGGCCTTCCCAAAACAAGAAGTGGAAAAATCATGCGCCGGATCCTACGAAAAATCGCAGAAGGAGAAACCCACAACCTCGGCGACACCACCACCTTGTTGGACCCCGGCGTGGTGGAAGAAATCAAAAATGGCAAGGTATGAGCAGGTTTCCGGACAAATGCCCCCTACGTGGAGCGACCACAAGCACATCGGGCGACTCTTTGGAGGGGCTCAGACAGACGCATTTCAGTTTGGCTGAGCAGGGAGGCAGTGGAATCCGTTATTTTTTGTGCACCGTTTGCGGAAAGGAATTTGGCGTACAGGAAGACATGGGATACCATGTGCCTCAAATTCAATGGCCCGAACAATGCCTGAATCCGCACCCCTGAAAACCCATTTCGTGATTTCACGGCAAGAAAGAACCCAAAGGTTTGGGAATAGGCCCAAGAGGTGGGAGGGGCCAGAGAATTTCAATTTGGTGGGAAGTTTGCTTACTTCGCATCTACTGTCGCGTTTGACAGTTCGAAACAAGGACAAAACCAATTAATCAGGCATGTTTGGATTCATCATGGGAAGTGCCGGTATGGAAGGCGCCAGGAGAATTGCCAAAACAATCGGGATGGCCATTGCGATCGTGGTGTTGCTGGAACTCATCAGGCGGATTTACAACCGTTGCCCTGCCCGTTTGAAGTTCCCCTTCAAATTGTTGTCATCTTTTTTGTTGGCCCAACCCTTCATGCTCATCATCCTGTCCTACCAACGGTTCATCACCGACCCCGACCTCCTGAACTTTTTGAGTAAAATCCATTTTCAAGTCATCTTGTTTTTGATGGGGCTATTATTCTTCACGCTCATCACCTTCCGAATTTTAGGATGGTACATTCATAGAATCAACGATTTAACCACAGCCAAGAATGCTTCCCTCCCTCGGCGGGTTTGGGAGTTCATCAAGCGGCCCTTCATCAAACCAAAACAATCGGCCAATCCCACGGTCAAGCCTTGAGGATTGTATTATCTTTGCCCAAAGTCATTTAAAATTGCCCTTTGATGAAAGTGTTCTTGCCATTCGCATCACGTTTGGGTCTTCCTAATCACCCGACAGGGAAATTTTGATGGATTTTTTAAATCAGCCTTGGCCATGGTATGTGACCGGTCCTCTGATTGGACTGATGGTTCCGCTTCTTCTGATTTTGGGAAACAAAGCCTTTAGCATCAGTTCGACCTTGCGCACCATTTGTGCTTCCTGTACCCCGATTCGCATTCCATTCTTCGACTACGATTGGAGAAAAGAGATTTGGAACCTTGTTTTCGTGGGGGGAATTGCTTTCGGTGGCATGTTGGGTGTGACCTTGTTGGACGATCCACAGGCCGTCCAAGTGCACCCATCCCTTGTAGAGATGCTATCGAGCCATGCCATCACCGATTACAGTCAGTTGGTCCCAGCAGACTTGTTCAATTGGGACAGCCTTTTTACCCTGAGGGGCTTTTTACTCATCGTTTTGGGTGGATTTTTGGTGGGGTTTGGAACTCGCTATGCGGGCGGTTGCACCAGTGGCCATGCCATCATGGGACTGTCAAACCTTCAACTTCCGTCGTTGATTGCAACTGTTTGCTTCATGATTGGTGGTTTTGCGACAGCTAACCTGGTGCTTCCTCACATTTTGGCCCTTTGAACCCCGGAAAATGAACTCCATCCAATCCAACGGCGACATCAACCCCGGTCACAGCCACCCAGGAATATCCAAGTGGATTTCCTATGGCAAGTTCGCTTTGGCTGGCATTGCATTCGGCATCATCCTGACCAAAGGGGAGGTGCTGAGTTGGTTTCGCATTCAGGAGATGTTTCATCTGCAATCATTTCACATGTTCGGCACCATTGGAAGCGCAGTATTGGTGGGTATGATCTCGATTTGGACCATCAAAAAATTCAAAATCAAGACTTTACAAGGCGAAACCATCGAGATTCCAGCAAAGAAATTCAGCCAAGGCCAAATTTGGGGTGGCTTGATTTTTGGGATGGGATGGGCCTTGACAGGTGCATGTCCAGGTCCCATGTATGCACAAATTGGCATGGGTGTCACGGTGAGCGCCGTGATGATCTTGAGCGCTTTGTTGGGCACTTGGGTTTACGGCTTGCTTAGGGATCGCCTGCCCCATTGAGGCGGAATTGACAAAAAAACCAGACCAAGGGATTTCCAGCTTTTTTGGCGTTATCGATTTCAGAATACCGGCCCTCAGTATGTCAAGGGTCAATTCCACGTGATTTTTTCGAAAACCACTTGCAGCTTTTCAGGAATAACGATAATTTTGCCCTGTGATGAAAAAATTCTGCCAAATGATGTGTTGTAACCTTCGGTATTCCGAGGTGAGCTGACATTTGTGCGAAATTCTCCACATAAAAAAGCCCTTCGGAATTTCGAAGGGCTTTTTTTTTATCGGTGTTTGTAATTACTCCAAAAGATGAAAAAAAGAATAAACCAAATGAACTCTTGTTGCTGCATGGGAACCTTAAAGGAATCCCGGAGGTAGTTTGTTGTTCCATTTCACCCCAGAACGTACAGCCCTTCGAATTCACGGAGGGCTTTTTTTTTTCCTATCACTCAACAAAAACTTTATGTCCACAAAAAAACAACATTTCGAGACGCTGCAACTCCACGCAGGTCAAACGGCTGACCCAACCACTGGTTCAAGAGCCGTCCCAATTTATCAAACCACCAGCTACGTATTCAAGGATTCAGAGCATGCTGCCAACTTGTTTGGGCTTCGGGAGTTTGGAAACATTTACACGAGAATCATGAATCCGACCACAGACGTCTTCGAGCAGAGAATCGCTGCTTTGGAAGGTGGAGTCGCCGCTGTGGCAGTAGGTTCGGGGCAAGCGGCACAGTTCATCGCCTTGAACAATATCCTTCAAGCGGGGGATAACTTTATCAGCACCTCATTTCTTTACGGTGGCACCTACAATCAATTCAAAGTCGCTTTCAAGCGCCTTGGAATAGAGGTGAGGTTCGCAGACGGCGACCATCCAGATTCCTTTTCTTCCTTGATTGATTCCAAAACAAAGGCCATTTACATCGAAACAATCGGTAACCCAGGATTCAACATCCCGGATTTCGAAAAAATTGCGTCGATTGCACAAAATCATGGTCTACCACTCGTTGTTGATAATACATTCGGCGCAGGAGGGTATCTATTCAGACCAATTGAACACGGGGCGAATGTCCTGGTAGAAAGCGCGACCAAATGGATTGGTGGGCACGGAACAAGCATCGGTGGGGTGATAGTAGACGGTGGTAATTTCAATTGGGGAAATGGAAAATTCCCTCAGTTCACCGAGCCCAGCGAAGGATACCATGGGCTGAAATTTTGGGAGGTGTTTGGCGAAAAAAATCCACTAGGTCTTCCCAACATTGCTTTTGCAATTCGGGCAAGGGTAGAAGGCCTTCGGGATTTCGGCCCTGCACTCTCTCCTTTTAACTCATTCTTGTTGTTGCAAGGTCTTGAGACTTTGTCTTTACGAGTACAAAGAACGGTTGAAAATGCTTTGGCAATCGCTGAATGGCTGGAGGAATTACCGGAAATCGAATATGTTAATTATCCAGGTTTGACCTCTTCCCCGCACCATTCCCTAGCCAAAAAGTACCTAAAAAATGGGTTTGGCGGTGTGTTGTCATTCAAACTTAAAGGTGGAAAAGAGGTAGCTGATGCCTTGGTTAATAACTTGACACTTATCTCTCACCTAGCAAATGTTGGCGACTCAAAAACGCTGATTATTCATCCTGCAACCACCACACACGAACAATTGTCACCGCTCGAGCAGAAAGCCGCGGGTGTTGAACCTGGCCTTCTAAGGCTGTCCGTGGGTATCGAACACCTTGAGGACATCAAAGGAGATCTGCTCCAAGCCATTCAGGGTATTCCGACATTCAATCAATTGGCGAATCATGAAACCCAAAATATTTCGCTCGGTCATTGAATTGGAATGTTCGGGCGAAGAATTCGAGATTGAAATTGCGTACCATAGTTCTGGCAATCTTGGAGACAATTGTTCGAAAGTTGTTTGGGTCTGCCATGCATTGACTGCAAACAGCAATGTATTGGAATGGTGGCCAGGCCTTTTTGGTCCTGGCTGCCTTTTCAACCCGAATGAGTATTTGATCATTTGCGCGAACACCATTGGAAGCTGCTACGGAAGCACTGGTCCACTTTCTAACAATCCCGAAACCAATCGACCCTATTTTCATGACTTCCCAGAGTTGACAATTAGGGATATGGTTAAAGCTCATGAAGCGTTGAGAATGCATTTGGGAATTAATCGAATTGATGTTTTGATAGGAGGCAGCATGGGGGGCTTTCAGGCGATGGAATGGTCCATCTCTAATCCTGAAATCCCACAAAAAATGGTTTTGATTGCAACAGCTGCACGCCATTCGCCGTGGGGTATCGCATTCAATGAAACCCAAAGAATGGCTATTCAATGCGATCAAACATGGCAACATCCTTCCCCAGAAGCTGGATTAGAGGGGTTGAAAACGGCTAGAGCCATTGCTTTGCTGAGCTACCGACATTTTGATGCCTATTTGGAATCCCAACTTGATGAGGACAACTCCAAAACCGACCGGTTTAAAGCCGCTGGCTATCAAAAATATCAGGGCGAAAAGTTGGCAAAAAGGTTCAACGCATTCAGTTACTATACCTTGACTAGAGCGATGGATTCGCACCATGTTGGAAGGGGTAGGGATAGCTTGGCAAGTGCCTTGAATAGCATTCGGGCAAAAACACTAGTGATTGGCATAGAAACCGACCTATTGTTTCCCATTCGTGAGCAGCAGCTCATCGCAGTAACAATCCCCGATGCCAAATTGGAAATCATCAAAAGCCAATATGGGCACGATGGATTTCTGGTTGAAACAGATAAAATCTCACGGTTAATTCATCAATCTTTTAGCTAAAAACAAATGAAACGAATTGGATTAATTGGCTTTGGCTGCGTTGGTCAAGGAACTTATGAACTTTTGGGGAACCTGAACACCCCCATGTTTGCGGTCACGAAGGTCATTGTTAAAACCCCCGGCAAAAGCAGAATGGTCGACCCAAAACTGATTTCCTACGATGTCAATGATGTCTTGGACAACACAGCAATCGACTTTTTGATTGAAGCTACCAATGACACCGATTTTGCTTACGATTTGGCGAAAAAAGCCCTTTCAAGAGGCATTCCATTGATTTCAGCAAACAAAAAAATGATTGCAAACCATCTGGAGGAACTTACCCGACTTGCCGCCGAGTTCGATACACCTTTCCGATATGAGGCAGCAGCTTGCGGTGCGATCCCCATCGTGGAAACATTGAACAACTATTTCCGCCAAGTACCCGTTTTCGAAATCAAAGGTATTTTCAATGGGACTTCCAATTACATCCTCACCCAGATTTTCCAAAATAAGCTTGACTACAATTCCGCCCTTGAAAAAGCTCAAGAATTAGGATTTGCAGAAACCGACCCAACATCTGACGTGGGTGGATACGACGCAAAATACAAGCTGGCCATCCTAGCTAACCACGCATTCGGAATCACCTTGAACCCAAATTCAATCTTGAATCTCGGCATCGATTCCTTGAAGCCGATCGACATTAACTTCTTTGTAAAGAGAAATCAAAAAATCAAGTTGATTGCAAAATCCTATTGGCATGGCGACAGGATTGTAAGTTATGTATTACCTCACTTCGTCAATGATGTTGACCCATTGTTCTCAATAGAATTGGAATATAATTCCGTTTGGGTTGAAACAGGCACCGCCGGCAGCCAAATTTTCACAGGCAAAGGAGCTGGCTCATCCCCTACTGCCACAGCAATTCTCGGGGACCTCCAACACCTTGCAGAAAGGAGGGCATACAAAGCAAAACCAACAAAAAATGAGATTCGGTCATGCAATTCCGATGAACCCAAAATAGAAATCTATGCAAGACTTAACAATCCGGAGGATTTGAAAAATTTTCAATTCAATCAAATAATTGAAAAACACGAAGCTGATGGATCAATTCAAGTTGTCGGCGTTATAAAACTATCCATCCTTTCGGAAATCAGGTCTTGGGTTTTGGAAAATCACATACCATTGGTGGCTTCTAACCAAAAAGTTAGCGGAGGGGACAACCTGGATTCCAAAGTGAATGATTTGAACAGCCTCACAAAGATTTCAGCCTGATTTCTGAATATCACCTGCATTGAGGCAAAAGACAGCGTTGGATTGAGGTTACCAAACCTCAAGTTCGTAAAGAAGCCCAACCACTGACCAAACTCATCCACAAGGGTTCACAACTATCAGCGGAAACTCCCCTGATTGATTTGCATCTTTGAGGTGAGATGACAGAATTCAGTCCATTTTCGACCACCGTCAGTTCTCCGGAAGGAATGTACGACTTGGCACGCCAACTGCTTTCGACTTGCAAAAAACAGCGAATTTTTGCAATTTTCGGGGACTTGGGTGCCGGAAAGACAACTTTGGTGAAGGCCATTGTTGCACAATTGGGCTCAGAGGACGTGGTGAAAAGCCCGACCTTCGGCTTGGTTAATGCGTACCATGGCACTCCGGGTGAAATCTATCATTTCGACTTCTACCGCATCCGCGAATTGGTCGAAGTTTTCGATTTGGGATATGAAGAATATTTCGATTCCGGCAATTATTGTTTCATCGAGTGGCCCGAAATGATAGGTCCATTGTTGCCGGACAACGCGGTTTCAATTCGAATTTCTGTCACAAACCCACAAGAAAGAACAGTCACGGTGCAATGCACAACACAAGATGAGTAAGTCACGAATTGGTTCAGGGATGTTTGGAGACATTCACCCTTCCTCTTGGGCAGTGCCCGCCGAAATGATGGTCAAAACCCGTGACCACAAAAAGTCTCTTCGCATCGGGGTGCCAACGGAAACCATGCCCGGTGAGATGCGAGTGGCCTTGACGCCGGAATCCGTCGCGGTTTTGGTGGCCAATGGACATGAAGTGTATGTTCAGAAAGGTGCCGGGAATGCTTCCTCCTTTTCTGACAAGGCATACGCGGAAGCTGGCGCCTACACGGTATATGAGCTCGCCGACGTGTACACAAAATCCGACATCATCGTGAAGGTGTCGCCTGTATCGGAGGAGGAGTTGGAGCTGTTGAGACCGCACCAGACATTGATTTCTGCCTTGAATTTGGGATCCATGTCTCCCGAACTGCTTAGAACCCTCATCAAGAAAAACATCTTGGCCATCGGGTTTGAATTTTTGCAAGGAAGCGATGGCGGCAGGCCCCTTGTACAAATGATGAGTGAAATCGCAGGGGTCACCTCTTTGCATATCGCCACAGAACTTTTGTCTGCACATACAGGCGGGCAAGGCTTGCTTTTGGGAGGAATCACCGGGGTACCACCTGCCGTAGTCACCATCATTGGTGCCGGGACAGTAGGATACAACGCTGCCCGTACTGCATTGGGATTCGGGGCGTCGGTTAAAGTCATCGATGAAGACGTAAACCAACTTCGGAAAATGCAGCGCAATCTCGGCATCTCCATCCACACGGCCGTGAGTCTGCAACATTATGTAAGGGAGGCGGTCGAAAGCAGCGATGTGGTGATTGGTGCAGCTGTTAAGGCCGGTCATCGTGCACCCGTTGTGGTCACTGAAGAAATGGTCAACAACATGCGGGAAGGCTCAGTCATCGTGGATGTTGCCATCGACCAAGGAGGATGCATCGAAACCAGTCGGGCCACCTCACACGACCGCCCCACATTCATCCACAATGGTGTGGTGCACTACTGTGTCCCCAACATAGCTTCCCGGGTACCCGCCACTGCTTCCGTAGCAGTCAGCAACATATTGGGTCCTATTTTGCTCAAAGCGGGTGACATGGGCGGCATGGAAGCGTTGGTCAAAACCAATGAGGGCCTGAAAGCAGGCGTCTATGTATACCGAAGGCACCTCACAAAACGGTCCCTCAGCACCATTTTCGGAATCGACTACATGGACATCAATCTGTTGGTGGCTTCACAACTTTGAGTGTCAGGCCGCGAGTCCGACCTGATCCGCCATTTTGTTGTATTTTAGCCGGACAGCCATGTTGTTTGGCACAATCCTTGTGAAAAACCTCCAAAAACACCTATGAAACACGCTATCATCCTACTCTCTTTCACCTTGATGGTGTTTGCCTCCAAGGCTCAAAAGGCCACTGAAGGCTCGGAAAAATCCCCATTGGGCACAGATGGGAAATGCATCGTCATCGAGCTCGAAGGTAAAGGCAAAAATGTGGAGTCCGTGCTGAACGAAAAATTCAAAAAGCTAAAAGGGAAGAAGGAAAAAGGGTTTGAGGCCTACAAAGCGCAGATTTTCCCCGAAATTTCAGCCAATACCCTCGATTATTACTACAAAGTTGATTCCAAAGGCGACACGAAAAGCAAGGTGATTTTCTTTGTGAGCACCGGCTATGACAACTGGCTCAACTCCAACGACCATTCGAGTGAGATTGCCAACACCAAAAAAATGTTGGAAGGCTTGGTGGTGGAAGTCCGCACCTATGAGCTCACCTTGGCGGTAGATCTCCAAACCAAAGTATTGGAAGACGCTACCAAGGAGCAAGAGAAATTGGTGAAGGACAATGAAGACCTCAAAAAAGAATTGTCCAAGCTTCAAGAGGAAATTGAGCGTAACAAAAAAGACACTGATGCCAACGCAAAGGCCCAGGAAGAGCAGAAGAAAGTCATCGAAAAGGAAAAAAAGATGCTTGAAGACCTTCAAAAACAGCTCGGCCAAGTCAAGTAACACACTTCCCAAGACAAGGAGCCACCCCACAAGGGTGGTTTTTTGTTTCCGAGTTCAGCGATTGGCAACCAACGTGGCAATGCCTTCCTCAATGCCGATTTGAGGCTCCCAACCTGTGAAAGATTTGATTTTGCTGATGTCGGCCAACAAATGAAGGCGGTCGGATTTCCTCACCTTCGCGGGGTCGGTTTCGATGGTCACCGATTCACCCAAAGCAGTGCTGAATGCATCCACGATTTCAGTTACACTGTATTCGATGCCTCTGCCCAGATTGAAGACATCAAACCCACCCTTGAAACATTTCAACAGCGCGCATACTGCCCTTGCCATATCATGGGTATGGATGAAGTCACGCTTTGGAGTCAAATTGCCGAGGCGCAACACCCTTGACCCTGCCAAAACTTGTTGTTGGATTTCGGGAATCAGGTGGGGATTGGTCTCATTGGGGCCGAAGGCATTGAAAAACCTACACACGACAGTGGGAACCTGCGATTGAAGGTGGTACTCATGGCAAAGGTGTTCGCCAGTAAGTTTGGTGAGCCCGTAAATGTCCAAAGGAGCCGGAGAAAAATCCTCGGACACCGCCACATCACAAATGGGATAAACAGCCGCCGTGGATGCAAAAAACAATCCCTTCAGCCTTCCGAATTTCTTGGCGGCGTTTAGGACGGACAAAGTGCCGCGAATGTTGATGTCGGCGCTTTCGTAGGGGTGAGCATTGCACCAAGGAATGAAGTGGACTGCAGCCAAATGAAGGATCCAATCCGGCTTGACTTGATGGAGCAACTCCTCCAACCGGCCTTGATCCCTGATGTCGAATTCATGGAATTGCTGATCAGGAAGTTCCAGAAAGGCCCGATTTCCGAAACTCAAATCATCCACGACCGTGACCTCAACACCCATTTGCTGAAGGGCGGACACCACTGCAGAGCCGATGAAACCTGCACCACCGGTGACCAAGACCCTGCGGATTTCTTGACCCAACTCAGGCATTGGACTCATCTTTTTTTCTTGCCACGAATAAATATTGCCGGATGAAAATGCGTTTGTTCATGCCGAGGGTGAGCAGATAGAAAAACCTACCTTGCCAATTCATGGTCTTCCAAGTAGTGTGGTTGGTTTCCAATCTTTCCAGCATGTAATGCGGCCTGAGCATTTGCTTGATGGTGTGGAGGGTGAAAAACCGCAAATGGGTCCGGTCCAACAAGCCCTCGTCGTCGTATTCGAAACGGTCCATCGCCAATTTCCAAAGGACATAAAGATTGCCTGCATTCGGAATGCTGCCCACCAACACACCACCCGGAGCCAACAAGGGTTTCACGGCCTCAACCACACGCCATGGATTGTAGAGGTGCTCCAGGACATCCAAGAACAGAATCGCATCGTAGGAACCCGCATGTGGGATTTCCCCTAACTTTCCTTGGTCGATGAGTTCTTCGATGTTGCCCTGCATCACCCAATCCAGATTCGCTTGTGCTTCGACTGCCGCCTCAGGCATCAATTCCACACCGGCATAATAGTCCACTCCCATGGTTTTTTTGGCAAGCAACCCCGTGCCGCCACTGCTACAACCGATTTCCAAAATTCGGACAGGTCGTTTTCCGGACTGCTCAAAGTGCCGCTGAAGGAGTCTGACAACATCGTGGCGGGTCAGCGCGAAATACCTCTCGGCTCCTTGCTTGTCTCGGTATAGGGTCCTGAGTGTTTCCATGAGGGTTTCGGGCCGTAAAGTTGGCGAATTAATCCCGTCATTCCGAACGGTCGCAGGAAATAGGACACCAGCCGATTTTTCCACGCGATCGAGCGCTGGCTGCCCCACTTCAGATGAAAAACACGTTGGGCCTCCTTGAATTTTCCAGAAATGTCCAAGGAGGCCTTCTGACTCGTGATGTGTGCCAAATGACGCACATAGGCCGAAGGTACTGCCGCACTCCGGATATCATGCATGCGCATCACCATGGTGAAATCATCATCGGCAAAATAATAGTCGAATTGCTCATCAAACGGCCCAGTGACCTGAAAAGTCGAGCGCTTGACCAAAAAGCACCAACCCGTGAATGTGGTACGGACATGGTAGCCCTCCACATACTCGCACCCTGCAGGGAAAAAACCGGGCGGGGTGTGAGGAGAATCAGAATCTACTGGGCAAAAACACGAGATCTGGGGATGGGTCCCGGCAATTTTGAGCATGGCTTCGACACTACCCGGATGAAACACCAAATCATTGTTGCAAAACATCACCCAATCAGAATTTCCATGTTGAAGGCCGATGTTGTTGAATGCGTTGAAATTGAAGGGGCTTTTCGGGTAAGCCACCGTCACCTGAGGGGCATACTCCCAACCGTAGTTCGCAAAATCAGGATTGCTTTCGAGCAGGATGATTTGAAACTCGACGGAGGGATTTCCTTCCAACAAGGATGAAATGGCCTGCACATTCATGTTGTAAACTTCTTTGTCCACGGCCAGGGACAACATCACCACGTCAACCTTTGTCATGACCTCGGGATGCTTGCATGGGTGGATTTCAAGTAGCCCAAAACCCTATCGGCATTGGATTTCCAAGTGTGGTGGTTCAGTACCTTGCTTTGGAAACCAATGGCCAATTTCTCTCTTGTTTCCTTGTCTTGGACGAGTTTCAACATGGCCTCTTCCAAAGCCTTTTCGTCTGATTTGTCGATGATGAGTCCATCCACATCGGGCGTCATCACATCCAAAATGGCAGGGTGGTCGGTGGTGATGATGGCCTTCCCCATCGCTCCATATTCAAACAATTTGATGGGCGAGCAATACCAATTGGTGTTGGGCAACAAGCATATGTCCATGGCCGCAATGTGTTGGAAAACTTCGGAATGCGGAACATATCCTGTGAAAAGGACCGAATCATCCAAGCCCATGGACTGTACCAAAGCCTTCAATTGGCCTTCGGTTTCCCCGCTTCCCACGATGAGCAACCGGGTGTCAGGGTGCAAACGGTGGACCGGGGCAAATGCCTTGATCATTTTTTCGATGCCATGCCAAGGTTGAATGCTGCCGACCCAACCGAACACCACTTTCCCAACCAGGTTTTGCCGTTGTCGGATGTTCAAAACCGCCTGTGGTTCGGCCATGGTTTTTGCCGGGTCTATTGCATTGGGCACCACGGTGAATTTGCCCCTGAAAATCCCATGGTGTTCAATGAAGTAATCTCGGAGAGCGCTTGAGACCACCATGACCTGTGCGGTTTTGGTCAATTGTTCGTGTTCACGCTGCACAGCTTCCTGCAAGAGTTTGGAACCACCGCCCTCCAATTCCACCTTTTCTTCCACATAGGGGCTGTTCATCTCCAAAATGTGCATCACTCCCGCTTTTTTGGCTGCCCTTACTCCGGAAACTTGCATGTAATTGGCACGCTCATAAATCAAATCCGGCTTGAATTTCTGGATTTCCGCCCTCAATCGAAGGAAGGCTTCTTCATCAAAATCAATCAAACGATCGTCCTTCCAAGTCTGCCAACGAGCAGTCGGGATGATTTTTTTGGCAATTTTCTTCAAAAAGCCATTGCGGGGAGGACTGTAATTTTCCCGCGGTTCGGTCCCACCCATGATGAGCGGCCTGACTTCATGGCCTTGGTCCCTGAAGGCCTGTATCATTTCCCGCATGTGCGTACCGTATCCGGCGGGATCGGTCAAATTCAAGTTGGGATGGGGGGAATAATACAGGATTTTCATGCAGTGCAAAATTGGGAACGATTCGGTGCAAGGGCAAGCCAAAAAGAAATTAGGTGTACAAACCGGTTGTGGCATTATTCTTGCTTCTAAACAAAGTATTCGAAAATCCACTGGTCCCACATGGAATAAACGGATTCTCGAAACGAAAAAAAGTTAAATTAGGACTGTCTAGATCGACAAAAAGATTATGAACAACATTCTCAAAACCACCATCCTGCTCGCAGCCTTCAGTTTGACTGCGTTTGTTTCCAAAGCCCAATCCGGAATTCAGTTCCATCAGGGCACTTTCCAGGAAGCCTTGAACAAAGCAACCAAAGAAAATAAATTGGTGTTTATGGATGCTTACACGGCTTGGTGTGGTCCTTGTCGTGCAATGTCCGCCAATACATTTACCAACCCTGATGTGGCCGATTACTTCAACCAAAATTTCGTGAACATCAAAGTGGACATGGAAAAAGGCGAAGGTCCTACCTTGAGCCGCAAATTTGCAGTGACTGCCTACCCAACCTTGTTGTTTTTGAATGGACAAGGCTCAGTGGTGCACAAGGAACTTGGATTCAAGGATGCTGCTACCTTCTTGAGCTTGGGCAAAAAAGCCAATGGCATGAAGCCGGCAGCTACCACCAAATAAGACCAATCATCCAAATTTGTGGAATTGAAAAAGCGCCCCGCGGGGCGCTTTTTCAATTTTCACTTCAGCTTTGCCACTCCGGGAAGCTCTTTCCCTTCCAACAACTCAAGTAGTGCGCCCCCTCCCGTGGAAACGTAGCTCACATCATCGTCCAAACCAGCCTGTGCGATGGCAGCTGCACTGTCTCCCCCTCCTACCAAGGTATAGCAACCATGCTGCGTTGCTTCAGCCAAAGCTTTGGCCACAGCCATCGTGCCTTGGGCAAACGGCGCCATTTCGAATACACCCATCGGACCGTTCCAAAGGATGGTCTTGCTTTGCATGATTACTTGATAGAAAGCTTCAAAACTCTTGGGGCCTATGTCGAGGCCCATCATCTCAGCTGGAATCTGGTCGTTCATGACCACCATCGTTTGGGCGTCTTCGGCAAAGCGGTCAGCCACCACGGAGTCGATGGGAAGCAGTATGTTCACATTCTTGGCGCGTGCGGCTTTGATGAGAGAAGCAGCCAATGCAACCCGGTCATCCTCACACAACGACTTTCCGATGCCATATCCTTTTGCCTTCAAGAAAGTGAATGCCATACCTCCGCCGATGAGCAGATTGTCCACTTTGTCAAGCAAACGCTGAATGATGAGGATTTTGTCGCTCACCTTGGCTCCTCCAACGATGGCAGTGAAAGGCCTCTCCGCATTCTCCATCACCTTGGTGGCACTTTCCACTTCGGAGGCCATCAAAAAGCCTGCATATTTTTCCTTAAAATGATCGGCTACCAATGCAGTGGAGGCATGCGCCCTGTGTGCGGTGCCGAAGGCGTCATTCACATAAACATCGCCATGAGCCGCCAACTTTTCGGTGAATGCTGCATCACCTGCCTCTTCTTCGTCATAATAGCGGAGGTTTTCCAACAGCACCACTTGGCCGGGCTTCATGGAGGATGTGATAGCAAAGGCCTCAGAACCGATACAATCGCCTGCGAACACTACGGGCCTTGCCAACAACTCAGAAAGCCGATCTACTACTTGACGCAAACTGAGTTCCGGCTTCGGTTTGCCTTTAGGCCTTCCCATGTGGGACATCAAAACGGCAGATCCGCCTTTTTCCAAAATATGTTGAATGGTGGGAATAGCGCCCCGAATGCGGATGTCGTCTGTGATTTGTCCCTCGTCATCGAGTGGCACGTTGAAGTCAACCCGAATAAGGGCACGCTTGCCTGTGAAATCTGCGTTACGGATGGTTTTCATGTTTCGATGGTGTTGGTCAAAAAAAAGGAGCCGCCCCAAGGAGCGGCCCCTAACCTGTCATTGATTAGCCCACTCTCAGTACCAGCTCAGCCACGCGGCTGGAATACCCCCATTCGTTGTCGTACCAACCGACCACTTTGGCCAACTTTCCATTGACGGAGGTGAGGTCGGAATCAAAAATACAGCTTGAGGGATTGCCCACGATGTCGGTGGACACCAAAGGTTCGTCTGAATATTCCAAAATGCCTTTCAAGGGGCCTTCTGCAGCCGCTTTCATGGCAGCATTGATTTCTTCCTTGGTGGCAGCCTTGGTCAATACCACCGTGAGGTCCGTCAAGGAACCATCGGGTACGGGCACGCGTGCGGCAAAACCATCCAATTTTCCTTTGAGCGCTGGCAAAACCAACCCAACGGCTTTAGCCGCACCGGTGGTGGTAGGCACGATGTTTTCGGCAGCGGCACGGGCCCTGCGCAAATCGCGGTGTGGGGCGTCCTGAAGATTTTGGTCAGCCGTGTAGGCGTGCACCGTGGTCATGAAGCCGCTCTCGATTCCAAAATGTTCGTGGAGGACTTTGGCCATCGGGGCCAAACAATTGGTGGTGCAAGAAGCGTTCGAAATGATTTGATGCTCAGGCTTGAGCACATTGTCGTTCACACCCAAGACGACGGTGGCATCCACGTCTCCTTTTGCAGGTGCGGAAATGATGACTTTTTTAGCGCCAGCCTTCACGTGCAAGGATGCCTTTTCCTGGCTCACAAAAATACCCGTGGATTCGATGACCACAGACACCCCAAGGTCACCCCATCCCAAAAGAGACGGGTCCTTCTCTGCCGAAGCAATGATTCGTTTGCCATTCACCGTGAGACTATCCGCATCTGCAGAAACAGTGCCCTTGAACTTACCATGGGCCGTGTCGTACTTCAACAAGTGAGCCAAAGTGGCATTGTCAGTGAGGTCGTTGATTTTCACGATTTCCACCGCAGGGTTGTCGATGAGTGCGCGGAAGACCAACCTTCCGATCCTTCCAAATCCGTTGATTCCTACTTTGATAGCCATTGATTCCATTCAGAATTGTGAAACGCATGCAGGCATGCCGAAATTTTGGTGCAATACTACGAGGTTCACAATCATTTCGCAATGAGATTCCTCAAGCCCATGCACCGCACAAACAACCTTCCAAGCAGCCACAATGTTTGATTGTTTCCACCACCTTCATGATTCCAACATGAGCACCCATGAGCGTTTCCGCTACCGCTCAAATTCAAAAACTTACAGGAAAACCATATTTTTTTTGCTCCAAGTCTTGACAAGCATCAAAAAACGAACCTATCTTTGTGCCCTCTAAACGGATGTCCCGTTCGTCTAGTGGTTAGGACTCAAGATTTTCATTCTTGCAACAGGGGTTCGACTCCCCTACGGGATACCAAACTAAACCTCGCCTCGGCGGGGTTTTTTGTTTTTAGTCTGACCGTCAATCGAGATGCAATTCTGACGGACGCGGATCACCAGGCTTGGGTTGATTCAAAAATGTCAACGCTGGGTAACAGGCATTCACCGTTTTGAAATAGCCGTAAATCCGGTCCATATCCCGTTGTAAATCACCGCTGAGCATGAATGGCTCTTGGATTTGCACTTCCTTTTTTTTGAAATCCAAACCTACCATTACCACAGGTACTTGAGCGGCCATGGCAACGGCCCAAAACCCAGTTCGAAACCGGGGGACGTAAGACCGGGTCCCTTCCGGTGCACTCACGAACACCATCCTTTCACGATTCTGGAACTCCCGGACCAAGGTATCTACTAAATGATTCTTTTCGGTTCGCACCACCGGGATACCACCTGTTTTGCGCATGAACCAACCCAAAGGACCTCTGAAAAGCGTGTGCTTGCCTACATAACTCCCCTCGATTCCGGTAATGAATTTTACTGCCATCGCCACCACAAAATCCCAATTGCTGGTATGTGGAGCCACGATACCAACCCATTTGGGAATGTCCGGCAGCTTTCCGACAATTTTCCATCCAGACAGATCAAAACAATATTTAACGAACTTCCGAATCACGCCAAGTCTTTGTCATAATATCAACTTTAAATGCGAAATAGACAAGGCAAAAACCAAATTCACGCCATGCGGTCAGCCAATCTTGGCTTTCCCAAGCATCGATAAAAAGCTAATTTTGGAAAAAAACCAAGGTGCCCGAAATCCACGATCCCAACCCTCAAACCCCTTCCTTCAAAGTTGGCCTCATTGGGGCAGGAAACCTGGCTTGGAATTTAGCCATGTCTTTGCGTGGATCTCTTTGGCATCCCATTCAAGTCATTTCCCGAACACCTTCCAAAGCCGAAGAATTTGCCAAAGAATGTGACATCCGCCACCACGGCAGCAAGCCCGAAGATTTGATTCAAGATTTGGATTTGGTCATAATCTGCTCCACCGACCATGTGATTGCCAACATCGCTGCGGAATATGCTCCTTTCCGCGGCCCTAAAACCATTTTCGTCCACACTGCCGGGTCTGTCCCGCTTTCCGCCCTCTCCCACCTGCACCCCAACATTGGTGTGTTTTACCCCCTTCAAACTTTTACAAAAGGACATTTGGTAGACTTCCGACCTGTACCCATTTTTTTGGAAGGAGAAAAAGAGGCAATCGCCATGATGCGACCCATGGCCAACCATTTGTCCGACGAAGTTCGGGAATTGGACTCGGAGGGCCGACTTAGAATCCATTTAGGGGCGGTTTTTGCCAGCAATTTTGCTAATTACATGTGGGTAATGGCAGAGGATATCTTGCATGAGAAGAGCGATTTCAACCTTCAGGTATATCGTCCTTTGGTGATGGAGTGCGTACAAAAAGCATTCAAATATGGTCCAGAAAAGGCACAAACCGGACCTGCCAAACGCGGCGATGACCTAACACTTAACAAGCATTTGAGTATGCTCAATGGAGAAAATGAACAATGGGCTGACTTGTATGCTCGATTGTCGGTCCTCATCCGTGAGAGATTCCAACAGCCCTGAGCTACTTATGGGTAAAAACGTTCAGAAGGTCACGTCCAATGCCACCCTCAGTCCAAAATTGTTGAACCTTCCCCAGTTGGCTTTGGGAATGTGGGGATTGTCCCTCCAGGCATGGTCTTGGTAATTCAACCGCCAAATGGCATCCACGCGCAAGACTTTAAAAATGTTGTACAAGCCAGCACCGGCTTCCAAATAGGGCAGGCCATCAGGAGCCTGAATCCTTTGCTGGTAAATCCCTCCGCCAGTCAGG
>Ga0068872_10001400_pt1 | contig 19453 bp, 17 predicted proteins | sample NOAtaG_7_FD_66441 | JGI IMG/M metagenome (GOLD analysis project Ga0068872, IMG submission 66441) | Freshwater lake microbial communities from Lake Erie, under a cyanobacterial bloom - NOAA_Erie_Diel1S_2200h metaG | ecosystem: Environmental > Aquatic > Freshwater > Lake | place: USA: Ohio, Lake...
TTGGGAAGATATCCGCAGCCGGCTGGAATGCTCTTCCAGGTTTTACCATTGCCGCGTCGCGACTCCCAGACCTTCTCTCGGATCCCTAGGATCGATCCGCCTGCGATAGGATGGTTGAAATTTCTGCAGTGATCGATTGCAATGGGTCTTGGTTCTTGAAGTCTCGGGAACCGCCGTAAAGTTTTTTCGAAGGGGCCTTTGGCATGCCGCCTGTCAAGTTGTTGTCGATGCTGGTGCTGACCGTTCTGGGGACGCTTCTGGCATCGTTCCAGGTGCAAGCCGAGGAAGCAGCGCCCAAGAAAATCGTCCTGGTGGCGGGCCGGCCTTCCCATCCACCCCGAATGCACGAGTTCAACGCCGGGGTCCAACTGCTCGCCAAATGCCTCGAAAACGTCCCCTCCGTCCAGCCTGTCGTGGTTCTCAATGGCTGGCCCAAGGACGAATCGGTCTTCGAAAACGCCTCAGCGATCGTTTTCTACATGGACGGGGGAGCCGGCCATGAGGTGGTGCAGGAGGGGGATCGCCGGATGAAGATGGTCGACGCATGGGTCGATGCAGGAGTCGGCATCGGCTGCATGCACTACGGGGTTGAAGTCGTTTCCGAACAGGCGGGCAAGCCCTTCAAAAAATGGATCGGCGGTCATTACGAACATATGTTCTCCTGCAACCCGATCTGGGAGCCTCGTTTTGAGGCATTCCCCGATCACCCGATCTCCCGAGGTGTCCAGCCCTTCTCGGTTCAGGACGAATGGTATTTCAACATGCGGTTCCTGGGCGGCATCCCTGGGGGCAAGTCCGAGACGATCGAAGGGACCGTCTTCACGCCAATCCTGGTCGCCGGCCCTTCCGACGACGTCCGCGATGGACCTTACGTCTACCCCAAAGGTCCTTATCCCCACATCGAAACCAGCAAGGGGAGGGCCGAGGCGATGATGTGGGCTGTCGAGCGACCGGATGGTGGCCGCGGATTCGGCTTCACAGGAGGTCACTTCCACGACAATTGGGGCAACGATCCTTTCCGCAAAGTGGTGCTCAACGCCTTGCTGTGGATCGCCAAGGCTGAAGTCCCTAGCGACGGAGTCGACTCCAAGATTACCACCGATCAACTCAACGCCAACCTCGACCCCAAGGGGCGCTAATCGGTCCCGACAGGCCGTAGCCATCGGACCGATCGATCCCACCCCAGACAAGGCGTCACCCGATCACAAGTCGAATGACGCTAGGGAGCCGTCGATCGGTTGCAGTCCCTCGCGAAATGCTCTCGCCTGAGCCACGTAATGCGCTGCACTGTGTCGCAGCCTCTGCCGCTCCTCAGCAGTCAAAGTGCGATGCACCCGAGCCGGCGTCCCAAGGATCAATACCCCATCGGGATACGATTTACCTTCCGGCACCAGGGAGCCCGCCCCCACCAGCGACTCGGCACCAATCGTAGCTCCATTGAGCACCGTGGCATGCATTCCAATCAGCGAACCTTCCCCGATGGTACACCCATGCAGCATCGCCAAGTGACCGATCGTGCAATCGTCGCCAAGGGTCAGCGGGAACCCTTGATCGGTATGGAGCACCGCGTTCTCCTGGATGTTGCAGCGCGCCCCCAATCGAATCGGCTCAATATCCCCACGCAATACCGCGCCAAACCAAATGCTGCACTCTGATCCTGCCTCAACTCCTCCAATTACTTGGGCGCTTGGCGCCACCCAGCAATCGGCCGCCAAGTGCGGCTGGCGATCCTTCCAGCGATAAAGAGTCATTAAGAAGCTCCTGCACCTTGTGAACTTGGGAAGGACAGCCACCAATCGGCCTTCAGCAATCGAATGGTTCCAGGAAGTCATTCTAGAACGATCTCCATGTTCCATTGGCGATCCGTTCCAATCGTCCGCAGCCGAAAATCCTCCCCAGCGGGCCATCCACAGCGTTGCCTGGACGGGGGCAGGCGGTCCCCAGGCAACCGACGGCAGGATCGGGCCTGGCGAATCTACTTGCGAGCCATCAGCAGTTTTTCGGCGAGATCGGTCACCAGCCACTCCTGCACGATCAGGCCATCCTCGATTTCCGACGTGACCTGATCGCTCCAACGCAGCACCTTCTGGGTTGGGGGAAATCCTTTGAATGGTCCCGTCTGCCTCCCCTGCCACGATCTCAGCCAATTGATGCGACTTGGCGACTGAACCAAGATCTCGATCTTCACCTCGATCTCGGAGAACGCCCGATGATAGGCCCCCATCATCCGCCGGACGACTTGGTGACCACCAATAAAATCCTTCCCAGCAACATGAGCCATGTAGCTTGGCGAGAAAAACTCGGAGATGGCATCCAAATCTCCCTCCACGATCAACTGCGCGTTGGCTGCTTCGATGATCTGACTCTTCGTGCGTCTCATCAATCCATCTCCCTGCGCTAGATCACCTGTTCCCCATCTAATCCTACCCCGCAAATCCCCATTCTTTTGCGCTGTGGGTTCACTCTCCGTGGCTCTGTGCCTCCGTGAGAGGCAATTTGTCACGATCCGTTCCTATCGCTCCATGGTGACCTACCGACCCAGAGAATTGTCGGATGGAGCTCTTCATCGGAGTGGGGCCCGCGCAGCGCGATCCGAACCATTGGGAGGTCCCGCGATGCAGCCAGCGGCAGATGTCACACGATCGGCTCAAAGGAAACCTGATGAAAAAGATTCTCGCTTCACCCGGTCCATCGGCAAGAAGGGAGCGGACGACTTGGTTGGGTTAAGAGGGCTGCGGGGGAGGAGGAAGTCGCGAAGGGGCTGGACGATCCAAGAGGCGAAAGGAAGAGGCGCATGAAAAACGCCGCAGGCAGATTGCCTGCGGCGTGGATCGGTTTTCCTCTTGTCTGGATCGCGAGTCGGCTAGGCTCCTCGATCCATCCTCGCAGGCTATTGCCCGCCGCCGATGTTATTGCGCAGCTTCTCTTCGATCCCTCGAAGATTCCACGACCCTGGACGCTGGCTGGGGGGAAACTCTTCCATCGTCTTGAGGAACTGAGCTGCCATTCCCTGGATCGGGATCACGATGAAGGCTCGGTCGATATACCAATCCTCATAGGTGTTCGAACCCAGCTTGGCCTTCTCGAACGGATCGCGGCGCAGGTTGTAGAGATCGGGGGCTCGCAGTTCAACGAAAGGTTCCTTCCAGATCTGCAGTCGTTCGGCGCGGTTTTCCATGAAGACCACCTTCCAGTCCTGGTACCTTGCGGCCATGACCTGACCCTCGTCGGCCACATACCAGAATTCCTTCCGCGGGCAGTCTTCGGTCTTTCCGCTGAAGTACTCAAGCATGTTGTGGCCGTCGATGAAGTTGCGGTACTTGCGACCGTTCAGTTCGACGCCACCCTTCAGCTTTTCCTTCATGTCAGGAACACCGGCGACGGCGGCCAGGGTCGGCAGCCAGTCTTCATGGGAGACGATGCCGTTGAGCGTCGTGTTGGCGGGGAAACGACCGGGCCATCGAACGAAGCATGGCACGCGGAAGGCTCCCTCCCAGTTGGAGTTTTTCTCGCCATGAAAGGGAGTGGTGCCCGCATCCGGCCAGGTGTTGTAATGGGGACCATTGTCGGTCGAGTAGATGACCAGGGTATCATCGGCCAGCTTCAGTTCATCCAGCAGCCCCAGTAGCTCACCCACATGCCGGTCATGCTCGACCATCCCATCGCTGTACTCATCCTGCCCGGAGATCCCGCGATTTTCTTGCTTGACGTGGGTGCGGAAGTGCATCCGCGTTGCATTCCACCAGCAGAAGAAGGGCTTTCCTTCCGCTTGATTTCGCTTGATGAAGTCCTTGGCCATCGCCAGGGTCTCATCGTCGACAGTTTCCATCCTCTTCTTGGTCAATGGCCCGGTGTCCTTGATCGTCTGGCCACCCTTGCCATCGGCTTTGCAATGGAGCACACCGCGCGGCCCGAAGCGCTTGCGGAATTCCGGGTTCTTGGGGTAGTCGAGATTCTCTGGTTCTTCTTCGGCGTTTAGGTGATAGAGATTCCCGAAGAACTCGTCGAACCCATGCATGGTCGGAAGATGCTCGTCGCGGTCCCCCTGGTGGTTCTTTCCGAACTGTCCAGTGGTGTAGCCTTGCGACTTGAGGACCGTGGCGATCGTCACGTCGGCCTTCTGCCACCCCTGCTCGGCACCAGGCATCCCCACCTTGGTCATCCCGGTGCGGACTGGGACGTTGCCACCCAGGAACGCCGCGCGACCTGCAGTGCAGCTCTGCTGGCCGTAGTAATCGGTAAAGCCGAGTCCTTCGCGGGCGATGCGGTCGATGTTAGGAGTGCGATACCCCATCATGCCGCGGTTGTTGTGGCTGATGTTCCATGTGCCGATATCGTCACCCCAGATGACGACGATATTGGGTTTTTTCTGCTGTGCCATCGCGGAGGCTGGCAGCAACGCCAACATGGCGCAGGCCAACAGCCCCAGGTAACCCATCGCGACGGCCTTTAGCCGCTGCCCTGATACGATTCGCATTCCTTCTTCCTTTCAAAAAACGAACCTCGCCAATTCGGTACGATCACCATCCAGTTGGCTGGCCGAACAGCGCACCGATCCGCCACCTTGGCGCTACCTGGATCGGCCGGGAAGGGGCTTCACCCACGCATTCGCCCGTCGGTGCGATCGGCTCATCCCGCAACCGATAATCCGGGAAATCGTACCACAGCACCGGCCCGACCAACGTGAGCTAGATCCAGGGATACTCCGTCCTTCTCCAGATCCTTTTCCTGCCGTCGATGAGACCGAAGCTCGTTAGTATCTTCCCGCCGCCCTCACCGCAGGTATTGGCCGCTCGGGCCCCCCGGCCTGCCCTTTGGGGCAAGGCCGTAGCCCTCCAGTTTCTCGGCGGCCTAGGGTTCGCTGGTCATCGCGGGAGCCATTGGCTCCAGAAGACTGGCCAAACGGACTAGGTCGGCCAACGTTTCGACTTCCATTTTCTCCATCACCTGGGCGCGGTGTGCTTTGACGGTCCGTTCGGCGATTCCCAGAGCGACGGCGATCTGTTTGTTTAGTTTCCCCTGGACCACCAACGAAAAAATCGCCCGCTCCCGATCGGTCAGCGAATCAAACCGACTCCGAATCTGGTCGATTCGCTGCTGGCTGGAATCGTTCATCCTCTGGGTATGCAGCGCCTGGCCGATGGCTTCTAAAAGGACCTGGCGTTCGACCGGCTTGGTGAGGAAATCGATCGCCCCGGCCTTGATCGCACGGACGCTCATCGGGATATCCCCATGACCGGTCAGAAAGATGATCGGCAACCGGCATCCCTGTCGTGTCAAAGCGGCCTGCAGTTCCAGGCCGCTGGGCCCTGGCATCCGGACGTCCAGCACCAGGCAGCCGGGTGCGGCTGGGGGTGGATGCATCAGGAACTCGCCGGCGCTGGAGTAGCTGGCCACTTCAAAACCGGCGGCCTTGAGCAGGCGCCCCATGGCGACGCGCAGCGAGTCATCATCATCAACCAGGTGGATCACAGGCGGCATTTCATTCATCGCATCACCTCCTCGGGCATGTCAGTCCCAGAGGATACCGAATGAGGCGCCAATGGCAAACTGAAATGGAAAACAGCCCCTCCTTCCGGGGCGATATCCATCCAGATCCGGCCGCCATGCTCTTCGATCAACGACCTGGAAATCGCCAACCCCATTCCCATCCCTTCCCGTTTGGTCGAAAAAAACCGGTCGAACAATTTGTTTCGCACCGATTCCGGAACACCGGGCCCGTTGTCCTGAATGGAGACGACCACCTGATTGTCCTGCAGGGAACTGGAGATGCGAAGTCGTTTCGGTCCCTCCTGCTCGGACATCGCTTCCAACGCATTGACCATCAGATTGAGCATCACCTGCTGGAGGTGGATGCGATCGGCCAGCACCACTGCATCGACCGCCATGGGATCGGGCGTGGGTGAATCGATTGCCATCTCCACCCCCCGTCGCTCGGCCTCCCCACGAAGGATTGCAACGACGTCGGAGATCACCAGTTGCATGCCGATCGGCTGCCGTTCCACCTCTCCTTGCCGCAACAGCGCGCGCAGCCTGCGGATTACCTCGCTGGCGCGCAAGTCATCCTTTCGGATATCGGACAGGATGCGCCGGACTTCGTCGAGCGACGGGGACGGATCCTCCAGCAACAGTTCGGCTGCCTCCGCATTGCTGAGGATCGCACCTAGCGGTTGGTTGATTTCGTGAGCGATCGAGGCGGTCAGTTCGCTGAGCACGGCAAGCCGGGATGCATGGACCAGTTCGCGCCGGGCTTCCTCTGCCCTTTGCTTCTCGGTGTTATCGATCACTGCCACCAGCGCCATCAGTCCGCCACCCGATTCGATGGGAGTCAGAATGATCTCCATCGGGAATTCGGTTCCTTGCTTCGTCAGACCCGTCAGCGACGATTCGAATCCCAATCGTCGCAGGGCGGGAGCGGAGAAGAAGTTCTCTAGTTTCTTTTGCTGCGATGCATGGAACCGCGTTGGTATCAGCAGGGTCATCGGCTGTCCGATCAATTGTTCTTCCCGGTATCCGAACAGCTTTCCCGTCTGGTGATTGGCCAACTCGATTCTGCCTCGAGCATCGACCATCAGCATCGCGCTGGGGGTCGATTCGACCACCAGCCGAAATCGTTCTTCGGTCCGCCGCCGCTGATCCATTTCCTGCAGCAACAGGCCATAGGCTTGCCGCCGCTCCTGCACCCCCACCGCCATAAACAACAGCGGCAGAGAGAGCGCCAGCAGGAACAGTTGCAATTGGAGCACATGGTTATCGGGCAACCCTTGGACAAAAGGGCCCATTCCCTGAATCGCGCTACCAGTCGACAAGTAGGCGATCGCCAGGAGCGCCCAACTGACCCCAGCCACCTCGAACCGCAAAGCAGCCCAGACCAAAAGGGGAATCGGCGCATAAACAAAGGCAGCAAATTGATTGGGGACAGATGGAGTGGTGAAGACCCAGCCTGCAGTCGCCAACAAACAGAGCGCCAGCGCCGTTCCTTCGATCACTCGAATCCACGGCGCGTCACGCCACTGCCTCCAGCCCCCCATCAGCAGCGAAGTGAACGCGGGGGTAGCGATCAGCATGCCAAGTGCAACACAGAGGATCGATCGGATCGCGATCGGCAAGACATCAGGCTTCCCCTGAGTCAGACGCACCAGATCACCGGGCAGCGAGGTGGCCAGGGGAACCACCACCCCCGCCGCTACGACAAAGACCAGCATCCAGGGGACGGTTGCAAACGGGATCGCACTGCACCATCGGCGCACCACCCACACCGTCGCTGCGACCGTCGCGAAATGGAAGGGGGCAATCAGGAGCGCCTGGGAGCCTGGAATTTGCGGATCGCCGTGGTAGGCGGCGACCGCTCCCAAGCAGAGTCCCAAAAAGACATTCCACCAATGATGCAGTGGCCAGATCAGCAGAGCGCTAAAGGTGAGCGCTCCAGGCACCCATACCGTTGTCCTCTGGTAGGGTGGAAACCGCAGAAGAAAGGTCAGCCGTTGGAAAAGAAAAAAGGCAATCGCGAAAAGCAGAATCCTTCCGAGGTGGCCCCAGAATTTCCCAAAAAGCTCGGGGCGATTGTCGTACAAATTCTTCCCCAGGGGATCACTGGATGCCATCCCGAAAACTCTGCATAGGAATCGTCATGTCGCACCCAGTACCGGATGCAACAAGGACGAAGGACTTCGCCACCTTCCTGGGTCATGTCCCAACATCTTAACCACCATCCTCAGGCTCTCCAAACCGATACCGAAAAATCGCCATCTCACCCCACTTGGCTCGGTCCTTTCCCGGTTGCAGCTTTCGCGAACGACCTTTAGCCTGAGAGTTCTGGTGGCATGCTTTGGGTGCGTGCCATGGGGGAGTCGGTCTGGTCCCACAGTGCAGTGCGGGGGTGCAACTTGATCGATCGGCGCCGGTTAGATGGCAACCTTCCGCGATGGTCTGGTATCAGCACCGCATCCACAGGTCATGAGACCGATTCTTCGGCTTTGCCAGCGCCGCTAGAACAGGCAATCGGTCAAATCCTGCAGCAGCTCTCCGATCAACAGAACGAACAAGGGTTCTGGACAGGGGATCTGGCGGCATCCGCCCTTTCAACCGCAACCGCCATCAGCGCTCTTTGCCTTTCTCTGCGCAGCGAGTACCACCAGCCGTCAGGACTGCCGCGACAGGCGATGGCCCAGTGGATTGAACGGGGCGCCGCATGGCTGCGGCAGACGCAACGCAGCGACGGCGGTTTTGGAGATACCGATCGATCGGTCAGCAACATCGCCACCACCCTGCTGGCTATCGCGGCATTTCGCCTGATCCAACAAACCCGATCGGGCGGCATCCTCCCGGGTGATCCCAACGAAGATCTAGCCAGGACCGATAGGGCCTTGGATTACGTCCAGCAGCAGGGTGGCTGGGATGCCCTGCGAGCACGCTACGGCAAAGACAAGACCTTCGTCGTTCCCATCCTCACCAACTGCGCCCTGGCAGGACTGGTCGATTGGAAAAAGGTGCCTAGCCTTCCGTTTGAAGCCGCAGCGTTGCCGCAATCGTTCTATCGCTTTGTTCGAATGCCCGTGGTCAGCTATGCCATCCCGGCTCTGGTGGCGATCGGCCAAGTGAAGTTCCATCACAGCCCCCCTGCCTTCTGGCCCCTCCGCTCCATACGTCGGCTTTGTCGTACTCCTACGCTGGCAGTGCTGCGGCGCATGCAGCCGGCCAGCGGTGGTTACCTGGAAGCGGTACCACTGACCAGTTTCGTGCTGATGAGCCTCGCCGAGATGGGGCAGCACCAGCACCCGGTGGCTGTCGATGCGATCCGTTTTCTTGGGGATTCGATACGCCCCGATGGCAGCTGGCCAATCGACACGAATCTGGCTACCTGGGTGACCTCCCTGGCGATTCGTGGCGCTGCCGGATGCCAACGCGTCATGGACGACGGATCCTATCGGCCGCTGATCGGACCCAAGTCGATCGACTGGTTGATCAGTTGCCAGCATCTCCAGAAACATCCCTTTACCGGCGCTCAACCGGGTGGCTGGGGATGGACCAACCTCAGTGGCGCTGTCCCCGATGCCGACGACACCCCCGCCGCACTACTCGCCCTGCACGCCTGGTGGCTTGCCGAAGGAGACTCCTCGACAGCTCCCCCACAAGCGATGCAGCAAGCGGTCGCTCGGGGACTGGGCTGGCTTCTGGGGCTGCAGAACCGCGATGGCGGTTGGCCCACCTTCTGCCGGGGTTGGGGAACCCTGCCATTTGACCGCAGTGGAAGCGACCTGACCGCTCATGCTCTTCGCGCCTTGCTGGCCTGGCAGCCACAACGCGGCCAGCCTCCCCTTGTGTCGCATGGGATGCCGAAACCACCAAGCTGCCAACGAGCCATCGAGCGCGGGGTGCAGTTCCTCATGCGGCAACAACAACCCGACGGTTCTTGGCTACCACTGTGGTTTGGCAATCAGTCCGACCCTCGCGAAGAAAACCGAGTCTATGGCACCGGCAAGGTATTGCTTGCACTCCAAGCCCTCCAAAAGGCACCCCAGGATTGGCATCGACAGTCCAAACTCCCCGATCGGCTCACGGAAGCGATCGATCGGGGCTGCGGCTTTCTGTTATCTGCACAAAACGCTGACGGTGGATGGGGGAGTGCGGAAGGTACCGCCTATGGCGGATGGCTCAGCAGTCGCCATACAATGCCGCTCGGAGGCACCGAGTGCGAAAAATCAACCACGCGGAGTTCCATCGAGGAAACAGCAGTTGCCCTGGAAGCCTTGGTCGATCTAGGTAGCCAGGGCCTCGCTCAAGAGGCTATACTGAAAGCGGGCGAGTTTCTGTGCCTTGCGGTCTCCCAGGGGTGGCTGGAGCAAAGCAGTCCCATCGGCTTCTATTTCGCGAAGTTGTGGTACTACGAAAAGCTCTATCCGCACGTTTTTTCGCTACCTGCGCTACGGGCCCTGGCGACTCACCCTTCCTCCAACAGACAGGACACCTTCCCGCTCGCCTAAGATTCGATGTGGCCCGGGAAGACTTGCCGAAGGAATTGCCGTCGGATCACTTTCGAATCCAGTTGTTGCAGCGATAGGACGCTTGAGCGAACCCATGCATAACGACGACGGCGACATCGCCATTGCATCCAATCCAGCGAACAGCACCTCGCTGCCCGATACCGCCCCCTCCAGCAATCGGGATGGGGCTTCCGAGGGTTCTAAAAGATCGGCACGTCGTAAGACCAGCCATCTCAAGTTGGTGCCTGAGACGCGGGAATTGCGCGAACAGATCAAAACTCGCTGCGACGAAGTGGCGGCACGGATGGACCGTTCCCACGCCCTGACCAAAGATCAAATGGAGCAGGTGGCGCGGAGATTGTTGGAGGAAATGGGGCTGGGGGAAGGGTATGTCGGTTGGACGATGGTGCTGCTGAGCAGTTCGTTCTTCCGCGACCAGGTCGCTGCGACCGATCCTTCCAGACGCCTTTTTCTGCTCCCTCACTGCTTGAAGCATGCAGAAGGGTGCCCTGCCGATTACGACGAATTCGGGATGAACTGCAAGAAGTGCGGAGCCTGCTCGATCGCCGACTTCCGCTCCATCGCCGAACAAATGGGCTACAAGGTCCTGGTCGCCGAAGGCTCCCCGGTGGTGCTTAAGATCATCGTCAGCGGCTACGTCGATGCCATCGTCGGGGTTGCCTGCCTAAACGTTCTCGAAAAAGCAATCGACAAGATTCTTTTGGCTGGCATCCCCTGCATGGCTGTGCCGCTCCTCTCCAGCGACTGCCGCAACACCAGTGTCGATGAGGACTGGGTGCTGGACATGGTGCAGGTGCAGCAGGCGAAACCCTCCATCCAGACCCGTTCGTACGTCCACCTGATGCGGGCTGCCAGCGGGATGTTCGAATCCCCTCGAATCGATGAACTGGTGATGCGGCAACGCCCGGCCTCAGAGACGGAAGCCGACTCCGATCCAATTGCATTCACCGAGCAAGTGGCGATCGAGTTTCTGGCCAAGGGTGGCAAATACTCCAGGCCCTTCATCACCCTGGCCGCCTACGATGCGCTCACTGGCGGCAACGCCACCATGGCCGACGGAGCCCGCACGGTGGAAGCCTTTCCTGATGCGATCTATCGGGCCGCGTTGAGCATCGAGATTTTCCACAAAGCCAGCCTCGTCCACGACGATATCGAAGACGACGACGCATTCCGGTACGGCGAAGCAACCATGCACCGTCGACTGGGCGTTCCCACCGCTGTCAACGTCGGGGATTACCTTGTGGGTCTTGGCTACCGGATGGTCAGTCGCGAGCGGCAGGCACTGGGGGCCGATGTCTCAGCAGATATTCTTGAAATCCTATCGCATGCCCATATGAGACTCTCGGAAGGGCAGGGTGCCGAACTCTTCTGGCGGGATGGAACGCAAAAGCAGATTGCCCCGCTGGACGCACTGAAAATCTACGCGCTAAAGACCGCTCCTGCTTTTGAAGCCGCTCTATTGACTGGAATCCGCCTTTCAGGACAGTCAATCCCCACGGAACCGGTGCGGCAGTTCGCACGGAATCTGGGGGTTGCCTTCCAGATCCTCAACGACCTCGGGGATTGGCAAGGAGATCAGCACAACAAAATGCAGGCAGCAGCTGATCTTCTGGGCGGTCGTCCAACCATTCTGCTGGCTCTCGCCATGCAAGGGCTCCCTCCCGAAGACGTCGCCCTCTTGCAGCAGGTCGTCGCGAAGGATTGCTCGCTGCCGGATCGCGAGCGGATCGATACCGCAAGGCGACTGTTCCAACAGGCTCAGGTCTTCCAGCAAGCTCGGCTACTGGTAGAAAAGCATCAGCAGCGAGCCCTTCAGGCGGCCCAGCAGATTCCCTCGGAGTTGCTGCAACGGCTGATGAACTATCTGGTCGACACGGTCTTGGAATCCCCCCACCCCGAACCTCCGCCTGTGGTACCATTGGTGGCTACGGTTCCCCTGGGATTGGTTTCCAAAAGCCCCTCGTAGTCGTCCGGAAAGAGCTCCGAGTGAACGTCGATCGCCATGAGGAACCTCTTCGGTCCCTCTTTTACGAAGATCCCGAAACACTCGCTCGCCTCGATCGCGTCGCATCCGCCGATCTGCCTCAACCATTCCGGCAACTTCTGGATCACCATGCCCACATGACGGTCACCGTCGAACGGTTCCATGGTGGCCCAGTCACGGTCCAGGTGCTCCAGCAGCGTTTCGAAGGAGAACGGTACCTCCGAGAAATCATCCTGAGGACGACATCGGTGCCCTCGAAAGTCGTTCTCTACGGGATTGTCGACCTGAACCTCTCGGTTCTGGATCCCCAGGTGCGCAGCGAGATTCTGGCGGGAAAGGCCCCTCTGGGTAGAATCCTGATCGAACATCAGGTCATGCGCAAGGTGACGCTGGAGCAACTCTATCGGGTCACCCCAGGTCCCCAACTGCTCCAGCTGATGGGAGGATGCCAGGACAGTCCCCTTTTCGGGCGTTCGGCCAAGATCGATCTGAATGGCCACCCCGCCCTGAAACTGCTGGAGATCGTCGGCCTCTAAGCCGCTCCAAGGAGCATGTGGCTCTCCGAGAGTGATGCATCGCCCCCTTCGATGGCGGACAGGGAATCACCCGCCAATTAAGAATTCATCCTCTCCGATCAGTGGCTGTCGCTACCGACAGTTCTTGTGACGGCCCTTCGGGCCTGAAACAAACTGCGATGCAACTCTGTTGAAGCAACACACCGAGTGTTTACGCACCAAACCAGCCCCGGAGGGGCGGCATGACTCTTGCCGGGGCCGACAGGCCCCGGTCAGGAAGAAGTAAGAGATCTCACCCTCCCCTTGGGAGGGTCGCGAGGAACAAGCGGGGAGGGTGAAAAGCTACTGTGGCTGTCGCTACCGACAGTTCTTGTGACGGCCCTTCGAGCCTGAAACCTACTCCTTGGCTGTCTTGGATCGCCACCCACGAGCGTTCCAGAAGGCACTGGAAGAAAAGTACCTCGCATCCATTCGCTGGAGACCGCAGACTTTCTTTGGGGTCCAGAGTAGGCGCCTGACGATAAAAGAGTTGGAGAAATCGGCTTGGAGCCCCCCACGGCTCCCCGTCGCGGCCAGGGAGTGCTGCGAACGTCGATGGCTCCAGCAATAGGAGCCACTTCGATGCTGCGTTTCCACCGCTTCGCCTGGATGGCACTGGTTTCCGCTGTTTTCTCCCCCTCCCTTCAGGCTCAGACCTATCGCGGCCAGGGGGTTGGTATGGGCGGATTGGCGGGCGCGGTGATCGGTGGGGTCATCGGGCACCAGAACGACGAGCTAGCCGAAGGGGCGCTCATCGGTGGTGCCGTCGGCGCGATCGCCGGTGGGGTCATCGGCCATCAGAAGGACCAGCAGGCAGCACGGCAGCGATACTACCGGCAACAAGCCTACGCCAACACCTATCGCAATGGGTATGTCGTTCCAGCCTCCGTAGGAGTCACCACAGCCGATGTGCTGCATCTGACTCGCAATCGCGTGCCGGACAACCTCATCATCCAGCATCTCTACAGCCAGGGTGTGCAACGTCGCATCCAGGTCCAGGAGATCATCCAGCTGCACCAACTGGGGGTGAGCGAGCCTGTGATTTCGGCGATGCAGCATGCGCCGCTTGCCTCCCAGGTCGTGCATCAGGTTCCAGCAGGCACTACAACCACGATCGTGACTTCTCCGTCTACATATCCTGGGGCTTCCTATCCAGCGACAACCTATCCAGGTGGTTCGGTGATGGTCCGCGAAACACTGATGACGCCGCCGCCACTTCCCGCCACCAATGCACTTCCCCCGCGGCGTGGTTTCTGATCGGAGTGCCCCTGGCTTTCGGATCCCGATGGATCACAGAGGTGCAGGCAGGTCGCGGCGGGAGAATAGGAGTAGGGCAATTCCCCAGCAGGCAACTCCCAAGCCGATCAGCGCTGCGGAGAATCCCAACGGCCCCAGCGAATAGATGCCGGAGTTCTCCACCCAACCATACCACCAGTCGCCAGCGCGCTGGGGTTCCTGTGCCGCAACCTGGACCATCCAGTCGGGCTGATAGGCTGCGAGGAAAGTGCCGTGCACCAGCGGCTTGAATGCCGGCGTCGACTTAGAAAGCAGAAACAGCAGAAACTGCGCGACGTAGACGGCTAAGACCAACCCAATCGTCCGCCATCGATATTGGTCCCAACTGCTCATCAGCACGCTTAACCCCCACACCGCCAAACCCAGGGAGAAAAGGTTCAGGCTAGGGGTGATGTAGAGCGACGGGGAGACAAACTGACTTAGCGGCACATGGACCGTCTTGGCTTCCGACCAGAAATTCGGGATCGAGATGGGCATGCCAGGAATCGGGAACCATCGCTGCGTACTGATGGGGACTTGGTTGGTTTCGATACCGATCGCCAATCCGCACCAGGCGATCAACACCAGACAAGCCAGCCCCAGAACGCTCACCAGGGCATGAGCGACCATCACCTGAGTGCGGCTAACCGGCTGGGCAAGAAGCATCTCCATCGTCCCTCGGCCCAACTCTCCACTGACCACATCCGAACCCCTCGCGATGCTCCAGACCAACACGCAAAGGAGCAGGATCGGTTCGTCGAAGGTCAGTCCAACCACCCCTTCGTAGGTGAGAAACTGCTCGAGCGGTACTGGAGAAAATTTTTCGAGGCTGCGGATCTGATCGAGCAAAGGTGCAAAGCCCGCCAACTCGAACTGGCTGATCGTCCAAATGCGCACCCAGGGGAACAACAGCAGCACCAGGGCGCAAGCCCCCCACAGCAGGAACGACTCAATCGTATATTTCTTGATCAGCTGTCGGAACATGCGTGGTAGATCTCATAGATGCTGCGTAATCCAACCGGCTCCAGTCGCAGTTCTTTCCAGCCGGTCTGCTGCAACCAGTTGAGGTGATCCTCAAGCGACCCGGACAAATCGATCGTCCAATGATCTTCTTGGCGATCGACCAATTTCGCTCCGTCGGGAAGATTGGCCGCCGCAGCGAGCCAACCGGCTGGCGGCCTGGCTCGCATGCGATGGACTGCCTTGAGTGTCGCCAGATCAACTTGGTGGACCACCTGTCCTGCGCGGAGGATTGCCGCCTGTTGGCAGACTTCTTCGATTTCGCTGAGCACATGGGAGCAAAGGATCAGCGTCCTGCCTTGCCGATGTTCTTCCTGAATCATCTTCAGAATTTCATGGCGCACCGTCGGATCCAGATTCGCCGTCGGCTCGTCCAGAATCACCAAAGGTGCTGAACAACTGATGACCGCCGCCAAGGCCAGCTTCTGTCGCATCCCTGTCGACATGAACGCAACGCGCCGCTTCAGATCCAGGCCCAGCCGATCGGCCAGCGATCGAGCGCGCGTCAAGCTACCCCCAGGGTGCATTCTCGCAAAGAATTCCAAGCATTCCGCACCACGAAAAGCCCGGAACAGTTTCGCTTCCGCAGGCAGATAGGCGACTTCGCGGCGCACTCGAACGCTCTCGCGCTGGCAATCCCAGCCAAAGATCTGTGCGCTCCCCGAGGTGGGTTTCAGATATCCCAGCAACGTCCGCATCAACGTCGTTTTGCCGGCACCGTTGGGACCAAGAAGTCCAAAAACTTCCCCCTGAGGCACTTGAAGACAGCACCCATCAAGTGCTCGCAAGGCCCCATACTGTTTGGTGAGTTGGTCGACAGAGACAACCACTTGGCCCATGCTTGCCTCAGACACCCGAACACCAAAAAAACGTCAGGGGAGTAGTCGTCTAGGAAGCGGGTTGGAGACTCCGTCCCTCGGAGGCCACCCGAATTCCGATCGATCCGTGCCAAGATAGGGTAGCAGAACGGCTAGCGGCCCGTTGAAGAATCCAATGGGAAGCGTGATCGCAAGGAAGCGATTACACAACAGAGGCGAAATCCGAAGTTTCGCCAGCCGCTCAGAGCTTTGCTACAAGCTTGACTAGGTTGAAAATGGACACAACAACCATTTTCAATAGACAAAAGGATACCGAGGACTCGAGGGATCCCGAATTCGTTGAGGGAGCCTGTGCAAGCCACTTTTTCCTGCACGCCACTATCTACAGCGGCTTACGGCACGGAAGCATCCGTGTTGGCGATCGGCTCCCGATCTGTCCACGACTGATCTCCAGAATGCCAGAAGGCGATGTCCCGGTCATCCGGCTTCCAGGTGAAGAACCCCAACTGCTCGTCGATCACGGTCGGGAAGTCAACAACTCCCACTTCGGCGCTGCGAAGTAGCACGCCCAGCTTTTCCAGCTCTTCGACGTAAAGTTCGAACCGGCGAGCATCTTCCTGGATGTCCTGCCGCAAATCTTCCAGCTCGGCAAGATGCATCGAGGATTGCCTCCCTTCGTGCCGCCGAATCATCCGGTGCAGGTGCAGCCGTCGCTCTGCCAATTCCCGGCACGCCAGTTGAATGTCGGCAACGATCAATCGAAGCAATGGAAGCATCGACCGGGCTTGGTCCAAGGTGAAAAGCGTTTTGTGGGAATCGAGTACCGGCACCATGAATGGCACCTCCTTCCACTCCAACCAGCTGGAATCACCGCTGCGAAAATCGCTGAACGTGGATGCATCGGCGTGCGGTTTAGGCAGTTCGATGGTCCGACCGACTCCGGAAGCAATCATTTTCCTCGATTTGCGACGATGGGCAACGCCAAAAACCCTGCCCCGTGCCTCACCTTTGCAAACCGGCCCCCTTTGGCGATGCAGGAAAGCCCTGGAAAATCGATTCCCAAAGAGACCGGCGCGTTCCGCCGGAATCAGGAATTTTCTTTTTTCCCACCACCGATTCTTCGATGCCAAGGCTGCGGGCCGCACGGCTGATTCGGCGTGATCACGCGACCCGGAAGCTACCGGCATCCACGTTTCCGTTCAGATGCTCCTGGGCTGCTCGATCCACCCATTCGGTACGAACGGTTTCCTGGTGGTCTTGATGGGCGGCAGAGAGCGACCATTCGGCCAGCCGAGCGATGGTTCGGGGATTGCCAGCCGCAATCTGATGAATCCGCTCGATCGCGGCCCCTTCAAACCAGTTCTCGTCGGCCCCACAACTCGCTGCAGCCCAGTCAAAGTAGTCGGCTGTCTGGATCAGACTCCAGGGTTTCAATCGCACCTGCAATTGGCATCGATCTGCCAGTTGCCATGTGTCTTCATGAAAGAAACTTGGACCACTGGCCAGCCATCCAATCCACCTTCCGGGTAGATGCACCCATCGCTGCAGCTCCTCACGCACCTCAAATCGCGCCCGATCGATGTCGTCCAGCAAGAAGACGACCGGCGTCCCGTGTGGCGGAGCGGCGGTGACAAGGTCTTCCAGAATTCTCCAGGGTCCTTCAAAATCTTGTGGATCGAGATTCGATAGTTGACTGGCCAAACCGCACTGAGCGACAAGGCGACTGGCCAACTGACCGACGCGCATCCCAGCCAGCGAACAGCATGCGACTGTCCAGGGCCGGCCACCCACAAAGCGACGGACAGCCCAGCCTACCCGTCGGAACAGGACGGACTTCCCCGCCCCGGAATCGCCAGTCAGCCACCCTAGGCCCGAACCTCGTTCGATCAGAAAGCTGATCCTCGCCAGCGATTCGTCCACCGAACCTCCGCAGTAGACAAAAGGTTCGGCGCCACCCCGAACGAAAGGGGTCCCGCCCGACCACCTCAGCTTTGATTTCATCAGGCTCATCGGATCCCAGCCTCCCCGGTGCACCACCAAGCGAAGCCCCTGGTGTTTGGCTTTTTCAGAGGAAAGAAAGACTGCGCGATGCGCACCTTCCTCTCCCTCTAGAACCGTTTCGGCACTTCCTAGATCGCAACCCCACTAAAACCCACCGGAGAGCGAACCCGCCAGCCAGCGATGCATGCTAGCATTGAGTGGGTTGATTCCACATGCGAAGACCGATGCATGGCAGACCGATTGAGCCTTGATGGCGATCGATGGCATGATGATCCTGGCCGTTTCAAATTCGCTGCAATCTGGCGAGTCGAAGCTAGACCGGCAGATGGTCGTACGGCCATGACCTGGGAATGCAACGCTGCCACCGGAGGAGATCAGTTCGATGAATCGCAAACCGTCGGATGAACCATCGTCGGATCGTCGCGGCCAGCCCGCTGCCCAAGACACATCGCAAGCCGCCTCTTTGGCCGGCTGGCTGGCGCCTCGGCTGCGCCTCAAGCAGTGCGAAGAATTTTGTCGACGTATGGGAGTGGGGCTGCGATCGGGTGTCGACCTGATGCGATTGCTGGAGATGGAGCGAAAGTTGGGCGGGGGAAAAACTCAGGAAGGGATCCAGGGGGTCTACGATCAATTGCGATCGGGTGACACCTTGTCGGGAGCGATGGCTGCTCAGGGAACCCTCTTCCCCCCACTGCTGATTCAGATGGTCGCTGCCGGTGAGTCGGGTGGTAGCCTCGACCGCGTCTTTCTCTACATGGCAGATCACTACCGCGATACGCGACAGGCACGCAACAACTTCATCCAGCAGATGACCTGGCCCGCCATCCAGCTGCTTCTGGGACTCCTGGTGGTCACGGGGGTCATTCTTCTGCAGGGATTCCTAGGACCGGCCAACCCTCAAGAAGGAATGCAGTTCGATGCCTCGGGCCTGGGCCTTCGAGGTGTCTCGGGAGCCTTGACCTTCTGGGGCTACATCCTGGCCGTGGCTGCAGTGGTGGGACTGATCGTCTGGGGGATCTGGAAGAACTGGTTTGGATGCCAGGAAAAACTGATGCCCTGGGTGCGGAAGATCCCTGTCGTCGGTACCGTCTTCACCACCCTTGCGATGGCGCGCATGTCGATGACCATGTCCCTTCTGCTCAACGCAGGCGTCGATGCGCGTCGCGTTGCCAAGGAGTCGTTTGCCAGCACCGGAAATTCCTACTACCAACGCGGGTCGGCCAATGCCTACAAGGAAATCGCTCGAGGCCAATCCTTCGCTCAGGCAATGCGTGCCGCCGAAACGATTCCCAAGGAGTTCATCGATGCGCTGGAGGTAGGAGAGCTGAGCGGGACCGAGACCGATTCGCTGGAACGTCTAGCGTCGGACTACCAAGAGCGATCCAAGTCGGCGATGCAGGCACTGGCATCCACCGCTAGCTACGCATTGTGGGGCCTGATCGGGATGTTCCTCGCCTTCATGATCATTCGCATGGCGATGCAGTACATCAATCTGCTCAATGAAGCGGTCCGCATCTGACACCCTTCCTTAGGCCACCCATTCATTCGGGGCACTTCGTTGGTCTCTCACAGAGGCGCGAAGGACACGGTGGAAGAAAAGAGGGGATCGCGAGAACCAATTCCAAAGTTCTGATTCTCAGTGCCTCTGTGCCTCCGTGAGATCCATTCGCTCGCGGCACGCCGCTAGACTCTCACGGAGGCGCGAAGGACACGGAGGAAGCAAACAGGGGATCGCGAGAACCAATTCCAAAGTTCTGATTCTCAGTGCCTCTGTGCCTCCGTGAGAACCATTCGCTC
>Ga0068872_10001409_pt1 | contig 19390 bp, 13 predicted proteins | sample NOAtaG_7_FD_66441 | JGI IMG/M metagenome (GOLD analysis project Ga0068872, IMG submission 66441) | Freshwater lake microbial communities from Lake Erie, under a cyanobacterial bloom - NOAA_Erie_Diel1S_2200h metaG | ecosystem: Environmental > Aquatic > Freshwater > Lake | place: USA: Ohio, Lake...
CAGGCCCGGGAATTTTGTCTATGGCCAATGCAGGCCCCGGAACCAACGGGTCTCAGTTTTTTATTACCCATGTTAAAACCGACTGGCTCGACGGTCGTCACACTGTTTTTGGCAAAGTAATTCAAGGACAAAATATAGTGGATGCTACACAGCAAGGAGATTCCATAGTTTCGCTTAAAATTTACCGCAAAGGCGCTGAAGCCGAAGCATTTTCAACTGACGATGCTGCTTTCAAAAATCTTCAGGCGGCCAAACTAAAAGGCATTGATTTCGCCCGTTTCGATGAGGAAGTGCTTAAATTATACCCCACCGCTAAAAAAACAGCTTCAGGGCTTTGGTATGTGGTTGACAGTGAAGGCAAAGGAACAAAAGCATCTTCCGGTAAAACCGTAAAAGTTCACTACAGCGGTAAACTGGCTAATGGTTCTGAATTCGATAATTCTTATTCACGCAACGAACCCATTCAGTTTCAGTTGGGAGTTGGACAAGTTATTCCAGGCTGGGACGAGGGCATTGCTCTGATGAGTGTGGGGGCAAAATACAAGCTCATTATTCCATCTAATTTGGGTTATGGACCTCGCGGTGCAGGTGGCGGCGTTATTCCCGGCAACAGCACTCTGGTTTTCGATACCGAATTGGTAGAGGTAAAGTAAAACAGGGTTCTATGCAAAACATTGAACGCAATTTTGAACAAATTCAAGCTGCGTTTAGGAGCAATACCCAAACCATCGAAAATGTTCTGAATGCCTTCGATGAATCCACTTTCTTCAAAAAACCTTTAGACGGTGGTTGGTGTATTGCGGAAATTGTTGAACACCTGCTGATTTCTGACAGGACAGGATTATTCGCTATAGTAAGGCGAAATCTTCCTACCGATCGAAATCCTCTGGAGATAACCCAACTGCTAAACGAACGCCGGAAACAGGCAGAACAGAAGTTTGAAGCACCCGAGCCGGCTATGCCCAAAGGCATTTTCAAAACGCGTGAAGAAGCTATCCATGCTTGGAAAAACAATAGGCTGACCGTGCTCGACAGAGTGAACTCTGAAAATGTGTGGATGTTGGCAGCAGGTTTTGAACATCCAAAACTGGGTATGCTCACCGTGGCAGAATGGGTGTTGTTTATGTGCTGGCACAGCGAACATCATTTGCCTCAAATACGCATGTGTGCGGGTTTATATACTTGATACATCCACCCTTTTTGCGATAAAAAAGTACCTGTAAAAGCTGATTTTCACCTGTTGAAAACTACCTAATTAGTTCCTGATAGCAGGGTGGTTAAAAGTATAACTTTGCATCCCGTAGCGTTTAAAAATCTTTAGGATTTCACAATGAAAAAAGCCAAATATGTCTTCGTTACGGGTGGGGTTACATCCTCTCTTGGCAAAGGTATCGTCTCAGCATCGTTAGCCAAATTGCTTCAGGCAAGGGGTTACAGCGTAACCATTCAAAAATTCGACCCCTACATTAATGTAGATCCCGGAACCCTTAACCCATACGAGCACGGGGAGTGTTTCGTAACCGAAGACGGTGCGGAAACCGACCTTGATTTGGGGCATTATGAACGCTTTCTCAACATCCCGACCAGCCAGAATAACAATGTTACCACGGGTAGGGTTTACCAAACTGTAATTGAAAATGAAAGAAGAGGTGAATACTTGGGAAAAACCGTTCAGGTCATTCCCCATATCACGGATGAAATCAAACGCAGGATGCAGTTGCTGGGAAATTCCGGTGAATACGACATTGTAATAACCGAAATTGGTGGAACCGTCGGTGACATTGAATCGTTGCCTTATGTTGAAAGTGTTAGGCAACTTATCTGGGATTTGGGCAGTGAAAACACAGCAGTTATTCACCTTACCCTCATTCCCTATTTGTCTGCTGCGGGTGAATTAAAAACCAAACCCACCCAGCACAGTGTAAAAATGCTGTTGGAACAAGGTGTTCAACCCGATATTTTGGTTTGTCGCACAGAAAAGCACCTTGCCCCTGAGATGCGCAAAAAGATTGCGCTTTTCTGCAATGTTCATCCCAACGCCGTAATTGAAAGCATCGATGTAAAAACCATTTACGAAGTGCCGCTGGTGATGCTGAAAGAAAAACTCGACAAGGTGGTTTTGTCAAAACTGAAACTCAGCTCCAAAAACGAACCTGACCTGAAATCGTGGAGGGATTTTCTTTTCAGACTCGAACACCCCAAATCTGAGGTACGCATTGCCTTGGTGGGAAAATATGTTGAATTGCCCGATGCGTACAAGTCAATCAATGAAGCATTTATTCATGGTGGAGCAGCGAATGAGTGCAAAGTGAATGTTCAGTATGTGCACAGCGAACTGATTACAGAAAGCAACATCAAACACAAACTCAGTGGTTTTGACGGTATTTTGGTGGCTCCGGGTTTTGGGCACCGTGGTATTGAAGGTAAACTATTGGCTGTAAAATATGCCCGTGAGAACAACATCCCATTTTTCGGCATTTGCCTGGGAATGCAATGCTCAGTGATTGAATTTGCCAGAAATATCCTTGGTTTAAAAGATGCCCATTCGTCTGAAATGGATTCAGCCACGCTTAATCCCGTGATTGACTTAATGGAGGAACAGAAAAAGATTACCGATAAAGGTGGAACCATGCGCCTGGGGTCTTACGCCTGCGATTTAACAAAAAATTCAAACGCAAACAGAGCCTACGGAAAGCAAAAAATAAATGAACGACATAGGCACCGCTACGAATTCAACGACAAGTACAAAGAAAGAATGGAAGCGGCAGGCATGAAGATTACAGGGGTGAATCCTGCTACCGGTTTGGCTGAAATTGTTGAAATTGCCAACCACCCCTGGTTTGTGGGTGTTCAATTTCACCCCGAATTAAAAAGTACGGTCGACAATCCGCATCCGCTGTTCGTAAAATTCATAAAAGCCGCCAGCGAACACCGTGGATCAAACGCCTGATTCCCGAATTCAATCCAAAAACCTCTCCCCTTTTCCCAAAGGATTTTTTTATATTGGCCTTGGTTTTCTGCTGTTGCTCATACCTACACTGCGCTGCATTTCGGCAGAAAACGACATGGATATATTTTACCTGGCAGCCGACGAATTGCGCAAAGGCGGAAATCCCTACGATGGGCCGCACATGTACGGCTTGTGGTTTTACTATAGTCCATTGTTTGCCGGCTTTGTAGTTCCATTTACTTTGCTGCCTTTGGCTGTTTTCAAAGCCTGCTGGTATTTAACCGGTTTGGCACTGCTGTTACGCATTTTCAGGTTGCTGAATATTGTTTCTGATACAAAAGCCTCTTCCAAAGCCACTGCGTTCTGGGCGGCCCTATTGATTTGTGCATACTCTTCGGTATTCGAAAATTTGTTGTACGGGCAATTAACCATTTTAATGGTTTGGTGTTGCCTAGAATACTGGCATCACAGGGAGAATGGTCAAAAATGGGGAGCTGCTGCAGTGCTTGGGCTAGGCATCAATATTAAAATACTGCCGGTTTTTTTGCTGTGGGAATTGCTACTTTATAAAAATTTTAGTCAGTTTTTAAAAGTTGTTTGCATGGCTCTGCTTTATCTGATTTTACCGTACGCCATTCTGCAGACAGGCTTCCATACCCTACTCATACAAGATTGGCTTGGCCTGCTGAACCCCTTGAACAAAGAGCATGTGAATACCGTGGGAGAAGGTGGATTTACCGATTTTGCATCCATGATTACCAAGTATTTTTCGGGCTTACAGATTCGGGGTGAAGATGATCACACCTTAGCCATTCTCAGTACCCGAGCTATTTTTTGGATTCAATGGACTTTTAGGTTATTTATTGCAGCACTCAGCGCTTTTGTTGTGATGAAATTTCACAGCGACCGTTTTAACGGTCGCCTGCTCAGCTTTGCCAACATTGCCTTTTTAATGGCATGCATTCCTGTTGCTTTTCCTCACCAAAGGTCCTACTCCGCATTGCTCTGTCTTCCTCTTCTCTCCCTGATACTGCATACCTATTTCGTAAGGGGTTTTAAACCCCATTTAACGGCATTTGTATTCATGGTTTTGGCTCTGCTAATGATGGGCAGCCTGATTTTTTTCAAAATATTACCCTGGCAATGGCAGTATACCTTGCTTGAATGTCGTGTAAGCGGAATGGGCATGCTGCTGCTGATTCCGGCATACCTTTTCTGGTTCGGTTCTTACAAATCAATCAATGAGAAGTTGCAAATTGAGAATGCAACAACATCTGCGATCTGATTGCGGGCTTGCCCTTCTCAGGTTTTTTCAGTTCGTTCTGCATTTTTTCATCCAGTATGCGCGCTTTGACATTGTCGGCCAACTGGGTTTCAAGTACTTGTATCAGTTGACGCTTAAGGTTTTTATCAGCTACAGGAACTGTGACTTCCACCCTCGCCTGCAAATTTCTTTGCATTAAATCGGCACTCCCAATAAACAATTCAGGGTCACCGGCATTTTCAAAATAGAAAATGCGTGCGTGTTCCAAATACTTGTCAATAATACTCACCGCCCTAATGTTCTTATGCGAACTGTTTAAGGGCAAACAGCAAATACCACGAATAATCAGATCAATTTGAACGCCCTTATCAGCGGCCTTAAGTACCGATTCCATGCACACATCGTCTACCAAGGAGTTTACTTTAATGATAGCCCTTGCCGGTTTGCCTTTGGCCGCATTTTTCATTTCTCTGTTGAGCTTAGCTATAAACTGATTTCGGGTGTTCACCGGACTCACCCAAAGTGTTTTGAATGAATACTTTTCAGGCTTGAAATTCTGAATCATGTCAAATACTTTCAAACATTCTGCCGCTATTCGTTTTTTCGCAGTCAACAAAGAATGATCGCAGTAAAGTCTTGCAGTTTCCTCATTAAAATTACCTGTTCCAATGTGAACTATGTGTTCGGTTTCAAAACCCAATCTGCGAGATACCACGATAAGCTTGCTGTGAACCTTAAAGTCGGGAATGCCGTAAATGACATTCGCCCCCTCTTCCTTGAGGCGGTTGGCCCAGAAAATATTGTGTTCTTCCATAAACCGAGCTCTCAGTTCCATTACCACCGTTACTTGTTTGCCGTTTTGCACAGCGTTGATCAAGGCCTCGGCAATACTGCTGTTTTCGGCAAGCCGATACAATGAAATTTTAATGGCAAATACAGAAGGATCGATGGCTGCCTCCCTCAAAAGTCGAATCACATAATCAAAACTTTGGTAGGGATAACTGAGCAGCAAATCGTGTTTGGAAATGACATTGAGCATACTTTTGGCCTTGTCAATCTCAGCAATCCTTGCCGGTTCCGGCTTGTTGTAGCGAAGGGTTGCGTCACCCACCTTCGGGAAACCTATAAAATCCCGAAAATTATGATATCGGCCACCTGGAATGGAACCATCCTTGTCTATTCTGAGTTTTCGCTTCAAAAACTCAAGCAAATCGGCCGGAATTTCCTCATCATAAACAAATCGGGTGGGCACACCGGTTTTTCTCTGCTTCAAACTCTTTTCCACCTTTTCAAGCAGAGGAACTGCCACCTCATTGTCCAGATCCAACTCTGCATCGCGGGTTATTTTGATGGTATTGGCCTGAAAGGTGTCAAAATCAAGACTTGAGAATAACTGAGGCAAGCAAAGTCTGATAATGTCGTCCAAAAGAATGATTCTGATTGAATTTTCCTTGCTTTTCGGCAGTATATAAAAACGACCCAACTGCCTTGCAGGAATGAGTACAAGTGCAAATTGTATGTTGAATGAAGCTCGGTTCTGCATTTTTACCGCCAGGTAAATGGCTCCATCCTTTAACATGGGAATATCCTTGCCGTGTTGCAGCATCAGCGGATTCAACCTGCCCGAAACTTCAGATGTAAAATATTCACGAACACTTTCTTCCTCCTGCTCTGTCAACTGATTCTCGTTCACGATAAAAATGCCTTTGGAAGCCATAGCCGGAATAAGCTCCTTGCTGTAAATTCTTTGAAATTCTTCCTGTTGCTGAAGCACAGTTTCCCGAATGGCCTCCAGTTCTGTTTTGATGTTGCGAGCCTCTTTGAATCCAGCCGCCTTTTTAATCTTCAGCAAGCGGCGTATACTGGCTACTCTTACCCGAAAAAACTCATCTAAATTGTTGCTGAAAATACCCAAAAACTTCACCCTTTCAAGCAATGGAACCTTGGCATCGGCTGCTTCCTGCAAAACCCTGGCGTTGAATGCCAGCCAGCTTAATTCCCTGTCTAAAAACCGAACCTGCCCTGCCTTGTGCGGCGCAACTTTTCTTTTCGCCGTGCTTATTTTAACCGGAGTGGCGTTTTTTACTTTTGGATTTGATGCACTGCTTTTTTTAATCATAGTATAACTCAGCGGTTACAGGCAAATGGTCGCTGTAACCATTAAGATAATTTTTACCACCAAATGTCCTTAGTGGATGCCCCTCGTATTTACCACCTTTTTGCAACATCCACGACGGTGAGTAAATCTGATTGCTGTATGGTTTGAATTTCAGATTTCCTCCTTTTTCGTTCCATAAAGGACCGCTTAGCATGATCTGATCAAAGATGTCCCAGGAATTGCCGAACTTAAGTGTTCCTTTGCCCGAGGCGGTAAAAAACGCACCCAGATTGTACAGGTTGCAACTGGCTTTTTTAGCGGGTTTGCATGCCCCAAGCACTTTTTGTATGCTGCTGTCCCAGGGATTGTCATTAAAATCACCAACTACAACCACCGATTTTTTCAGCAAGCCTTTACCTGTTAAATAAGTATTGAGTGTTTCTGCGGCAACGGCTCTTTTTCCAGCGCTTTCTTTCTCTCCTCCCCTGCGCGATGGCCAGTGATTTACAAAGTAGTGAAGCGTGTCGCCGGTGGCTGTATGCAATAACCGTACATACAGAATGTCGCGGGTTTTGTCTTTTTCTCCCGGTTTTACAGCAATGGGTTCTGATGAAATGACCTTAAGTTTATTCGGATTGTAAAATAGACCCGCATCAATGCCCCTTTCGTCGGGAGAATCGTAGTGAACGATTTCGTACTTTTTGCCTTTTTCTGAGAGTTTTTCGGAAAGGTCTTTCAAAACGCCCAGGTTTTCAACTTCACATACACCCAGAACATCCACATTCAAAGAATCAATCACCTTGCTCAGGTTGCTCAGCTTATTGCTGTATCGGGTGGCATCCCAAAAGTTGGCTCCTTCGGGAGTGAAATCATCGTCGTTCCATGGATCGTTTTTGGTATCGTAGAGGTTTTCAAGGTTCCAGAATCCCAGCTTCAGGGTTTTTCCGGTGTCGTGCTGTTTAATTCTGGTGCCGCTGCAGGCATTGGAACTTAATATAATCCATATTACCGCGAAAAGCTGAGATATGGACCTGACATTCATTGTTGCAAAATTAATCATACTGCAAGATTCGGGAGAAAGAACAAAACTTTACCCTATTGTTAAAAAGGTGTTGTTATAAAACACCTCTGCGAGACCAATCAAACCAAATTTAACGGCTGTAATTGGGAGCCTCGCGGGTGATGGAAATATCGTGAGGATGGCTTTCGCGCATGCCTGCATTGGTGATGCGCACAAAGGTGGCCTCCTGCAACTGTTCTATGCTGCCTGCGCCGCAATATCCCATGCCGGCCCTCAAACCGCCCACAAGCTGATAAATAACTTCGCTGAGGTGCCCTTTGTAAGCCACAGAACCTACAATTCCTTCGGGAACCAACTTTGCCACTTCGTCTTCTGCATCCTGAAAATATCGGTCTTTGCTGCCTTCTTTCATGGCCTCAATGCTGCCCATACCGCGGTAACTTTTCACTTTTCTGCCTTCGAAGAAACTGGTTTCACCGGGACTTTCTTCCGTTCCGGCAAACAAGCCGCCTGCCATGATGGTTCCGGCACCGGCAACAATGGCCTTAACCATATCGCCGCTGTAGCGAATGCCACCGTCGGCTATTACGGGAACTCCTGAACCTTTTAGTGCAGCAGCTGCCGCCATCACTGCACTCAGTTGAGGCATTCCAATACCGGCAATGATGCGGGTTGTACAAATGGACCCGGGACCAACGCCCACTTTAACGGCATCGGCTCCCGCATCAGCCAGCGCCTTGGCGGCATCGGCTGTAGCCACATTGCCAGCAATAATCTGCAAGCTCGGAAACGCTGATTTGAGTCTTCTCACCTCATCAATCACCCCTTTGCTGTGGCCGTGGGCGGTATCAACCGCAATCACATCTACTCCCACCGCAACCAGCGCCGAAACGCGATCGAGGGTTTCGGCAGTAACGCCCACCGCTGCTCCGGCAAGCAATCGTCCGTGCGCATCTTTTACAGCTCGGGGGTAATTTTTTACTTTTTGAATGTCTTTATAGGTAATGAGGCCCTTGAGTTTGAAACTGTCATCCACAATGGGCAATTTTTCCACTTTGGATGATTCCAAGATGGCCTGGGCTCCTTTTAAATCGGTTCCCAAAGGCGCTACCACCAGATCGTTAGAGGTCATAACCTCGCTGACACGGCGGCCAAAATCGGTTTGAAAGCGCAAATCGCGGTTGGTGATGATGCCTACCAAACGGCCATCGTGATCGATAACCGGAATTCCTCCGATTTTGTGTTCACGCATCAAACTCATGGCGTCGCCCAGTGAAGCATCAGCGTGCAGCACCACCGGATCCAAAATCATTCCGCTTTCGCTGCGCTTTACCTTTTTCACCTCCTCGGCCTGCCGGGCAATGCTCATGTTTTTGTGGATAATGCCAATACCACCTTCCCTTGCCATAGCAATGGCCAGTCGGCTTTCGGTAACGGTATCCATGGCGGCACTCACCAGGGGAATATTGAGGCGCAGGTTGCGTGTGAACTGGGTTGAGGTATCGGCCTCGCGTGGCAAAACCTCGGAGTAGCGAGGAACTACCAGAACATCATCAAATGTTAAACCTTCAAGGGAAATTTTGTCTGAAAACGACATGCAAATAATTATTGGTTATTTGCGGTGCAAAGTTACCCTAAATAAGTGAAAATGCGCAATATCAGTTGAAAATAAATATGCCAATTTAAGTTAATTTGTAAAATGTCAGGATTTAAAACACTTTACCTTGGAGAACTGCGAACTGAAAATACGCATTTGCAAAGCGGAACCGTTATTTTAACCGATGCGCCCACCGACAATCAGGGCCGTGGGGAAGCTTTTTCTCCCACCGATTTATGCGCCCTGAGTTTGACCAACTGCATTGTTACCACCATGGGCATTTACGCACAGAACCACGGCTACCACATAGAGGGAACGGAAGCCCTGACCGTGAAACACATGGCCAGCGACCCCCGTCGAATTGCAAAGATTGAAGTGCATTTAAAAATTTCGCTGGCCGAAAGCGCTGATGAACGAGCCCGCGAAGGTTTGTTAAGAATTGTGAAAACCTGTCCTGTTGCACGCAGTCTTCACCCCGACATTATTCAGGCCGTAAAGGTTGAATTTGTTTGAACTGCCCTAGATGAACCATGCTATTAGAAGAATTTTTGGCCCGTTTTGACCTCGAAGGTTCAGTGGTTTTGCTGGAGGGGAAACGCGAGGTGGCTGAGCAAGACCGTGAAAAATTAATTGTATTGGGACGATTGCTGGCGGAAAGAACCGTATTCACCATTTTTCGCAGCGGGAATGCTCCGGGGGCAGACGAGTTGTTTTCTCAAGGCGTTTTGGAGGTTGCCCCGAAGCGGCTGCAGGTGATTACGCCCTATAAAAGCCACCGCAAAAAATCCAACAAAGCCTACACAACTTATTCACTGGATGAGATGAATGTGATGTCGGAACCCGAAGTGATTTACCATTCCAAAATACAGAAAAAGAATGCGAAACTGGTGGATGCCTATGTGGCAGGCGATAAAAATTCATTGTCTGCCAAGGCAGCTTACCTCATTCGCGATACGGTAAAAGTACTGGGGACAAGCGAAATACCCAGGGCTTGGTTTGGTATTTTTTACGATGATTTGGAGAATCCTCTTCAGGGAGGAACCGGCCACACCATTTCAGTTTGCCGGGAAAACGGGGTTGAAACCATAGACCAGAAAATATGGTTAAATTGGATTTAATTTTTTCAGATAGGTATTTTTTTATATTATTGTAATTCAATTTATTACAAATATTACAACCTAGTATATTTAAAATTGTATTTTAAATTTTCAATGTTATTTTTATCTTTGTTGGGTAATGTTGAAGAGAAAAATGCTTCGCACTCTGGTTACCGACCTCCGGAACAATCCGGCTGTAGCCATATTGGGTCCGAGGCAGGTGGGCAAAACCACGCTGGCCCGCCAATTGCAGAAGCAGTTAAAAAAGAAGGTCATTTACCTTGACCTGGAAAAACAAAGTGATGTGCGCAAACTGGGGGAACCCGAAATGTTCTTCGAGATGTACAAGAACGATTGCGTTATTCTGGATGAAGTGCAGAGAATGCCTGATTTGTTTAGTGCACTAAGACCCGCTATTGACGAACACCGCAAAAATGGTCGGTTTATTTTGCTGGGATCGGCATCGCCGCAACTTGTGAGGGGCGTGAGTGAAAGTCTTGCCGGCCGTATTGTTTACCGAGAGCTCACACCTTTAGGCCTTGCTGAATTGCCCGCAAGCATCCCCGTTTCCAAACACTGGCTACGGGGAGGTTATCCCAAGGCATTGCTTGCCAGAAACAACAGTATTGCCGACGACTGGATGGATGGTTTTGTGCGCAGTTATGTAGAAAGGGATTTGTCGGACATGTTTGGCATGAACATTTCAACCACGGTAATGCGCAACTTTCTGTCTATGCTGGCCCATTCGAACAGCGGAATATGGAATGCGCAGAATTTTGCCCGTTCGCTGGGCATCAGCTCGCCTACGGCAAGCCGCTACCTCGATTTTTTGGAAGCTTCCTTTCTGGTAAGAAAACTGCCCGCCTGGTTTGTTAATGCGAAAAAAAGACTGGTTAAATCGCCTAAAATTTACCTGCGCGACAGCGGTATGTTGCACCACATTGCAGGAGTTACAGATCTGACACAATTGCACGGCAACCTCATTGCAGGTGGCAGCTGGGAAGGATATGTGGTTGAAGAAATTTGCAAACAACTGCCCGCCGATGTACAAGCTTTTTACTACCGAACACAGGCCGGCGCGGAATGCGACCTGGTGCTGGTGAGAAATTTAAAGGTACTGGCTTGCATTGAAATTAAATTTTCGCTGGCTCCTACCCTTTCGAGGGGCTTTTTTGAAGCCTGTGAAGATTTACAACCCAACGAGAAAATTTTGCTGACAGCAGGTTTCGAAAAATACCCTCTTGAAAATGGCGTGAAATCAATGCCTTTATTGGCTTTCACACAGGTTGAAATGAAGAATATTTTGAAGTAGCTAACCTTGAAAATTTAAAATGGCGTTTTAAATTTTCAAGGTTAGCTTGGCTTATAATTTTATAAATTGCCCCTCAGTTCCTGCTCCCGTTCGATGCTCTCAAACAAAGCCTTGAAGTTACCTTTTCCAAAGCTTTTGGCTCCTTTGCGCTGAATGATTTCAAAAAACAATGTTGGCCTGTCCTCCACCGGTTTGGTGAAAATCTGCAGCAAATAACCATCTTCGTCACGGTCTATAAGAATATTCAGTTTTTTCAGTTCTTCCAGCGGCTCATCGATATGGCCAACCCTGTCCAGAACATCGTCGTAGTAGGTTTCGGGAACATGCAGAAAATCAATGCCCCTTTTTCTGAGTTCACCCACCGTGGCAATGATATCGAAAGTTTCTATGGCAATGTGCTGACAACCTGCGCCGTGATAAAAATCCAGGTATTCTTCAATCTGCGATTTTTTGCGGCCTTCAGCTGGCTCATTGATGGGAAATTTTACCCATCCGTTGCCGTTGCTTACCACCTTGCTCATCAACGCACTGTATTCCGTACTAATATCTTTGTCGTCGAATGTAAGCAGCAACTTAAACCCCATTACATCTTCGTAAAACTTCACCCATTGGTTCATGGCGCCCAGTTCCACATTGCCAACGCAGTGATCGATGTGCCTGAGACCAACCGATTCTGTTTCCATGGCGTTGGTAACTGCTTTGTAGCCGGGTAAAAACGGACCATTGTAATGACTGCGTTCTACAAAGCGGTGAACCGTATCGCCGTAGGTGTGAATGCCGCTGATTACCACCCAGCCGTTTTCGTCTTCAAACCTTTGGGGTTCCATATATGGCTTTGCGCCGCGCTTTACAGTTTCATTAAAGCTGGCAGTCGCATCGTCAACCCACAGGCTGAGGAATTTTACTCCATCGCCATGTTTGGCATGGTGAGCTGTGATTTCGCTGTCGGGCTGAAGTGAAGTGGTTAGAACCAACCTGACTTTGTTTTGCTGCAGCACATAGCTAGCCCTGTCGCGCACACCGGTTTCAGGTCCGGAGTAAGCCACCAGCTTATAACCCCAGGCCTTTTGATAATAATAGGCACTTTGCTTTGCATTGCCTACAAACAGTTCAATGTGATCGGTGCCGTTGAGGGGCAAAAAATCCACCTCGGTGGCGGTATGATTCAATTCTAAGGTTTCCATTACAATCGGGTTCAAAAATAACTAAACTTTGTGCAAAGGACACAAACAGGTTATGCTGGATCCACATCAAAGTCGACCAAAATGCCCCTGAAATTCTTATCAATTTGAAGTTCAATGCCCCGCTGCCACAAAAATTCCTTGATTTTGGCAATGTTGTCGTTGCTGCGATGCAACTTAACCAGCATTTGCTGCAGGTAATAATTGCGCACCTTGGCAACGGAGGGCGGGTGCGGGCCAACCAATCGGTCGCGCAATGCCGGACCCACCCGTGAGGCAAAATAAACAGCGGCTTCTTCTGCCATTCTGGAATCTTTGTGTTTGAGAATAATTTTAATCAGCCGGGAAAATGGCGGATAGTCGTATTCTGATCGCTGCAGAATTTCGTTTGCCGCCAGGCCTTCGTAGTCGTCATCGACTACGGCTTGTATTACAGGGTGCTGAATTTGGGCCGCCTGAATGATGACTTTACCCTGAGAACTTCCCCTGCCGGCGCGGCCCGAGACTTGGTAAATCTGCTGAAACGCCCTTTCATGGGTTCTGAAATCGGGAATATTGAGCAGCATGTCCGCATCGGGCACGGCGACCAATCCTACATTTTTAAAATCAAGCCCTTTACTGAGCAGCTGAGTACCCACCAATATTTCTATTTCGCGATTAGCAAAGCCATTTAGGATGCGCTGAAAATCGCTTTTCTTGCGAATGCTCTCCTGATCGAGCCGTGCGATGCGTGACTGCGGGAAGGCGATTCCCAACTCTTCTGCCAGTCTTTCTGTACCATAGCCCTGCATCACTACAGACGAGTGGCCGCAGGCCGGACAAATATTCATGGGATCTTGCTGATGCCCGCAGTAAGTGCATTTTTGCTTGCCCAAACTTTTATAATAGGTGAGGGAAATATCGCAGTTTACGCATTGGGCGGAGTGACCGCACATCTCGCAGCGTAAGAAGGGAACAAAACCTTTGCGGTTTTGGTAAACCATTATTTGGCCTCCCTTTTTCAGACAGGCCTCCATTTCGTCGAGCAGGGGCTTGCTGAACGGTCCATTTTTGAGGTTTTTGCGTTTGGCCTCACCACTGTGAATGAGCTCGATTTGCGGAGCCGGCATAGGGTTGTAGCGCTGGGGCAATCGAACCAGTTTCCATTTGTCTTCTTTGCAGGCATTCCACAACTCGTAAGACGGCGTGGCACTGCCGGCCAACACCTGACAGCCATGAAAGGCAGCCAGCTGAATGCCTGCGTCGCGACCGTGATAGTGAGGCCTTTTTTCAAATTGTTTGAAACTGTTTTCGTGCTCTTCGTCAATCACCACAACGCCCAACCGGGTGAATGGAGCAAACAGGGCCGACCGCGCACCAATGACAAATCGAATGCTTCCGTTCATTACTTTTTCGTACAATTCAGTGCGTTCGTTTCCGCTGTAATAGTTGTGCCATACGCCCATTTCAGAACCGAAATAATGAGAAAGACGGGCCACGAGTTGCTCGGTGAGGGCCACTTCCGGAACCAGCATGAGTGCTTGTTTTCCCTGCTCGAGTGCCTGCAGAATGCGCGAAATGTACAAATAGGTTTTGCCGCTGCCCGTGGCCCCGTACAAGAGTACATTTTTGCCCTGTTCAAACCCCTCTCTGATTTGCTCATCGGCCGCTTTCTGATGTTCGGAAAGTTTGAATTCATGCGGCTCGGCTTCGAACCCTTTGAGACGGTCGGTTTGCTTTTTTGATAAAATAAGCAATCCTTTTTTTACCAGCGCCTGGGTGGCCGCAGTGTCGATCTTGTATTTGTCCACCAGCTCTTTTTTGGGAAATTCGCCTTTGCCCAGCCCTAAAATCACCATGATGGCTTCAGCTTGACGGGGAGCCTTTTTTTCAAGTGCGGAAAGGGTTTGGCGGGCGAAATCTTCATTGTCCCATTCCTGAGACAAGGTGAGAAAATCCTGAATGCGGGGTTTGTAATTTTCCACCACTTCTTCTTTCAGCAGCAACTGCCCTTTAAGGTACAAACTGCGGATGTAACGCATGGCGCTTTTGGTACCTAACAGACCGGCCGCATCGCGGGGATCCATTTCCTTTCGTTTTACGAGCTCGTTGAGAATGAGTTCTTCTTTTTCATCGAGTTCGGGAAGGCGTTCCGGGTCGAATTCGGGGTGAAGCACCATGATGCTTTCGCTTTGCAAACGCAGTCCTGCCGGCAGAGCCGCGGCCATTACCTCGCCCGGATGGCACATATAATAACGGCTTACCCAGTTCCAGAAATTAAGCTGTCTCGGATTCACCACAGGGTGTTCTTCCATGAGTTCAAGGATGTAACTGGCGGTGTATCCTTCCGGCGGGGAATCGGAAAAATCGAGGATGATGCCGGAGAAAATTTTTCTGGCTCCGAACTGCACCACCACCCTCTGTCCTATCTGCACCAAATCGTTCCACTCGTGCGGAACCCTGTAGGTATAGGATTTGGGCACCGGAAGCGGCAACAAAACAGAAGCAAAAAGGGTAATTCTTTCCGACACTGTGCGAAGATAATTGTGATTGGCAGGTTGATAATAATTTTACATTTCGTGTGGCATAATAATGGCTCCATTTTTTTAGCTTTGCCTTCGAAATGCGCCCGCTATTCTTCCTTTGTATGTTGGTATGTATTTTTGCCTCCACAAAGGCTCAGACGCCATCATTGATTATTTGCAAGGGCAGTGCCATCAACTACCGGGAATTCAATACGGGCAGCAGTTTGCCATCGGTAAGCTGGTTTTGGAAATTTCAGGGAGGAATTCCTGCCGCATCTACCCTAAGGGAACCCAGCGTAACTTATCCCGATACCGGTTTGTTTCTCACCACCTGCCGAAGCACCTTTTCCGATTCTAGCAAACAATCTCAGGAATTGTATGTGTTGGTCATTCAAAGTGTATTTGAACCCATACCCATGCGCGACACGGTAATTTGCGGCACGAACATTTCAGTTACCCTGAACGCAGGCAACAATTTTCGAGGTGCGCGTTACCATTGGACCAGTCCCGATGCGAACCTCAGTGGAAAAGACACCAACACCCGTCTTTTTAGCGTGAACCAGCCCGGAACCTATTCGGTTAAAGTTTGGAGTGTTTGCGGCAGTGTAAGTAAAACAGTGGTGGTGAAAAGAGGTGTTTCACCGATAGTGGATTTGGGACCTAATAAATTTGTATGCCGCAATGCGGCGGTGCTGCTTGATGCGGGAAATCCCGGCAGCAGCTACCTTTGGACACCCGGCGGCGAAACTACACAGTCTATCACAGCCAATATTGCCGGCGATTATTCCGTGCGTGTTACCAGCCCCGACGGATGTGTAAAAACCGATCAGGTGAGTTTGATTGACAGTTGTCCGCCCGTTTTTTTCATTCCTAACGCATTTACCCCTAACGATGCGGCACCCAACGATGTTTTCAAACCCTATCTGGATGGTTTTACTTCCGTAAAAATGATCATTTTGAACCGCTGGGGGCAGATAGTTTTTCAAACAACAGATTTGAACGCAGGCTGGGACGGGAATTACATGGGAGAACCTGCACAGGAAGGCGTGTATGCCTGTTTGCTTGAAATGATGGGGACAGACAAACTGCGAAGGGTAGAAAAGGTCAATATCACCTTGCTGAGATAGGCCGGCTCGTTTTCACAAATATTTCCACATGTTTGTGCGTTTTGAATGAATTGCAATAATTTGCACAGCCCTTACTGTATGAAGAAAATTCTGGCGCTACTCACTCCCCTGCTGATGGTTTTATCAGCCAATGCCCAAATTGAAAAGGCAAAAAAGTATCTTGAACTGAAAGCCTGGGCCAAAGCCCAGAGCATGGCCGCCAAAGAGGTTACCAAAGATAAAAACGCTGCCGAGTGGTGGTACATTAAAGCCAGTGCTGAATATGAAATGAGCCGCATGGACAAATACCGTGGCGGCAAGGTGAATTACCTGCGAGAGTGTGCCAAAAGCGCTATTAAAGCGCGGCAAAAAGATGAGGCAGGCAAATATCTGGATGACTATCAGGTGTGGATGAAGGGTATTACCATTCAAAACAACAAAGAGGCCATGGCAGCATTTGCACAGGCCAGCTACGCCCGATCCATTCAAATGTTTCGCAATAGCTTTTTGCTTACCGGCGATACCATTGCCTATGGGATGCTGGGGTTAAGTTATGTGAAGGACAAACAGGAACTGGAAGGGGTAAAAATTATGAAAACTGTTGCCAACTGGAATTTCGATGCATGGTCGGCAGGAAATTGCCCGGGTTCCTATGTGCGGGAAGCCTTTGAAGTGTTGAGTAATTTTTACATATCAAAAAACAACGCCGACAGCGCCCTGGAATACACCACCATGGGCTTACAGGTATTTCCGCTGAATCTGATACTGAAAAAGAATGCCCGGTTTCTGCTTTCAAATGAAATTGATGCAAAATCGTTAATGGGTTACAATGCCGATTACATTGAAGCCGTAAACCGTGCTTTGGGTTATTTTCCGGCAGACACCCAGTTTTTGTACGCACAGAATTTTTACTTTCTGCGAAAAATAGGTAACCTGAGCAGCGCCAAACCCTGGAACGAGGCCACCGATGCCGTATTGCAATTTTATAAACTCAAAAGCAGGGCCGTTTCTTCAGGGGTGGTGAATTCCACTGATCAATTTCTGATTAAGGACAGCACGGCCTTTTTGTTCAAATTGCTCGATTATTTCCTAAGGCGAAACAACCCGGCCACCATCGCTTTCTGTTTCAGGCAATGGTACCCCGTTCAAATGAAATTGCCGGCTATGGACGAGGCAGTGTACGAGAATTTGCTGAAGAGTCCGCCCGACAACATCAGCCGCAAAATGGTTTCCATTCTGTTTGCCGATGCCCGCGAGGATTATCCCAAAAACAAAAAAATAACCCAGTACCGCCTCGATTACTTCAATCGCTGGACAGCCAAACCGGTTCGTAGAGCTGAATTGTATCTGCAACAGGAAATGTGCGATGCCCTGAACAGCGATTTTCCTGCCGACAAAAAACTGAAATCCGCACTGCAGCAACTGCTGTGGAACTGCACCGACAGTGCCATTGCAGAGGCAACCATGTATACCGCCTGGAAATATCTGAACAGAATGTTGAACGATTTTCCTGCGGCTCCCAAATTGTCGGAATTACACCTTCGAGTTGCCAAAGCCGATTTTAAAAACCGTTATTTCGAAACCCGCATTGGTTACAGTACCGTTAAAGGCATTAAAATACCCAACACCGGGTGGAACGGAAACAGCAAAACCTGCACCCCCGGCAGTTTGCCCGATACCACGCTTTACAAAGTGGTTGACCGCATCAATTATTTCAGACAGAATGCAGGCATTAAAACTGCCATGGTGCTGAACCGGGAGCAAACCGAAAAAGCACAGGCCGCGGCCACCATGTTTGCACCTAAGGGCATTTTCACCCGCGAAGCCAAACCGGCAACTCACGCCTGTTATTCTCAGGATGCGGCAGAAGCGGCCCTGCATGCGCAGGCTATTCTTGAACCCAATCCGGCCCAGTGTGTCACCGTATTTATGGATGATAAAAAGAGTGACGAAATGATTAATCGCAGGGCCATACTGAACCCTGCAGGCCGTCAAATGGGCTTTGGATGCGCTGAAAACAACTCCGTGTTCTGGCTTTTGGATTTGCGCCCCAACCCCGATTCAGCCTACTACAAAACCCATTTCGTAACCTGGCCTTCCAGATTCTGCCCCAAAATGCTGTTGATGGATAAATGGTCGTTCAGCATGGATGCCGACCTCAAAGATGCCACCGTGAGCATCACCGACGAAAGCGGAGCCAAAGTTGATGCTGTTGTTTCATTGCAGGCAGCCCCTCAGCTGAAATTGCAAACTTTGGTGTTTAAACCCGCTGTGGACATGGGCGAAAAAGCCGCAGGTACAACCTGGAAGGTGAAAGTAACCCTGAAAAACAAGAAGGTTTATGATTATTCCGTTAGCAGCTTTTAACTCTGATTTCCTTTCCCAAAACCTTGGATTAAACAGGTATTTTTTGTACCTTTGCAGCCCCTTAAAGCACGCGTGGCGTAATTGGTAGCCGCACCAGACTTAGGATCTGGCGCCGCAAGGCGTGGGGGTTCGAGTCCCTCCGCGTGCACTAATCTGGAATGAAAGGTGTGACAAGCTGTCACGCCTTTCCATTTTGGCCTTCCTTTTGAAATATTTTATCAGGTGAACATCACATACGACAAAATCGACGACCTCAACGCCACGCTTTGTGTCAACATCAGCAAAGAGGATTACAACGAAAAAGTAGACAAAGAAATCCGCCGCATACAGAAAAATGTAGCCATGAAGGGTTTTCGCCCCGGAAAAGCACCACTGGATATGGTAAAGCGCATGTACGGCAAAAGTGTGCTGGCCGACGAAATTCAAAACCTGGCCAACGACGCCCTCAACAACTACATCAAAGAAAACAACATCGATATTCTGGGTTATCCCCTCTCATCCTTGAATACCCCCAGCGAACTCGATATTGATAAAAAAGACGAGTTTAAGTTTGCTTTCGACCTGGGACTGGCACCTACATTCGATCTTAGCATAAGCAGCAAAGACAAGCTGGAGTTGTTCGACATCAGTGTAAGCGACAAAGAAATTGACGAAGACATCGAGTACGCACGCAAACGCCATGGAAAAATGGAAGATGTGGAACAGGCCGAAGGTGAAGACATCATTTACGCCAACATCACCGAGCTGAACGAAAACGGCGAAGCGCTGGATGGTGGCATTGCCGACAAGCAAATCAGCCTGGTACCCAACCTTGTGCAGGACGAACCCACCAAAAACGCCCTGTTGGGCAAAGGCAAAGGCGCCGAAATGGTGGTGAACCTGCAAACCCTGTT
>Ga0068872_10001415_pt1 | contig 19340 bp, 16 predicted proteins | sample NOAtaG_7_FD_66441 | JGI IMG/M metagenome (GOLD analysis project Ga0068872, IMG submission 66441) | Freshwater lake microbial communities from Lake Erie, under a cyanobacterial bloom - NOAA_Erie_Diel1S_2200h metaG | ecosystem: Environmental > Aquatic > Freshwater > Lake | place: USA: Ohio, Lake...
AAGAACCAATCCTGGAATACCCGGAACAAGAGTAACCAAAGGAAAAAACAAACAATAGGAGAAAACTGAAACTATCCCGATTCTCTTGCTACCATTTCGAATGATGAGCCAGCCTGTAAAAGGCATGGCCACTACCGCTCCAATGGAGGTACACAATAAGACCAGGCCTAATTTTCCGTTGGAAAGATTGAATAAATCTTGAAGCCTCGGCAATCGGGATGCGAGGTTAGCATGCATGAATCCGTTGATAAAAAAGATGGCATTAACAGCAGCCCGGGCTTTTATCATGAGTATACTTTTCTTACTTCTGCAAAATAGCCCATAAACTGATCAAAATCAGCATTTTTGTTTCAGATGTCAAAAAATTGAAATGCACTAATTGTCTAATTTTGAACCGTTTTCAGCATAACCCACATTTAGCTTTTTTATGCGTCCATTCACATTGACTTTTTCAAGGATCTTAAGTTTAGGTTTTGTTGTTGTTTTTCTACTGGTGACTTCTTGTGCCACGGACGAATCGAAGTGGCGACCAAAAGTGGAGAATCCAGCGCACTTTCATAAGACCATGAAGGCCATCACCGATAGAATTGTTTTTGACATCTTTTCTCCTCCGGTAGCCTCACGAATCTATGCGTATTCATCCATTGCGGCTTATGAGGCCGGACGGCATGCTGATTCTACTTTGGTAAGTTTGGCTGGACAGTTGAAACAAATGCCTGAAATGCCTAAGCCTGAGCCTGGAAAAGTCTATTCTTATCCGTTAGCGGCACTGCAAGCCTTATATAAAACAGGAAAAACGTTGATTTTTTCTGAAGATGTTCTCGAACAATATTATTCTGATCTCACCGAGGAACTAAAATCCTCTGGTATTCCATCTGATGTTTGGGAACGCTCTGTAAATTTTGGCAATGCCGTTTCTGATGCGGTTATCAAATGGTCGTCCACGGATAACTATAAGCAGACACGTTCCTTCCCAAAGTATACGATTTTGAAAGATCCTGGTACCTGGAAGCCTACACCTCCGGCCTACATGGATGCCGTAGAGCCTCATTGGAATAAAATCAGAACATTGGTTATCGATTCGGCTGCTCAGTTCCGTACGGAACCTCCAACACCCTTCTCAACCGAAAAGGGCAGTGCCTTCTACAAACTTGCCGAAGAGGTATTGGAGGTAAGAAAGAGCCTCACTGATGAGCAAAAGGAAATTGCCAGTTTTTGGGATTGCAACCCGTTTATGATGAATGTAAATGGTCATGTCATGTTTGCCAATAAAAAAATATCACCGGGAGGGCATTGGATAAATATTACGAGTCAGGCGTGCATCAAAGAGCAACTTACAACGGCACGTTCAGCTGAGGCTTATACCTGGACCGCCGTAGCCCTCTTTGAAGGGTTTATCAGTTGCTGGGATGAAAAATACCGTAGCCGGCTGGTGCGTCCTGAAACCTATATCAATACCTATATCGATGAAGATTGGACGCCGTGGCTTCAAACCCCTCCGTTTCCTGAACACACTAGCGGTCATAGCACAATTTCCGGGGCCTCATCGGAGGTGCTTACGGTATTGTTTGGCGATAATTTTGCCTTCACTGATTCTACGGAACGCGAGTTTGCGATCCCGGACCGTAGCTTTACCTCATTCCGTCACGCTGCAGAAGAGGCGGCCATAAGTCGATTCTTCGGAGGTATTCATTACCGACCTGCTAATGAGTTGGGTCTAAAGTCAGGTAGAGAAATTGGAAATTATCTCGTTTCACGGATTCGAACGCGGAGGCAGCAGGATTGATCAAAAATTTATCCTTTTGAGTTTGTGAGGTTTGGGTATGTCCTATATTTATAGGCTACCTAAACCTAGTCTTAATGGCCACCAACAGACCTGGAATTTCATTCTGGCAAATCATCAACATGAATGTTGGGTTTTTTGGAATCCAATACAGTTTTGGTTTGCAACAAACCGCAATTAATCCTCTTTATTCTTTTTTGAATGCAAAACCTGAAGAGCTCCCTTTGCTCAACCTGGCTGGTCCGGTTACTGGTTTATTAATTCAACCTTTAATTGGAGCAATGAGTGATCGAACCTGGTCTTTTCGTTGGGGCCGGAGGAAGCCTTATTTTCTGATTGGAGCACTTGGTTGTAGCATCTGCCTGTTTCTTTTTCCATTCTCCAGAGAATTGTGGATGGCTGTTGGATTATTGTGGATCCTCGATGCAGCGAACAATACAGCTATGGAGCCTTATCGGGCCTTCGTAGCCGATCAATTACCAGCTGAGCAACGTGCTACAGGTTTTTTGTCCCAAAGCTTTTTCACCGGCTTAGGAATCACCTTGGCCAACCTATCCCTATTTGGATTCCAGAAGCTGTTGGGAGGTGATGGACCAGGCTCAGGTGAGGGTATTCCAACCTGGGTTTATGGTTCCTTTTTCTTTGGGGCCATTTGTTCCATTGCCTCTGTGTGGTACTCCATGGCCACTACTCCTGAGGTTCCACCTTCTGAGGAAGAAATAAAAAGAATTCAGGGCCTAAAGAAAGGTTTTTGGGAGCCCTTGATTGAGATCTTTAATGCTTTCAGAGAAATGCCGGTAATAATGTGGAGGTTAGCGTTGGTCTACCTTTTCCAATGGTACGCGATGTTTTGCTACTGGCAATTCATTTCCCATGCAATTGCCCGATCGGTGTGGCAGACCTCCGCAGCAGAGAATTCTGCGTTGTATGAAGAGGCAGTTGGATGGACGGGGCTGGTGAATGGATTCTACAACATCATTACCTTTTTGTCCGCCTTTGGATTGGTTTGGCTTACCAAGAGAATGCACCCCCGCTTTGTGCATGCCTTGTGTCTGACGTGGGCCGGTATAGGATTATTGGTTTTAATGACCATTCAAAACAAGTACCTTCTCTTTGCACCAATGATTGGATTTGGTGTGGCTTGGGCCAGTATGATGGGAGTTCCTTATTTATTGGTCATGGACTCTATTCCCAAGGAACGCTACGGGGTTTACACTGGAATCATCAACATGATGATTGTGGTGCCGATGATTATTCAGACTCTGACTTTTGGCTGGATTTTTCAAAATTTTCTAGGTTCAGACCCGCTTTCAGCAATTGGATTTGCTGGAATTTTATTGTTAATGGCCGGATTGCTCACACTTAGAGTTAAACCTTCCTTAAATTAGTCCTCACACATTTAATCACATTGATTTATGACTCCTTATCTAGCTGAATTTGTTGGTACAGCCTTTCTAATTCTTTTAGGCTGTGGTGTTAACGCTGGTAATTCTCTTACGAAATCCTTTTCAGCGGGCTCAGGCTGGTTGGTCGTTTGTTTGGGTTGGGGTTTGGCCGTTATGCTTTCAATTTACGGAGTAGGGGCAATAAGCGGGGCTCATTTGAATCCGGCTGTTACGTTAGCATTTGCTTTAAAAGGAGATTTTAGCTGGTCACAGGTGCCTGGATACATGTTGGCGCAATTGGCGGGTGCCTTGCTTGGTGCTACGCTGGTGTATATTCAGTTTGGACCCCATTGGGCTGCAACTGAATCAGCAGAAACAAAGCTCGGAGTGTTTTCAACCAGTCCTGCCATACGCAGTACGATTCAAAATTTGATCAGTGAGGTTATTGGAACCTTTGCATTGGTATTAGGACTACTTTTTATCGGATCCAATGATTTTACCCAAGGCTTAAACCCGCTTATTGTAGGGTTTCTAATTGTTTCGATTGGACTTAGCTTAGGAGGAACCACCGGCTTTGCAATTAATCCTGCTCGTGATTTGGGTCCACGCTTGGCCCACGCCTTATTGCCGATTCCAGGAAAGGGTTCTTCTAATTGGCAGTATAGTTGGATACCCGTTGTAGGTCCAATGATTGGTGCTGCTGCAGCTTCTGCGCTGTTCAGTTTGCTTTACTAACACCCCTATAAAAGAAGAAGGGAAGTGATCCTTGACCACTTCCCCTCGTAAGTAACAGCGTGAGCTGATTACTTCTTCTTCTTAGCAGCTTTTTTCTTAGCTGCCTTCTTTTTAGCGGGTTTTTTTGCCATAGCGTTTAAGCTTTTGGTTAATAAAAATTGTTAAACGTATCGAAAGGTAGAGGAAAAATTTATTTCACAAAAATTTTTCGCAGATTATTTTCATAAGTCAGAAATTATTCAGGTGAAGATTTTAAAAAAATGAAGCACATAACTCGATGTTTTATTAAATCAAATCGAACATCAGATGATGTTGACTTCGCGTTCAAGTTGAATGCCGAATTGTTGCAGAACATCCTGCTGAATGTGCTCAGAGAATTCCAAAATTTCTTTTCCGCGGGCACCCCCGAGATTTATAATGACCAACGCTTGTCGTGCATGCACACCAACGGAACCAACATGCTTTCCTTTCCAACCAGCTTGTTCAATCAGCCAAGCTGCAGGTATCTTAATTAATTGATTATCAATATTATAGAATGGAATAGTCGGATGCTCATGTTGTAATTTTAGAAATAAGGATTTGGTGATGACTGGATTTTTAAAGAAGCTTCCGGCGTTTCCTGTAACCTGAGGATCAGGCAGTTTTCTTTTTCGCACAGATACCACTGAAGTATAGATATCTCGTATCGACAATTCTTTTTCACCCATAGCCTGCAGTTCCTCTTTCAATCCGGAATAGCTTGCATCAATGATGTGGTTTTTGGCGGTCAACCTTAAAGTAATACTTGAAATGAAAAAATTTTTTCCTTTCGGATGCTTAAAAAGACTATCTCGGTAGCCAAATTGACATTCTTCTGCTCCAAATCGGTGAGTCGCACCGGTCAAAAGATCGATGGTATCCACCCATTCCACAACGTCGGCTAGTTCTTTACCATATGCACCGATATTTTGAATTGGGGCAGCTCCGCAATTACCCGGTATCAGTGCTAGGTTTTCAATTCCACCAAGATTTTTCTCAACACAATATGTTACCAGGCCATGCCAGTTTTCACCGGCTGCAGCAGTAACCAAAACCTGATCACCCGAACCAATCGAATTAACCGAAATACCTTTTAAAGTTGGGTGAATGACCAGGCCGTCAAAGTCCTTGGTGAAAATGACATTACTACCTCCTCCCAGGATCAGGACCTTATTCGTACGGAACACCTCTGAATCCATGATTTTTTTCAGGGTATCTGGGTGATCTACTTCCGCATAATACCGAGCCTTGGCTTGGATTTGGAATGTATTCATCAAGGTAAGGTCTGCCTGCTCCTGAATCATGAAATAGAAGTCTGAATCTCCTCAAAGAAAAGGCATTCTTCGCTTAATTCCGAAGTCTGGTAAGAAAGGAACTTAACCTTTACTCAGTTGGTAGCCGTTTCCGGGTAGTGCATTCAACTTACCTTCCAGTTCGAGTTGAAGTAGGCGGGATGAAAGCGTATTTAGGGGTAAGCCAGTTAAGTACTGCAGGTCATCGATAGTCATTGGCTTAAATCGAGTAAAGGCAGCTAATATGCTGTTGGCGTAAGGATCGGCATGTGTTTGACTAATAGGAGATGGGTATTCGACTTTCGGGCTATCCCAATTTAAATGCCCAATAAGGTCCTCTACACCGGTGATCAATTGCGCCTGATGGCTTTTTATTAAATGGTGGCACCCAGCTGACCAAGGGTTAAACAAGCTACCGGGAAAGGCAAAAACATCCCTGTTATAGGAGTTCATAATATCTGCGGTGATAAGTGCCCCACCTTTTTCTCCCGCCTCAATTACAACCAGTGCATCACTTAATCCTGCGATTATTCTATTGCGGGCCGGAAAGTGGTGCGCATCGGGTCCTGAACCAAAAGGCTCTTCTGTTATTAGGCCTCCGCAGGATAACATCTTTTGTGCGGTGTTTCGGTGTGCATTTGGGTAAATGGTATCTATTCCGCTTCCCAATACGGCTATTGTTGGTAAACCGACCTGAAGGCAGGAAAGGTGCGCTTGAATATCAATACCATAAGCCAACCCACTTATCACCACTGGCTCATATGGTTTTAATCCTTTTATAAGCTCATGGGTTAGGCCTTTACCATATGCGGTGGCCCTTCTGGTTCCTACCACCGCTACTATCCTTTTTTGGTTGAGATTCACGTTTCCCTTGATGAATAATACCGTGGGCGCGTCAGATAAGGTAGAAAGGCGCCTAGGATAGGATGGATCTGAGTAGATGCAAATCCTGGTCTGATTTTGTTCGGCCTTTAAAAACTGATTTTCGGCCTCCTGAAAGGTTTTTGCATTTCGAACGGCCTTGGCCGTTCTAGGCCCTATTCCCTCTATCCTCATCAGTCTGGATGCAGGTAGTCGAAATACCTCAGAGGCAGACCCGATTGTCTCTATCAGGTGTTTAAAGAGCTTATCTCCAACTCCAGGTATAAGCCTGAGTGCCAGAAGGGCTAACCGCTCCTGTTCCATAACTACTGAAGCAACGTCTGGATTAAATCCGGTCTCTTAATTCCTGGAGGAATACGCGGATTTGTTTGAGTGATTCAATGAATTCCATTTTGTCCTTCATGGCAACGGAATCATTTTTGATCATCTCTTTTGCTCCCTGAAGTGTGAAGCCCTTCTCTTTTACCAAATGGTAAATCAATCGAACGTTATCAATGTCCTCCTTGGTGAACTGACGGTTTCCCTTCCGGTTTTTCTTAGGTTGAATGATTTCGAACTCGGATTCCCAGAAACGAATCAGGGAAGGGGCCACATTGAAGATCTCAGCCACCTCGCCGATCGAATAGTACAGTTTTTCTATTTCTTTTTCCTTGTAAGCCATCAGCATGTCAAATATCGGATATTGGTCATTATCTCAAAACATTTGTGCGATTTTAATTGATATCACTTTAAATGAATCTGTTTATTCCCGTTAATAATCAGGGTCTTGTATCCGTTTTAATACGGATTTACTTTATTAAAAAAACTCTGTTAAAGGGATAAAAGGAGGGTTCTCGCAGAAGCGTAAACAGACTTATTTTTTTGCTTCTCGGATAATCTCGTTAAAATGAGATTGTCTTAAATCGCGGTACATGAAATGGATAGGATTTATCCACTTTTCCTTGTAAAGAATTTCATAATGCAAATGTGAGCCGGTTGAGGTACCGGTATTTCCGACCAGACCAATCAGCTCTCCGCGCTTAACTTTTTTTCCTTCTGCAATTTTGAACTTGGATAAGTGGGCATAACGCGTTTCAAATCCGTAGCCATGATTGATGAAAATGACATTCCCGTAACCCCCACGGTATTTAGCAACCGTAACAATTCCATCGCCAGTTGCATAAACAGGGGTGCCGGAGTTGGCCGTTAAATCGAGGCCGTTGTGTGACCGCCAATCTCCAAATACAGGATGTAACCGCATACCAAAAAGCGGATGGAATCTGGTTAATTGCCGGTTGTCTATCGGTTGAATCGCTGGCCTACTTGCGAGCATTACTTCGGTTTCTTCCACGGATTTGCTCAACTCACGAAAGGATTCTTCCTGAAGTCTTGCTCGACTTTTAAGACTGGCAACCAAGGAATAGGAATTCTTGATTTCCTCTACCTGCTCTGCCTCCCCAAGTTCATATTCTTTATGTCCGCCAAAACCTGCCGTTCGAATTTCCGGTGAAAGTTTTTCAAGACTTAAGGCAACCCGGAAGTGTTGATCATCTTGTTTTTCCAGGTCTGCTAATTCCTTGGCCAGACTTTCTAATTCGTCATTAACTACTTTCCAATTGGCCCGTTGTTCAGCATTTTCCCGCACTAAGTGGTTGTCGATGATCTCAGGGAAGTAAATCAGCATCCCTGAAAACAAACTCACAGCTGTGAATAGACTCCACCCAAAAAACTGAATAAACTTTTTTCTAGCTTCCTTTAAGCTGTAGATCACCGGAACAAATCCGCATTGATCGGGGTCATATCGGTAGTAGGTGCGCAACATTAATCCAGTGATTGGCGTTGTTCCGATGCCCGACGTTTAATGGCCTCCAATTCTGAAGTGCCCATGTTTTCAATAAAAAATGTAACAGGATCAACGTGTTTTCCTGAAACCAAAACCTCATAATGAAGATGGGGCGCAAAACTACTGCCGGTTTGACCTACCAATCCAATAACCTGGCCCTGTCGAACAAACTGACCTAACCTTAATGAGGTGCTGCCAAGTTTCGAATAACGGGTTTGAAAACCCTTTCCATGGTCTATCACTATATAGGTTCCAGATCCGCCAGGGGAACTATCGTGATGAACTTCTTTTACACGCCCGTTTCCAGAAGCCAAAACTTCTGTTCCTGTCTCAGCCAGAATATCCAAGCCAAGATGACGGTATATTTTTTTATTGAAAGGATTGGTTTGATAACCATAGCCGCAGGCAATCATTTCGGCATTAAGCGTTTTTATTGGGGATAGTGTGGGGTATTGTTGCAATTCTTCAACATCGGACTTAGCAGGCCAAAACAAGGTCGAATACGTATAATTGGAACCTGAGGCTTCATAGGAAACCCGTTGCACGAGTTCTATGGTCCGTTCATAAATCCGGGTAAACTCAGTGGTCGAAAAATCAAGATCATTTTTATCCAATAATCGACTGCGTTGGCCTTCATCCGATTGTTTGTCTGAAAGGTAAAGTCTTCGATAAATTTCAGATTCGGAGTTCCGGAGTTCATCAATTTGCCCTCTGAGTGAAGCTAGCTCACCTACCATTGTGGCATGGGTTTCTTCAAATGCCCTATTTTCAACTGTAAGTCGACGTTGTTTATCGGAAGTGAAAAAGGCCCCCTGTATTCGGAATAAAATCAAAAAGCACAGACTGGTCAGGGCAATAAAACTCAATCCCTTAAAAAGGACGCGATCCCACCTGACCTTGGCTTTTTCATAGCTCAGGGTTGCTGGATTGTACTTATATAAGGGCTCTGCCAAGGTCTTAGTTGTTCAAATTCTTATTTTTGCCGCAAATTTTTAGGCAAAGGGAGATAAATCTACGGAAATCTACCGGACACACAAAACGCTCTTATTCATGACTTCATTCGAGATCAGGCAGAAATTCCTTCAATTTTTTGAATCAAAAGGACATTTAATCGTCCCATCTGCACCCCTTGTGCTCAAGAATGATCCAACGCTATTGTTTACAAATTCCGGTATGGTGCAATTCAAGGATTGTTTTTTAGGAAACACCAAGCCTAAATCAACCCGGATTGCCGACACCCAAAAATGTCTTCGCGTCAGCGGAAAACACAATGACCTGGAAGATGTTGGTATGGACACCTACCATCAGACGATGTTTGAAATGCTGGGTAACTGGTCGTTTGGCGATTACTTTAAAAAAGAAGCGATTCAGTGGGCATGGGAACTTTTGACGGAAGTGTATAAACTTCCTAAGGACAGACTTTACGTGACAGTCTTTGGAGGTGATCCATCAGAAGGTTTGGAATTGGATCAGGAGGCTATGGACTTATGGGTACCATTCATTGGAAAAGATCGGGTCTTGCTGGGTTCTAAAAAGGATAACTTCTGGGAAATGGGAGAGAGTGGTCCGTGTGGTCCCTGTTCCGAAATTCATGTTGACCTCAGATCTGATGCAGAGGTTGCGAAAGTCCCAGGAAAAGATCTGGTCAATAACGACCATCCTCAGGTAGTTGAAATCTGGAACCTTGTCTTCATTCAGTTCAATCGACTTGCCTCTGGCCAGTTAGAGCCCTTGCCAAACAAACACGTCGACACCGGTATGGGCTTCGAAAGATTGTGTATGGCCATTCAGGGAAAGTTATCCAATTATGAAACGGATGTATTTACTCCGTTAATGACATTCATTTCCAATACTTGTGGAATTCCATACGGTGCCGGACCTAAAACAGATATTGCCATTCGGGTTATTGCGGACCACATCAGAGCTGTAAGTTTTGCCATTGCCGATGGTCAGCTGCCCAGCAATACGGGGGCTGGCTATGTTATTCGGCGCATCTTAAGAAGAGCTGTCCGTTATTCGTTCTCTTGGCTTAACATGAAGGAACCTTTCCTCCATACCATTACTCCGGTTTTGGCCGCGCAGTTTCAACAGGTGTTCCCGGAACTAAACCAACAGCTTGATTATGTCTGTAAAGTGATTTTAGAAGAGGAACAATCCTTCCTGCGTACCCTTGAAAAAGGACTGAAGCGTATGGAAGGCCTTGAATCTATTTCTGGCGTCCAGGCATTCGAGTTGTACGATACGTATGGATTTCCGCTCGATCTAACGGCGTTGATTGCTCGCGAGCGCGGATGGACGGTGGATGAGCAGGGATTCCATGCTGAAATGGAAAAACAAAAATCCCGCTCCCGTGCTGATGCGCAAAAAGAAACCGGTGACTGGGTGCAGGTTATTCCTCAAGTCAAAACGGAATTTATTGGATACGACTCGTTGGAGGCTGAATCCAGAATTGTCAAATACCGAAAGGTCCGTCAGAAGAATAAAGATTTATTTCAGGTGGTGCTCGACCGTACACCGTTCTATGCCGAAAGTGGTGGCCAGGTAGGGGACACGGGTACAATAACGGCCGGTGGGGATTTAATCCGAATTATCAATACCCAAAAGGAGAATGATTTGATCGTTCATATAACCGAAGAGTTTGTTAAAGATCCGTCTGCTCCAATTATTGCAGTTGTTGACGCTTCCCGGCGTTCCCAAATCATGAACAATCATTCGGCTACGCATTTGTTACACGCTGCATTGAGAAAGGTTTTGGGTAAGCATGTTGAACAGCGTGGATCGTTGGTTGATGATCGGGTTCTTCGTTTTGATTTTTCTCATTTTGCAGCTATGACCCGTGAAGAGATTTGCCGTGTAGAGGATCTCGTCAACCAGAAAATCAGAGAAAACATTTTAAAGTCAGAACAGCGCAGTGTCCCGCTGGCAGAAGCCAAAGCCATGGGTGCTATGGCCTTGTTTGGTGAAAAGTATGGTGATCAGGTTCGCGTCATCACTTTTGATCCAGCTTATTCCGTTGAACTGTGCGGTGGTACACATGTGCCGGCGACCGGTCACATTGGACTTTTCCGAATCACCTCTGAAGGCTCTGTGGCTGCCGGTGTACGACGCATTGAAGCCGTTACCGCTTTGGCTGCAGAACAATTTGCGCGTGAAGAATCAACAGTCCTCGGGAAACTTAGGGAGTTGTTTAAAAATCCCAAAGACGTGGCTGCCTCTGCAGAACAGTTGATGCTTGAAAAAGCTAAACTTGAAAAGAAGCTGGAGCAATTGTACCAACAGCAAGCCCTGGATCTAAAAGAAAACCTGGTTGCACAGGCCACCAAGCAAGGTGATATGACCTTGATTATTTATTCACTGACTTTGCCTACTGCAGATTCTATGAAGACTATAGCCTATGCTTTGCGGCAGCAATTTGATGATTTGATGTTGATTTTGGCGGCTACTATAGAAGGAAAGCCAATGGTGACGGTAATGTTGGGTGAGGCTGTTGTTAAGGCAGGAAAATTTCATGCAGGAAATATGGTGCGTGAGCTTGCTAAAGAAATTGATGGTGGCGGCGGAGGACAACCTTTCTACGCTACAGCAGGTGGTAAAAATCCTGATGGAATTCAAGCCTTGCTTAAAAAAGCCAGGACAATGGTAGCATGAGTTCACTCAATGATTTTGAACTCACGGTTGGTCTGGAGGTTCATGCCCAGCTTCTCACCCGTTCAAAAATATTTACGGCTGATGCGGTTACCTTTGGTAAGGAACCCAATCGTCATACCAGCCTAATTACGCTTGCACATCCGGGCACACTTCCCATGTTAAACAAGGAGGTCATTACACTTGCTGTGCGCATGGGTATTACCTGTGGGTCCAAAATTGCTGAAACCGTTACCTTCGATCGAAAAAATTATTTTTATCCCGATCTCCCAAAGGGATATCAAATCACTCAAGACAAAAATCCAATTTGCCGAGGAGGGGAGGTTCGTCTTCCAAATGGCGGTCAGGTTGCTTTAAACCGCATACACCTGGAAGAGGATGCGGGAAAGTCTGTTCACGACGCTGATCCGGAAATGACCTGTTTGGATTTCAATCGCGCAGGCACGCCGCTTATCGAAATCGTTACCGAGCCATGCATCCATTCTTCGGAAGATGCGGCAATGTTTATCACAGAAATTCGCCAGATTCTAAAGTATCTTAAGGTGTGTGATGGTAATATGGAGGAAGGTTCCTTACGCGCAGACGCTAATGTTTCGGTCCGAAAAAAAGGGGAGAAGCAACTGGGAAGAAAGGTTGAGGTTAAGAACATGAATTCGATTCGGAACCTAAAAATTGCTATTGAATTTGAGTTCAAGCGCCAGGCTGAGTTGTTGATTGAAGGTAAATCCATCCTATCGGAAACAAGGCTTTTTGATGCAGAATGCGGAGAGACCTTTCCGATGCGGGAAAAGGAGGAATTAAATGACTACCGTTATTTCCCTGAGCCTGATTTAAGTGCATTTGTTCTGGATAAGACTTTTGTTCAAGCAATTGCTCAGGAAATGCCAAAAACTGGTGCACAATATGCCACCATGTTAATGGAGACTTACGGTCTGTCTGAATACGATGCCCGAGTCATTTCCTCCGACGAGCGGTCGGTTCACTATTTTCTGAATGTAGCTGAGTATTGTTCGGATGCAAAAGCCATTTCGAACTGGATTATAGGTCCTATCCGAAGCTTACTTAACCAGGAGGGGGAGCATTCGGAATTGCCTGACGCTCAAAAACTGGCTTCCCTGATCGACTTAGTAAAAGCTTCAAAGGTTAGTAATACCATTGCCGTGCAAAAGCTCCTTCCATTGATGATTGCTCGGCCTGATCGGAATCCTAGTGACCTGGCCTTAGAAAATGGCTGGTTGCTTTCGCAGGATGATGGAGAGCTGGAGGGTGTGATCCGTGATATCCTGCGCATCTATCCATTGAAAATTGAAGAATTCAAGAAGGGTAAAAAGGGAATTCTCGCTATGTTTATGGGTGAGGTTATGAAACGAACAAAAGGTAAGGTAGATCCTAAACGTGCGAATGAACTACTGATTCAGGAAATCAATAAACTTAATTAGGCTATGAAAAAGATATTAGTTTTTATTTTATCCGTGCTGCTTCTGGCGAGTTGCAAAGATTCCGGTTCTTCTAATCAGTGGGAGGTGACTGTATCGGGTAAAGTAGCCTCTGTGGGAAATGGAACCATTTCCATGCAATCCTGGGCTGATACGCTAAACACTCAAATACCGGTAGAGTTTAATACAGCCGAAAAATCTTTTTCAAAGAAAATCGCATTGACAGAGCCAGGTTTCTACCGATTGTTTCTGTTTGATCAAAATTATGTCGACTTAATCCTTTTTAAAGATAATATCCAGGTCGAGGTTAATGAGCAGAACCAGGTTCGCATCAAAGGTTCAACGGATATGGATCTCATTTACCGAATCGACAGCCTTCGGAACTCCTTTGACCTCTCTCCTGAAATGGAAAAACTTAATGGAGAATTTGAAATGGCTGTTGAAGTTAATGATGAAGCCACTATTGAGTCGCTGCGCACCACCTATCAGGAATTGATGCTAGGGTTTAATGACAAAATCTCGGAAGAACTGATTAAAGCTTCGCCTTCGATCGGCGTAATTCAACTTTTGAGTGGTAATACACTGGATCGCGAACGCTATTTCTCCACTTACGAGCAAGTGGCTGAGCGTTTTACCGGTGAATGGACACACTATTCAATCGTTAAAGAGTTCAAGGATAAGGTGACCATGCTGAAGAAGACAGCAATTGGTTCTGTAGCACCAGAAATCAATCTTCCGGACCCAAGTGGTAAATTCATCAAGCTTTCCGATTTCAGAGGAAAGTATGTTTTGGTTGATTTTTGGGCTAAATGGTGCGGACCGTGTCGAAGAGAAAACCCTAACCTTGTAAAAGCATACCAGCGATTCAAAGGACCAAATTTTGAGGTCGTGGGTGTTTCGTTGGATCGGAATAAAGAAGATTGGATGCAGGCCATTGCCGAGGATGGTTTAAGCTGGGTTCACCTTTCCGACCTTAAATATTTTGAATCGGTAGCGGCTCGTGATTACAACATCAACGCGATCCCATTTTCATTGCTGATTGATCCCAACGGTGTGATCGTAGCCAAGAATTTGCGCGGACAGGAATTGCATCAGACCCTTGAGAAGTTCCTCAAGAAGGGATCTTAAGGATTCAAAAAGCAATAGGAGATAAGGTTGGCGCCCATTCGTAGTGCCTCTAGTCTTTTTTGTTCCGGGTCGTTGTGAATGCGTTGGTCTTCCCAACCATTGCCCAGGTCGCATTCATAACTGTAAAAAATCACCAGTCGACCTTCGAAAAAAATTCCAAAACCTTGAGAGGGCTTTCCATCGTGCTCATGAATCTTGGGTAAGCCTTTGGGGAATTTGAATTTTTGCTGATAGATGGGATGTGTGGCCGGTAGTTCAATAAGCTCAGACTCTGGAAAAATTTTCTTTAACTCTGGTCGGATAAAGGGATCCATTCCATAGTTATCATCGACATGCAGAAATCCTCCCGACATTAGATATTGCCGGAGGTTTTGAACGTCGCTAGAGGAGAAGACGACATTTCCGTGGCCTGTGAGGTATACATAAGGATAGTTGAATAATTCTTTACTGGAAGATTCAACTATATCTTCCTCTTCATTGAGATTGATGAATAGTTCTTTTTTACAATACCTCAGCAAATTAGGTAATGCTGTTTTGTTGGCGTACCAATCACCACCACCGCCGTATTTGAGTCGGGCAATCTTGAGGTTCTGTCCCTGGCCTGGAATCACTATGGCAAGGGTAAAAACGCATAAAATAAGGTGTTTTAACATGATTGTTGCCCAAATACAGGTTTATCGACAAATCTAAATTAAACTCTATTCAATAACTTGCATCAAAGCGAGGTAAAACAAATTATTCCTTATGAAATCAATTTACAATGGCTCCATCTTGGCAGTGACTCTGATGTTAAGTGTATCCTGCAGTGAGGATATCAATCCATTAAATACAGCGGAAACAACCGATGTGAATTTTGAAACCTCAGTTGAGTCAACCTTTGAGGATATCGACGGGTTGCTTTCCTCTGTTTCCTTTGCCGGTGATGCCAATTTTTCGTCACGATTGGAGGGTTTGGATGATCGCTTTTGTTCGAGCACAGTTGTTTCCATTCGCAATAAAGTTAAATCGAATGCCGATACGCTTACTATAAATTTTGGGTCGGAAGGGTGTACAGATCCTAAAGGAAATGTTCGAAAGGGTATGATCATTATGACTTTTGTGGGTGACAAAAAGTTAGGCCATACCACCACGTTCAAGGATTTTTATATGAACGCTAAAAAAATAGAGGGCACCCGCACTATTGAGTTGACCAAGCTTGTTCCTCCAACCTTCAGCATTCTGTTGGAAGGTGGAAAAGTAACGTGGCCTGACGGAACTTATGCTACTCGCGAGGCATCACATACTCGTGTTTGGATACCAGATTTTCAGGTTCCTTCCAATTCAACGTATACGATTAAGCAAGGAGGGACCGCCTCAGGTTTGAAGCGGGATGGAAAGGAGTACGCCACAGAAGTAACCAAGGACCTCATTTTTAAACGCAGTTGCATGGAACCCCCAACGAAAATTTCCATGCCGGTAGAAGGCACTAAAGTGTTTACTGTAACTGCTCCAACTGGAGTTGAAAAAGTTATGACAGTTGACTTTGGTTCAGGTGCCTGTGATAAGGTCATAACAGTTACCATCGACGGGCAATCCAAAGAAATTACGGTAGGTCAGGATTAAGGTTGCCATTGGCTCTTAAGTGGTTCAATAGGCCGGATTCTTCCGGCCTATTTTTTTATCGTTCTGCGTGTCCCATCCAGAATTGAATTTCTGATTAAGTCCTGCTAATTTGGCACCTCTTTTCAATGAAAAATTATCTAGACCTGATGGCCGATATTCTGGCCACCGGAACCCAAAAGACAGACCGAACCGGCACGGGCACTCTTTCTGTCTTTGGACGCCAACTGCGCTTTGACCTTGGTGAAGGTTTCCCCTTAGTTACTACCAAAAAGCTTCACCTGCGATCCATCATTTACGAATTATTATGGTTCCTGAACGGCGACACCAACATCAAATACCTCAAAGACAATGGTGTATCTATTTGGGATGAATGGGCTGATGAAAACGGAAACCTAGGTCCGGTTTACGGCCACCAATGGAGAAGTTGGCCAGCACCGGATGGACGCCAGATTGATCAGATCACCCAGGTTTTGGAACAAATCAAATCAAAACCAGATTCTCGTCGCCACATCGTAACAGCCTGGAATCCATCGGAAGTGGATAAAATGGCCTTGCCGCCTTGTCATGCCTTATTCCAGTTTTATGTCGCCGATGGAAGGTTATCCTGTCAACTGTATCAGCGAAGTGCAGATTATTTTCTGGGAGTTCCCTTTAACATCGCCAGCTATGCTTTGCTGACGCACATGTTTGCTCAACAATGTGATCTTTTGCCCGGAGAGTTTGTGTGGACCGGAGGTGATGTGCACCTTTATATCAATCATCTTGACCAGGCCAGGATTCAGTTGGCCAGAGAGCCATTTCCGCATCCAAAGTTGATCCTTAAGCGAAAGCCAGACTCAATTTTTGAGTACCAGTTTGAGGATTTTGAAATCCAAGGTTATCAGGCTCATCCTTCCATTAAGGCACCGATTGCAGTATAATTTAACCACAGATGTAGTTTTTGCCCCTATTTTGTAACTAAAATGCCTTTTAGGACATCTTTTTGAATGGATATCCGTTAAGGCAGGCTGTTCCATTTATGAGATAAACGTTTATTATGACCAGAATCCTGTTTCTCCTGTTATTTATCAATAGTTCGGTTCTTTTAGGACAATCCAGGGTTCTTTCACTCCAGGAATGTATTGAAGTCGCTCTTGAAAATAACCTTAGGGTTAAAAGAGGCTACTATGGCTTGCGTAACAGCGAGATCAATCTCACACAGGCTAAGGCTTCTTTGTTACCTGTTTTTAATTTTGGATCGAATAGTGGTAAAAACTTTGGACGTGCCATAAACCCGGTAACCAATACCTTTATCAACCGCAACTCCGATGTGCTTGGTTTACAAGGATCATCCTTTGTGACCTTATTTAATGGCTTCAGGCTGACCAATACTGTTCGTCAAAGCGTCAAGGAATTGGAGGCTAGTGATCTGGAGTTAACCAAAGCTAAAAATGATGTAATTCTCAATGTTGTATCTCTCTACACATCCGTAATTTTTAATAAAGAGCTATTGGCCAATGCACGTTTTCAATTGACTTCCGCGCAGGAGCAATTGGACCGAATTGAAAAGCAAGTGGCAGCCGGACAATTGCCGTTGTCGAACCAGTTGAACCAAGAGGCACAGGTCGCGTCGTCTGAAGTTAATCTGATCAATCAGGAGAATGCACTGAACCTATCGCTGCTTCAGCTGAAGCAGGCAATGCAGGTTAAAGGCTCTGAGAATCTGGATGTCGAGGTTCCTCAAATAGATCCGGAAGATTTGATTTTGGATAATTCTCCAGAGCAAATTTATTCTGTGGCCTTACAAACAATGCCTGAGATTAAAGCAGCATTGTTGCGTGTCGAAAGTGCCGATTTGGCACTTAAATCAGCCAAAGGAGGATTTTATCCCCGATTAAGTTTGAGTGCAGCTGCTCAAACCAACTACTCCAGTATTTCCAATACGCAGCGCACAACCGTAGATGGCTTTGAGGTATCCTCCACACCATTTGGTGTAGTTGGTGGCACCAATACTCCTGTATTTGCTTATCAACCGGTATTTAAGGTGATCTCTCCTAATTACGAAGTAAAAGATCAGCTATCCGATAACATTTTTAAAACGCTAAGTCTGCAATTGAATATTCCGTTATTCAATGGTTTGCAAACTCGTTCCGGTGTACAGCGTGCTGCTATTTCCAAAGAAATTGCTTCTGTGAATCAACAAGAGTCAGAAAATACGTTGAGGCAATCCATTGAAACGGCTTACAATGACGCAGTAGCTGCTTCCAAAACCTATACTGCTTCTTTAAAGCAGGAGAATGCCCGTAACGAAGCCTACCGCATGACCAAACAACGTTTTGAAATCGGAGCCAGCAACTATGTTGAATTCCGTATTGCAGAAACAGACCTGGTGCAAGCGCGCTCCGATTTGGCAAGGGCTAAATTCAATTTCATATTCAGGAAAAAGCTTCTTGATTTTTATCAGGGTAAACCAATAGGATTCTAATCCGTAAATCATCAATAGAAAAAAAATGGCACAAGAAAGATCATCTAAAAAAGGTTCGAACAAAAAGATTTACTGGATCATAGGCGTCCTGGTAGTCCTTATCGTCGTTTTGATTGTAGGCCGTAAACAAGGCTGGATTGGAAAGTCACAGGTTATTGAAGTTGAATTTGGTAAATCTGTTAAGGGAGATATCGTTGAGAAAGTTGCTGCCTCCGGCACGGTTCAGCCTGTGGTTGAAGTTAAAATTGCTCCGGAAGTTTCTGGTGAGATTATTGAATTGAATGTTGAGGATGGTGATTCGGTTACCCTGGGTACTTCCTTGGTCAAAATCCGTCCCGATGCCTGGTTAAGTCAACTGGAGCGTTCAGAAGCAACGTTAAACCAGCAGCGGGCCAATGTATCCTCAGCTGAGTCCGGACTTTCTCGTGCCAAGGCAACGTTCATCCGATCAGAAGCTGATTTTAAGCGTCAGGAGAAACTTTGGAATGAAAAAGTAATTTCTGAAGCAGATTGGCAGTTGGCTCGGCAAAATTATGAAGTGTCCAAAACAGATTTGGCATCTGCTCAACAATCTCTTGAGGCTGCGGGTTACATTGTTAAAAGTACCGAGGCTGCCGTAAAAGAAGCAAGGGAAAATGTTCGCAAAACCTTGGTGGTAGCACCGATGAATGGCACCGTTTCCAAACTTAATGTAAAACGTGGAGAGCGCGTTGTGGGCACCATACAAATGCAGGGAACAGAAATGCTACGTATTGCTGATCTCAATGCTATGGAGGTACGGGTTAACGTAAATGAAAACGATATCGTTCGCGTTCACCTAAAAGATACAGTTTTGATTGATGTGGACTCTTACGCGAATCAGAGTAAACAGTTTAAGGGATTGGTTACCAATATTGCTAACACGGCAAAGGAAAAATTGTCAGCTGATGCAATTACCGAATTTGAGGTTCGTATTTTAATTCTGCGCTCCTCGTATGAGGACTTAATTAAAAAGGGAATTCGTTACCCATTCCGTCCGGGTATGACCGCTAGTGTTGAAATCCTGACCAACCGCAAGTCCAATATCCTCATGGTGCCTTTGGCTGCAGTTACAACCCGAAATCCTGATGCGGATGGAGAGCAAGAAAATAAAGAAGGAGAGCAAGGAG
>Ga0068872_10001417_pt1 | contig 19331 bp, 16 predicted proteins | sample NOAtaG_7_FD_66441 | JGI IMG/M metagenome (GOLD analysis project Ga0068872, IMG submission 66441) | Freshwater lake microbial communities from Lake Erie, under a cyanobacterial bloom - NOAA_Erie_Diel1S_2200h metaG | ecosystem: Environmental > Aquatic > Freshwater > Lake | place: USA: Ohio, Lake...
GAGTAAGTAGCTTACGCTCAATAGTACCATCTGTAGAATGCATAAAATCCTGTATAAGAATAGTTTAGATAAATAACACAAAAGTGTCATCGAAATTATTAACATATACAGCGGCGATCGAGGATCGCCAGGGGTTTGTGATGTAGAATTCTAAATTTGAATCATAATTTAAATTTCATCTTCAAATAAATGTTCCATGCATAGAAGTTGATAAGCATAAAGATTTAGTGTAGAAATAAGATCTTTTGTTCTTTTATTACCCCACTCTCTTATGCTAAAGTATAGTTTATCACCAGGGATGGGATAAATCGGCTTAGTATCTTCATCCAGATAAATTATTTCTAACTCTGTTGTCAGTTTATTATAAAGAATGTCTTCTTGGGTGAAGGTGTAAGTGTACTCATTATTACCACCTATAATTAGATGATTGTATAACTTTGGCATTATTTTATGCCAGCTAAATTTTACAGCAAGAAAATTCTCTACTGCAAACTTACCTACCCAAACTGGTGTAAGTAGTGGCTTGCATTGTAAAGTGACATTTTCTTCACAATAGTCGATATTAACCACCTTGAAATTCACCGGAGATTTTGTGCTTACCATTATGTAATATTAACCACAACAATTAAGAATTTAACACTGGAATTATTTTGGCAAGTAAAACAAGTTAAATAAAAAAGCCCCGAGAATTTCCAGGGCACTTTATACTTACTGAAGTATATTTATAAACTTAGTGTCAATAGCAGATAAGTATTTATCGTGTAGGGTAATTGTGTCACCCGCCTCGAAAGAAATTCTTTCATAAGTAGTACTTGACTTGGGCACTAATTGTTGGTTTATATGGTAAATCCATTCGTCCCCAGGTATTATTTGAATACCTGTATTTTCAATAAGTTCTGCTTTGTTTACAGGATAGATTGCAGCATCATAACCCAATTCTGGACAATTACAATATAACAACAAAGTGTTCTCGTCATCAGTAAGGATAATACTAGAACAATTGAAATTTTTTCCCATAATTTGCCTCCATATCTACAATTTATAATTACATTTTGCCTCAAATAACTCCAGTCTTAATCTTACACGCTATATGAAAAATTTGGCAAGTAAAAAACCCCAAAATGGGGAATTATTTTTTGTATTAATAAATTGAATTATTACTTATTTAGTTTCTTTCTTAGCTTTTGGTTTAGATTCCAAATCTTTAATGGTTTCCATTATTGAATCTTGTTTTAGGTTATTTTTTACAGTTTGGTAAATCCATTGGGCACCGCCTTGGCGAATTATTCTATCAATAATGCTGGTTCTAATATCTTCCCCAGACATTCCAGATTGTAAATTATACTTTTCTGGGTTTCTCATGGCATCGTTTACAGTATTATCTACTTCTTCAGCTTTTGGTTTGTTTTCAACCTTAACTTCATGAACAACTGTTAAAATACTGCTTAATTTAAACTCGTTTCTAACATATTTTTCAACTGCTTTTTTAACTTGAATAGAATCTAAACTTTTGGCTTTTGACTCGTTTTCTAAAGGAATTCCAGCTTTTATAAGCATTTCTCCCATTGTAATTTTTTCTCTTTCAGCGTCTAAAGCAAGTGCATTGAAAATACGGTCAGTTTCTGCTTCAATTCCTTGTAAATCAAGTTGGAAATCTGGGGTGATATCTACAATTTTTCTAATAATATTTTTCTGCCAGGCATCATCAATCATTCTTTCTGTATCATCTGCATAGAATTTTTCCAGGAAAGTTTCAAATCCACCTTCATCTTTAAATTGGGTTCCAAGTTCGCTATTGGCTTCAATAACTGCATTAATATTATCGAATTGTGGCTTACTTACTTCGTGAATTGTAACTTTAAATTCAGCAGTTTTTCCAGCAAGTTCTGGCTCGAAATAATCGGCAGGGAATTTAACTTTAAAATCTTTCTTTTCACCAGTTTTAACTCCGGTCATTCCCTTTTCAAAATCTGGAAGATAATTTCCCATTCCTAAAGTAATTTTAGTTCCAATGGCATCAAGTTTAGGATCGGCAACACCATCAACTTTTCCGCTTAAATCAGCCATTACTTGGTAACCAGATTTCGATTCTTCATCAACCGCAATATAAACATTAGAGTTAGTAAATAATCTATTTTTTTCCTGTCTTTTAAATTCTTCTAAACTAGGACGACCAACCAAGCTTTTTGCAGTTGGCTTTTCTACCTTCAAAGTTTCAATTTTAGATAAATCTACATTTGGAAGTAAGTGGGCGTTAATCCTGAACCTAAATTCATCATCTTTTTCGCCAGTAAATTCTGGAGATGGATCGATTTCAAGTCTCATTACTGCTCTTTTTTCTTCTTTCATTTTTTCATGAATTAAATCGGTGGCAGCCCGAGAGAATTTATCAACAGTTTCGCGCAAAAAAGTTTCTTCAAAAGCACCTTCGTTAATATATTTTCTTGCTAATTTTTCAGGGGCTTTGCCTTTTCTAAAACCAGGAACTTCCACGGTGGCAAGCAATTGATTGGTTAATCTATTTTTCCAAGTTTGGTATTCATCTTTTGGAACAAGATAGTCTAAGCTGTATAAAATTTCATTTTCAAATTTCTGATTGGTAACATTGGCCATACCCAATCATAAAACCTTTCAAGGGGTGGTTTTGTCAAGCTGTAACTAGTCTATTCATTAAATTTTAGAAATCAAGCGAGAACATTGGCAATTATTGATATTTTATGAAATAATACCTTTAAAGTATCGATATGATAAATAAAACCAATTTTACTATTCAACAAGCAGTTGAAGAAGATTACAAAAGATTAAACTTCGTAAACAAAGAAACTTGGCTTCATACCTACCCTAATGAGGAAAACGACATTACTGTTGAGGATATTGAAAATTTAGACTGGCAAAAATTTGAGAATAATTGGAAAACTAAACTTGCAACTTCTGAAGTAGGTTTGTATTGTTTAACTGCCAAAATTGAAAACAAAATTGTTGGATTTATTGTAGTAAAAGAGTTTGTTGATTTTGTATCTTTTGGTTCAATTTATATTTTACCAGATTACCAACGATTAGGAATAGGTTCGGCTTTGATAAATCAGGCTCTTAATTTCGTTTCCAAAAATAAAATAATTGTTGTAAAAGTGGCTGAATATAATCACAATTCAATAAATTTTTACAAGAAAATGGGTTTTATTTTCTCAGAAAAAGCTGCTGACTTTAAATTATCTGAAACCAAATCTATTCCCCAAATTAAATTGACTAAATTTAACAATAAGTTTAACCTTTGATTATAATAAGTGGAACTTATGCAATCTTTTACCACCAAACAACTGCGAAGCCAAATGGCTTATTTTATAGATTTGTTGATTAAAGGCGAGCCTGTTGAGCTAACATATCATAGCAAAAAAGTTGTTATTGAAAATAAGCAGGCAATAAACCAAACCAAACCAAGCATAGAAGAAGCCTTGGTCAAGTTAGGAAAATATAAAATTGATAAAAAATACCAAGAAGCTGAGGATTTTAAAGAATTAATGAATAAACACTATGACCAAAAAGACTTTGTTTCTTGATGCCAGTGTGATGCTTGAATTAGTCTTAGGTAGGGCAAAAACTAGCGAAATTTTAAGCAAAATAAAACAGTTCGATGAAGTTTGTATTTCCATGCTAACAGTGCATTTGATTTATTATTTTGGCTTGAAACAAAAAATGTCTATTCCTGACTTAGACTTTTTCATTCAAAGATTCAAAGTTCTCAATCTAACTTCTTCCAGCTATAAAATAGCCATGCAAATCTGCCAAGATGAAGATTTTGAAGACGCCCTGCAACTAGCCTGTGCTTTTGAAAACGGAATTAAAAATGTGATTACCTTAGACAATAAAATGGCCAATTTATACAAATCTTACTTCAAGTTTGTTTAATAACTCCCCCCAACCTCTTTCCCCGCCAAAAACCTGGTGATGAATTCTCTGCCCCTTGGGGTTAATTTCCTTCCGGCTGAATCTTTATCTAGAAAGCCTAAAAATAGTAAGTATGGTTCGGTTACAAGTTCTAGGGTTTCCACTTCCTCAAGCAATTTTCCGGAGAGGGTTTTTAAAGCCAGACTACCTTCCAATAAGCTTTCCAGATAATTTAAATCAGAGTTTGTTAAACCAAATTCGTGCACACCAACTTCTTCCAAAAAGGTTTTTGCTACGCTAAGATCGACTACTTGTTGATGATGAACCACTTTTAAATCGCGGAATCTTTTCAAAATGTGGTTGGCAATTCTGGGAACGCCTCTACTTCTTCTGGATAGTAAAAGCATGGCTTCAGGTTGAATATCTACTTTTAAAATGCTGGCCGAGCGCTCTAAAATTCCTAAAATTTCTTCTTGGGTGTAAGGTTGAAGCTGAAATAAATTTGGAAATCTATCTTTTAAAGGCTTAGATAATTTACCTAATTGGGTTGTGGCCCCAACTAAAATAAATGGAGGTAAATCAAGCTGGGTAACAGTTGAACCCTGCCCTTTTCCTACCATTAAATCTACTTTTCTGTCTTCCATGGCCATGTATAAAATTTCTTCTAACGGAGCTTTAAGCCTGTGTATTTCGTCTATAAACAATACCGAGTTTGGCTCTAGGTTAACCAGTAAACTAACAACATCCCCTATTTTTTGAAGGCTTGGAGCAGTAACCATTTTAAAACCAACCTCTAATTCCTTGGAGATTAAGTTCGACAGTGTGGTTTTACCAAGCCCTGGAGGGCCGAAAAACAAAATATGCTCTGGCAAAGTTTCCCTTATTTTAGCTGAATCTAAGATTAGTTTCAATTGCCGGCGTAATTTTTCTTGACCTATATAATCTGAAATTGTTTGGGGCCGAAGTTCTAAACTTTCTTCTTCATTTTCCCACCAAGGCTTTACTTTGGCAGCTTTTTTTGAAACTGATACATTATCCGAGGAGTTAGAGTTAGATAAATTTTGGGTTTCTGAATCTTCAAAACTGGTTTTAATCACCTTACAAAACTGATTTTAAAGGGTTTTATTGTCAATATATTAGCAGTATTCTTTTGCCCTATTCCTTGACAGAATAAACAACAAAACCAAATAATTACTTATGAATAAAACATACGGTGAAGAAAATTTTGGCCAAACAATCTGGCATTTTCTTCCAGGAATCATTAAATTTTTATCAGTTCTAGGAATTGGTTTAGTAATTTTCAATCTAATTAACATTAGTTTCGCCGGCTCTGCTATCGATTCAAATTTAGATCAATCAAGCAAAACCGACACTGTTTTAGTTAGAACATATAACCCAAAAATAGGTAACCCTGATTCAAAATTAAAATTGGTATATTTCCTAGATTATCAATGCCCTGTTTGTGGTGCTAATGCAGAAACAATGACCCAGCTTAAATCAGATTATAAAGATAAAGTGCAATTTGTTTACAAACATTACCCAATTAAAACAGCTCATGTTTATGCCGAACCAGCTGCCAAAGCTATTCAAGCAGCAACCTTACAAAACAAAGGTTTTGAACTTGGCGATATAATACTTGCCAGAGGGGGAGATGGTTTGTCTCCCGCTAAGTTTTCAGAATGGGCCAAAGAATTAGGTTTAGATATGGAAAAATTTGAATCCGATAGAGGATCAAGTCTTGTTAACAACGAAGTTATTTTAGACCAAGCAGATTACGACGGAGCAGAGTTTCCAGAAAGCACAGTTTCAGGAGAATCTAAGCCTAAAGGTCAGGTAGGTGGAACACCAACAACAGTGCTAGTTAAGGACGGTAAAATTGTTGACTGGTGGAGTGGAAGACCAAATATTGACACAGTAAAAGGCAAGTTAGATGAGTACCTCAAGTAAACTAAATTTGGAACAAAAATTGCTGCGATTGCAGGAAATTCAGGCTCTTCTTCGCGAAAAGAAAGTAAGCCTAAGTGAAAGTATGCCTTTATTAGAAGAAGCTACTAAATTAAAAAAAGAAATTGAAACCGAGCTTACAGAAATGGAAAATAAGCTAATTAGCCTTTCGGAATAATTCTGGGGCATCACTTAATATCAACCAAGTTAAGATATATTATACTTATGTCGGAGTTTTTTTGTGGATTAAAAGTATTAATTGCTGATTTCAGAATAATTGCTGTTCTATCCGACTAGCTTTGACCAGAAACTGCCATAACTAACCATTTCAGAGTTACTTGGCCCTTTACTACCTAATTTCCAGCCACCATCAAGTAGGAAGTTTTTATTTGGATATTTTCCAACAATTTCTCTAGCCAGTTTATCTGCTTTACTAGTTTTCACTTGCCCTGCTTTGCCTGCCTTAACAGTTAGCAACAAGTAATCATTTATATTTTTTTGAATTTGAAAATTCACTAGTTCATCTACATCAAGCCAAACACCAATTTTAATTTTTGATTTGGAAAACAAATCTTGCCAGCTTGTTGCATAATTTATTGGTAAGTAAACCAAAATTGACCAATTTTCAGGTAATTTTAATCTGGCTAAATATTTGTAAAATTCATGCAAGTCATCAGAAAGGCCCATACAATGAACACTTAAAGATAATTTATCGTCGGCAAAATTAGCTAATAAAGCAGCGACCAGACTGTCTAAACTTAAACTGGCAAGAACCGATCTTTCTCTGGCAAAATATTTCATTACCAAATCTAAATGCAAATGAATTATTGACTGCCTTGAAAGCTTTAAAAATTCTGGATTGGTTTTAATTATATTTATTTTTTTATTCAGACTTTCCGTAGAATATTCAAGTAGCGATGGTTGAACTTTAAGGGTTATCATGAGACTAATAAATTCTTGTTTATTTAGAATCTTTTTCTACAATTTTAATATCTTGCCTAGGCGAAACACCTGGTAATTTGAAGCCTAATTCTTGCCTATTAATTCTTTTAACTGCTGGATATTCTTTTGAAATTTCTCCCTTGGCTTCTTCGAAATCTTTATCTAATAACAGGTTTGAAACATTGGAAGTTTCTACTTTAATATTTTTGCTGAAGGTATAATAAAATGTTGCTTTAATTCCACTTTGCTTCTCAATATCACCTTCGCTATTTAACAAGGCCAATTCTTTAATTTTATAAACTTCTGGTTTGTTCAGCTTAATTTTTTCTTCAATAGCAGATCTTGAAAAATAATAGATTTCAGAATTTACGGTTTTCTTCAATGCAACATTGTCGGCTTTTTCCCCTATTTTTAAGCTATAATCTAAGGTAGTTTCCAAATCTTTATACCAAGTGTTAGTTGTAAAAATTTTCTCCGCTCTAATATCTTGAATTTTAGCCGCTCTTTGTTGTTGAACCTCTTGCTCGGTTAAGTTCTTTAAACTATCATAATCTGCGTTTGAAACTATCCTATCACCTTCTCCGTTATTGTTGGAAATATCTGTGACTGCCACTGCGTAACAACTGCTACATGGGCTTTGATCTTGTAAATTTACAATCTTTAGCCTTGTTCCTGCTGGTTGGTTAAAGGAAGAACCTGCAACTCCTGGCTGAGGAATTGATTGAATAGCGAATTTAATTGGATCTCCGCCTTTATTATTTTGAGCAGGAATTGCAAAAGTATTTGGCAGAGAGCTATTTAAAATTGGGGAAAATCTATAGCCGTCTTTTACAATTTGGAATTTGGCATTATCCAATAAAACATCTTTTCCACCTTCATTGATAAGCTGGATAGTTCCAGAACTTCGTTCAGTTTCTGTTTTTTCTTTATTCTGAGTTGGAATAGTTTGCCTACTTTCTAAAAGAAAACTTTTCGTGTTAAAATCTGGCTTACTAGCTTCTAAAACGAAAGTTCCATCCTGATAATCTGGATAAACTTCTAAAGTGTAGGCTGTTGTTGGAAAGAAAACCAAGAATGATACGATGAAAAACGATGCCATGGCGCTAGCAGCAATTGTATAGAACCATTTACTTTTAGGTTGATTAACTTTTTGTTGATTGAAAAAATTCTGATTTACCACGCCAGCATCTTGCCTTAGTTCATTTAAAGCTTCTTTTGTGGCTTGAATTCTATCCAGCCAACTATCCAAGTTACCGGATTCTAGGATTGATTCGTCTTCAAAATCTAAATCGACATCCAACGAATTTTCGCTACTTTGATCCTCGGTTGAAACAGATATTACACTGCTAGGATGATAATTATCTACACTTAAAAGCCCTGCTAAACTAATTTTATTAGAATTTTCAGGATGAGGGATAATGGCTAATTCCCTGTCCATACCTGTGGAATAAATCTTCTTTTCTAAGTTAATTTTAGCTTGCTGCTCTGCCTTAACCTCAGAATTATTTGATTGAATTGGTAACTCTGGGGCTTTAATTTCCTCATATTCCGAAGCCTTGATGTTCTGTTTGCTCACCTCTGCATTTGGTAAATCTAGGTTTGGGATAATTTGCAAAGTATTCTTATTAAAAAAACCTGTCTTAGCTAGTTGGCTGGTATCAATAGAGATTCCGGAAGCTACATTACTTTTATTAACTGGTTGAGGCTGGACTTCAGGCTGTGTTTTGGGCTGGACTTCAATGTTCTCTACGCTTTGTGTTGCAACTTCTTCAGGAACAATCTGAGCAGTAACTGGACTAACCTGGGCTACTTCTTCACTTGGATGATGTGGCTTAAAATAATTATCTGAAATATGCAATTGGGAATCTCGCAGTAACTGAAGAATATGAGAATCTTTTGATGTCCAAATTAAAGACCTGGGATAATTACTTAATTGGTAAGAAAAAATGGTTAGGGAAATTTGGGTATTAAGATAGGCTGGCAAACTTACAACTTCAATATAAAGTGGACCTAGTTGTTGAGACTGAAGCGAAAGCTGTTCTAAGAAATTTGCTTTGCTGGTGCTACTTGTTAGGGCTATCATAATGTAGTATAGTTTTACTTTTGGGAATAAGAGATGCTAAAAATAGTAAAGTCAAGTTTTAATTTAAAAATATTTATTTTTGTACTAATGTTGGTAGCGCTACGGGGAATTGAACCCCGGTTACAGGAATGAGAATCCTGTGTCCTAACCATTAGACGATAGCGCCTTTCTGGTAAATAATTCAGGTTTTACTCTAGATAGTCAAGTGATCTAACTGATCTATTCTTAAAAGATGACGAATTTCCAAACTTGGAGAAGCAATCAAAAAGGCTTTAACAATTTCTACCACATCTAAAATTTTATACGAAAAACCTGCAAGACAGATTACCTGGGCATGATTATGGTTCCTTGTGAGGGTAGCCTCTTCAGGTGTGGTTACATAGGCTGCCCTAATACCTCTAAATCTATTCAAAGCCATACAGATACCCTGCCCACTTCCGCACATCGCAATACCTAATGCTTCTGGTTGGTTGAATATTTTCTCGGCTAACAATTTAGCATAAACAGGATAATCATCTCCTTCAATTAAATCTACTGAAAGATCAATTATTTTAAAAGGAAGGTTTAAATCATTGAGGGCAATTTTTAAGTCTTCTTTCAATTTAAAACCAGCGTGATCAGCAGTAAGAAAAAGGGTTTTATTCATATTGATAAAAGTATGAAATATTTAAAGAAAATTGACCACCCCAACCTCTCTTCCCCACACTTCTAACCCTCCGCCTTTCAGGCACCTCCCTTTACAAGGGAGAATGGTCGTAGGGGTAATTTTCATAATCGCCATGGCAAAGCGTCGGCAATATTTCCACTTGTAAAGGGGGTGGCTCCGAAGGAGACGGGGGTTAGAAGCGCTGGCAAAGGGAGCAACTGCGAAGCAGAAGCAAGGGAGGGTAGCGGCGAGTCTGTCTCACCACCACGTCGCCTTGGCAAAACGAGGATTAAAGTCCTGAACCTCCAATACTTGTTACACCAATAGAACCAGCTTTGAAATCATAGTTACTGTATAGAAGATAATTCTTTGTGGTAGTTCCATTAGTTGTTTGTGAAGTTATTTCAAAATCTACATTCCAGAATAGTTGATCTGCTTTAAGTAATGTAGATGTACATCCTGTTGTGTTGTTATAGGCTACTGTAGAAGATAGGTTTCTCCAAGTAGTATCAGATTTGAATTTATATCTGAAGGAACAAGTTGTTGTGTATCCTGAAGTTTCTAATCTTGTATCTTTTAGAGTTAGTATTAAGTTATCTGCTGTTGTACTTCCACTTCCTCCATATCTTTTGGCGTTTGCTTGTGTAGGGCTGTAGGTTAAGGCTGTGTCGAATAGAGCACATGGGTCTGTTGTGGAACAATTTAACGAATTAGAGACAGTAAGTAACACTGATCCTTTGTTATTCCAAGTAGCTGGTGTTGTTCCTTTTCCTAATTGTACATTACCGCTTCCTGCTGTTAAAGCATTTGGTGTTCCTACTGTGGTTATTCCACTACAGGTTAGAATTGAACCTGAGATAGTACATGTAGATACTGGAGTAGAGTTATTAGTGCCTTGATTTGTTTTAGCCTGTATTCCTCCGGAAGGTAATGCAAAAGGTCCTGTTCCGTTAATAGGGAATGTACAGGTGTAGGTTGCTCCTATTACTACTGAAGTTGTAGAAGTACAGTCTGTAGAGTTAGATAATGAACCTGGTCCACTGGCTAGGTCTGGGTCTACTGCTGTACCTACATTTACTGTTTCTCCGGTTGGGGTTACTGTGCCTGTTCCAATTTGTCCGTTAATAGGTTGGTTTCCTGTTTGAGTTCCTGTTGGAACACCGGTACAAGTTACAGCACCTGTTGTTACATTGGTTACTGTACAAGTTCCTGCTGGTGTAGCAGTTCCTATTCCTAGTTTAAAATCATTAGGAGAGGTTGGTAATGCTTTACCTGTAGGTAATGTAAAGGTACAAGTTGTAGTAGAGTTTACTGGTACAGTGTTTCCTCCTCCACATACCAATGTTAAACCTGGAATGTCTGCTGTGGTTAAAGGTGGATTTACTAAAGTAATTCCTGTCCCTGTTGAACCGCTGGTTTGGCTGAATGTATTGGCTGGGTCTGTGGAAGATAATGTTCCAGTTGTTCCATAGTTACCTAATGCAGCTGTAGTAAGCGTTGTTATTTGGTATTGAATATAGGCTTGACCATTTGTGGTGTCTTGTAGATTTATAGATGATCTTGATCCGCAAGAATTACCGCTTACTGCTGATACTGGACTGTTACCAGCTGTTATAGCTGCATCATAAAGTGAGCAAGGAATCGATGTTGTACCATTGGTGTAGGCAATGGTTTCAAAGATTAAGTATTTTAAGTTAAGTATAGTTGTGGCAATTCTTGAAGCACAACCAGAACCGGCAGATGTATTTATATTTGTTCCAGTCCATGCAGCTCCGTAAGAAACACATTCATTAGGTGGTTGAAAATTTGTGAATCCAATTGATTCGTGTTGTAAAAATTTCGCGTTTGTGATTCCTACCGATATTATATATCCACAGTTTGGAGTACCAGTAGCAGAAAAGGCAGTGTTTGACGGAGATACAATATATACACCACAACCATCTGGTGCTGAACCATTTGTGTAACCGATACTTTGCAATCTTATAAATCTAACCTTCCCAAACTCCATCAAACCTGTGTTGGCACTAATAGCAGTGCCGTTTGCCCCTGTATCTACACCGTCATACAAACCAGCTGCTGCTGAAATACCTGTGTTACTTATTAACTTGGTAAAGGCTGTGTCTTTGTTGGTAGCTGTAAGTGTGTCACATGCTATTCCAGAGATATCAGGGAGTGTATCGGTTATATCTACAATTGTTGGGGCTAAACAGTTTTTAAAACTTCCTGCTACATATGTAAATGGAGATGGAATAGTATCTTTTTGGTTCACAGCATTAGCGCTTCCTGTTCCAGAGTTATCTCTTAATAATCTTACATATACATTTTGTCCTGGATAGGCAGTAATGGTTGAACCCCAGTTAATTCCATCTGTAGAATAAAGTTTTGTAGAAGTTACATTAGCAGTTGGCGTTGCACCTACTACAATACCTACTGTGGTGTTTCCACTAATAATTACATTTGCTCCAGAAGCAATTGGGGTAAAAGCAGAAGAAGTAGAAGATAGTGTGGCATTTGTTCCATAGCTTCCAAGCGCAGTGTTAGAAGCTACAAGAGCTTGGTATTCAATATAACCTGAGGAACGGGCGGTGTCGGAAGTATCAACTGTAAAATCTGAACTAAGAGAGCCAGTACCATAGCTATAGTTTCCGCTAAAGGTATTTTTACAAACTGCATCTGAAATGGTTGTACCAGGATATGGATTTACAGTATTTGTATATGAAATTATTGAATTGTGTCTTACTTGATTTGTATCATCCCAGCAGCTTCTTTGCCCAGCATATCTCAAACTTAGGGTATCTATTGTATAGTCTACGCTTGTTGAACCAACACCATAACTTTCTAGAGAGCTAAATGTATTTTTACAAAGTTGATCGCTTGCAACCGAACCAGGGAATGGATTACCTATATTTCCAGTTGCTAAGATATAGTTAAGTCTAAATTGTCTTGTATCACTCCAACAACTTCTGTTAGAAATAAATCGTTGTCCCATAGTATCAATGGTATAATCACTACTAAAAGATCCATTTCCAAAAGTATCATTTCCATTAAAAGTATTTTTACATAGCTGATCACTGGTTACACTTCCTGGATATGGAGAAGGTGTGTTAGTAACACCCAACAAATAGTTTTGTCTAAGCTGTCTTGTGTCATTCCAGCAGCTTCTTTGAATTACGAATCTCTTCTTACCCATACTCAATACCCCTGAATTAGCTGTTACAGCTGTACCACCTCCCGCAGAGTTTGAAGCAGCATCATAAAGACCGGCAGAAGGAGAAATTCCATTAGTACTTGTTAAAGTTGTAAAAGCAGTATTCTTATTGGTTGCATTAAGTGCATCACAAACTAATTCGGTTGAAGATGGGTTTAAACAGTTTTTAAAAGAACCAGCTACATAACTAAAGCCTGCTGGAAGAGTATCTTTAATAGAAGCATCTGTGGCGGCAGAAGTACCTGTATTGGAATATCTTAATCTTACAGTTATTGTTCCACCTGGAGTTGTGTTAACTACATCAGATTCTGTACCATTAACAACATATTTTTTATCTAAAGTAACATTTCCTGTAGCAAAGGTTGTACTGGCAGCCTTAGCTGTGTCATCTTGTTTTAAAAGATTGTAAGTAAATAATCCTGAAATTAATAATACACCGAGTACTAAAACTGACATTAAAGAATATTGTCCTTTTTTAGATTGTAGAAAAGATTTTAAATTAGAATTATTAGATTTCTCTAATTTTACATTCTCAGTTTTTAATTTTGATTTATTGTTTGAACTAGTTTGACCTTTGTTAGACATATTTGTTTTTGTTTTGTGGATTAAGATCCTTTGGGCGATTTTATGGAAAGACAGGCTTACCTCTACGGGTTTGCCATTGGCGACGCAGTGGTCGTCGCTACTACCCCGAAACCTTGCGGTTTTACCCCTTACCAGGGGTACGATTTAAATTTAAATTTTCAGACAGAAGATACATTTTCTGCTTATGTTTTATAGTATATTTTATTGTTTGGTTTTAGGCAAAATTTAAGGAGGGTTTCCCCTCCGTTTTAATTTTGTATTTTATTAAATTTATACCTCTACCATGCTTTCTTCTAAATCTGGAGAGATTTCTTCTTCAAATTCTTCTTGAATTTCTGTAGTAATAGCTTTTACTCCATCAAAACCAGTTCCAGCTGGAATTAATTGACCCAAAATTACATTTTCTTTCAAACCTAATAATTGATCTTTTCTTCCACTGATAACAGCTTCAACTAAAACTTTAGCAGTCTCTTGGAATGAAGCAGCTGATAGCCAACTTTCGGTAGCAAGTGAAGCTCTGGAAATACCAATTACAATTCTCTTGTAAATAATAATCTTCTTTCCTTCAGCTTCCAATTTTTTGTTCATGCTCTGAACTAGTGATAAGCTGACCAAGTCTCCGAGGGATAATTCTCCTTCACCTTGATCTATAACTTGAACACGATTACACATTTGGCGAACGATTAATTCGATGTGTTTTTCATTAACTGTAATACCGTTTGAAACATAAATTTCGTTTAACTGTGTAACAATGTATTGATAAACTGCATCCACACCAATTGAATCCATAATGTCTTGTAAATTCAAAGGACCTTCAGCCAAAGCTTGACCTCTGAATACTTTATCACCTGTTTTAACTAAAGAAACTAAACCTGGCACAGTTGTGTATTCCTGAAGTTCTGGACCTAACTGACTAATTACAATTGTGTTTCCTTCTGTTTCAACAACACCGTTGTGACCAGCTTTCATTACCTCTCCGGTTGAATGAACGAATAAATCATCGGTTGCACTAACTGTGCTTCCGTTACCAAGCAAAAGCATATCCGTAGAATCTTTCTCTAATTTGAAAGTGCTTGGGTGACTTACGATAGTAATTTTGAATCCTTCATCAAGACTTCCTTCAACTTTTTCAACAGTTCCATCTAAAATAGACATTGGGGCAATATATTTAGGAACTCTAGCTTCTAGAATTTCTTCAACTCTAGCTAAACCAGAGTTAATATCTGCTTTCATAGCTACACCTCCGAAATGTTTAGATCGTAGGGATAATTGTGTACTTGGCTCTCCTAAACTTTGGGCAGCGATAATTCCTACTGCTGAACCTAATTTAACAGGTTGATGTGAGCTAAAGTCTACACCATAGCATTTTCTACAAACACCTCTTGGTAGTTGGCATTTAACACTTGATCTTACCCAAATTTCTTCTACTTCTTTTTCTCTTAATTCAGACACCAATTTGTAATCTAGAAAATCACCAGCGTTTGCTAATACTTTACCAGAAACATCTTTCAAGTCTTTTAGTAAGAATCTTCCATAAGCTCTATCCCAAATGGATTTACTCATTAATTTACTTCCCATTAAAGTAATGCAAACACCTTGTTTGGTGAAACAATCTTCAGCCATGGCAACAAGATTTTGTGATACATCAACCATTTTTCTGGTTAAATATCCTGCATCAGCTGTTTTTAAAGCAATATCTGCCAAAGCTTTTCTCTGACCTCTCATAGAAATGAAGTATTCCAAACCAGTTAAACCTTCAAGGTAACTACTTTGAACAGGAAGTTCAACGATGTCTCCTGATGCAGTCATCAACAAACCTTTCATACCTACAATTTGGTTTAAAGCTGTAACATTACCTCTAGCACCGGAATTGATAATCATTCCAACATTTCCTCTTTTATCCATAGCCTGTTCAGTTAACTTGGAAATATCATCGGAAGTTACACGCCATTGGTTAACAACCTGTTTGTGTCTTTCTTTGTCTGTCATTAAACCTAGGTCGAAGTATTCACCTAATTGTTTAACTTTACCTCTGGTTTCAGAAAGTAATTCATGTTTTCCGTCTGGATTAGTGAAATCTTTGTAAGATAAAGTGATTCCAGCTTCGGTAACATATTTAAAAGCAGTATCTTTAATTGTATCAAGAACTTTAGCCATTACATCTTGACCTAGGAAATGATAACTTTCAGAAACCAGTGCTCCATAGTTTTTCTTGTTTAATTCCTTATTGATAAAGTTGAAAGAATCTGGGAAACAGCGGTTAAATAATATTCTTCCAGCAGTTGTATTTACAGTTTCTCCACCTTTTTCAGCTGGTAATTTAACTCTAATTAATTCAGAAATTTCAATTTCTCTATCTGCCAAAGCTCTTAACACCATGGAGGTTGAATTGTATCTTCTTGGATTTTCTACTTCTTTACCAACGCTTGTTAAATAGTAAATTCCAAGTAAAATATCTTGGTGACCTTGCATGATAATTTCACCATTAGCAGGGCGTAACAAGTTTTTAGTTGCAACCATTAAATCTCGGGCTTCTTCCTGACCTTTTACAGTAATTGGAAGGTGAACAGCCATTTGATCTCCATCGAAATCTGCGTTAAAAGCAGGACAAACTAATGGGTGCAACCGAATTGCCTTTCCTTCAACAAGAACAGGTTGGAATGCCAAGAAACCAAGTCTGTGCAAAGTAGGAGCACGGTTTAGAAGAACATGCTTATCTTTAATAACTTCATCTAAAATATCGTAAACTAAAGGCTTTCTGCTTTCAATCAATCTTCTGGCAGAGTGAACATTGTAGGCTGAACCTTCGTCCACCATTAAACCTAATTCAGATTTTTGGATAATTTTACCAATCATGAATGGTTTGAATAATTCCAAAGCCATTTCCTTAGGTAAACCACATTGATTCAACTTCAAAGAAGGACCAACAATAATTACTGAACGACCTGAATAATCTACCCTTTTTCCAAGAAGGTTCTGTCTGAAACGACCACCTTTTCCTTTCAAAACATCGGTTAGTGATTTTAAAGCTCTTTTTACACCGGTGCTAGCCATAACCTGTCTTCCTCCTCTGGCAGAGTTATCAATTAAAGCTTCAACTGCTTCTTGCAACATTCTCTTTTCGTTCCTTAAAATAATTTCAGGAGCCCCAATTTGAATTAACTTTCTTAAACGATTGTTTCTGTTAATTAATCGTCTGTATAATTCATTAAGATCAGAAGCTGCAAATCTTCCGCCGTCTAATTGCAACATTGGCCTTAATTCAGGTGGAAGCACCATTACTCTTCTTAAAATCATCCAATCTGGGCGAGTGTTGTTTCTTTGGAAGGCTTTAATTAACTTAATTCTCTTAGCTAATTTTTGTTTTGTAGCTCCTCTTGCTGTGGCAGCTTTTTCTTTCAAAGCTTCAATTTCCTTATCTAAATCAATGTTTTTTAACAACTGTTCAATAGCTTCAGCACCAATTCCTGCCTTAAATACTGGGCCAAACTTTTGTGATAATTCTTGATAAACTACTTCAGTGATAACGCTCTTATATTCCAAAAGCATGATTTCTTTCTTAGCTACTTCAGCGATAGTTTCAATTCTAGAAACAGTTTCAGCCTGTTGGGTTTTTAAAATTTCCTTATCAGTTTCATATTTAACTTTCAAAGTTTCAGGATCATGATTGCCTGCAGACTTATCAATTTGATACTGTCTAGAAAGATTATCAAATTTAATATCGTATTCGGCTTTGTTATTTTTAATTCTTAACTGAGCTTCATTATCTAATTTAAAAATATATTCAGCTCTAATTTCTTCATGAATTTCTGTAATAACATAGGCTGAAAAATATGCAACACGGGAAATTTCAGCAGCTTTCATATCAAGAATTAAGGCTACTCTGGATGGAATAATTCTTAAAAACCATGGGTGAACACAAGGAACAGCTAAGGTAATATGACCCATTCTTTCACGGCGAACTGAAGAGTGAGTTACCATAACACCACATTTATCACAGATTACTCCGGCATATCTATACCTTTTGTATTTTCCACACTGACATTCCCAATCTCTCACAGGACCAAAAATGGCTTGGCAGAAAAGACCGTTTGTTTGAGGAATACCAGTTCTATAGTTAATGGTTTCAGCGGTTAAAACTTCACCATAACTCATGTTTAACATTTCCTCAGCACTCATTAATTCAAGACTAACAGAGTCTACATTTTTCAAATTGCTTGGAATGGCTACGTATGACATATAAAATTTTTAAAGACGGCAAAATGCCCTACGAAAGAGGGAGAATTATATATTTTTATTCAAAATGTATCATCGTGGGCAAAGCTTCATTTAATAGTATAAGCAAATGGGCTATTTTGTCAAACAAAAAGTTGATTTTAGAAAGAGAACTAGCATCCTAAATAAGTGGACTGTCATCCTAAACTTGTAAACTTGTCATCCTAAACTCGTTGAGCCAGTCATCCTGAACTCGTTTCAGGATTAAACCGGATTGTAGCAGCAACCCTTTAACCTTGTTGAGATTATAATCAAGAATTTGGAGACTGGGAGTCTCCGCTACGACTTCGCCAAATATCCATGACTTATTTACCAGCATAACTATAATCCAATTTTGTTTTGGTTTCAGCCCACCTAGCCTGTTTTAAAATTTTGGTAGCGACATCCTCATCTGCTTTCTTGGCTAGTTTATTTGAATTATCGGTTGGAATAAGATCAACTTTCAAAGAAAACTTAGGCTTAGTTAATTTTTGTAACTTCGCTTCAGCCAAACACCCATCTTTAAATTCAGTACATTTTAAAGCAAGTTCAGACCATTTCTTTAAATTCTCATCCATAGCAAAGTTAAAATCCAAATTTACACCGATACCCTGACGATACAAAGGCGCTGTTTGCTGATCAAAAATAAAATTACCCATTGAATATATAATTACCCTGCCTTTGTAAGCTTCAGTGTTTTGAACTGAATGGGTATGATCCCCAATTACGGCATCGGCGCCAAGATCAATCATTTTTCTATAATAGGTTTCCTGAAGTGAATCAGCTACTGTTTTATATTCCTGACCTTGATGCGGCATAATTATTGTAGGCAAGTACTTGGAGTATTCGGTAATTACAGCTAAATCCACTTCGGTTGGAAGTTTAAAGACATTATGATAACCACACATAGCCACTGGTACCAAGAATTCTGAATCCATTTTTATTTGATTATCTTTAATCTCTGGGAAAAATGGCTTGGATTTAAAACTAACAATTTCACAAATTTCATCCCTACCCGTAGCGTCTCTAAATGCGTTATCGTAATGACCAAAATATTGAATTTTATTTGCATCTAAATTATCTCTAGTTTGCTTTAAACCATCCACTTCCTGCATATTATCCATATGATTATTAGCCAAAGTAAAAGCACTAAACCACTTTGCGGCTTCGGCAGTATAGCCAACAGGGCAGGAAAATTTTAGTAAATTGTCTTGAGTTGCTGAATTTAAGTATGTGGATGTTATGGGGCATTCTAAATCGGCTATCCAAGCTTGGTAATTTTCCCGTTGAAAAGTGTTTAAACCTGAAAACGGATAAGCAAATTTTAAGTCGCTAGCCTTAGACCAATCGTCAACATATCTGCCCCAAAATACATCTCCAAAAAATAATGTATTTAAACCTAGAGAAATTGGATTAATAACTTCGAGTTTCTTTTCTTCAACTTTGGCTTCCTCCTTTTTCGTTTCAATTTTAGCAGTTGCAGCAGGCACTATTCTTTTTTGATATTGAAAAAATGCAAATCCACCAACCACAAATATTAACGGGGTGATTAGAATTACAGCAAAAAGCCAATTGCTTATACCTTTAGAAGATTTCTGATTCATGGCTAAAAAAGCCTACACCTTGAAAATTTAGTCAAACTAATATTTTTTTGAGGTTGAAACCAGTTTATTTACTTTACTTGATTTTAAAATGAGATTTAGCTACTCTTATGAAAATAAATACTAGTCTTCAAATAAATGTTCAAGAACCATACTATTCTTTAATCCTTTCAGGCAAAAAAA
>Ga0068872_10001423_pt1 | contig 19280 bp, 18 predicted proteins | sample NOAtaG_7_FD_66441 | JGI IMG/M metagenome (GOLD analysis project Ga0068872, IMG submission 66441) | Freshwater lake microbial communities from Lake Erie, under a cyanobacterial bloom - NOAA_Erie_Diel1S_2200h metaG | ecosystem: Environmental > Aquatic > Freshwater > Lake | place: USA: Ohio, Lake...
ATGTAAGACCGGATTACGTGTACGGCATTATTTTCCCTGAGATAGATGAGCAATTTAAATATTACGAAAATGCAGAACTACCCGTAAATCTTGGTTTGGTAGGGGCCGATTCAACCGAATTAAATTCGCTCATATTAGATTACGAAGCTTTGTACACCGATGTTTTTACACCAAAAGGCAATCAGTTCTTAACGCATCGCATGCTTTTTAAACGCGCCGATTCATTAAAAAAACTCTGTGATGTACGTTATGTAAAGATCAAAGATCCTTATTTCATCAATTATTACAATTACCAAATTGCAGGCATCAATGCCAGTTTATCGCGTGGAGAAAAAGGTTTGATCAATACATTTATCGCTAATAAAAAAATTCAGTACCATAACTTTGAATACATGAGCTTTTTTGCGCAGTGTTTTAATAGCTATTTAAATACAATGGCTTCCTCTAAAAAAGGAACTACCTTATACAAGATCATCAATCAGAATGCCAGTTTGCAAGAGTTACATGATTTTTGCCGCAGCGATCAATTTTTAAAGAACGATAGCTTGCGCGAATTAGTGATCATTCAAAACCTTTGGGAAATGTATTTTAATCCTGAATTCAACACCGAATCAATTCAAGCCATTACTTCAAAAATAAATACTACCACAAAAAATGAAGAGCATAAATTACTGACCGACTTTATGCTGAAGAACTTTTATAAAATGCAACCCGGTCTGCCTGCTCCCATGTTCTTTGCGCGTGGACGTTTTGGAGGTTTAGAATCCTTTGAAAAAGCAAAAGGTCGTTGGACCTACCTTAATTTCTTTTCTACAAAGAACAACGAAACACTAAAGGAAATGGCCAAAATTGCCGACCTACGAAAAAAGTATAAAGACAAAATGAATTTTGTAAGCGTGTGTTTGGATGATAGCTTAAGTTCATACACCGAATACATGGCGCAAAACCCTAAATACGATTGGCCTATATGGTTCAATAATGTAGGTGGCGTAAAACAAACCGCAAAAGAATTGTACAATGTGATCGGCACCGAAGCTTATTTTTTGATCAATAATTACGGAACACTGGCGCTTTCTCCTGCTACTGCTCCATCCAAAGGAATTGAATATAAATTCAACGCGATATTTAAAGTGAAAAAGAAAACCACCAAAACGGGCATACGATGAGTTACAAAGTAAATCCTACCAGCATTTGGCCCGAGCAAATTGCTTACGAAGATAATCACATCATGATCGTAAATAAATTGCCTTCGGAAATTGTGCAGGGAGATAAAACAGGTGATATTGCCCTTACCGATAAAGTAAAGAATTTTATAAAAATTCGTGATAAGAAACCCGGAAATGTGTTTTGCGGATTGGTGCATCGATTAGACAGACCCGTAAGTGGTTTAGTGATCCTTGCCAAAACAAGTAAAGGCTTATCGCGCTTGAATGAAGTATTCAGAGAAGGGAAAATTGATAAGTATTATTTAGCGGTAGTAAAAAATCGTCCGCCCAAGGAAAAAGATACTTTAGTACACTATATTTTAAAGAACGAGAAAAGCAATACTTCTAAAGCGCATGTAAAACCTGTTGCTCACGGACAAGAAGCAAAACTGGAGTACGAGATCATGGCTGCTTCTGATAATTATACTTTGCTTAAAATAAAACTTCATACAGGTCGCCATCACCAGATCCGCGCGCAATTAAGTGCCATTGGTTGCCCTATCAAAGGCGATCTTAAATATGGTTTTGATAGAAGCAATAAAGCGGGTTTTATTCATCTGCATAGCTATCAATTAGAGTTTGAGCAACCTATCAAGAATGAAAAACTAAAGATCTTTGCTTGGCCAATAGTGGATGATCCTATTTGGAATTACTTTAAAAAGAGCCTTGGTCTTTAACCACGAAAGGCACAAAATTTTTACACGAAAGACACAAAACATTTCGTGGCTTTCGTGCTTGCCTCTTTTTTTCGTGTCCTTCGTGGTTAAAAAGGCTTGAAAACTTGTAAAAAAAGCTAAAAACACAATAGCTTTCTCCTATTATAGTTTCACTTATAATCTTATTTTTACAATTTCGCATCCTATGGGTAATTATATATTTTTAGTTCTAGTATTAGCTTCGTTTTTTGGTTTAAGCAAATTATTTGCAAAAGCCGGTATTGATAGTTGGAAGGCTTGGGTGCCTATCTACAACTTTTTTGAATTAAGTAAATTACTTAACAAACCTTGGTGGTGGGCTCTCATCATGATCGTTCCGGGTGTGAACATTATGATGTACGGCGTTTACGGTTTTAACGTGGCACGCGCCTTTAATAAACCAAGCAATAACGATCTTTGGTTCGCTTCTATATTACACTATGTGTTCTTTGTAAAAATTGGTATGGATCCTACGGCCAAATTTGTTGGTTTGGATAAATTCAAGATCGAACCAAGTAAGGTTATTAAAAATTGGGTTGACCCTATTGTGTTCGCCATTATTGCTGCTTCTATCATTCGCGGGTATTTTATTGAAGCCTTTACTATTCCAACTTCTTCTTTGGAGAAATCACTCATGGTAGGAGATTTTCTTTTTGTAAATAAATTTGCGTACGGACCAAAACTTCCGCAAACACCACTTTCGTTTCCATTTGCTCATCACACCATTCCGGGAGCAAATTCAAAATCGTATTTAGAGTGGTTAAAGCTTCCGTATTTCCGTTTACCGGGTTTTGGACATGTGGAGAACAACGACATTGTTGTTTTCAATTATCCTGATGGAGATACTGTGTTATTGAATTTTCAGGATAGAAGTTATTATCAAGTGGTGCGCGATCTTGCGGAAGACATGAAAATGAAAGGTCTGCAATACGATTCAAGTAAAACCGACGGTTATTACATGATGATGGCACGCAATTACCTGAATGACGAGAGCAATCCATTGGGCGAAGCAAAAGTTGGCAAAATTGTGGCGCGTCCTGTAGATAAGCGCGAGCATTACGTAAAGCGTTGTGTGGCCATTGCCGGCGATAAATTTGAAGTGCGAGATGGCGAAGTTCATATTAACGATGTAAAACAAGCAACGCCTGAAAAAGCGCAACACTATTATTATGTGGCCACCAACAATTCCTTGTTTGGAGAGATCACCCAAAGCAAAGAAGGCGGCTTTCCAACACTTACCAATCAAAAGCTGTTGGATGAATTGGATATTTACGCAGATGAAGCAGTGCGCAGAGAATTGATACGTAACGGAGATACCACCACGTATTATTTAAATATGCCTGCCGATGTTGCTGATAAAGTAAGAAAATTGCCGGGCGTGTTATCGGTAAAAAAATATGTAGAGCCAAAAGGTGAATACGACGCGCGTGTGTTCCCTCACCGATCTGCCTTTGGTTGGAACAATGATAATTTTGGTCCGCTAGTGATACCAAAAGCAGGCTTAACGGTACAAATTGATACGCACAACGTTTGCTTGTACGAAAAGGCCATGAACACTTACGATGACGGTATTCATCAAGTAGAAGTAAAAGGAAAAGATGTATTGTACGATGGTAAACCAATTACCTCTTACACCTTTAAGCAAGATTATTATTTTATGATGGGAGATAACCGTCATAATAGTGCAGATAGCAGAAGTTGGGGATTAGTACCATTTGATCATATTGTAGGCTCTCCATTTTTTGTGTGGTTGAGTATTAAGTATTCAGAAAAGAACCAGATAAGTGGCGCATCATTTATTAAAGGTTTGTTTAAAAACAGTAAAGAAGGCAAATACCGTTGGGAACGCTTTTTGTGCTATGTAGATGATGGTAAACTACATTCAATTAAAATACCATTTTTGGTAACAATTTTCGCTATTTGGGGTGTAACCAGATGGAACCGTTTACGTAAAGAAAAGATGAAACCAAAAGCCAAAGGTGCTAAATAAACTTTTTTCATATTTAAAACAGTTCAGGTGGTTCGTTAATGGCGCCATTGCCTTATTCACGTTTTTTATTTTAAAAGTATTTGTATTTGAATTTTGCGTGGTAAATAGTGCCGATATGGCCGATACCATGCACAAAGGCGATATTGTATTTGTCAATAAATTCGTGTGGACCTACGAAAAAGAAGATGTGTTGTATTTTGAATTTCCGGCAAAGGACAGCGGCGAGAAAAAAGCATATTTTATGCAGCGCTTAGTAGCCGAGCCCGGCGATACGGTAATGATCATGAACAAGACCATATTTACCAATGATCGCATTTTTAATGATCCCTTAACCATCAAATTCAATTACATTTTAGATACCGATACAGCCAAGTTTGATTCCTTAACTAAAGTACGTTATAAGCTATACGAAGGCGGTTCTATTTCTAAAAAAGGAAAATACGCTTATTCCTTAACTAATTCGCAAGCCGATAGTGTAAAGCGTTTGTATATGGTGAAGAATATGGAAATGCGCACCGAAAAAGAGAACATGTACGATGAACGCGCTTTCCCCTACTCGCGTTTGTATTCGTGGAATGCTGATAATTTTGGGAAATTGTATGTGCCCAAAAAGAATGATACTTTGAATTTGGATACGGTAAGTATAAAACTGTACAGCAAGATCATTAGCACTTACGAAAAAAATAAATTAGAGATAAAGAACGATTCTATTTTTATCAATGATGAATTGAGCAAACATTACAAAGTAAAACAAGATTATTATTTTGTGATGGGCGATAACCGCGATAATGCCATTGATAGCCGCCAATGGGGATTTTTACCCAAGAGTTATATCAAAGGAAAAGTGTTGGGTGTCTTAGTTAATAAAAGTAACGAATGAAAATAGTTTTGGGCAGTGCCTATTGGCCCAATATACACTACTTGTATTATGTATTGAATGCCAATTCAATTTGTATCGACCTACACGAACATTACCAAAAACAAAGTTACCGCAACCGAACAAAAATATTGAGCGCGAATGGGGAATTAAGTTTAAGTATCCCTGTAAAAAAGTATGCAGAGCATGCGCCTGTAAAAGATATTGAGATCAGTTATTCCGAAGATTGGCAAAAACAACATTGGCGCTCGATCACCAGCGCGTATAAAAATTCGCCTTACTTTGATTTTTTGGAAGATGAATTAATTTCATTTTACGATCGTGAATATAAATTTCTTCACGAGTACAATGCCGAACAATTAAAATGGATCCTAAGGGCCTTTCGTTTAAAGAAAGACATTAGCTACTCAGAAGCTTATATAGAAGACCCAAGCTTTACCTACCTACGAGAAGAGATCCATCCTAAAAAGCCTATAAACGACAAGCGTGTGGATGAATTGCTACACCAACCCTATTACCAAACCTTTTCAGAGAAAATGGGCTTTGTGCCTAACCTTTCGGTATTAGACCTCATATTTAATGAGGGGATAAAGTCTTATAGCTTTTTAATTCCCCAGCTTTAAATTAAAGCTCGCTTTGTTCTTGCATTTATCGGAGGCCTCCACCACAAAATTGAGTTCGCCTTTGGGAGTATCTTCATCCATGAAATAGGTAAGTCTTCCACTCTTGGCGTCAAATTCGGCTAGGGCCCATTCGCCGTTGACGGTGAGTTTATAATCTTTAATGCCGCTTAACTCTTCAGAAATAATAAATGCAATTTGCTTTAAGCCCTTAGCCGTTTTAAGTTTAGCCGCCATAAGTTCTGTTTTAATTTTTGGCGCTAGCGAATCTACAATTAAAACAAAGCCACCAAAATTACGTACCGAATAAAATACAGAGTCGTTCTTTACAATGGGCGTATAGGTATTATCCACATTTTTAAATACCAATTTATCTTTAAACTTTCGGAACTTCTTTGGTGCTTCAAATCCAACAATGGCTGTGCTTCGCAAGGTAGCATCAAATGGTAAGATCATTAGTTTGCCCGAAGCCTCCAATGTATTTTCAAAGATCACCGCGCCGGAATTGTATAAGGTGTAGGCAGGAATAAATATCTGTAATTTCTTTCTTCCAAATAAAACATCTTCGTTGGCGTTCGCAAAAATATCTCCCTGTATGGTTGGAGGTTCAAAATACTTGATCTCTTTGGCTTTCACAAAAAATTCTAATTCACTTTGATTTCCTTTTTCATCTTTAAAGATCATGCGGATCTTATGAACGTTTGTATCTCCCATCATGATCCTGCCTTTATTGGCCACACCTTTGTACATTCCTCTTGGAAACAAAGTTGATTGAAAACATTTTTGAAATCGCCATTTTTCTTGCATGGTAGAGAACTGACTTACATACTTAGCATCGTCAAAAGGAATGTAATCCAATTGATGTCTATAAAACGGTTTATCATCAAACCTAATTGCTACCTCGTAAATATTATTGGTGCTTCCGGTGGGGGTAAATTTATCTTGTCCTGAAAACGCAATGCCAATGATGTTTTGTCTCAAAACTATCGTATCCTTTTTTAATTTCATTTTTCCTTCTTTGGTAAGTACAGGATAGAAACCGATAAAGCGTGGATTGGTGGTATCAGTCAAATTATATAAACCCAAATGCGTTACGGTGGGCGCTTGTGTATCTTCATAATCGTAAAACAAAGCTGCATTTAAAGGCACTTCTGTTTTTTCATCTCTAATTTCAAAGTGTAAGTGCGGCCCTGTTGAATTACCTGTGTTTCCGGAATAACCAATAATGTCGCCACCTTTATATTTTAATTCACCCGGTTTTGGAAACAATTCAATTTCGTACTGCTTGGCTTTTTTTTGTTCTGTTTTTACATACTTATTCAACCCTGGTTCGTAATTGGTTAAATGACCATACACAGTTACTTTTCCATTAGCGTGTGTAATATAAACGCATTTACCATAACCTCCTGAACTTACTTTGATACGAGATACATAACCATCTTTGGCCGCGTACACCGGCAAATTAATGGCATTCTTGGTAGAAAAATCTAAGCCTGCATGAAAATGATTTGGACGCAGCTCTCCATAATTACCTGTTAAAATGATGGGGTTTGCGAGTGGCCACTGAAACTCACCTTTTTGTGAGAAACATGCGAATGCGAAGAATAAAAAAATGCAATTATAAATTTTCCTCATTGAATTGGATCTTATAAAATATATTTAAAAAACACAGAAAGAATACGAAGAATACCGTACCGGCCGATGTTTGCAGCATACTTTCTACTAAAAAATTACAACTCACTAATAATCCAAAGAATAAAATAAGATTGCGTTTTTTAAGAATGCCGTAAATTACTAAACCAATGGTGAGCACTAGTAAATTCAAAAGCCCTATCATGCCCATACCAATGCTGGTTTGAAAAAACTGATTATGCGCGTTTAGTTTACCTTCTAAAGCCCCCGTTAAACCATCCATTTCGTAACTGCTGTACAAGGTTTCGTTGGCCTTGCTTACACCTACTCCAAACAGCATGTTCTGTTTAATGATCTTGGTGCATTCGTCCCATATCAATACGCGAACCGACGAACTTTCTTTAGCGCTTTTGTCAATATGTTTATTGGTTACAACAGCCACCGAGCGCAAACGATCGAACACCTGCGGAAATACCGAGTAAATACTGAGCGAAATAACAACAGCGCTAGTGATGCCAATAAGGTAATGTTTCAGTTTGATTCTGTTCCTTAACTCCATGATGAGCAATAGCGGAAGCAAAATGAATAAAGTAATGATGCCCATTTTTGAAGCACATAATAAAACACAAAGCAGGAACAAGATGATGAAACCAAAAGCGATGTATTTGAAGGAAGCTTGGTTCTTGAACCATTTAAAATAAAACAAGATCACAAACACCACTGCCAAGTTTAAATACATGGCAAAATAAGCGCTATGCATAAAATATGAAAAGTTAGAATAATAAAAATAGCTGCTATCGCCTTTAAATAAATAGGCAAAGGCTCGTAGAATACAAAATACACAGGCAAACATACAGCCCGACACAAAAGCAATGATCACACGTTTGGCAACTTCGCTATTGAATTTGAACATAAAGAACAAGAAGGGAAATAATAAGAAAGTTAATTTTACTTCAATAGCGCTTAAGGCGTCGTTTGGATTATAAAAGATGAAATTAGAAATGGTGGTGATCCCAAAAAAAAGCAGCGCCGACATGAACCAAAGGTTTTTCCAACCATTTGCCTGGAACAGATCTTTAAAACAGAATAATGATGTAATGAACCATAAAGCGATAAAAGGAGATGTGATGGCATTACCAAATGGCAATAAAAAGGCAATGATGACCGGAAAAAAATAAAATAAAAGTTTAATATTCTTAACCATTTCCGTTTTGAAATACTGCTAAGATATGACTTCTAAGAAAGGGAACATTAAAGAGATGGTAGAATTTACCAACTTTTCGTCCTATAGGCGGTGCAAGGGTAATTTTTTTAATGGTAGAGCTCGTGCATTTGTTAAACAAGGCCTTCACCTCATGGATATCCACCTTTTTTACATCGGGGTTTTTGGGGTTGTTATAAATAAAATCGTACCATAAAATAATACCGCCCGGGTTCAATAAGCTCCACATTTTATCGGCCAATGCTTTACGGTCCTTATCATTCAATATGGATGTAAAAACGGTAGACTGAAAAACGATATCGTATTTTTCGGGGAATTGCACATGCGTGGCATCGCCCTCGTATAATTTATTATTGGGGAAGCCGCTTTTTATATTGTTGAGCCTCTCGCCTATTAATTCATTGAAGGAAATATTCTCTAGTTTTACGCCCATTTGTTCAAACAAATAAGCGTTAGTGCCATTGCCCGCGCCTATTTCGAGCAATTTTACTTTGGAGAGATCCTTGAATTTTGAATTAAGAAGTTCTGTTGCAACCACCTTTATTTCGTTTTGTACCGCATCTGAATAAGCCGATCGTTGATACAAATGCGCTTTGGAGGAGCGTTTATTGTACTGTGTGTTTATTTGCTCGCTTAAACTCATTTTAATTCCAGCATTCTTTTATAAAATCCTGCAGCGATGGTATCTCTATTAAAATTTTGTAGTACATACGCTCGTCCCGCTTCGCCCAATTGCTTTTGTAAAGCTTTATCATCAAAAAGTTCAGAAACCTTAGAGGCAAGATCCTTTTCGTTCTCGGGCTCAACGTATAGAGCGCATTTCCCTTGGTTCACAAATAATTCGCGGGCTTCTCCATCAACGCCCAATAATACTGGGATCTTCATAGCCAAGTTCTCAAAGATCTTTGAAGGAATAGCACCCAAGAACAGATCGAGCTTGCGTAAAGGAATTACAGCGGCATTTACTTCTTTTAAAACACCACGCATCTCATTTTTTGAAACACCTTCAATAAACAGAACATTGCTTAATTGCATTTGTGTTTTTAATTGCATCAAGCGTTCTTTTTCCGGTCCGTTACCTAAGAGCACAAATTTAACGGCAGGCTTATCGTTTAATTGTGCGGCCGCTTTTAAAATAACATCTAAGCCTTGAGCAATTCCAATAATTCCTGCATAGAGCACAATAAAATCATCTTGCTGTATATTGTTTTGTGTTCGCCATTTGCTTGCTTCCACTTTGGCGGGATCGTAAAAATCAAGATCAACGCCATTTGGCAACCAATAGGTTTTTACAGAAGGAAAACGCGTATTGATGCTTTTGCAAATACCTTGTGTTTGTCCTGTTACCAAAGCAGAGCGTTTATAAAGCTTTGCTTCTAGGTTATAAGCCATTTTAAGAAGGAACTTATTATTGACAACGCCTAATTTCTCGGCACTTTCGGGCCAAAGGTCGCTCACATTAAAAATAAGTTTTGCCTTTTTGCTTTTTGCCAAGCTCATGGCCGAATAACCCAAGAACAACGGCGGAGATTCGCACATTAAGTAATCGTAATTTTCTTCCAAATGTTTTTTTCCAACCTTAACGCTCGAACGCACAAAGGAAAAATAATTTCGTAAACGCGAAATGATAGAACGGCTTTTAGAAACATAAATGGAAGCGCGGTGAACTTTTAAGCCCTGCATTTCTTCGAACATGTAATTTTTACCCTCATAACCTTTATAGATCTGCATTTGAGGGTAATTTGGAAAAGCGGTTAAAACCGTTACCTCTACTCCATTACTTTTTAAACGCAGCGCCAATTCGAAGAGGCGATTTTGCGGAGCGCCAACTTCAGGAGGAAAATATTGCGTGAGTATAAGTAGTTTCAAAATATTACTTCTTTAATAGTTTTAATGGCCAAGGGAGTTGGTTGATCTTAAGCACTTGGTATTTGAGTTCCTTTCCGCCCAAGCCTTTGTAAAAGGTGGCAATGCCGGCGGCGGCTCCTCCACCAAAATCAAATAAACTAACTTTGTTCTCAAAATAGTTGATGGCGTAATTCATCAGCAAATGCATGCTGCCGGTATTATCTTTTTTATTGAAGCTCATGCCCTTCAAAAATACGGCATGAAAATCATTAAAAATAAAATAGCCTAAGGCTTGAGGCGCGCCTTTCTCATCTACCGTTACAAAACATTTGAGTGCTTGTGCATTAAATGCATTCGTAATTAATTTTAAAAACAAAGAACAATGCGCTTCTGATACCTTATGTTCTTTTTTTAACCAAGGGATGATCTTGCTTTTGGCAAGTTTTGATATACTTTCAAGATCCACTACTTCACTCACTTTACAATTGAGCTTATTGGCCTTTGAAATATTACGCTTGGTGTTATCGTTGAACTTATAGCCTTTTTTATAATCGATCACATACGTAAGCTTGTCCTTTACGTTATTTTGAAATTTTGTATGCGCGTTTTGTTCGATCTCAATGAACTTATAATTCTTTTGAAGCACCGATTCAATTTCCTCAACATCCTTTTTTGATGCATTACCATAAATTCCTAATTGCGATGTGAATGGGGGCTGATGAAGATAGTTGATGTTTAATTTACTGGCTTGCGTTAAAGGCATTACAGCTTTGTAATTATCGAGTACAAGTGCTTTCCAATTGTGAGCAGTAGCATTTAAATAAAACGACTGGGCAAAAACTAAAGGCAAAGGAGAATTTAAAATGGCTTTATCCCATTTTTTAAGATCGAGCGCGCTATGTGATATGATCTTGATCCTTTCCATTAATTGAGGACTGAAAACGTATGTCCGCGTTTTTTAGCAAACAAAATAAATTCATTTAAAAACTCAAAAGAACAAGGCGCTAATGATTTGGGATGACTCAACACCATCATGCGTTCCAGTTTCTTTTGTTCGCACTCTTCCAGGTTTTTTATTAAGCGCGACGAAAAATAACCATCAGCGCAGGCAAAGTGATCGGTACTGGAATGGAACTGCTTATAAATACGTCCTTTATCCTTTAACCACATGCCATCGCCAATAGGTTTGAATTTTTCAGGAGCGCTTTTCATTTTAAAATACAGTTCCCAATAAAACAAAGGGCCAATTTTATCAGGGCTAATGCTTATTTCCTTAAAACTTCCTGAACTATCTTCTACGCAAGGATCATTCTCAAATTTCCATTCGGCTTTATCTTTAGCGCTTCTAAAATCGTAGGAATGCGCTGGTGAATCGTGGAAACCGTTAAAGTATACGCTGCTATCAATGGTAATGCCGTTCATTTTTAAAGCTTCTTGGATATGAGTAAATGGTTGAACGCACCAGCCTCCTGCTCTATAGGCTGTGCATTTTTTGCCGGTAATATCAAATAGTGCTTGGTTGTATTTGGAAATTAGTTGAGAAGCTTCCTCTTTTGAAAAATCAGAAAGTTTATAGCGTTTTGTATCAATAATCCATTTACTGCCATCAAATTTACAATCTTCCCAGTGAGGATGAATGTGCAGGGCAATTTGATGTCCTGCCGTAGAAAGTTTTGCAATTTGTGTTGATATTTTATCGAGATCAGACTTACACTTGGCGTGCTGCGAATAATTTTTTAGCTGAACTATATATCCTGCATCCACAAAAAACACAAGGGGGATTTTATTATGTTCGGCAAGTTCTAGGAGTTGTTGTGTTGGTTCAAGAATACATTTTTCTATAGAGCCTGTATTTTCCCCAAAAAATAATTCGTAATCAAAACTTAAGTGTACCTGCATATCAATCCAACTCACCTCCAAACGGTGTATAAATGGTTATACCTTCTTTGTATTTTTCCATTAACCAATTATTCATTTTCTCGGCGTCAATGATCGCGCATACAGCCGTACCGATCTCGAATTTTTTCATGATGCCCTCTTTTATAAACGCAGGCTCCAGTTCGTTGCATCTTCTTTTTTTAGAAATGGCAGGGTCGTGCGACTTGGTTGTTACCATACGTTCAACGCCTACTTCATCTCTCACTTTCACTAAAAATTCCTTTTTATGATATACCGGAAATTTAAAATCCTTTATGAGATCCTCCGGTACATGAAAATTTGTAACGGTATCTAATTTTGTTCCTAATAACAAGATCTTTCCTTTAAGCGTGATCAATTTATAAAAGGGGCTATTTTGATTATAGGGTGTTAATTGCGAATAATGATCTTTCAATAAAAATTTTGTTTCTTTTCCAAGCGAACAAACCGGATCGGTTGGATGCATACTGCGTTTTACGCCTTTTATTTTTCTAAATGTTTCGGTGATCGCTCCCATTTGCGATTTTGTATGTCTCACATCAAACGCAGGGTTTTTACTTAAGTAATCAAATGTAAAACCTAAGGATGGAAATGAAGGCATCACTAATGTGCCATCATCACCCAAAACTTCAATGAGCGCTCGAATTACGGTGCCTGCACCACCTTGAACATTCCCCAATTTACTCAAAGATGAATGAACCATGGTAACATCGCCAGAGCTTAATCCATTCTCTTTTAATTTCTCAATAATATCATTTTCGGTAATTAGTATTCCTTGCAAGGCCAGTTTCTGACGTTCAATGGCGCGCATCTTCTTCTTACGCTTTTTGTAAAGCTGTAAAACAAATTCAGGTGCTATGGATCTTAAAAAGGCGCGCATGATAAAATTCCTATTCTATTTATTTAGTAAGATACGATTTGTTGGCTAAAATTCAAACTGTTCTTTTTCATTTCTTAACTAACGAGTCGTATACTGCTATTTGTTGATCTAAATTACTTTGCCAGTTGAATCTTTCCCTTACACTATTTAACGCTTTCTCGCTGCTTTTGGTTGCAAAATCAACATCGGTTATAAGTCTTTCAATAGCCTCTGAAGTTTGTGTAACATTGCCGGGTTCTACACACTGGCCGGTTAGGCCATTAGAAACAATTTCTTTTAGTCCGCCCGTATCGCTCACTACTACCGGAACTTTACAAGCCATTGCTTCAATAACGCTTACACCAAAACTTTCATATTTAGAAACATTCACCAAACAATGCAATCTATTAAAGTAATTTGGCGTTTCTTTTGATGGAACTTTGCCAGTAAATTCAACAAAATCTTCAATATTTAATTGCTTAACAAGGGCTTTTAAATTCTCACGTTCAGTACCATCTCCAACTATCAATAAACGCGTATTTGTATATTTAGAATGCAAGCCTGAAAAGGCCTTAATAAGGACATCAATATTATAGATCTTTTCGAGCGACTTGATAGCGCCAATTACAAAGTGATCTTTACTTCTTAAAGCTTCATTGGGTTTGAATGTATCAAAATCAATTCCAAAGGGAATTACATTCACTTTTCGCTTATAGAGTTGTTGAATATACGTGTTAATGGTTTCGGAAGTAGCACAAACAGCATCGGCACATTTTAAATTAAAGCGCATGATCTTTTTGTTCATGAAATGCTCTTGCGGAAATTTCATCACATCGGTTCCCCATGCAGAAAGCACAAAAGGATGAAATTTAATTAAAGCGCCCAACAATCCGTAGCTACTGGCATAATGTGCGTGAACAACATCGGGTTTAAAATCGTTGATGATCTTTTTTAATTTTGGAATGTATGTAAAATAGGTGAATTTGCTGCTGAGTCCGTTTGCTACATGTCGCTCTTTTAATTCAAACAATACGTTTATGTTTGGCACATTGGCCATCCAAGGAAACTCCGTTTTGTTCAATGAAAAAATGCCCACCTCCATACCTCGCTGCGCAAGGCCTAAAGCCCATTTTTCGGTGTGACCCGAAGCCACATCAGCCAACAATAATATCCGCATTTACTTCAAATTTAAAAGAATAAGAATGAATAACGGTTTGTTAGCCGATTTGTTATAAACATTGAATATTTTAAAAGTATAAGTTTTATATTCGCGTAATGGCTTCATTTTCAATCATTATACCCTCCTTTAATCAGGATAAATACATAAGGGAAACCCTTGAAAATTTGGCTCTTTTAAAGAAACAAGCCGCCGAAAAGAATATCAATGTTCAATTAATATTGGTGGATAATTGTTCGAGCAAGGAAACTGCCATAGTGATAGATGATTTTAAAGAGGATATTGACAATTTATTTATAGAGAGTGACAAAGGACAATACGATGCCATTAACAAGGGTTTGAAAGTTGTTGCGGGAGACTATTGGACCTGGTTGAACACCGATGATCTCATAGATATTGATGGTTTTTTTAAAATTGTGGAGGTATTGAATGCAGAGCCGGACATCGACTATATCTATGGAAATGTGGGATATATAGATGCCAATTCAAAGTTTTACAAGAGCTATACCAGTGGAAATTTGAGTTTAAAGAAATTAACGCAAACAGATGCATCTATCAGTCAGCCCGGATCATTTTTTAAAACCTCATTCACTACAAAAATAGGAGAATTGGCCAACTACCGTTTTGCATTTGATTATGAATATATTTTGCGTTTGTTCAAGCATCATGCAAAGGTTCATAAATTGGAAGAGAATGTGGCCTACTTTAGATACTATAACGATTCTAAATCAGGAAGTAAGAACTTTAGATTTTTGGAGGAGCAATATACCATTAGTAAACTATATGGGCGCAAGAGTTTCTCAAGACTTACATTTATGCTGATCATTCGCATCATCAAACGAAGACTGTTTAATTAATTGGCCGATATCAAAGAAATAACTGTCTTTTCAGTTGGAGATGCAAACAGCCTTAAAACCTGGTCGAACGTACCCTACTTTTTTACAAAAACACTTGAACTGAAAGGATACAAGGTAAATAGGGTAAATATTGAAGAGAACAGAACGTTATTCTCAATTTACAAGTATACTGCATTTGCGTTTCTTAAACTTATTTTCAGAAATTCAAATCATACCTATTTTCGATCAAAGCTAAACTACAATTTAACCAACAAAAAAATAGCAAAAGCGTTAGAGATTTATCCTAAAACAGATGCTGCGGTTTTTTTAACCTTTAGCTTTAGTGCTCCAAAGAGTTTCAACAAAAAAGTAATTTCTTTTGGTGATTGGACCTACGCCTACTACATCGCTAATTTTTTGAACCGAGAACCGAAATGGTTCGAGAAAAATTGTTTAGAAAGAGAAAAGCAACATATTGAAAAGGCGGATCTTGTTTTAGGTTTGTTTCCTTTATCGAGTACATTCATTAAAAATAATTATACAAATGCAAACGTTCACTATTTAGGGAATGTGATCAATTCTAATAGAGAGTTAAATAAAGAACAGGTTTTACTTGCAAAACAAAAGAGCAAAAAACTTTTATTTATAGGGAATGAAAAATATTTAAGCGGTGCTTTGGAGCTTATTGAAACGTTCAAAAAAATTAAAAATAATCATTCGGAACTGGAACTACATTTTATTGGCTTACTTGAAAATCAAACTGGTATAAAGGCTAATGACATCTACTATCATGGATATTTGAATAAAAGTGTTGTAGCGGAGAATGAATTATACTATAAACTTCTTTCGGAGGCCCTGGTGATCATTAATTCTACAAAAGACTGGGGAGGATTTTCCTCAACCACAGAGGCCATGTATTTTTATACACCTGTAATTACGCGGCCTTATGATGAGTTTACAGAAACCTATGGCACGCAAATTGAGTTTGGCTATTATATAGGTGAAAACAATACATTGAGCTCTTGCGTAGATAAGATGCTAGAGAATTCAAACGATAAGCAATTAAAATTAATGAATGCAGCTCACGAGGCTGTGAAAGATTTTACGTGGAGTAATTACATTCGTAAAATGATCGATCTGCTTTAAAATAAAAAAAGCGAGGGGTTTCCTCGCTTTTTGTTTGTTATAGAGTTTATTATTTCTTTTGCTTATCAAGCTTTTCTTGTTCCTTTTTTGCTTTCTCAGCAGCAGCTTTCTCTTCTTTTTCTTTTTTCTCTTGTTCCTTTTTTGCTTCCTTATCCGCTTTATCCTTTGCAGCTTTTTCTTCCTTCTCTTTCTTTTCTTTTTCTTTATCTTCTTTTTTCTTCGCCTCGGCTGCGTCTTTCTCTTCTTTAGTTAAGGCTGCCCTTTTCTCTTCTTTTGGTTTTTCTACTTTTTCCTTTTTATCGTCCTTCTTCTCTACTTTCTTCTCATCCTTCTTAGACTTATCGTCTTTTTTCTCCTCTTTCTTATCTTCTTTTTTATCATCCTTTTTCACGCTCTTATCAGATTTATCATCCTCTTTCTTTTTCTTCTCAGCTTCTTTGGCAGCTTTCTCTTCTGCTTTCTTTTTATCAGCCATTGTTTTTGGATCGCTTCCTTCAGCCCAATGGATAATATCTACACGAGTTCTTTGATAATCCTCACCTTTTTTTGCTTCTTGTGTTTTGATGGTAACAAGTTCGCGAACTTTACGGTTCACTGAAAGGAACATTTCTTGTAGGCGTTCTTCAGCAAATTTTTTGAATTCGCCTTTGTGGTAATAAGCTACAATATTAATATCTTGCTTTTTTCCATTTAGGGTTTTGCCCCAGGCTACGATCTTATCTTCAATAAGCTTATCCGGTACAGTTTGAGTAGCTTTAAAATCAAGATGCAATGTGTCTTGTGAAAATCCTTGGTTAAGACAAAAAATGCTTAAGGCCAGGGTAATCGTTTTAATAGTGTTCTTCATGTTTATAGGTTTCGAAAAATCGTTCTAAATATACAAAATTTACTTAAGCATCATGTATAATTTTAGCACAGGAATATCGAACCATTTGTACATGAATTGCTTGTATTTTGAGCTTAAAGCATTAAATATCTGACGGTCCTCGCTATTTTTTATAGCCCTGGAAGCCTTAAATAGCCTGTATTTAACGAACATCCGCTGTTTTGAAAGTCCATTTACACCAATATGCGACCTAAAACTCTTGAACTCAGGCTTGGTGAGTAGTTTTAGCACATACAAGAGCCCTTCTATATTATTAATATAGTAGTTATTGCTACTTACGTTCTTCATCGTTGTTGATGAACTATGAATTCGAAATCCACATAATTGCTGTGGGATATAACGCAAGCCGTATACAGAAGCTAATCTTAATAAAAATTCAAGGTCACAGATCTGTTTGAGTTCATTATCAAATCCACCCACCTTCAAAAGCGCTTCTTTTTTAAACATGGTTAAAGAAGGCTCCCCAATAAAGTTAAGTGAAGGATGATCATTGGCGATCTTTGAAATTGTTTGAGCCTTAAAGTCATTTGATGTAAACTGTCCGGTATTCTCCAAAGTTCTCACTCTGTTTTGGTAATAATCCTTTTCATCCTCGGAGGCCGAACTCTCCAATAAAAAATTTCGTTTACAAACGATCAATTCCACTCCATCCAACGCATTCTTTGCAAACTCTTCCAAGCAATTTGAATTCATAAGGTCATCTTGGAAAAGAAATTTGATCCACGTACCATTCGCTAGTTCCACACATTTATTCCAATTACCTAATAAGCCAAGATTCTTCTCATTTTTATAGAATTTTATGTGTTTGTGCTTTGAAGCATATTCTTCACACATAGAAATACTTTCATCGCTTGAACCATCATCACAAATGATGATCTCGTAGTTTGTAAAGGTTTGAGAGATACAAGAGTCTAAACATTCTTTTAAATGCTTTTCGCCATTGCCTGCCTGCCGGCTAGGCAGGAATACAGGCACACAAATGGATATGAATGGGTTAGTCATTTAATATCTTATGCAAATGTATTTTAAATTGGGAAATATCCACCAATAAATGATCATGATCTACAACTTTGCATAGCTGATAAAAGTAGTTCTTGTTCCCTACAGAGGCCAATGTTGACCAATAACAGAAATTAGGCCTGTCGTAACGGATAAGTTCTAATATCTTTGAATCGGGTTCAAGAAACATTGAGTTAGTCATATTTGCACCATGACTACTTACAAAATGTTTTACATTTCTCACTATCGCCACCTGCTCGGCTACACTCATTCCTTCAAAATTGATGATCTCAAATTTATTTTCTTTAAGAATGGGTATAAGATCATCTTCGTTGGCAACACGTCTTGCTTTGGCGTTTCGTCGGCTAATAAACACGCGCTCAAATTTCTTTTCATTACGAACATTATGAAGAATAAATTGCCTTGCAACTTTTAAAATAATGGGATGCTGTTGGCCTGACCATGCACAATAATTTGGCACCACTAAATTTGGAACATTTAGGTAATGATTTTTTTGAATTATCTCGATCTTTGAAACATTCAAATAATTTAATGATTCTATTATAAATCGTGGCGCTCCTTCGTGTACTAAAACAGTAACATCTTTTAGCATCTCTTTCCATTGCATAAGTCTGCACATAGAATCTACCATCCAGTGAAAATAATTACTATAAGCCCAATGATCGGTCACCAAAAAATAAGTTTTATCGGTTGATAATTGTTGTTCTTTATAAAATAAATAATTCTTCAAGCAATACAATGTTCCAAATTGTCCTTTAAAAACAGGATGCGGTAAAGCCGGGACAAAACATCGTGCACCGATGAACACGATGCCCATACAAGAAACATTGCAATTCTCTAATATAAAAAGCTTATTTTCGAAAGTTGGATACGATCGCCACTCGTTAAATAGAGGTTTGTCCTTTTCAATAATATTTACCGGAAATGGATGTTCAACTTGTATAATGTCATTTTTTGGTTCAAGAGTTTTGAAAGGAATAGGTTTTGCGATGCCTATTCTTTCAAAAGTGTTATAAATTGAAATTATTCCCTTATCAAGAATCTGAATGAATTTATTATAGATCCTATATATCATTTATTTGATCCAATGAGATGCTCCCGGTTTGGCATTATCCTGGTAAAATTTATTTTCTGGTGTTATATTTGCAGAATCTTCATACCAAGGTAAATGACGAACCACATAATTTCCACCCGTTCTTAAGGCATTTTGTACCCAAAGATCTCCTCTGGTATAAGGTTTATACAATGCAAATGTTGTATCTAGCGCCGCATCAAACACATCTTTTTCGATCTCTTTTTTCCAAAATTTAGTCTCCCAATCAATTACTTCCTGCTTCTTATTGTAAAATT
>Ga0068872_10001424_pt1 | contig 19277 bp, 15 predicted proteins | sample NOAtaG_7_FD_66441 | JGI IMG/M metagenome (GOLD analysis project Ga0068872, IMG submission 66441) | Freshwater lake microbial communities from Lake Erie, under a cyanobacterial bloom - NOAA_Erie_Diel1S_2200h metaG | ecosystem: Environmental > Aquatic > Freshwater > Lake | place: USA: Ohio, Lake...
ACAACAACCGCGCCGAGATGCGCTCCGGGGCCGGACGCAGCATGGATCAGCTCGTGGCGTTCATGAAGCAGTATCCGATGCGCAAGGCGCTGGTCGAGGGGTTCACCGACAGCGTCGGCAGCGACGTCGACAACCAGAACCTGTCGGACCGGCGCGCCGAGGCGGTGCGCGGTGCCCTGGTGGGTCGCGGTGTCGCCGCCGAGCGCGTGACGACGCAGGGCTACGGCGAAGCCTACCCGGTCTCGGACAATGACAGCGCGAGTGGCCGCCAGGCCAACCGCCGGGTCGAGATCGTGATCAGCGACGACAGCGGCAGCATCGCCGCGCGCTGAAGCCCCAGCCCCAGCCTCGGCCTCGCGCCGGGGCTACTGCGGGCCGGATGCCGACAGCGGCAGCGGGACCACGAACAGGCTGCCCGCTGCGGCTTGCCGCCAGTCCAGCGGCTCGCCCTGGGCCAGCACCCGGGCGCCGAGTTCCCGGCAGGCCGCATCGATGCCGGGTGCATCGCCTCGCAGCAGCACGAAGCGCAGCTCACGGCCGTCGCGCCGCAGCCGCAGCTCGGCGCGTGGCCAGTGCAGCGGCAGGCAGGGCCTGAAACACAGCGTGGTCGCGCCCAGGTCGAGCCCGAAGATGGCCTCGATGGAGGCGCGGTGCAGCCAGGCCGCAGCTCCCGTGTACCAGCTCCAGCCGCCCCGTCCGGCATAGGGCGCCGCCGAGCAGATGTCGCCGGCCACCACGTAAGGCTCGAGGCCGTAGAGCGGCCCGTGGGTCGGGTGCGCGCTGCGGTGCGCCGGGCTCAGCCCGCAGAAGTCGCGCCACAGCTTGACGCTCGCCGCGTCCACGGCGGCGGCGTCGCCCGCCGCGGCCTGGCGCTGCGCCAGCCGAGCCCGCGCCAGCAACAGCCACACCGCGGCATGTGCGTACTGGCCACCGTTTTCGCGCACGCCGGGCGGGTAGGCCTGGATGTAGCCGGCGTCGGGCTGCTGCGCGTGCAGGGGCGGGTGCAGCAGACGCACCAGGCCGTGCGTCTCGTCGACGAGCTCGGTGTCGACCGCGGCCAGCGCCTGGCGCTCGCGTTCCGGGGTCGTGGCATCGGAGAGCACGGCCCAGGTCTGCGCCATCAGGTCGATCCGGGCCTCGCTGCACGCGGCGCCGCCCAGCACCTGCCCGTCGTCGAAGAACGCGCGGCGGAACCAGGCGCCGTCCCAGGCCGGGCCCTGGAGTGCGTGGCGCCAGCCGGCGGCGGCCGCGCGCCACCGTTCGGCACGGTCGTGCTCGCCGCGCGCCACCGCCAGCGGCGCATAACCCTCGACGATCGTGCAACCGAACCAGGCCAGCCACACCGACTCGCCGCGTCCGCCGATGCCCACGCGGTTCATGCCGTCGTTCCAGTCGCCGCCGCCCATCAGCGGCAGGCCGTGGACGCCGACCCGCAGGCTGTGGTCCAGCGCTCGCGCACCGTGCTCATAGACGCTCGCCGGCTCGGCGCCGACGGTCGGCGTGTCGTAGCGGTCTTCGGCACCTTCGGCCAGCAGTGGCGCTTCGAGAAAGGGCACCTGCTCGTCGAGCAGGGCAAGCTCGCCCCGGCCCGGGTCGAGGCCGTCGCCGACCGTGTGCAGGTGATGCAGCGTGGCCAGCGGCAGCCACAGCAGGTCGTCGCTGAAGCGTGTGCGCACGCCGGCACCGCCGGGACGGTGCCACCAATGCTGCACATCGCCCTCGCGGAACTGGCGTGACGCCGCTTCCAGGATCTGCGCGCGCAGCAGGGCCGGCGCGGACCAGGCCAGCGCCAGGCTGTCCTGCAACTGGTCGCGAAAGCCCGTCGCGCCGCCGGCCTGGTAGAAGCCGGCCTTGGCCCACATCCGGCAGGCCACGACCTGGTACAGCAACCAGCGGTTCACGAGGGCGTCGAAGAGTGGGTCGGGGGTCAGCACCTCGGTGGCACCGAGCCGCTCGTCCCAGGCGGCCAGGGCCTCTTGCTCGCGCTGTGCGGCCGGCACGGACGCGACGTCGACGATCAGCGCGCGCGCGGCATCGGGCGTCTCGGCCCAGCCGATCAGGAACACGATCTCGGTCTCGCCGCCGCCGGCCAGCTCCAGCTCCAGCGACAGGGCCGCCACCGGATCCAGCCCGGGCCCGGCGCTGCGTCCCCAGTGGTCGGGCAGCAGCATCGCGCCGCGGGCGTCCCAGCACTCGCGGCGGTCGGTTGTCCAGTCGAGGCTGTCCGGCCCGGCCCGAGGGGATGCCAGGGCCAGGAACGCGGTGCCGCCGCCGAAGCCGCCGCTGGCCTCTTGCTGCGTGCAGGTCAACGCCGGCGCCAGGCCGCGGCGCGGTGGCAGCCAGGCGGTGTGGGTGCTGGCGCGGTCGGCACGCTGCGCACCGAGCATCCACTCGACGACGGCGCTCACGCGCAGGCGCAGCCGCCCGCGGCCGTGGTGGCGCAGCTGCATGCGCACCTGCTTGACGGCGCGCGACGCGTCGACGCACCAGGTCACCGCGACGTCAAGATCGCCGCGGCGCTGCGAGATGCGGGTGCGGCCGGGCTCGTGCCGAACGTGCACGCGGCCCGGTGCGCCCGGCGCCGAGGCGCCCGCGGCCGCGACGAAGGGGTTCCAGGCCTCGCGCGTGGCCAGGTCCTGGAGCACGAACCACTCGGCAGCCGGGTCGGTGACGGGGTCGTTGGACCAGGCCGTCAATCGGTTCAGGCGGCTGTTGGCGGCCCAGCTGCAGCCCGCGCCGGATTCGGAGACGTGGCAGCCCAGCTGCGGATTGGCCAGGACGTTGATCCACGGCCGCGGCGGACGCTGGTTCGCATCGGTGTCGAAGAGGTAGGCGCCCGAGCCGGGCTCGAAGCTGCCGGCCGGTGTTCCGGTCGCGTCCGGCCCGCTGGGCGCCGGCAGGGCGAGCGTCGCGGTGTGCGTCTGTTGCCTCCGCTCCCGTGCGCGCTCGTGCCAGGCGCTCCAGGCCACCACCTGATCGTGCAGGTTGCGGCCATCGGCCACGAACGACGCCCGCGCCAGCGTGTGCAAGGTGCGGCGCTGTTCGGGGCTCAGCGCATCGGCAGCGAAGACGTGCAGCGCGGTGCACGGCGCCGTCGCCGCACCGGCCGGGCTGTCGTGCCCGTGCCGCTCGCGCAGGGCCAGCAGCTCGTGGCGCAGCGCCATCGGGTAGGACTGCGCCTCGTCGTCGATGCACACCAGATCGCAGGCCACGCCCCCCCAGGCCCAGAGCCGAAGCGCCTGCGCGAGTGCGCGCACGGGCCCGAGGCCGGCGACACCGTCGATGGCGATCAGCACGATGGCGCGTTCGCCCGAGAGCCCCAGAGGCCACAGCACGCGCCGGTCGTGCAGGACCGTGCCGCCCGCAGCGGGGTCACCGCTCGGCGAAGGCCGGGCCAGCGTGTACAGCAGCGCGGTGCACAGCTGTTGCGCCGCGATGTGGGTCTGCGGGCTGATCCGCAGCGCGCGCAGCCGGATGTCGGCCAGCGTGGCCGACATGCGGGAGGCGCGCTCGACGGCGTGCGGGCGCGCGTGCGTGTCGAGCAGACCGTCCAGCTGCGCGGCGTTGTGGGCCACGGCGGTGGCGAAGGTGATGCGTGCCCGGGCGCCGGCGCCGATGCGCAGCCGCACGCCAAGGGCACAGATCGGGTCCAGGCCGGTGGCCAGCGGCGTGGCGGTCCCAGCGGTCGTGCCGGCGCTGCTGGCCAGGCCGGCCTTGCCACCCGATTCGTGATCCGGGGGCGGCTGCATCCGGGCCTGTGGTCGGCTCGCATCGTGTCCGCGGCCGAGCCATTGCGCGCGGTCGGTCTGCTGCGTGATCGCGAGCACCGTGCCTTCGGACTCGGCGATGAAGTGCACCAGGCCGAGGCCCGCTTCGCCCTCGCGCCGCGGCCGTCGCACGAAGCGCAAGGCCTGCGCCCCGTGCAACCAGGCCGCTTCGAGGAACAGGTTGGCGAACGCCGGGTGCGCCTCGTCGGCGCGCGGGTCCGACAGCGTCGGCTCGAAGGCCGAGATCAGATCCAGTTCGATCGCCTCGCCGGCCCGGTTGTGGATCTCGACGCGGCGGAACTCGATGTCGTCTTCCGGGCAGACCCAGACCGTCAGCTGCGTGCGCAAGCGCGGCCAGCGCGCGTCCAGCACCACGCGGTCGGCATGGAACGTGGCGCCGTAGTGCGCGGCCGCATCGGGGGCCGGATGCTGCGTCAACGAGGCCAGGGTGCCATCGGCCCGGCGCAGGTGGATGAAGTGGCCGAACGCGTCGCGCAGCAGGTCGTCGCGCCAGCGGTGCACGGCGACGCCGCCCCAGTGGCTGTGCCCGGCGCCGTTGGCGCGCAGCGTCACGCCGTAGCGGCCGTTGGCCAGCAGCTGGGTGGGTTCGACGGCAGCGAACCCGGGCGCGATCTCGCGTGCACCGCCCGGTCCGCGGCGTCGCTGCGCGTGCGGGGCCGACGGGTCGCGCTCGCGTTCGGCACGCGGCAGTTCGGCCGGTGCGCGTTCGTGCAGCAGCGGCGCCACGGCCTCGAGGTGCGGCTGCGACTGGCCCCAGCGCTGCACCACGCCGTCCAGCAGCACATTGGCCAGGGCGACGATGCTCATCCCCTGGTGGTGTGCCATGTAGGTGAGCACGGGCACGAAGCCGCGTCGCCCCGGCGTGGCCACCCCGGTGGCCGGCTGCCGGGCACGGGTGTAGTCCAGGGCCTCGATGAAACCGAAGCGGCCGCGCACACCGAGCGCCTGCAGTGCCATCCAGTTTCGACAGGCGGTGCGCGGCTCGAGCTGCGCCGCCAGGGCGGTGGCGTAGGGGGCGACGACCAGCTCGGCCGGCGGCGTGCGGCGCAGCGCCAGTGTCGGCACGCCCTGTGGGCCGTACTGGTAGGCGAGGCTGCGGTCCCGCTCCGCATGGGCAGACTCCGACAGCCCCCACGGCACGCCCAGCGCAGCCGCATGGTCGATCTGCGCCCGCAATGCCGCCCGGCACGCCTCGTTCAGCAGGCTGCCGCGGGGTTCGGCCAGCACGAGCGTCGGCATCAGGTACTCGAACATCGAGCCCGACCACGACCGCAGCCCGGCCAGCGCACCGATGGCGCGGTAGGGTCGACCGAGCGCGGCCCAGTGCTGCACCGGCAGCTCGCCCTTGGCGATGCCGACCAGACTGGCCAGGCGCGACTCGCTGGACAGGAGGTCGTAGCAGGCGGCGTCCAGCTGCCCATCGGCAACGCGCAGGCCGATGTGCAGCAGGCGCCGCTGCGCGTTGTAGAGGAAGCCGAACTCGGGTTGCCAGGCCAGCGCCTCGCAGCGCCCGGCCAGGGCCAGCAGCACGGCCGAACAGCGCGCCGCCGAACGCGGTACCGCACCGGGCGCACCGGGCGTACCGGGCTGGCCAGGCGAGCCGCGCGAGCAGCCCCGGTGCACCGGAGCATCGCGCGCCGCGGACTGGCGTGCCGCCCGCCGGTCGGCCAGCTGCCAGCGCAGCTCGGCGCGCTCGGTGGCGTCGAGCGCGGTGCGACGCGCCAGCAGCGGCGCCAGCCGCTGGCGCGCACGCTCCTGCGCGCGCAGGCCGGCCGTGCTGTCCAGCGGTGCCGCGGCACGTGCGCGGCAGGCCTGGGCCGTGGCGAGCAGGTGCCCGCTCAGGTTGCCGCTGTCCACGGTCGAGACGTACATCGGCAGCAGCGGAGCCCCGGTGGCGGTGTCGTACCAGTTGTAGAAGTGGCCGCGGTGGCGCGGCAGCCTTTCGAGTGTCGACAAGGTCTCGCCCAGGCGCTGCATCAGGTCGACGGTGCCGATCCAGCCGAACTCGCGCGCGCAGGCCGCGCTCAGCAGGTACAGGCCGATGTTGGTCGGCGATGTGCGGCGCGCCAGCATCTCGGACGGGTCAAGCTGGAGGTTGTCTGGCGGCAGGTGCCGGTCGGCTGGGCCGACGGTGCGCTCGAAGTAGCGCCAGGTGTCGCGCGCGATGTCGTGCAGCGTCGCCGCCTGCCCGGCCGTCGGGGCCTCGGGCTGCGCAAGCCGCCAGGGTCGACTCGCCCAGCGGGCCAGCCAGGGCGCCAGGGCCCAGACCACAGCCAGCAGCCCGAGGCCAAATGCCCACAGCGCCACCGCGATCAGCGTGCTGCGCCGCTCTGCGACTCCCCAGGCCTGCGCGCCTGCGCGATGCAGCTGCGCGGCACTGGCCTCGGTCGTGGTCCATTCGAGGCAGTGACGATGGCTCACGAACTGCCGATGCAACGCGCGCACGATGGCGTCGACCTGGCGCAGCGCCTGTGGCAGCAGCTGGGCCAGGGCGTAGAGGCCGCCGAGCACGGCGCGCAGGAGTTGCAGCGTCGCGTACCGGTAGAAACGCCGTTTGGCGATGGTGTCGCGGCTTGGTGCGAAACCGGCCACGGCGGCCATCGTGGGCCCGGCCAGCAGCGCGCCCAGCACCAGCGCGATGACCGCGCCGAACCGAGGCTGTCCGCCGACGGCCGACAGCATCAGCAGCCCCAGCGAGGCCGGGGCGACGAGCGAGCGGCGCAGGTTGTCGAGCATCTTCCAGCGGTTCAGCGCGCCGAGCGGCCAGCGGGCCGAGAAGAGGAAGGGCAGCAGCTGCCAATCGCCGCGCAGCCAGCGGTGCGCGCGCGCGTCGGCCACAGCGGCCTGTCCCGGCGCGTCTTCGATCACCGCGATGTCGCTGACGACCGCGCAACGCAGCAGCGCGCCTTCGAGCAGATCGTGGCTGAGCACGCGGTCCTCGGGCAGCCTGCCGCCGAGCACGGCGTGGGCGCTGGCCGCGTGCAGCAGGCCCTTGCCGGTGTAGCTGCCTTCGCCGTAGAGATCCTGGTAGACCTCGGAGCTGGCCGCGCCGTAGGGATCGTGGCCGGGCTGGCCCGCGAAGAGCCAGTGGAATGGCGTGCGGCCGCCGTGCGTCGACAGGGGCAGCACCGTGCGCGGCTGCAACACGCCGTAGCCACCGGCCACGCGGCCGGCGCCGGGCGTCAGCACGGGTCGGTGCGCCGGGTGCGAGGCGATTCCGAGCAGGGCGCGCAAGGTGCCCGGGGGCAACTGGGTGTCGCTGTCGAGCGACAGCACGTAGTGGGTGCCCACCGCGACGGCGCTATCGCGACCGAGGTCCAGGAAGTCGCCGACGTCGCCTTCGACGATCCGCTTCATCAGCTGTTCGAGCTTGCCGCGCTTGCGCTCCCACCCCAGCCAGCAGTCCTCGCCGACGCTGTGGCGGCGGGCCCGGTGCAGCAGCAGGAAGCGGGGCGCCGGCCCCGCGACCGGGTGTTCGCGATTCAGGGTTCCGATCGCCGTGAGCGCGTGCTGCAGCAGCGCGGCGTCGCCCGGTTGCTCGGCGGCGGGTGCATCGTTCCAGTCGCCGAGCAGCGCGAACTGCGTCGGCCCTTCGCGGTTGGCCAGGTGGTGCAGCAGAAGGCGGTGCACGAGGGCATCGATCGTCGCGGTGTCGCTCAGCAGGGCCGGAATGGCGACCAGCGTGCGCTGCGCCTCACCGAGGCCGGACTCCAGTGCCAGCCGTGGCAGCCGAGACGGTGCCTTCGACTCGCCGACCAGGCGGTTGATGAGGGCGATCGCGATCTCCGAGGCCGGCAGTGCCGCCGCCAGCGCCGCGATGCCCAGCCCCACCAGCGCTGCCGCCCCGGTGGCGGCCGCGAACGCGGGCTGCACCAGCCACAGCACCAGCGCCGCCGTCGTTGCGGCGATGAGTCCAAGGTGCAGCGGCAGGACCGCACCACGCAGTGCGGCCTTCCATCGGGCCGTCTCCCACCAGCCCGGCGGCACCCGCTGGCCGAGGTCGCCGAGCAGCGCGGTGCGGCCAGGCCCAGCCAACCAGTGGCCGGCCAGGGCCGCGGCGCCGCTCGGAGACGCAAGCCCGGCACCCGGCCCGACCGCCGGCTCCGTTTCGGGGGCCACCCGCGCGAGCAGTGCCCGCGCGACCGCGCTTTCGGCCAGGCCATGGCGGCGGGCACAGGCCTCGACGGCGTGCAGCGTGTTGTCGCGCGTGACGCTGTCTTCGGCAGCGAACAGCGGCCAACGCAGCAGCGCCTGCATCGCGGCGCAGCTGCGGGCGACGATCACGGGCCAGTCGGCCTCGTCGACGGCGCGCAGCGAACGCAGCGCGTTGCTCACGCTCTGGTCGTTGGCCGCCTGTTCCGCGCGCAATGCGTGCTGCAGCGCGGCCGGGTCGGGCAGCCGCTCGTGAAGCCATTGGCGCAGCGGTTCGGTGAAGGCTTCGGTCCTGCCCTGCGGCGAATACAGGCGCTGCGCGAGCTGGCCGAGGTAGGCCTGTGCGAGCCCGCGGCGTTCGAGCGCCGGCAGGTGCGACTGCAACCGGTCCGCCACGTTCCCGGCAGGGTCGGCCAGCAGCGCGTCGCAGCAGCGGTTGGCCAGCGCGCGCGCGGCCTGGTGGCTGGCGGCACGTTCGGCCACGCGGCGCAGGTTCTCGACCAGCAGCACGCGCAGCGTCGTCGGCAGCGCCCACAGTTCGCCCAGGTGCAGCTCGCGCTCGCGCTGGTAGGCGCAGAGGAAGTGCACCAGCAGGTCGGCATCGAAGGCGCTGTCGGTGTGGGCGACGAAGGCCCAGCCGACGCCATAGACGCGCGGCAGGCCGGCCAGCGGCGCATGGGCGAGCACCGGCAGGCTGCGGAAGTAGCGGCGCGGCAAAAGCGTTCGAACCGCCTCGAGCTGCGCCTCGACGAGGTGGAAGTTGTCCAGCAACCAGGTGGCCGCGGGGCTCGCGTCCTCGGCGACGTCGTCGCCGGCGATGGCCCGGTGCGCCAGCCGCAGCATCTCGATGTTGGCCTTCAGGCGCGGCACGAAGCTGGGCTGGCGCCAGCCGGCAGGGCCGCACGCCTGTGCCTGCCCGAGGCTCACGGCATGCTGCTCGAAACGCTGGACGCCGAAGATCTCGGATCGGATCGGAAAGTCGAGCGCGCCGAGGGCCGGGTCGAGCAGGGCGCTCTCGGCCAGCCGAGCCGGGGATTGCCGCCGCTCGCCGCCGTGCACGCTCAGGACGCCAGCGTCGCCAGCAACAGCACGACCAGCCAGCTGCTCACCAGGCGCGGCGCCGCAAAGCCATGCAGCCACAGCAGCGCTTCCTGGATCGTGTCCAGTGCGCCCTGCGCCTGCCGGCACGCGCGCAGGTGTGCACCCAGGCCGTCGTCGGACGCCATGTCGCCGGCGCCGCGCGGCGCCGCGAACAGGGCTTCGGGGGGAACGGTTCGCGCCACGGTGAAGCTCTAGCGGGAGCCGGTGACTTCGATGTCGACCCGGCGGTCAGGCTGCAGGCAGCTGATCAGCGTCTTGCTGGCGCGTTCGCCCTTGCAGTCCGCCGTCTGCGACACCGGGGCGCTTTCGCCCATGCCGCGGGCCGAGACCTTGGCCGCCGGCAGGCCGCCGCTGTCCACGAGGTAGTTCTTCACCACGTCCGCGCGTTGCTGCGAGAGCGCCTGGTTGTAGGCCGTGCTGCCCAGGCGATCGGTGTGGCCTTCGACCGTGACGGTCTCGAACTGCGCGCCACGCAACTCGACTGCAAAGCCGTCGAGCGCCTGCTTGCCCGGCTCCTGCAGGCTGCTCTGGTCGAAGCCGAACATCGATTCGGCCGAGTAGCTCACGCGTTGGCGCTGTGGCGGCGGCGGCAGCGCGCGTGCCACCGGTTCGACCACCATGACCACCGGCGGTGGCATCGGCTCGGGTTGCGGCACCGCCTGGACGACGACCACCGGCTCGATCGCGGTCATCGGCGGCCGCATGTCGGTGTACGCGGCGGATCGCATCGTTCGGCTGCCCCGGCCCAGCGGCATCACCAGGCTGACCGAAAGCACGTTGATGTCGCCTCGGGTGCCCGTGGCGGTGTTGGCCCGATAGCGCTCCGCTTCGGCCCGCATCAAGAGCGAGGGCGTGAACGCGAACTGCATGCCGACGCCGTACTTGCCGTTGGTGGTGCGGCGGCTGGGCGTCGGATCGATCACGACGGTGCTGCCGGTTCCGCTGAATTGGCCGCGACTGCGCGTCCAGTGGGCGCCGGCACGGGCAAACAGCGACAGGCTGTCGCCGATGGGCACCATGCCCAGGACATCGAAGCTGGCGCCGACGAACTTCATCTCGCCTCGCAAGGTGCCGGACGGTGTGGTGGTGGCGTCGAAGCCGAACTTGCCGAGATCGTGGTAGCCGAGCTCGAGCGCGAGGTTCGGGTTGAACTGGTAGCCCGCGAACACGCGCCACGCGGTGTTGCGGCCACTGCGGCTGGTGCTGGCCACGCCGCTGCCGGCGCCGAGAACCTGTCCGGCGATGCGCGGCTCGTCGAAGTTGCCACGCGCCGAACCGGCGGAAAGACCGCCGTACAGGTACGCGGGGTCGGCGCGCTGGGCCTGCGCGGCACCGGTGGCCAGCAGTGCCGCCATCGCCAGTGCGATGGCAGCGGCCGGGTGCGGCGGGGACGTGCAGCGGACGAGACGGTCGGTGCGGAGTGTCATGAGGGGCTTTCGCAGAAGTTGAGTGGTGACAGAAGCGTTGTAGATCCGTGGCCCGGTGGGGTCTGTGCGATGCCGAACCGAGGTCGTCGCGGCCCATGCACCGGGGTTCAAGACGCCGGGCGGTAGCGCCGGCGCAACGGCCTTGCGCGCTCGGTGCCGAAGACGTAGTCCCACAGCCGCGTGCTGACGCCGAACTGCGCCGTCGCCCGGCTGGTGCCGTGGTGCAGCCCATGCCATTCGTGAACCCGCCGGTGCCAGATCGACGCCTTGCTGCCGTCGCCCGTGGCCGCTGAGGTGCGCAGTGGCGAGTGGTGGGCGACGTGGTGCGTCACCGAGTAGGCCATGTTGCCGGCGACGACACCGAAGCCCACGGCCGCGGCCACGTGCAGGTCGACGTACAGCCACAGGGGCAGCAGGACGCCGACCACGACCAGGCTGCCGCTGAGCCAGGTGGGCGCGTAGATCCGTGCCCCAGGGCGCTGGTGGTGCAGCGTGTGCCAGCGCCGGAACGGCTGCAGGCCATGCAGCACGAAGCGGTGCAGCGTGTACTCGATCAGCGTCCACGCGAGCAGGCCGCCGAGGGCCAGGGCGACGGTCCACCCGGGAGAGGCACCCGTCTCGCCCCCTGCGACGATGGCGATGGCGCCGAGGCCCGTGCCGGCAGCGGCGATGGCGAGGAAGTCCAGCGCATAGGCCGTGCGGCCGTGTTCGAGCGTGATGAGCGACATGGTCGGGATGCGGTGCCGGCGATGGCCGGCTCTGCGCAGGGTGTGAAGATCGGATCCCAACCCTGCGCCGACCGTCGCTTCCGGTCTGTGCGCGGCCGTACCGATGTCGCGTCGGGGTCGCGCCAGGGTCGCGCCAAGGTTGGGCCGGGTCAACCGGGTGTTGTGTTCGTTTGCGTGCATAAGGCCGCGCCGGCAGTCCCTACACTGCCTCTTCCCGGCCCTTTCGGCCTTGTGCTTGTGAGGCCCGCCGATGACCACCCCCGCTGATCTTCTTCACAACCAGTTGCTGGCCGCGCTGCCGCCTGCCGAACTTGAGCGTTGGCGACCGAGCCTGGAGCCGGTGTCGCTGCCGCTGGGGCAGGTGCTGTACGAACCGGGCGTGACCTTGCGCCACGTCTACTTCCCCACCGACGCCATCGTCTCGCTGCTCTACGTGATGGAAAACGGCGCCTCCGCCGAGATTGCCGTCGTCGGCCGCGAGGGGCTCGTCGGCGTGTCGCTCTTCATGGGGGGCGGCTCCACGCCCAGCCGGGCCGTGGTGCAGAGTGCAGGGCGCGGCTTTCGGCTCGACGCCGGGCACATGAACGAGGAGTTCAACCGTGCCGGTGTGGTGATGCACCTGCTGCTGCGCTACACCCAGGCCTTGATCACGCAGATGGCGCAGACGGCGGTCTGCAACCGCCACCACAGCCTGGACCAGCAGCTGTGCCGCTGGCTGCTGCTGAGCCTGGACCGGCTCGAAGGCACCCAACTGGTGATGACGCAGGAGCTGATCGCCAACATGCTGGGCGTGCGCCGCGAAGGTGTCACCGAGGCGGCGGTGAAGCTTCAGCAGGCCGGGCTCATCCGGTATGCGCGCGGGCACATCAGCGTGCTCGACCGCCCGGCTCTGGAGCGGCGCAGCTGCGAGTGTTATGCGGTGGTCAAGAAGGAGTACGACCGACTGCTGCCGGGCCTGCCGCTGTCTTGAGAACCGCGCACCGCCTGTAGGCCGACACCCACAGCCGGGCGCGCCGGCCACCGATGGCGCGGCCGCGGGCGGTCGCCGAAGCTGGCAGCATGAATTCCACTGCTGCCGTCTCTGCCCATCGACCGCCTCCTTTCGTGCTCCTGAGTGAGGTGGGGCCACCGTCCGATGCTCCCGGCCACGGCAACCAGGTGCTTGGCGCGCTCGACGCCACCACGCTCGCCCGATGGGCCATGCAGATGCAGGAGGTCGATCTGAAGCGCGGGCAGGTGCTGTGCGAGGCCGGCAGCACGGCACTTCACGTGACGTTCCCGGTCGACGCCACGGTGTCGCTGCTCAGCTTCACACGCGACGGCTCGTCGGTCGAAGTGGCCGCCGTCGGCCGCGAGGGCCTGATCGGCATGCCCGTGCTCATGGGCGGCGACAACAGCGCCTGGCGCGCCGAAGTGCAGGCCGCCGGCAGCGCTTGGCGGATGCCGGCCCACGTGCTGCGCGAGGAGTTGCGGCTCGGTGGGCCGAGCTTGCCGGTGCTGCTGCGCTACGTGCAGAGCCTCGCGGCGCAGATGGCGCAGACCGCGGCCTGCAACCGGCACCACGGCATCGACCAGCAGCTGTGCCGACGTCTGCTTCAGGGTCTGGATCGCAGCCGCGGCGACACCTTGCTGATGACGCACGAAGCCGCCGCCCTGCTGCTTGGCGTGCGGCGTGAAGGCGTGACTGCGGCTGCACTCAAGCTCCAGCACGCCGGGATCATCCGCTACCGCCGCGGGCGCATCGAGGTGCTCGACCGCAGCGGCCTGCAGGCGCGGAGCTGCGAGTGCCACGTCCACCCGATGCAGGTCCGTCTGGCCGGTCTCGACGGTGCCGGCCCGGGGCCCGGCGCCGTGCGGCGGACGCTGCGTCCGGTGTGCGCTGCCAGACAGTCGCCGCAGGGCCTGTGGCCTCACACTGCGGCGGGCCGGCCTTCGGCACGGCTCTACCCCGCCCAGGACGCTGCGCCACGAACCACCTGATCGCCCTCTTGCCCCGCGCCGACCGGCAACGCCTGCTCGCGCGATGCGAAACCGTGCCTCTGGATCTGTTCTCGAGGCTGGAGTCCGCGGGCGCGCCGGGCGCGCATGCCTGGTTCCCCGAAACGGCGTTCGTGTCGCTGCTCGTGCAGACCGCGGGTACGCCGGCGCTTGAAGTCGGCCTGGTGGGCCGCGAGGGCATGGTCGGCACGCAGATCGCGCTGGGCGTGCGCGAGGCACCGCTGGCGGCCCTGGTTCAAGGCGCCGGATCGGCCTGGCGAATCGGCCATGTGGCGCTGACCCGCGAACTGGCGCTCAGCGCCGCGCTGCGCCGGGTGCTCCTGCGCTACGTTCAGGTGCGGGAGCTGCAGTTCGCCATCGGTGCTTCGTGCCACCGCTTCCACGCCATCGAGCCGCGGCTCGCGCGCTGGTTGCTGATGACGGCCGACCGTGCCGCGAGCACACGCTTGCGCATCACGCACGAGTTCCTGTCCAGCATGCTGGGCGTGCGCCGGGTCGGCATCACCCTGGCCGCGCAGGCCTTGCAGCAGGGACAACTGATCCGCTACCACCGCGGCGAGGTCGAGATCCTGGACCGCGCCGGCCTTCAGGCTGCGGCCTGCGCCTGCTACGCGGCCGACCTGGCGGCCTACGCGCGCTGGTTGTAGGGCACCGTGTGTAAGGCACCGTGCGTTCAAGCGCCGGGGAGCCGCGGCGCGCTGCGCGTCAGCGCACCTGGGTGGCGAGCGCCAACAGGCATTCGTGCCGAGCCGGACCGCGCAGCAGCTTGCATCGCCACAGCGCCTGGGCCCGAGCCGCCTCGGCCGCATGGCGCAACCCGGCGGACTCGGTGCCGCGCCGCACGATGCCGCCGAAGACAACGAGCAGCACCAGCACGCCAAGCACCGTGAGCACCAGCAGAGGCCGCCGCTCGCCGGCCTGGCGCCGGACCTGCTGCCAATGCACGGTGATCCATGTTGGGGCGGGCAGGGCAAGCTTGCTGGGCATGGGGCGGCTTTTCGGGAGTGGCTGGGCTTGAGCCGTCCATGCTGCGCCGCGCTGGCCGTCGCGCCACCGGCGCAAGGCTTGCGCTGCCGTAGGCGGTCGCCGACACCGCCGGTGCGTCCGCAAGCGCACAGACGTCGGGCCGCCCGGCCGCGCAGAGTCATCGCATCCCCTCTTCTCGGCGCCTGCCGCACTGCCCGCCATGTCCATCCCGAAGGTCCCGACTTCGCACGCCACGGCGGCCCTGGCCTTGCCGGTCTTGCCGGCCTTGCTGGCCGCCCCGCAGCCGTGAGCGCCGTCTTCACTTACGCCCACGCCGTCGGCTACGCGATCGCGGCGCTGACGATGGTCTTGCTCGACGCGCTGTGGCTCGGTGTGGTGGCCAAGCCGCTGTACCAGGACGGGCTGGCGGGGCTGCTGGCCTCGTCGCCCCGCTGGTCGGCCGCGGTCGCCTTCTATCTGCTGTATCCGCTGGGGGTGATGGTGTTTGTCGTGGCGGCCGCACCGGCGGCGCAGGGCTGGCCGCGGACGGCGCTCCTGGGCGCGCTGTTCGGCTTCTTCTGCTACGCGACCTACGACCTCAGCAACCTGGCCACGCTCAAGGGCTGGCCGGCCGGCCTGTCGATGATCGACATCGCCTGGGGCGCGCTGCTGACGATGCTGACGGCGCTGGCCGGCCGGGCCGCCACGGCGGCGATGAATGGCATCGGCGTCAAGGAGGCGCTGTCGTGACCCGAGCCGCTGCGCCACACCGTCCGCAGGCCGCCCGGCGGCTGTGTTCGATACCGAACAGACTTCAGCCCGGAGCGCGGGCCCAATCGTCCAATTCATGAAGGCCGCACCATGAAACACTCTGCACGACGCCGAACCCGCAACCGCAACGCAGCGGAGGCGCAACGGCAGCGCATCGGCGCGGCCATGGCCGCGCTGACTCCGACAGCGGCGATTTCACCTGTGATTGCACCGGCGGAGGTGCTGGCCCGGCAGCAGGCCGACTTCACCGCCGAAGGTTCGCCTCCGCCGGGCAAGGTCGCCTCGGCCGGCCCGGTGCTGACAAGCGACGCCGCCATCGCGCCGGTGCCGACGCCCGACCCGCCAGCCGTGCCCAGGGACGCATCCAAGGACGCATCCAGGGACGCATCCAGGGACGCATCCAGGGACGCATCCAGGGACGCTCGCGCTCCAGGGCCGTGAACGTGCACTCGGTCCCGGAAGGCAGCCGCGGCGCGCACGAGTCGCTGCCGCTGGGCGACTGGCTGGCGATGTTCGATGCCGTGCATCAGTGCCTCAGCGACACCGCTCACGCCGAGCTCGACTCGTCGCAGCACGACCTGCAGGACAGGGCGGGCGGGCATTCAGCGCCCGACCTGTGCGCCGTGATGCAGGGTTGTGCCGGTGCGCTGCGGCAGCTGCGTGGATGCATCGGCGACGTGCTCCCACCCAACGCCGCGAGCGACTCCGAGAGCATCCTTCGCGCCCAGGTCGCCCGTCTCCGGGCGTCGTTGGTCGCAGCCCAGGCCGCTGAACGCCGGGCCTCGCATCGAGCGTCCCACGACGAGCTGACGGCCCTGCCCAACCGGGCGTTCTTCACAGAGCGCCTGCAGGCGGCGCTGGCGTCGACGTCCACCGGGCCGAGACCGCTGGCGGTGCTGTTCATCGACCTCGACCAGTTCAAGCCCGTGAACGATCTGCATGGCCATGGCACCGGTGACGAGCTGCTGCGCATCGTGGCGCAGCGCCTGCGCCGCACGATGCGGGCGCAGGACGTGGTGAGCCGCTTCGGCGGCGACGAATTCGCCTGCATGCTGCCGGGGCTGGAGGACGTGCAGCAGATTGCCCGCATCGCCGCCGACATGCGCGCCGCGGTGGCCGTGCCGCTGCGCCTGGTGGGCGGCGTGCGGGTGCGGACCTGCGCGAGCATCGGTGTTGCCCGTGCACCGCACGACGGCACCCGCTGTGACGCGCTGATTCAGCACGCCGACGCTGCGATGTACCGCGCCAAGCGCGATGGCAGCGGGCTTGCGTTCTAGGGCCGGGGCGGTCGGTCCGAAGCCGGGTGCGCGAAGGGCGGCTTCGCGGCCACCAGGCGCGCCAGCGCCAGCCGCAGCGCCCCGCTCACGATCGCCGGTTGCAGCCAGGGCTTCAACACGCCACTGGCGATCACGACCTGCGGCGCCCAGCGCCAGGGCCGGCTGGCCGCCAGAGCGGCGCCTGCCGCGGCCGCACCGAGCACGAGCCACCACGGGTGGCGCTCCGCGGTCGGGGCCAGCGCCAGATTGCCCGCCTCGAGCACCATGGCCGGGAGCGACGGCAGACCCGAGGCTGTGGCGGCTCGACGGCTGGTCGGCCGGGCGGCCTCTTCCTCGGCCAGGCCGCGCGGCAGGTCGCCGAACAAGGCCTCGTGCAGGTGCCGACGCGAGCGTGCGAGGCGCGCCTCGGCCTGGGCCAGGGCGGCAGAGGTTTGCGGGTCGGTCACGGTGCCCCCTCGTGGAACGAGGCCCGGTCGCCTTCGAAGCGCGCCTGCAGTCCGGGTGGCGCCACCCGGCGCGGTCCCAGCCAACCCAGGCCACCCGCCGTGCACAGCAGGGCCAGCAGCAACGGCGCAGCCGGCACAGCGGCCAGCCACCAGGGCGACAAACCTGCCACGGCGACGACAGCGAGATCTCCCGCTGTCGCCGGCGGGGGCATCGTCCGACCCATCCAGTGCAGCAACGCCGTCCCGGACAGCGTGGCGGCGACCGCGGCGCTGGCAAGCGCGCCGGCCCACCACATCGCCTGGCGTTCGAGACGCGCACGCGCCTCGGCCAGGTCGATGACGAGCAGCGCCACGTGGGCCTGCAGGTGTTCGAGCAGCAACCCGGGGTGGCTCGCCAGCAGGCGGACCAGACCCTTCAGCACGGCCGGGTCGGCCGCGCTGTCCGGGCCCGGCGGACCGGCCCGCGTGCCGGGCTCGACGCCGTGGCCGCTCATGCCGCTGCGCGCCGCTCAGCGGCCGCCGCGCATGCGCGACAGCAGCCCGACCAGGGCCATCAGCGCCGCGCCGGTGGCGGCAGCCATCAGCGCCGCCTTCATCGGCTCGCGCTGGATGTAGGCGCTGGTGTTGTCCGAGAGCCGGCGCGCCTGCGCCTGTATCGCGTCGGAACGCCGGTGAAGCGCTTCGGAGCCGCGGTGCAGCGCATCGGAGCCGCGATGCAGCGCCTGCGCTCCGCGTTGCGCCAGCAGGTCGGCCTGGTTGCCGGCGCGCTGCAGCGTGCCCGCGGCTTCGTCCATGCCGTCGGCCGAGGGATGGGTGTCGAGAGAGGTCTCGTGGTTCATTCGTGCCCTTTCGGAGCGGGTTGGGAGGATCGGGTCGGCGTAGGCCGCAGCGTGTTGCGCTGCGACGTTGGGCTCGAGGTGGGAGGCGGTGGCCATCGCGAGCGGCGGCACCGGTTGTTGCTGGGGCGCGTACACGGCATTCAGCTCCTGCGCAGGAGACCGAACACGAAGCTCAGCACCGCCAGCACGGCGAACACGATGAACAGGATCTTGCCGATGCCTGCGGCCCCGGCGGCGATGCCACCGAAGCCGAACAGCGCGGCGATCAGCGCAATGACGAAGAACACGACGGCGTAGTGCAGCATGAAGGTACTCCAGAGGTTGTGCACCCAGTGGCGGTGTGCACCGGATCTCGACAGGCCACTGTGCCCGTGGCCCGCGGCGGGCACAGCCGGCACGGCGCGCAGGCGGGGGTCGGTGTCGACGCGGTCGAGGTGTAGGCCTGGGCCCACAGCGGGACCCGCGCCACGGCACGTATGCGGGGCCGACTCAGCTCGGCGCCGCGTCGCCGGCGGGCTCGGCCGAAGCCGGCAGCCAGACATCGATCCGGGTGCCCGCGCCGGGCTGCGACTGCACCGCCATGCGCCCGCCCTCGGCCTGGACGCGGAACCGCATGCCGGCCAGGCCGTGGGCCGAGCGCAGCTTCTGCCCGGCTTGGAAGCCGACGCCGTCATCGGCGATCTGCAGGTGCACCTCCTGGGTGCCGTCGGCCCGTGGCGGTGCCGTGCCCGGCGCCGGCCCCAGGCGCAGCGTGATGCCCACGTGGCGGGCCCTGGCGTGCTTGGCGATGTTGGTGGTCGCCTCCTGCACGAGGCGGTAGACCACCAGTTCGGCGTCGGCGTCCAGTGGCACCGGCGACGCCTGGCAGGACACCGACAGCCCGGCGCGCTCGGCGAACTCCTGGGACAGGATCTCCAGCGTCGCCACGAGCCCGAGGTTGGCCAGCGCCGAGGGATGAAGGTCTTCGATGATGCGGCGCTTCAGCGCGATGCCGCTGTTGAGCGTCAACACCAGCTGCGCCAGCCGCTCCTGCGCCTCGGGCGCGTCGCGACCGAGGCGGGCGCGGATTCGTGCCGCATCCAGCTTGGCCGAGGTGAGCAGCGCCCCCAGTTCGTCGTGCAGGTCGCGAGCCAGGCGCGCGCGCTCGTCCTCGCGCGCGCTCACGAGGTGGCGGTTCATGTCCGTCAGCTCGGCCGTGCGTTTGGCGACCTCCTCCTCCAGCCGTTGGTGGTCGGCCTGTGCCAGCTTCTGCAGGGCCAGCTGCTGGCGTTGCAGCGCGCCGGCCTGGCGCAGGTAGAGCGCCAGGCCAAGGAGGCTCAGGGTGGTGAGCGTGCCGATGCCCCAACGGCCGGCCTGCACGACGTTGTCGACGGCGCGCTGCGCGTTCTGAAACTTCTCCCATTCGTGCGCGAGCAGGGCGGCGCTCGCGGCGCGCACCGGCGCCAGCCGCTCGGGGTCGAGTGCACCCGCGATGGGCTGCGACCCGTCGGCCCGGCGTTCCAGCTGGCTCAGGCGCAGACGCACCTGTTCACGCAGCGGTGTCAGCAAGGCGTCGCCAGCGGCGTCGTCCTCGTAGTGAGCCTGCAGCGTGACCAGGGTGTCGTCGATTTCGCGGCGAGCCTGGGCGTGGGCGGTGGGGTCGTCCGCGCCATCGGCGCCGGGGCCGCCGACGCGCGCGGCCGCGATTCGCAGGTTGGCGTCCAGCAGGTGGATGCTCGATCGCGCCTGCGCGATGGCCGCGATCTCCAACAGGCTGCGCTTGGCCCGCCAGGCGCTGGCCTCGC